>Ga0308390_1000269_pt1 | contig 39593 bp, 31 predicted proteins | sample Hotspr2Sample149_FD_202358 | JGI IMG/M metagenome (GOLD analysis project Ga0308390, IMG submission 202358) | Hot spring phototrophic mat microbial communities from Mushroom Spring, Yellowstone National Park, Wyoming, United States - 20040719_149 ...
GTCTTTCACCTCTATGCGGTGCTGCTGGGCTATGGTCTCTTCAAGCTGATGGAGCACAACCCCGCTTGGCGTCTCCTGTTGGCGCAGCTTGGGGGAATGTGGCTGGTGGCTTTTCCGAATTGGGGTTCCCCTATTTTGCTTCACTCAGAGTCTCACCTGTGGTTGTCCGAGCACAGCAAGGCCCCTTTGCTTCCCACGGGTGGGCGCTCGAGCTGGTACATCTGTCGGGCCAGCACGAAAAGCACCGTGGGACTCGACATGTTGCCAAACCTTTTGAGCACGCAACGGGCGGCCTCGAGGCTGATTTCATCCACCTGTAAACCATCGCGGTAGGCGGCCAAAACCTTGGCCCCGCCGGGGTGCAGCGTCCAAGTGTTGACATCGGCAAGGGAAAAGCCAAGACCTGTCAACCCATCCCGAAGCAAAAGGCCAAGCTCACCCTCTACCAGCGTGGGGATGCTCCGGGCAAAGCGCACCTGCAAACCCTCGGGCACCAGATCCCACCCCATTATGTCGTAGCTATCGGGCAGGAGTCGGCTAAACCCGCCCAACACCACAGGACCCGTGGGGGCAGACAGGCCCAGCAGCGCAGCAGCGGCGCCATCGGCGAACAAACTGGTGGCCACCAGGTTGCTCTTGCTCAGATCGTCCCGCAGGTAGGTCAGACTGCACAGCTCAACCGCAACCAACAGCACATAGCGGTCGGGATGACACCGGGCGAGCTCAGCCGCTCGAGCCAGCCCAGCCGCCCCGCCGGCACAACCCAGGCCCCAGATAGGGAGACGAATGGTGGAGAGCGGAAGGCCCAGGCGCTGGATGATATAAGCCTCGAGGCTGGGGGTGGCAATCCCGGTGGTGGTAACCAGCACCATGGCCCCCACCTGCGAGGGGGCTACACCGGCCAGCTCTAGCGCCTCGCGGCAGGCACGTTCGCAAAGGTCCAGGGCGGCCTCGAACCACAACCGGTTCTTCTCAGCAAAGCTACGAGGCTGGGCATACCACTCGAGCGGGGCGGCCAGATAGCGCGACTCGATGCCGCTATTTTCGAAGATGTTCAGAAGGCGCTCGAGACCCGTCAGCTGCTCAAACAGAACCTGCACTAAAGCGCGCACCTCCGCCTGCTCAACCTTGTGGGGCGGGTTGGCCGTGGCAACGCTCAGGATTCTAGGGTACTTAGCCATCGCTCTCCGGGGTGGCGCAGGTTTCGCGGAAGACGTACTGCGAGATGCGCTTGCGCTGGTCGGATTTCCAGTCTATGCGGGGCCGGGATGGATCGGGGGGTAGGTAGCCCAGGCGGTAGATGGCCATCAGCTCCAGGTGCGCGGGTACTTCCAGCAGGGTTTTTAGCTCTTCCCAGGCCTCGGGCACTTCCATAGGGGTGGAGATGAACTGCATGCCCATGCCCAGCTCCACTGTGGTGAGCCAGATGTTCTCGATGGCCATGCCTAGGCTGAGCACGCTGTAAAAGCCCGAAAGCTCGCCGGGGCGGTACTCCTGTTTATCCAGTAGTGCGGCTAGCAGCAAGGGCGAGGCTGCTATCAGCTTGCGGTTGTCCTCGCCCAGGATCTGGGGAACCCGCAGCGCGCGCAGAAGTCTCAGGGCCGAGGGGCTCATGATCTGGCGGGTGAACGGGCGTAGGAGGGCTGGCAACTGGTCAATCAGGATGCCATCGCGCCGTGCTTCCATTTCCCGCTCGCTAAAGCGAAAATAAGAGCGGTAGCGCTCAAAGAATCGACCTTCTGCGATGAGCTGCTGCATAGTGCGCCCGCCAATCTTGGCGATTTTTTCCCGCTTAGCGGGGTCCTCAATCAGAATGAAGCGCCAGGGCTGGGAGTTGAAATGGCTGGGGGCCCGGCTGGCGGCTTCCATTAGCAAGTGCTGGTGTTCTTTAGAGACGGGTTTTTCCAGAAAGGGGCCATTGGTGGTTTTGCGCTTTCGTAGCACTTCCAAGAACTCCATATCAACCGCCTATCGAGAGCAGATAACCCAGCAAGCCTACCATGCCCAAGGTGGGATGGAGCCAGGTGCGGGGCCGGGCTTTAGGAAAAAGGGTCAGGCAGGCTACGGTTAGCAGCAGCCACCACTCCTTGGAGTAGACCAAGGCCGCAAGAGTGCTGATAAACACCAACAAGTATAGCCCGTGGTGCCAGAGGCCAAAGTGGGCGAGCCTCAGTTGGGCAGCTAGACCTACCAGCAGGTTGAGGACGTAGAGGCTGAATCCCACCACAACGAGAGAGGACATCCTCTCCAGGATAATGTGTGGCCAGATCCGGGTGTGTGCACCGACTTAACAAGCCCCGCTGCCCTTCAGCGCCCTGAAGACAACGGCGGGCAGCCTGGAAAGATAGTCGGCGGTTGCGTAGATATGAGACCAGGCTGTTATGGTTGCCTGTGCTCACAGCTCGAGCCCGTCCAGCGGCCACCGCGGGCTTGACACTCCCGCCGTAAGTTTTCCTCAGGAGCACGCAGCACCGCGAATACCAGGCCTGCCGGGTAGCCTCCGGCACCGGCCCCTAGGCCCAGTTTCAGCCGGCTCATGCTGTAGCTTTCACGGTTGCTGGGAACCTGGGTACTTACATAGCCCTGTCCGTCCCAGGTATAAATCACGCTTTTTATCGGCCGTCCGTGAGGGCGGTAGGCTGGATTAACCTGAAATTCGATCTCAATGGGCTTGAGAAAACTAGTTGCTCCCGAGGAAAGCCGGTAAATTCCCACCACCTCGCGCTCGGGAAGGGTTTGGATGAAGAACACCTCGTTTTGCGGCGGGGAGGTGGGTACGGCCTTTAGGCGCTCGAGGCGGAAGCGTACCGAAGCCATTAGGGCCCCAGGGGGTACCAACACCTGAATACCAGGTAGCTTCAGAATCCCACCCTGAGCGTCTATTCGGCGCTCAGCCACTTGGGTTCCCAGCCCCCACCCCCCGCCTGCCACCAGACCAAACAGCAGTAAAAGCCGAATCACGCCACACCTCTCACTCCCGCTTTAAACTACAAAAACCTGAGAAAATCTAGGCTCATTGAGTACCGCTGTTCGCACGCCTTTGATCCGTTTTATGGACTGGCTACAAGCCTACCAGCTTTTTGGCCTCAGCCAGAATGGCCTTGACGCTTTTGTCGTCCTGGGCCTCGCAGTAGATGCGCAATACCGGCTCGGTACCCGAAGCCCTGAACAATAGCCAGCCACCGTCGTGGAAAAGCCACTTAACACCATCCAGATGCTCGCTACCGCTCACCTGCCGAGCTGCGATGGGATGCGGGGTTTGCACTTTCTCCATGACCTGCTGAAGCTGCTCCATCGAGGGCAGGTGTAAATCGATGCGGTCGTAAGCATGCTTGAAGCCCACCTCGGCTTCAATTTCGGCAAACTGCTGGCCCAGGCTTTTTCCGGTATGTATCACCGCTTCCAGGAGCAACAGGGCGTTGAAAATTCCATCGCGTTCGGGTATGTGCCCGGCTACACCGATACCGCCCGATTCTTCTCCCCCAATCAGGACACCGCCCTTTAGCATCTCATCGGTGATGTACTTGAAACCGATGGGCGTGACCATCAGCTCCAGGCCCAGCTTATGCGCGAGCTTGTCGATAATTTTGGAGGTTGAGAAGGTCTTGACCACCCGCCCGGATAGCCCTTTGCGGTGAAGGTGTTTGAGCAATACTGCAAAAATCTGGTGGCTATTGAAGTTGATTCCGCCGGCCAGCACCGCCCCAATGCGGTCGGCGTCCCCATCGTTGACTGCGGCAAAGGTGGGGTCTTCCTCGGCTTTGAGCAAGGTCATGACGGTGAACTGGTTTTGGGGGATGGGTTCGGGATTTACACCGTAGAACATGGGGTCGGGCACGGCGTGCAGCTCACGCAGCTCGAGCTTCAGTCCCGCATGCTTAACAAAGCCGGCCAGCCAACCGGCCCCGGCCCCGCCCAGGCTGTCGTGATACATCACCCCGCTGTAGTTACGCAGCGCCTCCATGTCCAGCTGCTGCGCAAGGAAGTTGTAGTAGTCTTTGCGCACATCGAAGCTATGAACGGTTGCGCTGGCTTTCTTGGGTTCAGCACCAAGGTGCTTTTCCACTTCAGCTACCAATGCCGGTGTGGCCGCCCCGCCGTAGCTGCCCTTTATCTTGAACCCCAGGTACTCGGCGGGGTTATGGCTTGCGGTAATCATTACCCCCCCATCGGCCTGCAAGTGCTTCACTGCAAAAGAGAGCACTGGCGTGGGGAGGTAAGACCTGGCCAGGTAGACTTGCAGTCCGTTGGCGGCCAGCACCTCGGCGGCCCTTTGGGCAAACCTATTGGCCAGGAAGCGGGTGTCATAACCAACCACCACCCGCTTGCCCTGGTGCTCGAGCAGGTATTGGGCGTAGGCCTGGGCCACCAGCGCCACATTGTCGAAGGTGAATTGGTCGCCAATAATGGCTCGCCAGCCGTCGGTGCCAAACTTGATGCCTGTATTAGATGGGTTGCTGACGGCTTCTTTCGCCTTTTCCATACCCCAACACTATACAGGAGGCAAAGGCAGGGGGCGCGGGGAATTTGCCGGTTCACGGCGTACCCGCATGACTCACCCCTTGTCATGGGTTGGGTGATAGACTTCTAAGGCTTTATGTCCGACCTCCTTTCTTCCCTCAATCCCTCCCAGCAGGAGGCCGTTTTGCACTTTGAAGGCCCGGCCCTGGTGGTAGCAGGGGCTGGTTCGGGTAAGACCCGCACGGTGGTGCATCGAATTGCCTATTTGCTGCGTGAGCGGCGCGTGTATCCCGCCGAGATACTGGCCGTAACCTTTACCAACAAAGCCGCCGGCGAGATGAAGGAGCGGCTGGAAAAAATGGTGGGGCGTCCTGCAAAAGATCTCTGGGTTTCTACCTTTCACGCGGCGGCGGTGCGAATTTTGCGTACCTATGGTGAATATGTGGGGCTTAAGCCGGGCTTTGTCATCTACGACGACGACGACCAGAATGCGCTTTTGAAGGAGATTTTGAAGGAGCTTGGGCTCGAGGCCAAGCCCGGCCCATTCCGGGCCATGATTGACCGCATCAAGAACCGTGGGGATGGCCTGGTGGAGTTTTTGCGCGAGGCCCCCGACTTTATTGGGGGAGTGCCCAAGGATGTGGCTGCCGAGATCTACCGCAAATACCAGAGCGGCTTGCGGATGCAGGGGGCGGTGGACTTTAACGACCTGTTGCTGCTGACCATCGAGCTTTTTGAGCAGCACCCCGAAGTCTTGTACAAGGTGCAGCAGCGGGCCCGCTTTATTCACGTGGATGAGTACCAGGACACCAACCCGATGCAGTATAGGTTAACCCGTCTGCTGGCCGGGGATAAGCCTAACCTGATGGTGGTGGGCGACCCCGACCAGAGCATTTATGGTTTCCGTAATGCCGACATCAACAACATCCTGGACTTCACCAAAGATTACCCCAATGCACGGGTTATACGCCTGGAGGAAAACTACCGCTCGAGCAGCACCATCCTGCGGGTGGCCAATGCGGTTATCGAGAAAAACGCCCTGCGCTTGGAAAAGGTTCTGCGCCCTACCAAAGAGGGGGGAGAGCCGGTGCGCCTCTACCGTGCCCCCAATGCCCGCGAAGAGGCCGCTTTTGTGGCCCGAGAAATTGCCCGACTGGGGAATTTTCAGCAGATTGCGGTGCTTTACCGCACCAACGCCCAGTCGCGCTTGCTGGAAGAGCACCTGCGGCGGGCCAATGTGCCGGTACGGCTGGTAGGGGCAGTGGGTTTTTTTGAGCGCCGGGAAATCAAGGATCTGCTGGCCTATGGGCGCGTTGCCATCAACCCGGCCGACTCGATTAACCTGCGCCGCATTGTGAACACCCCGCCCCGTGGCATTGGGGCTACCACGGTGGCTAGGCTGGTTGAACACGCCCAGAAGTCCGGCATCACAGTTTTCGAGGCTTTTCGCCAGGCTGAGCAGGTGATTAGCCGTCCCCAGCAGGTGCAGGCGTTCGTGCGGCTGCTGGACGAACTGATGGAAGCGGCCTTCGAGACTGGCCCAGCAGCTTTTTTCGAGCGAGTGCTGGATGAAACGGGTTTCCGTGAGGCCCTCAAGCAAGAACAGGACGGCGAAGACCGTTTACAAAACGTGGAAGAACTGCTGCGGGCTGCACGGGACTGGGAAGAAGAGGAGGGCGGCAGCCTCGCAGACTTCCTCGACTCGGTGGCCCTGACCGCCAGGGCCGAAGAGCCCCAGGGCGAGGTATCGACTGAAGCTGTGACCCTCATGACCCTGCACAACGCCAAGGGCCTCGAGTTTCCCACGGTATTTTTGGTGGGCCTGGAAGAAAACCTGCTGCCCCACCGCAACAGCCTGAACCGCCTGGAAGACCTGGAAGAAGAGCGGCGCCTGTTTTATGTGGGCATTACAAGGGCCCAGGAGCGGCTTTATCTGTCTTATGCCGAAGAGCGGGAAACCTATGGTAAGCGCGAATTCACCCGCCCGAGCCGTTTTTTGGAGGACATTCCCCAGGAACTGCTCAAGGAGGTGGGGGCTTTTGGTGATAGCGAGGCGCCGGTGCTGTCGCACAGCCGCCCTGAGCCCAGGCCCAAAACCCAGCTTTCCGAGTTTAAGGGTGGCGAAAAGGTCAAACACCCCAAGTTTGGCAGCGGGACGGTGGTGGCCGCGATGGGTGGGGAGGTTACGGTGATGTTTCCTGGAGTTGGCCTGAAAAGGCTAGCCGTCAAATTTGCTGGCCTTGTGCGGCTCGAGGGATAAAGCTGTCTATCCCTCTAGCGATTGTTATTTTCCGTTAAGGTGCGGACAGGCCTGTAAACTTGGAGGTGTGGGGTTGAGACTGCCCAGCCGCGGCCTTTGGCCGCGAAAGGCTTTGTGCAGGTGGACCGGTGGTCCTATGCAGTTGCCGCAAGAGCGCTAGGGGTGGTGGGCGTTGTAGATTGAGGGTGATGCAGGCCCGTGATTACACCGCTACCCGCCCGCTGGTGGTCTTTCACCAGGGCCATAGCCGCTGGTTCGAGCCACTACTGGCAGTTTCGTTGCACCACCACCTGCCCTTGTTTATCTACCCAAACCAGCCAGGGGCGAGCCTCGAGGCCGCCCTGATGGGCCTTCAAGCCCTAGGGTTTCGGGGTGCGCTGCTGGAAGACCCCGGCCTGCAAGCCCTGGCCCTGAGCGCCGTACAAAACCTCGAGCTCGAGGCGCTACAAGCCCGGCGGGTAGACCTGGTGCTACCTGAGATGACTGGAAACCGTGGGTTTTACCTCGAGCCCATTGCGCTGGCCAATCTGATCCGCCGCTATGCCCTCGGAGATAAAGCCCTCTGGCTGGGACCTGTACGCCCGGAACTGGCCCAGGGCCTGCGTGGACTCAGCAAAGTCTCGCTCCTGAGTCGGAGTTTGCCCGAGGGTGAAGGTTTTCTAGCGCTTTTGCCACCGCCTCAGCGGGGGGTAGTGGCAGCTACCGAGGTGCAGGCCATGCCGGTGGCCCGCCAGGCCGACCTGGTTGTGTATTCCGGGGGTAGCCTGCCACTGGCCTTGCTGCAGCCGTACCACCGCGTAATCGCCCTCAAGCCCTTGCCTGCCGAGGCTCTGCGCCATATAGGCGAGTACGTGCCCCCTGAGGAGCTAGAGAGGTTTCACCTGGCGGCCCTTTTAGAACCTCTGGGCTATGCCCTCCCTCCAGAAACATTTGCGCTGTAAGGCTCAACTTCAAAAAGCTGCGCCAGGGGCTGCGCACCGGGTCGGCTTTGACCCTAAAGGGAAGGTTTTGTGCCAGAAGGATTTGTAAGGGGAGGCAGGATGGCCCGTACAGAAAAAACTTGGCCCTGGTGTTCAACCTCCAACCTCCCCCCCTGAGCGCGAAGAAGGGCGGTAGCCAGGCGCAGGCCCAAGCCGCTGCCTGGCTGGGGGTGGCTGGGAGCGTTGGTCACCCAAAAGGCTTCCCCCCGCACACCTGCCTCCACCCGGCCTCCTCTAGCGGTGTGCTGCAGCGCGTTTTCCAGAAGGGCCACCACCACCCCCCGCAGGGCCTCCTCGCTGCCTAGAACCAGAACCGACCCCTCAGGGAGCTCCAAGGAGAGGCGCAGTCCCTTAGCGCTGAAGGCAGGTCGTAGGGACTCGACCTCGGTGAAGACCAGGAGGTCCAACTCCAAAGGTACCCGGGTCAAAGCCGTCACCTCCGCCCGGGCCATCAGGAGGAGGCTTTCCACGAGCCGCCCAAGCCGCTCTGCCTGGGCCCTGGCCTCGTCCGTCCTACCCCGCTCCAGCTGTCCCAAGAGAATGGTGAGGGGGGTACGCAGGGCGTGGGCCGCTTCTCTAGCGAAGCGCCGCTCGGCTTCTAGGGCTTCCTCGAGGACCTCCAGAACGCTGTTGAAGGCCTCCACCATTTGTGCTACCTCGTCCTGCCCCTGGGGAAGGGGAAGGCGGCGCTGCCAGGCCCGATCCCGAGCCAGGCCTAGGGTGGCCTCTGTGGCTTGGGCCAGGGGGGCCAGGGCCTTGGAGGCCAGGCCCAAGGCCACCAGGAAGGCCGCGCCTCCACCCAGCAGGAGGGCCCAGGGCAGGAGGCGATCCACGAGCAGGATCATCTGCCGCATTTCCCCCAGGTGGCGGGCCCCCAGAAGGGTCAGCTCACCCACCCTCCTCTCTCTGACGAGGTGGTCGGGCGCCTCCTTGCGGGCGATGCGCTGAAGTTCCTCCAGGGGTGGCAAAAAGCCCACTGCATCGCGAACTCCTTCCCTGTCCACCAGGAGGACGAGGGTGTCTGGTCGCAGGGAAGAAAAGAACCCCCCGTCTAAATCTAGGAACAAACTTCCCTCTTCGTCGGCCACCAGCCGCGGAACTACCGCCTCTAGAAGCTGCTCGGTTTCCCGCACTATCCGGTCTAGCAGGAAGACGCTCAAGGCCTCCCGCATCGCCAGGGTGGTGAGGCTTAGGGCGAGGGCCATCACCAGCAGGGCGTAAAGGGCAAAGCGCAGCCGCAGGCTCATCCTAAGAAGCGGTACCCCAGACCCCTTGTTGTCTCTATGGCTTCGGAGGCTAGCTTGCGTCGCAGGTATTTCACATAGGTGTCCACGGTGCGTGGGTCCACGCTGGCCTCCCCATTCCAGACCTTCTCCAGGAGGTACTCCCGGCTGCTGTACCCCTCCCCCCTGAGGACCAGGGCTTCCAGAAGGGCGTACTCTCGGGCAGAAAGCCGTACCTCCTCCCCCTGCCAAAAGGCCCGGCGACCCTCCAGGTCCAGCTCCAGCCTGCCCCGGAGGAGCCGGTTTTGCCCCAGACCCCGGCTTCGCCGCAGGAGGGCCCGGGCCCGGGCCACGGCTTCCCGAGGGTAAAAGGGCTTCACCAGGTAGTCATCGGCTCCCTGCTCGAGGCCCAAAACCCGTGCCTCGAGGGTGTCCCGGGCTGTCAGAATCAGCACCGGCAGGCTCATCCCCTCCGCCCGGGCCTGGCGCAGGATCTCGAGGCCGTCCCCGTCGGGAAGGGCCAGGTCCAGCACCAGAAGGTCGTAGGGGAAGGCCTCGAGGAGCCCCAGAGCCTCTCTCACTCCCTCCGCCTCGTCCACCGCCCAGCCCGCCTCCTCCAGGGATTCCCTGAGCAAGTCCCTTACACTGGGTTCGTCCTCCACTAAGAGGAGTCTCACCGCCTCAGCACCTCCCTAAGGGTGGCCGCTTCCAGCCATACCTCTCCAAAGGAACCCCTAACCTCCCAGACCAAAAGGCCCTCTTTGGGCTTGGGTTTTAGCTCGATCCTCTGAGGCTCCCCATAGCGGGCCCTCGCCAAGGCCAAAGCCTCAGGCAGGGGCTTATGGGGCTGGGTTAGATGTCTGGGAACACCCCTGGGTCGGTAGAGGACTACCCGGCGGGTGTTCGCCTCTACCCAGACCTCAGCCTCTGGCAGGCGAAACTCGTGCACCACCCAGCCCTCCCTGGGCTTGGCGGCATAGGCGTACTTGTACACCTCTTCCAACCGTCCCCTGCCCAGATAGCTCGCAACCAGGCCAAAGACCTCTTCTAAAGTCAAAGGGCGGGGGGCCTGGGCCAGTACCAGGCTCGAGAAAAAAAGGGTCAGGATCACCAGCCCTATACTAGCTCCGCTCCAATGAGCCTGCCAGACCCTCCGCCTGGGGCCTGATGACCGGGGTGGAGGAGGGCCTGGTTGGTCGTGGGTGAGCGAAGTCCGCATCTTGGTTCCAAGTAGGAGGCCCTGGGGGAGGGTGCCCCCAGGGCCTCAGGGTTTAGAAGCCGCGCTCGGCTCGAATCAGGTGGTGGGTTGCCCGGGCTAGGTGGTTGGCTGCCTCGGATCGGGCCAGATCACCCCCTTGGGCTAAAAGACCCTTAGCCTCCTCCAGCAAGCGGGCGACCAAGGGCACCCTCACGTTGTAGAAGCTCGCTTCATACTCAGCTCGGGCGATGGCTTCTTGGGCTCGGTAGGGGGCCGTGTAGACCCGCCGCTCGGCCCTGCTAGGTCCGGGCCGGCCAGAGAAGAAGCTTTGCCTTGGGGCCACCTCCAAGAAGCGCAGGGCCTCGTAGATGGCGCTCGCTGTCTTAGCCCGCTCCAGGGCCTGGAAGTAAGCCTGGCCCTGGAACTCTCGCTGGGCCTGCTGCAAAAGGGCATCCGCTTCCCGCTTCAAAGAGGTGTCCCCCACCAGGCTGGCCAGGTATTGAGCCCGGGTCAGCTCCCGCTGGGCCCTGTCCATCTGACGCAGGGCGGAGGGCGAGAAAAGGGAGGGCTGGGTCATTCCCGGCGCGCTGGGGGGTGCGGGCTGGGCTAGGGTGGGAAGTGCCAAAAGGGCCGACAAAACCATAATACCAACTGCGTGCTTCATATTTCCTCCTCATGACCTCGAGGCTTCTTTTGCCCTGAGGTGCCCCTAGGGTAGAACCCTTATGTGGGAAGACGGTGGAAGGGGGGGCGAAGCTGGTAATGGGCTGGCACTATTGATGCAGGCTAAGGTTGCTGGGCGCTTTCACGCTAAGCAGCCTTTGGCCAAGTCCTGGCCATAATCGTGCCTAGGGGCTCAAGCCAGCCTGAGCTCGAGTTGCCCGCAAGAGACTTCGATTGTGGCGCGTGTTTATGGCTACTGTGCTGCCGGTTGAAGGGCTTGTTATCTTTAGCGCTCCTCTAGAACGCCCTGCCGCAGCAAGGCTGGCACGATCGGGTCACCTACGCGCAGGAATGCGTAGCTGCCCAGCCGACGAGCTACGCTTCTAAGAAGCAGAAGGTGCTTTTCCAGCGCTTCCTGATAGCCCAGTATTTCTGCCTGCCCTACCTCCATATGCCGCTCGAGCTCCACATCGTACAGTAAGGCTTCAGAGAAGCGGGGGGCTAGCTCCTCTACGGCCATGATCTGAACGAGCACCACGCGCCCCAGTTTTTGCAGCATGCGAGGCCAGTCCGCCTCGTCTAGACCGTCGGTTAGCAAGACCGTTACGCCCCTGGGCCGAGGCTGCTTGAGCAACACCGAAGGCCCCGCTTCTACCCAGCTCAGCTGGCCCCGGTAACGGCCCCCGCCCCATAAAAAAGCGCCCTCCGGCTTGGCCAGCCGTGCTAGAAGGTGCGCTACCCGCTCAGCATAGGCTTGCTTGCCATAAAGCAGCATGCTTTTAGAGCCGTCCAGGAAAAAGGTGAAGCGCGCAGGGGCTTCAGCCTGGAAGATGCGGGTATAAAGCCGGCCAGTGCGGGCATAGGCGAGCCAGTCAATAAAGCGAGGCTCGTCGCCCTGGGTGTAGCCATGCAGCTCGTAGAAATCCAGCCCCCTCCCAGGTACTGCCTGAGTACGTTCGCCTGCGAAGGGCTGGGTAGGGCGCGTGCGGATGCGGTAGCGGGTCATGGGCCCCAAGAAACTGCTTTCTAGTGGGGGCTGCTGAAGCTGCTTTCAGGCAAGTGTGGGAAGGGAAGCCTAAGGCGGCGTGGCTCGATTTCCACTAGCCGAGTAGCCTCGTCGTAGATGGCCACAATTTGCTCGGCCACGCGGCGGGCTGTGCGCTGGTCAGCAAACTGCCGGGCCCTCCGGCTAAAGCGCTGGCGCAGGGCTTCATCCTGAAGCAGCTCGAGCGCCTTCTCGGCCATCGAGCGGTAGTCGCCTGGCGCCACCAGATAGCCGCTGCTGCCTGCTTCCACCCCCTGTAGTGTGCCCTCAGCGCCCACTGCTACTACCGGCACCCCCACGGCCTGGGCTTCCCAGATGACCAGCCCCTGGGTTTCAGTTTCGCTGGCAAACAAGAACAGCTCAGCCATGCGGTAGTAGCCGCCAATTTTCTCGTAGGCCACCGGGCCCACAAAGGTGATATGTTCGGCCACACCAAGCTGCTGCGCCAGCCGCTCGAGTTCGCCCTGCTCTGGCCCCATCCCCACCAAGGCCAGGTGGGCATCCGACACTTTGCGAATCTCGGCCAGGGCGCGAATAACCACGTCCACACTCTTTTCCTTGCCTAGCCGCCCTACGTGCAGCAGGCGCCGTTTGCCAGCAGGCCAGGGCGGGAGCGGGTCTGGGGCCGACAACAAGATGTCGGTGTCAATGCCAGTGGGAATCACCTTGATTTCTCGTTCTATTGCGTAGCTTTCGGCCAGCCGTTTGACCGGTTCGGTAGGGGCGATTACCACATCGGCCCGGTTGTAGAAGGCCTGGCAGACTTTTTGCATGATGCCTATGTATCGGTTAAGGGTGGCTATGCCGGGGATGTAGTGGGCGTACTTTTCCAAGTGGGTGTGGAAGGTCGAGACGTGCGGAAGGTGGTTGCGATAGGCCAGCCGGGCGCCCCAGATGCCTATGAAAAGCGGGGTGTGGGTGTGGAAGATCTCAAACTCGGTGGGCAGTAGACGGCTGCTGGGCATGGCCAGCCGCTGATTTTCGAAGAAGGGGTAAGGCGCACTGGGTATGCGCACCACCCAGTCTTCGCGGGGGTCGGCATCCGGCATCTCGGGAGCTAGCACCCAGGCTTCGTGGCCCATGCGGCGCAACTCACGCTTAAGCAAATAGACGCTGGTGGCCACCCCATTTGGTCCAGGCAAGTAGGTGTCGGTAAATAGGCCAATGCGGTAAAGACGCACGGGTATATGTTAGCACAGCCCTGGTTTATGGCTCCGAAATGCTTTCTGCTGGCTTGGTGGCTTTGCCCCACCTGGCTAAGAATTCATCCCGCGGGCTATACCCTAGGACCACCGACGGCAGCCGCCACTTGGGCTGCTCGCCCCGGTATAGCCACAAGAACCAAGCGTTGGCCACACCGCTGATCAAGCGCTGCAGTGGTGTCACAGGGGCCAGGTGAAAGCCGAATACCCGCAGCCCCATGGCCGCCTGGGAGATGCCCCAGACACCCCTAATTTCCGGCCTGGACTGCACATACTCGGCCAGCAGGGTAAAGCCTTTGCGTCCCTCACGCAAAAGCTGTATCTGGGTCATGGCAGGGGTACGCGCTGAGTCGAGGTGCACCTCGAGGCTGGGCTCACCTTTCTTTAGACCAGGCTGGCTGGGGCCAGGAAATGCGCAGGGGCTTACCGCCAGGTAGTCGAAGGGTCCCAGCCCCAGCCGCTGTACCTTGTTCTTGATGAAGTACCGCTCATGTCCACCCTGGCTGGCCCGCATTAAGCCCTCGCGCCAGCTAAGCGGCTGGGCCTCGAGCTCATCCAGCCGTACAGGTTGATAGCCCAGCGCTTTTAGCTGGGGCAAAATTTCGTCTAGAACGGCCAGAGTTTGTGGAAACCGCTCGTTGTCGTGCAGGAGAATAATAGAGCCTGGCCTGCACCAGGTCAGGATGCGCTGAGCCAGGATGTGAGGATCCTTACTGCTCCAGTCTTGCGCCTCCACATCCCATAGCGCCACCTGCTTGCCGGCTGCCCTGACCAGCAGGCGGGTTAGGGGGGAATGGATGCCGTGGGGCGGGCGATAGAACCGGCCCGGCATGGCCCGGACCTGCTGGGCCTCCTGCCAGGGCCACAGGAAGAAGGCCGGACGGTGTACCAGGCCGTGGCTTTCGACCTGGTGGCCTTCGGCCAGGATTTTTTCTAGCAGTTGGGGGTAGCGCTGTGCCTGGCTCTGCAGCACAAAGAAAGTAGCTTTGATGCCCTCTCCTCGCAGCCGCTCCAAGATGGCCTCGGTATGGGGGCTGGGGCCATCGTCAAAGGTCAGGGCGATTTTAGGACTGCTGCGGCTGCCCCAAGCAACCGCCCCCACACCCATCCAGCGGTAAATGATGTCGACCCCCACATAGAGGGTCAGCAGCAACAGCAGGAAGAGAAATTCCATGAAAACCTCCTTGGGGATGGGCCTGTTATTTTCCGGGCCTGCCAGCACTCAGGCTCGCTGAGAAAACCCGTAATTTCGCAGCGGATTTTACTCTCGCTCCCGGTCTGCGAAGTAGTCGCTGCCGTAGTCCTGAGGGGCCCCACGCAGGCGGGCCCAGATGTTCTTGAGGTGCACCCCGTACATCTTCCAGCGCCCTCTGCGCAGGCGGCGGCTCGAGGTGAGCACCCGAGCCCTAGGGGTATAGACGATTTTTCCGCGTGATTTTAGTTTAAGCATCAGCCACACATCTTCGCCGTAGGGCACATCGTAGCCGCCGACCTCGAGGGCCACCTGGCGGCGAACGGCGTGGTTGCCCCCTGCAGCGTTGGGCTGGCCCAGCCTGGCCATAAGGCCCAAGAACAGCGGGTAGCCGTAGCGCGAGAGCAGGCGGTCGAAGAGGGGACCATCGAAAAACTCAATTGGTCCATAGGTTTCCACTACCTCCGGGTCGCTAAAAGCCTCCTGGATGGCTGCGATCCAGCCAGGCTCTACCCGGCAGTCGGCGTCGGTGCCAGCCACGACTTCTCCGACAGCGGCCTCGAGGCCGGTCTGACGGGCAATGTGCGGTCCAGGCTTAGGCTGGTAGAGGACCCGTACGCCCAGGCTGCGCCCGATCTCGCCGGTGCGGTCGCTGGAGCCGTTATCAACCAGGATGACCTCGAGGGGAGCGGGCTCCTGCCTGAGGATAGACTCCAGGCACGCCCCAATCATCTCTTCTTCGTTGCGGGCCGGTACCACGACGCTGATACCAGGTTTCATCGAATCTCCAAATTCAGCGGGCCGCAGAGGTGCCAGACCAGCCAGCCTCCTCGGATACACACTGCTGCTATGTTAGCACAGCCACCCAGGTTACCTGCGCCACCAGGTGATTTTGGCAGCCTTGGTGCTGTCAGCTCTCCAAGCGGTGTAGCTTGGGCGTGCCTTGGCTGAGCTCGAGCGCCTGGATATGCTAGAGGTGCAGTCCCAATCTGCTTTGAGGGGACAAACTTCTCGACGTCACCTAAATAAGCGACGGCGGAGGCGATGCCCCTACCGTCGCTGAAGGCGAAACTTAAGCCCTGGCTTTCTCCGCCAACATGTTTTTCAGAACAGTCTGCAAAATGCCGCCGTTCTTGTAGTAATCCAACTCGACCAGGGTGTCGATGCGGGCTTTGACCTGGAAGCTCACCTGGCTCCCATCGGCCCGGGTGGCCACCACGGTGAGTTCTTTGCCGGGGGTGATGTTCTCGAGACCCAGAATATCGTATACCTCGTAACCGCTAAGACCCAGGCTGGCGGCGCTGTGACCAGGTTGGAACTGCAGGGGCAGCACGCCCATACCCACCAGGTTGCTGCGGTGGATGCGCTCAAAGCTCTGGGCAATGACGGCCTTCACGCCCAGTAGATAGGTGCCCTTGGCGGCCCAGTCACGGCTGCTGCCGTTGCCGTACTCCGCACCGCCGATCACGATCAGGGGCGTGCCCTCGGCCTTGTACTGCATGGCCGCGTCGTAGACGAACATCTCCTCACCCGAGCCCGGTTCGGCGCCCCGGTCGGACTTGGGCAGCTTCTTGGTGTAGGGGCCTTCCTTGCCGTCCAGCATCAGGTTGCGGATGCGGATGTTGGCGAAGGTGCCGCGCATCATCACCTCGTGGTTGCCGCGCCGTGCGCCGTAACTGTTGAAGTCAGCAGGTTCGACCCCATGGCCCATCAGGTAGCGGGCTGCCGGGGAGTTCTTGGCAATGCTGCCAGCGGGCGAGATGTGATCGGTGGTGATCGAGTCGCCCAAAAGCAGCAGCACCCGCGCACCCTTGATGTCGCCCACCTCACGGGCTTGGTTCAGGTTTTCGAAGAAGGGTGGGTTTTGGATGTAGGTGCTGGCCGGGTCGAACTGGTAGAGCTGGCCGGTGGGAGCGGCCAGGGCTTTCCAGCGTGCGTCGCCCTCGAAGACAGTAGCGTACTGGCGGCGGAACATATCGGCATCTAGGGTTTGGTGAATGGCCTGGCGAATCTCTTCCTGGCTGGGCCAGATATCCTTGAGGAAGATGGCTTGACCATTGGGGTCGTAGCCGATGGGCTCGCTGGTGAAGTCGATGTCGATCCGCCCGGCCAGCGCATAGGCCACCACCAGCATGGGCGAGGCCAGGTAGTTGGCCTTTACGTCGGGGTTGACCCGACCCTCGAAGTTGCGGTTGCCCGAGAGCACCGCTGCCACCACCAGGTCGCCTGCCTTAATCGCCCTAGAAATATCCTCGGGCAGGGGCCCCGAGTTGCCGATGCAGGTGGTGCAGCCATAGCCTACAGTGTGGAAGCGTAAAGCCTCGAGGAAGGGGGTGAGTCCAGCGGCGTCGAGGTACTCGGTGACCACTTTGGAGCCGGGGGCCAGGCTGCTCTTGACCCAGGGCTGGGTGTCCAGACCGGCCTCCACAGCTTTTTTGGCCAGTAGGCCTGCCCCTAGCATCACCGAGGGGTTGGAGGTGTTGGTGCAGCTGGTGATGGCGGCGATCACCACCGAGCCGTGTTGTAGCTCGAACTCGTCGCGGCCCCGCCGGACAATCACTTTTTTGGTGAGTTGATCAGGTTTTAGGCCAAATCCGCGCTCCTTGGGGTCTTTGCTCAAGTGTTCCAGGAAGCTCTTCTTCACCTCGCCTAGGTTGACCCGATCCTGAGGGCGCTTGGGACCGGCCAGCGAGGGCACTACGGTGGAGAGGTCGAGCTCGAGGTGCTCGCTATAGACCGGAGCAGCCTCGTCGGTGCGCCACAGACCCGTGGCCTTGGCGTACTTCTCCACCAGGTCCACTTGCTCGTCGGAGCGGCCCGTAAGGCGCAGATAGGCCAGGGTCTCCTCGTCGATGGGGAAATAGCCCATGGTGGCCCCGTACTCCGGCGACATGTTGGCAATGGTGGCGCGGTCGGCCAGCGGGAGTTTGGACACGCCGGGGCCATAGAACTCCACGAACTTACCCACTGCGCCGTGCTTGCGAAGCATCTCGGTTACCCGCAGCACCAGGTCGGTAGCGGTGGCCCCCTCGGGCAGTTCGCCGGTCAGTTTGAAGCCGATCACTTTGGGCGCCAGCATGTAGTAGGGCTGGCCCAGCATCACCGCTTCGGCCTCGATGCCACCTACCCCCCAGCCCAGCACGCCCAGGCCGTTGATCATGGTGGTGTGGGAGTCGGTGCCCACCAGGCTGTCGGGGAAGGCGTAGAGCCTGCCGTCCTCGGCCTTCCCTGTCATCACCACCGAAGCCAGGTACTCGAGGTTCACCTGGTGTACGATACCGGTACCAGGGGGCACCACACGGAAGTTTCTGAGGGCATTCTGGCCCCACTTAATCAAGCGGTAGCGCTCCTCGTTGCGCTTGTACTCGAGCTCCACGTTCTGGGCAAAGGCATACGAAGTGCCGAAGTAGTCCACCTGCACACTGTGGTCAATCACCAGGTCTACCGGTACGGTGGGGTTGATCATCTCGGGGTCGCCGCCCAGGCGGGCCACGGCATCGCGCATGGCGGCCAGATCTACCACTGCGGGTACGCCGGTAAAGTCTTGCAGGATGACCCGGGCCAGTATCAGCGGTACATTTACTTCGCCAGGGTCGGGCTGCCAGTTGGCTAGGGCCAGCACATCAGCTTTGGTAATTTTGTACTCATCGTGGTTGCGCAGGAGGCTTTCCAGCATCACCCGGATGCTAAAGGGCAGCCTGGACACCGGCGCAAGGCCCTGACGCTCGAGTTCCATAATGTCGAAGTAATGCACCTCACCCATTTTGGTGGAGAGGCTTTTGCGGGTTTTAAAGTCGTCTCGGTAGGCCATGGGGATCTCCTTTGCAGCGAAGCTGTTCTATGTGTTCAGGCATCAAACCAGTGCCCGTGCACGGCTGATACTAATAGCTTCCAACTATGGTCCATTAGCCATCAGTATCACTTTACAAAGCCCAAATAGTTTACTCCACGACTCCTGGAGTAAGAAAACGGGCTGACCGTTTGGGTTGTGGGGCTGGTTTGGATACCTGGGCGGGTGCGCCCTGCCGCAGACACACTTATGTTACCGCAGGATGGCCTTACTGCAAATAGGCGGAGGCCAGGGATTTTTCTACAACATGCCCGCCAGGAAGCCTTGCTCCCGCACCACCCGGATCAGGTCCATCACAGTAAGCTGCTGAGGGTCGTATTCGACCTCGAGCTGCCCCTTATCCGCAGCCTGGACGCTTTGCACGCCTGGGAGTTTCTTGAGCGCACCTGAGACCTTAGCAACCTGCTCAGGCTGTTCCATACCCCGCACACCTAGTAACACCCGGTACATGGAATTTATTGTAAGCGTGATGTAAACCCCTTAGCCACATGTGCGCTATCTGCGGCTTTGCTCGCTTTTATAAAGGTGCGGATGCTCGATAATGGACGCATGCTGTTCTGGCTTCGTGCAGCTGTGGTGGCTTTGCTGCTGCTGGCTTTCGGGGGAACCAGCCTCCCTTTGCAGCCGGTGCGGACGGTGGTGTTGCTCGACCAAAGCCCCTCGGTGCGCGAGGCGCTTTGGCAGGTGGCGCCACAGCTAAGTCTGCCGGGGGCACAGTATGTGGCCTTTGCCAACGCCGCGGTTCAGGTGGCCTCGCCCACTGCCCGTCGGCTCGATTTGGGCGAGGGCACGCTGTTGGGGGAGGCGTTGCGGAAGGCCCGCACCCTAAACCCCGACCGTATTGTGCTGGTCTCGGATGGCCTTTTTCAGGATGGAGCTCAGCCGGTGGGCATTCCTATTTACGCGATCTATCTGCCCCCCAGCCCCCACGTTTCCCTGTCGCTTCTAGCACCAGCCCTGCCCAGCAAAGGCCAAACCATCGAGGTACGGGCAGTTTTAGATTTTATCGCACCAGTCAGCTCCGATGGAGCCTCACCTACTCAGCCCATGCAGGCCAGGCTGGCCATAAAGGGCCCAGCAGGGCCGCTGGAGCGCGATCTGCTGCTGGAGCCGGGGCGCAGCAGCGTGGGGTATCGTTTTAGGCTGGATGGGCCTGTATCACTAATGGCGCAATTGGAGAGTTCCCTGGGCACCACGCAGGCCCGCCTCGAGCTGAACCCCGCTGATGCCACCCGGGTCTGGGTGCTGGGGGATGCGGCCCTGGCCCGCTACCTCAAGGCCCAGGGTTTTATCGTGGAGGAGCGGCAAGATATTGCCCTGCCCATCCGGGCCGAGGTGGTGGCCCTAGGGGTAGGTGCGCGTAACCTGTCTGCTGCTGAACTGGATGCCTTACAGAGCTTTTTGAACCAGGGCGGCAGCCTCTTGTGGACGGCCACCCCCAGGGGATTGTTTTTTGGTGGCTGGGAGCGCACCAGCCTGGCCGATAGCCTGCCGGTGGAGCCGGTGGAGGAGCCAGGTGGGGTGGGGATCGTGTTGGTGCTGGATGTCTCGGGCAGTATGCTCGAGGCCGACAAGCTGGGGTTGGCGGTGGTGGGTTCGCTCGAGCTGGTTCGCTCGGCGCGCCCCCAGGACTACATCGGGGTGGTGATTTTCTCCGACCGCCCGCGCTGGCTGTTCCGCCCGCGGCCCATGACCGAGCAGGGCCGCAAAGAGGCCGAGAGCCTGTTGCTGTCTATCTCGGCAGGAGGAGGCACCATGATCCGACGGGCCTACCTCGAGGCCCTGGAGGCTTTAGAGCAGGTCCCTACCGCATCCAAGCAGGTAATAGCCCTGACCGATGGGCTGGCTGCCGATGTAACCCCCGACCTGTTCGAGGCAGCCCGTGCTGCTAGCCCCAAGATCAAAACCAGCACGGTGGCGATTGGAGCTGACGCCGACCGCCAGTTTTTGCGTGAGCTGGCCCAGGCTGGGGGCGGCAGCTTCTGGGATGTGCCCAGCCCGCAAGACCTGCCCCGCTTTTTCCTCGAGGAGGCCCAGCGGGCCTTCAAGCGGGAAGCCCTCGAGGGCAGCTTTCCGGTCTCGGTGCGGCCACATCCTGTCACCCGCGGCATCAACCCTCCCGCCCTCGGGGTGATACTGCCAGCCAAAACCAAACCCTGGGCCCAGACCCTGCTCAGCTCGGGCGAGGGCACTGTACTGGCGGTAGGGGAAAGCAGGCGGGGCCGGGTGGCGGCCCTGACCACCGACCTCTCGCGCTCCTGGCAGGACTGGCAGGGCACGCCGGCCTTGCTTGCCGAACTGGTGCGCTGGCTTGCGCAGACCCCGGCCCGCCCCCGTGTGCAGGCCATACGGGAGGGCGATTATGTAAAGGTGCTGCTCGAGGGCCAGTTTGAACGTCCAAGCCTACGTGCAGCCGGACTGGAGCAAAGCTTTGCCCCCACCGGGCCGCTGCGCTTCGAGGTCCGCTTGCCCAAGGAAGTTACGGGCCAGGCAGTGGTCTTCGAGAATGAACAGCCGCGCTTGCGCTTGCCCTTGCCCAGCCTGCCCGAGTGGCGCTTGGAAGACGGACAGGCAACCCTCAGCCAGCTTGCGGAAGCCAGCGGGGGGCGTCTGCTGACCGGTACCGAGGAGCTTCGCCGCCTGCCGGATCGCAAGGCCCTAAGCCTGCAACTGCCCCTCGTCGCCCTGGCCTTGCTGCTTTTTATGCTGGAGCGCTACCTAGAATACAGACGAAGGATGCTAGGTGCGGGCCCGGAACCAGCTTGACTGGTGCTAGGGCAGCGTTAGTGTGGGTAAGTATGCATCTCTTTCTCCTTATTTTTCTGCTGGCGGGCTGCTCCACGCAAGGAGCCCTGGCTCCTGCCCACACCATCCCCAAGGTGGTGGTCATGGAGGGCCTCGAGGGCAGCCTGCCCTTGCGGGTGGGTACCTACGTGGCCTGGCGCGTAGATGTTTCGGACGGTTGGCTCAAGGCAAACCCCAGCAGTGGTGTTGGCCCCAAAGTGATTCAGCTTAGTGCCAGTTTTACCGGTGAGGTTGCAGAGCAGCCAGAGTACACCGGTAACCTGACGCTTTTGGGCGACGTGGAAGCCACGGTTGAGGTGCGCCTGCCCTTGGTGCGGGTGGTGGGTGCGGTGGTTGAGGGGGGGCTTCTTGACCCCCAGGCAATGGGTATGGGAACTCGGGCAATCTCCGCCCAAGCTGAGCTGGAAACCCAAGGTGCGCAGCAGACCGAGATCCTGGTCAAGTACCGCCGTGACCTGCGTGCGGTGGCTTTACCCCAGGGAGTCCGGGTGCTTTCGCACGACCAGGTAGGCCGGGTCATCAAGCTTTCCACCTCGAGCCCCGTGACGCTGCTGCAGCACCTATACTTGGATCCCAATGTGGAGTGGGCGGAAGTAAACGGCAGGGTGACGCGGCTGGGTGAGCCTACCGACCAGTTCTATCCTCAGCAGTGGTACCTGCGCAACACTGGAGCACGCTTTACGTACCTGCAAACCTATCCAAACCCCATCACAGTGGCGGTGATAGACACCGGGGTGCGCTACGACCATCCTGACTTGGTAGGCCGCTTATGGCAGCCTGGAGAAGGTGCCTATGATTTCGTGGGCGATGCTTCCTCTCCCGCCGACCCTTGTGCTTTGCCTGAACCCGACACTCCTGGCGACACCGATCCCACCGACCCTTGTGACCTGCAAGCCCCGAGTGGCGGTAGCCATGGAACCCATGTGACCGGCATCATGGTGGCAAACAGCGGCACCTTCATGCCTGCCTGCCCTACTTGCACCGACTCGGGCATTGTTGGTATGGCCTACAATGCCCCCATCAAAGTGTTGCCACTGCGGGTGCTGGACCCAGGAGGCAGCGGAACCTTTGAGAACGTGGCTCTGGCCATCCGCTACGCTGCTGGTATCCCGGTGCAAAAGGCGGGCCAGACACTGGTTAACCCCCAGCCCGCGCAGGTTATCAACCTGTCGCTCGGTTCAAGGAGTTTCTCTCATATAATGTGCGAGGCGGTCTTTGACGCGGTGGCCCGTGGCGTGTTGGTGGTGGCGGCAGCAGGCAACGCATTTCCCCAGGCTCCGGGCCAGATGTTTTATCCTGCGTCCTGTCCAGGGGCCATCTCGGTGGCGGCCACCGACCGCTACAACCGGGTAGCCTTCTACAGCCAACAAAACAGTAGGGTGGATGTGGCGGCCCCGGGTGGCAACATCAACCAACCGGGTGGTGGTATTCTTTCAACCACCTGGAATTACACCACCAACCTGCCCAACTACACCTTTTACATGGGTACTTCTCAGGCCACCCCTCAGGTGGCGGCAGCCTTAGCCATGTTGTTGTCGAGTGGCCGGGCCAGCACAGCCGGCGAGGCCTGGAACCTGCTTCGTGCCAACCTGACCGACCTAGGTGCTCCTGGCCGTGACGATGCCTACGGGCATGGGCTACTCAACCTGCCGGGCGCTTTTGCTTGGACCTTGCCCAGAGGCGACTTTGTAATCAGCTTCAGCGGTCCCAGCTCCAGGCAGATTCCCGTGGTGAACGGGCAGTTTCAAACCTATTTGCTGCCGGGACGCTACCTGGTGACCGCTTGCCGCGACGACTCGGGTAACGGTTTGTGTGATAACGGTGAGCCCAAGGTGGAGCGCCTGGTACAGGTGGGTGGCCGAGGCACCCTCGACCTGGGAACAATACAGGTGGGGCCGTAGGCTTTTCGGATATATAAACCATTTGTTTTCTTCCCGGAGCCCCGCCTAAAGCGCGGGCCGAAAGGCAATCCTGCGCTGATCTGCCAATCAGGTAGGGAACCTATCCTCCACCAAAGTACTCCGGTAGCTGGTCGCGGGTAATCAGCACCTCCCGGGGTTTGCTGCCTTGGTGTGGCCCCACGATGCCCATGGCCTCCAAGGCATCTACCAGCTTGCCAGCACGGGCGTGCCCCACCGAGAGTCGGCGCTGAAGCCTCGAGACCGAGGCGTAGCCCTCCTCAATCACAATCTCGGCAGCTTTCTTGAGCAGGGGGTCACCAAAGTCGATCTCGCCAGCGTCTGCGCTAGGCCCGCCCAGGTTTAAGGGCCCTTCGAAGTCGGAGCCGTACTGGGCCACAAAGGCATCCTCGAAGCTCTGTTCGCGCAAGAAGGCAGCGATGCGGTGTACCTCGCTCTCGGACAGGAAGGGGCCTTGCAAGCGCACAGGCTTGGGCAGACCCGGCTGGTGGAAGAGCATATCGCCCTGTCCCACCAGCCGCTCGGCCCCGTAGGTGTCCAAAATGGTGCGGGAATCGAAGCCCGAGGAGACCGCGAAGGCCATGCGGGCGGGGATATTAACCTTGATGAGCGAGGTCAGGATGTCCACCGAGGGGCGCTGGGTCGCCAGGATCAGGTGCATCCCGGTGGCGCGGGCCATCTGGGCCAGGCGCAAAATGGCCTGCTCCACTTCCTTGGGGGCGGTAATCATCAGGTCGGCCAGCTCATCTATCACGATGACCAGATAGGGCAGGGTAGCCTCGCCTGCGGCCCGCATCTTTTGGTTGAACTGCTCGAGGTTGCGCGCGCCCACCTGGCTCATCATCTTGTAGCGCCGCTCCATGTGGGCTACTGCGCCCAGGAGTACCCCGGCGGCGTCGGCGGGGTTGGTCACCACCGGCCGCACCAGGTGCGGGATGCCCTCGTAAGGCGTGAGCTCCACCATCTTGGGGTCAATCATTAGAAAACGCAGCTCGGTGGGAAGGTGCTTGAAGAGCAGGCTGGTAATGAGGGTGTTGACGGCCACCGATTTGCCCGAACCGGTCGAACCCGCAATTAGCAGGTGGGGCATGCGGGCAAGGTCTCTAACCCAGACTTCACCGTCGATGCTCTTGCCCAGCACCATCGGCAGGGTGTCTTTGCTGCGGGTAAAGGCACCGGACTGGATGGCCTCGCTGTAGCGCACCAGCTCGCGTTCGGTGTTGGGCACCTCGAGGCCAATCACGCTTTTGCCCGGGATGGGTGCCTCTATGCGGACCGAGCCGGCGGCCAAGGCCAGGGCCAGGTCGTTGTGGAGGTTCTGCACCCGGCTGATTTTTTCACCGGGGGCGGGCTCGAGCTCGAAGCGCGTAACCGTGGGCCCACGGGACCAGCTCACCACCCTAGCCTCTACCCCGTGATGCTTCAGCGTGTTGTTGATCAGCTCAACCTGTCGCTGGGTGTTGTATTCCAGAATCTTGGGGTCGAAGCGGGGAGGCTCAGGGGGGTCAAGCAGATCAAAGCCTGGCAGCCTTAGGGCCGTCGAAGACCTGGCTGAAGTGGAAGAGACAGAGATGCTTTTGCGCTTGCTCAGGGGGCTTTCCGGCCCAACCGTTTTGCCGACAGTTTGCACCTTGTGGGGTTCGGGGAAGATCAGATCAAAGTCGAAGATCGGCTCGGCAGGGGGCCGGGCGGTTGCCACCTCGAAAGCAGGCGGTTCGGCCTGCAGACCTTTTTCCAACAGAACCCGAAGCCCAGCTGGATGGGCTTCCAGCGGCGCAGACTCCACCCACTCTCCCCAGCGCAGCCAGCCGTCTACCCGTTGTTCCAAGTCCCGTGTGAGGGCCTCGCATTCCTGCCAGGCCGCCAGACGGTTTTGGTGCTCATCTAAGGCAGCCAGCAAGACCCGCGCCGTGCTGGGGCTGTCCAGCACTTTGGCGGCAGCCTCGGCCTGGCGGGTGAGGGTCTGGGTTTTGCTCAGCAGTGCGCCAATCTCCAGCAGCAGGGCTGTGCGGCGTTCCTCCAAGGTCTGGGCCAGACCATCGCCTTTTAGCGGTGCAGCCAGGGCAGCAGCCAGGCGCTTTAGGCGTTCTGCGAGGGGACGTGCCTCGGTGGCTAGCTTACCCGCCAACTCTTTGCTGCGTTCGGCTTTAAAGTCATTCAAAAGCTGGGCCAGCCCCTTGATGGCCTCGGGGTCTTGAGGGTTGTGACGAAAAGCCTCGAGGTCGGTTTGCAGGGTCATCAAGGCCTTATGTTCGGGGTAGCGCCCAGCCAGAACCCGAACCTCCTGAAGCAGCTGATAAGACCTCTGGGAAAGGCGAAAGGCTTGGTACAAACGCCCACCTGCCAGCACCACTCGCCGAAAGCCCTTGTTAAGGAGGAAACCGGGCTTTTGCTGTAGCGCCAGGTCGGCCACCAGGCTGAGGGCCAGCAGGGGAATGAGCAGGCCGAAGTTGCCTAAACTGCCCACCAGAAGACCATGCAGGCGACTGCCTAACAGCCCTCCATGGGCGCCGGAGATCTGGGCCACCAGCGGCAGGGTGATTACACCCGCAAGGGATACCAGGGCGGTGGCTCGAGTAAGGCTGCCCAAGGGCCGATCCAGCAGCAGCCACACGCTGAGCAAGGCTAGTGCTGGGGGAATAAGCCAAGCCAGATACCCCAGGTTGCCCCAGAAAAACCCTCGGATGCTGCTGCCCACTTGACCGGCCAGGCTGGCGCCGAAATAGATGGCAGCAGCAAACAACACTGCCAGCCCCATCGCCAGCAAAGCCAGGGCCTCGAGGTCGCGCTTGCGTTCCGCAGGGGAGGCTTTAGCTCTGGATTTGCCCTTCGCCATCGCCTACGATTCTAACATACCGTTTGGGCTACCGGGTTTTGCGATGCAAACGCCATATCAGGGCTATTAACGTCACAGGCCACAGGTGCTTTGTAGCAGCCTGTGGCTTGTGGTGCTCACCTCACCTCGGGAGGGCTCTGATTACAGCATCGGTGATCTCGAGCTCGCCGGCAGCATAAACAACCAGGCCGCTGGTGGCCGCTACCTTCTTATCGAGAATCATGGCAAAGCCCTGCTGCTGGGCCACTCGGGCGATAACCTGGTCAATTTCTTCGGTAATCGGCTTTAGGGCGGCGTTGGCGCGATCGCTCCACTTCTTGCCAGCTTCCTGCAGGCTTTGGGCCAGTACCCGGTAGTCTTGCTGCTCCTTGGCTGTGGCGTTACCGGCTCGTAGCTTGGTCTCGAGGGTTTGTAGCTGATCGCGTATGGGCTTCAGTTCACGCTCGGCCTGGTTGCGGATTTCCTGCACTTTTTTGAAGTCCTTGTGGGCTTGCACCACCTTCTCAGCATCCACATATCCGATGCGGTTGGGCGTGGGGCGGTTTTGCGCAACCAGGGATCCGCCCAGCAGCAAGCTTAGGATCAGCAAAACGAAAAGTCCGCTCCTCATGTTTATTCTCCTATCTAGATAGGGCCCGCACAATGGCCTGGGTCAGGTCAAGCTCCGGTGTAGCATAAATGACCAGACCACTGCTGGCGGCGACCTCCTGATCCAACACCATAGCGAAGCCCTGCTCTTTGGCAAGCTTGTTGATAACCTTTTCGATCTCCTCTGCGATAGGCTGGAGGGCGGTGTTTTGCTGCTCGGCCCACCGCTGGCTGACCACTTCCAGGCTCTGGAGCGCACTGCGGTAGGCTTGCAGTTCTTGTGTGCTGGCTTGCCCAGCACGAATTTTTTCCTCCAGGGACTGCACCTGTTCGCGCAGAGGCTTTAGCTCGGCTTCCGCTTTGGCTTGAACCTCCCGCACTCTGGAAAACTGAGGGTGGGCCTCTACTGCAATCCGAGCGTTGAGGTAACCGACTTTATCAGGTACCGACTGGGTTTGCGCCACCAGCAAGCTGCTCAAGAGTAGCCCCGCTATAGGCGCAAACAGCGAAAATGCCTTCATCGGGGCATACTGTAAGGGGAAGCCCTTAGTGTGGCGTGAGAGATAGACCACTGGTTATTTAGGCCGGGCTGGGCTATGGTTGCGCCTGTGAGGTTTAGGCCTCACGAAGAGGTGCGTTATGAGACGTGTGTCTGTTCTTGTAGCCATGTTGTTGCTGGTGTTTGCCTCTGTAGGTTTAGCCCAAAGATCGCTTCAGCTTCGTGCTTCGGTGCCCTCACCGGCCCTGGGGTTTGGCCTCGAGGCCGGCCTGCAGCGCGACCTAGTGGCCCAAATCTACGGCGACCTAATCTTTCAAGGTCCCGCCTTTCTGATAGGTGGTGCGCTGCTCTTCAAGCCCGACTTGGGACAGTTCGACCGGGATCTGCGGGGCATTAGGCCCTACCTTGGCGGTGGCTTGGGCCTGCGTCTACCCAATCCCAACTTTGCCCTAACCTTGGATGCGGGGATCGAGTTTTCCCTCGACCGAGATACGGGTCTGTTCATTGGTGGTCAGAGCATTTTCCCCTTCAATGGCTCATCATCGGGGCGCGTTTTGCTTGGGGTCAGTTTCCGTTAGAAGGTCAGGGCTCCCTCCCCAACGAAAAGCTTTGGGCCTTCAGCCACCTTACAGAGAGGTACCTTAGTGGGGTACCTCTCTATGGCTCCTTGAGCAAGCCCCAGCTGGTTACGGCGGGGTAGGAGCCCAGCACTTTGACGAACGAGGCCCGGCGCAGGAGTGCCAGCAAGGCCTGTGAAGGCCCAGGGTCTTCCACGTGGCCCTCGAAGTCGGCGTAGAAAATGGGGGAGAAGGGCCGGTCGGGGTCGCGGCGTGGGCGCGACTCGAGCTTAGTCAGATTGATGCCCTGGTCAGCGAAAGCCTTCAGGGCAGCCAGCAGCTCGCCTGGTCGGTGGCGGGTGGTGAAGACCACCGAGGTCTTGTAAGGCCCTTCGCGGCGGGGGAAGTCCTCGCGCGAGAGCACGAAGAAGCGGGTGTAATTGCCGATAAAATCCTGGATACCCTCGGCAATAACCTCCAGGCCGTAGCGCTCTGCAGCGCGACGGCTAGCGATGGCGGCTAGGCCCGGCTGGGGGCGCTCAGCCAACTCACGGGCGGCCCCCGCAGTATCGAAGACGGGCTCGGCCTCGAGCTTGTAGCGGGCTATAAAGCCATCACACTGGGCCAGGCCCTGGGGGTGGCTCTTGACCTTGCGGATCTCTTCTAGGCGGGTTCCGGGTGGGGCCAACAGACAGTGCTCCACCTTTAGCACCAGCTCGCCGACCACATGCAGGTCGGTCTCGAGCAGCAGGTCGTAGGTTTGGTTGATGATACCAGCAGTGGTGTTCTCGACGGGCACTACCCCTAGGTCCACCTCGTGGTTGGTCACGGCGGCGAATACCTGATGAAAGGTGGGTAGGCCGATGGTTTGTGCATTAGGGAAGGCCTTGAGGGAGACCTCTTCGCTGTAGGCACCCTCTGTTCCCTGAAAGGCAATGCGCAGCACACGGTTCATAGGTTTTTTACCGACTCCACCAGAAGTATAGCGCATGGGGCTATGGGGCCTGAAAGCCAGGGCTTGTGGGTGGGTTGGGCGAACTGGCCTTCAGAGCGGCTAAAGCTTGAGGCCGGCGAGTGGCCTCAGCAGTCTGGTCTATTGACTAGACTCCAAGTTAGGCTATAGGGGTGCGGATAGGCGTTTTAGGCGGTGGACAACTGGGGCGTATGCTGGCCCTGGCCGGCTATGCGCTAGGGCTGCAGTTTAGGTTTTTGGACGCACAGGCTGAAGTCCCGGCAGGGCATCTGGCCGAGCTGGTGGTAGGGGACTACAGCGACGAGGAAGTGCTGGCCCGTTTTGCCGAGGGCCTGTCGCTACTCACCTACGAGTTCGAGAACGTGCCGGTGGCGGCAGCAGCCTGGCTGGCCCAGCGCCTGCCGGTTTACCCTCCGCCGCAGGCTTTGGAGGTGTCCCAGGATCGGGTGGCCGAGAAGACCTTTTTTCAGAGTTTGGGCATCCCCACCCCTGTCTTTTATCCGGTAATGAGCCAGAACGACCTGAAGGATGGCCTCGAGCGCACCGGCTGGCCGGCGGTGCTCAAAACCCGGCGGCTGGGCTACGATGGCAAAGGCCAGCAGCTCTTGCGCTCACCCGCCGACCTCGAGGCGGCCTGGGCCGCGCTGGGGGGGCAGCCCCTGATCCTGGAAGCCTTTGTGCCCTTTGAGCGCGAGCTATCCATCCTGGCGGTGCGAAGCACCAGCGGCCAGGTGGTTTTCTACCCGCTGGTGGAGAACCACCATGTGGGGGGCATTTTACGCAAAAGCCGGGCCCCCGCTCCGGCCACCCCGGCCCGGCTGCAGCACGAGGCTGAGCACATGGCCCGACGGGTGCTGGAGAAGCTCGACTATGTGGGGGTGCTGGCCCTCGAGCTCTTTGAGCTGGAGGGCACCCTCTGGGCCAACGAGATGGCCCCCCGGGTGCACAACTCCGGCCACTGGACCCTAGAAGGGGCCGAGACCAGCCAGTTCGAAAACCACCTGCGGGCTATTCTGGGGCTGCCCTTGGGTTCTACTATCCCCCGGGGCCAGACGGTCATGCTTAACCTGATCGGCCAGAGGCCTGACTTTGCCCGGGTGCTGGAAATTCCTGGAGCACACCTGCACTGGTACAGCAAGGAGGTGCGCCCCGGGCGCAAGGTGGGGCACGTGACCTTGCGGGCCGATACCCCCCAGGAATTGGAGGCCCGCCTGGTTCGACTCGAGGCGCTGCTATGAACCTTACCCAGAGCGTTTCAGCAAGCGCTGCTTCAGGTGGGGCCGGTAACTCACAGGTTGAAGTACTTGGCCGCCGGGTGGTGCACTATGATGGCACTGGTGGACTGCTCGGGGTGGAGCTGGTACTCCTCGCTTAGCTCCACACCAATTTCCTGCCACTGGAGTAGTTCCTGCAAGTACTTCTGGTCCTCCAAGCGGGGACAGGCCGGGTAGCCGAAGCTGTAGCGGCTGCCCTGGTAGCCTTGGCGGAAAAGCGCTTCTAGGCTGGTGGCATCGTCCTGGGCGATGTCGAGCTGCTGACGGATGCGCTTGTGCCAGTACTCAGCCAGGGCCTCGGCCATCTCTACCGAGAAGCCGTGCAGGTAGAGGTAGTCCTGGTAGGCATCGGAGGCAAATAGCGCCTGGGCCACCTGCGAGACCTTGCGGCCCATGGTGACCACCTGAGCAGCCAGCACATCGCGCGCGCCATTCTCCCAAGCCGCCGGGGGGAACCAGGCCTGCTCGCTGCCGATGGGCTCGGCATAGCGGGGGCGGAAGAAATCGGCGATGCACAAGTGGCGCGAGCCAGCCCCCATCTGCCGGGGAAAGTTGAAGCGGAACAGCTCGGCACCGGACTCGGGGTCAAAGACGATCAGCTCGTTTTTGTCCGAGGCCACCGGCCAGTAGCCATAGGCCACCGCAGGCTCGAGCCAGCCCTCGGCTATGGCCTGCAGCACCATCTCCTCGAACATGGGCTCGGCCAGGCGCTCGAGGTAGGCCTCGTACTCGGGCTGGCTCATCTCACCCTTGCGGAAGCCCCACTGCCCCCGGAAGAGGGCGTTTTTGTTGACATAGCGGGAGATGACCCCAATTTCGAGTTCGCTCGGGTCAACCACCCTTCGGCCCCAGAAGGGGGGGCGGGGGATGCGGGGGGCGGGCGGGGTGTTGGAGGGGATGTACTCGGAACCGGCCATCAGCTTCTCCTGCAAGATTTCGTAGGCGGTTTTGTACTTGTGGCCGCTCACCTCACGGCTGGTCAGGCGGGGCGGGGCGTGGCCGGTCAGCTCCTCCATGAGCTGCAGGCCATCGAAGGCGTCGGAGGCATAGTAGACCTGGCCGGTGGTATAGACCTGGCGCAGGTCGTTTTCGACGTAGTGCCGGTTGAGGGCAGCCCCGCCCAGGATTACCGGCAGGCTGACCCCTCGAGCCGCCATGTACTCGAGGTTCTCCTTCATCACCACCGTGCTCTTGACCAAAAGCCCACTCATCCCCACCGCGTCGGGCTTATGTTCCTCCACTGCAGCCATGATCTCCTCAATGGGTTTCTTAATGCCCAGGTTCACCACCTTGTAGCCGTTGTTGGAGAGGATGATGTCCACCAGGTTCTTGCCGATGTCGTGCACGTCGCCCTTGACCGTGGCGATCACCATGGTGCCCTTGTGCACGCCCTCGAGCTTCTCCATGCGGGGCTCGAGGTAGCGCACCGCGGCCTTCATGGTCTCAGCGGCTTGCAGCACGAAGGGCAGCTGCATCTTGCCTGCGCCGAACAAGTCGCCCACCACCTTCATGCCTTCGAGCAGAATCTGGTTGATGATCTCCACCGGGCTGTGCTGCTTCAGGGCCAGCTCGAGGTCGGCCTCGAGGCCCACCTTGCGCCCCTCGATGATGCGTTTTTTCAGGCGCTCCTCGAGGGAAAGCCCGGCCAGGGGGTCGTGGGCCAGGGTTTTGTCGACCTTGTTTTTGGCGAAGTAATCCACAAAGGCAAAAAGCGGGTCGTGGATCACCTCGCCGCCCGGCCCGAACTGCCGCCGGTCGTAAATCAGATCCAGGGCCAGCCGGTACGGCTCGGGCGGAATCTGGTTGATGGGCAGAATTTTGCCGGCGTTCAGAATGGCCGCGGTCAGGCCGGCCTGGATGCACTCATCCAAAAAGACCGAATTAAGCACCACCCGGGCCTGCGGCGAAAGCCCAAACGACACGTTGGAGATGCCCAGGATGAAGCCCACCTCGGGCAGCAGTTCACGCACCTTGCGGATGCCCTCGATGGTCCACCGGGCCAGCTTGCGGGTGTCCTCGTCGCCCTGGGTGATGGGAAAGGTGAGCAGGTCGAACAAAATGGACTCGCCCGGGATGCCGTGCACCCGCGTGAGCCGCTCGTACATGCGCAGGGCAATCTCCACCTTGCGCTCCACGGTTTTGGCCATGCCGGCTTCTTTGTCCTCGTCAATGGTCAGGGCCACCAGGGCTGCCCCGTGCTGCTTGGCCAGGGCCGCCACCCGGTCGAACTTCTCCAGGCCGTCTTCCAGGTTCACCGAGTTCAAAATGGCCCGCCCGCCCAGGTGCTTGAGGGCTTCCTCCATCACCTCCACCTGGGTGGTGTCAATCATGATGGGGATGGGTACGCTGGTGGCAAAGCGCTTCAGCACCTCGCGCATATCGCGCACCTCGTCGCGCCCGGTCCAGGCCACCGAGATGTCCAGCACGTGGGCCCCTTCGTCCACCTGTTCGCCAGCTAACTGGTTCATGCCGTCGAAGTCGCCGGCGAACAACAGCTCGCGGAACTTCTTGCTGCCGGTGGCGTTGGTGCGCTCACCCACGATCAGGAGGCCGGTCTCCTGCCGCAGCGGCACGCTCTGGTAGAGGCTGGCCACCTGGCCCAAGGGCGAGGGCTTGGGGTTCTGCTGGCTGCTGCGAAGCACCGGTTTTTCGTAACCTCGTAGCGCCTCTTTTAGCGCCCGGATGTGGGCAGGCCCGGTGCCGCAGCAGCCGCCCACCACGTTCAGGCCGTACTCCCGCACAAACTTGAGCTGCCAGCGGGCCAGCTCGGCAGGGGTGAGGTCGAAAACCGCCCTACCGCCCTCGTTGCGGGGAAGCCCCGCGTTGGGCAAGCAGGAGACCCAGCGGGTGCTGTTTTGGCAAAAGTAGCGGATGTGGGTGTCCATCAGGTCGGGCCCCACCGCACAGTTGATGCCCACCACATCCACCGGCAGGCTTTCCAGCACCGTGAGGGCGGCCCCATCATCGCTGCCCACCAGCAGGGTGCCGGTGGCCTCGAAGGTAACCTGCACCTGCAGCGGCACCTCCCGCCCCAGGTCGCGCATGGCCTGGCGGCAGGCCAGCACCGCGCAGCGCACCTGCAGGATGTCCTGGCAGGTCTCGATGAGGAGCAGATCCACCCCGCCGCGGATCAGGCCCCGGGCCCCGCTGCGGTACGACTCGAACATCTCTTTCCAGCCAATCTGCCCCAGCGAGATGAGCTTGGTGCCTGGCCCCAGCGCGCCGGCTACGAACTTGTGAACAGCCGCGTCAGCGGTCTGTCCTGATAGGGGATCGACCAGGCGAGACTTTTCGGCGCTCATCCGGTCGGCTTCCTGGCGGGCAATCCGAGCAGCCTCATAGGCCAGGTCTTCGGCCTCGGCCTCGAGGCCATACTCCACCAGCACGTGGGGCAAGCAGCCAAAGGTGTTGGTCTCGATGACGTCGGCGCCAGCCTCGAGGTAACTACGGTGGATGGCGGCAATCACATCGGGGCGGGTGCGGTTCAGAATTTCCGGACAGCCGCTGTACTGGGTTCCACCGAAGTCGGCGTCGCTCAGGTTGTACTTGAAGATCTCCGTCCCCATGGCCCCGTCGTAGACCAGAACACGCTCGGAGAGGGCCTTCAGGTAGGGGAAGGCCTGGGCGCGGGCCTCCCGTTGGTAGCCTTGGGCGCCGATGGGCTCGAGGCTTTGTTCAGCGAAAAAGTCGCGTGTTGTCTTCACACTCACAAGGGCTATTGTAGAACACGGTATACCAAATAGTTGCGTGTGGAGGTTTTGCCAGCAGGAGCGAACCGGCGGGCATGGCTTGTGGTTGCTGGGCTGAGCGTGCACAATCGGGATGTGCAAGGGGTTGAGCTTCTCACCCAGGCGGCGCAGGAGCGGGGTTTCCTGACAGCGTGGGCCGCTTTGGAGTTGCCGCAGGAAACCCAGCAACGCTACCGCGACTGGCTGGCCCAGGGCAAGCAGGCCCAGATGACCTACCTGGCGCAGAACCTGGAGACCCGGCTCAACCCGCTGCGGCGCTTCACCTGGGCTAAGAGTGTGCTGGTGCTGGCGGCTCCTCATGCCTACCCTCCGCCTCCAAAGCCACCTGGCGGCCTTCGCCTGGGCCGGGTGGCCCGCTAAGCCTGGGTGCGCGATTACCATCACCTGCTCAGGCCGCATCTGGATGCCCTCGAGCGCCTGGCCCAAAGCCTGGGCCTAGAGGCTAAGGGCTATGTGGATACCGGCCCCCTGTCCGAGCGTTCCTATGCCACCCTGGGAGGCTTAGGCTGGATTGGCCGCAACGCCATGCTGATGCGGATGGGCGAGGGTACCTACCTCACACTGGCGGTTTTGCTGACCTCCCTCGAGGTAGGCCCTGGTGGGGTGCCTTACCCAAACCGCTGCGGTCGGTGCAGCCGCTGTGTGCACCACTGTCCTACGGAGGCTCTGCTGGGCGATGGAACGCTGGACTCCAGACGCTGCATCAGCTACTGGACCATCGAACACCGGGGCCTTATTCCAGTGGGGCTGTGGGCAGGCATTGGGGACTGGCTCTTTGGCTGCGATGCCTGCCAGGAGGTGTGCCCCTGGAACCGTAAGGCTAGGTCTTTCTGGCGGGGCTTTATCCCCGAACCTGAGCTGGCTTACCCCAACCTGGAGGACTTTTTTTACCTTTCCTCCAAGGCTTTCGAGCGCAAATATGCTGGAACCGTCTTCCTACGCCCAGGCCGTACCCGCATGGCCCGCAACGCGTTGGTGGTACTGGCCAACTTGGGCGACCCAGCCTACCTGCCGCTGGTGCGCCAGGGTGCTCGGGATGTAAACCCCCTGGTGCGGGCTACTGCTGCCCAAGCCCTGGCCCGCTTGGGTGATCTGGAGGCCCTCCGGCACCTGCGCCAAGACCCCGAGCTGCAGGTGGCGGAGGTGGCGCAGGTCCTGCTGGAAGGGCGGGTATGAAGCCCATCTCTTACTGAGGAAACCGCCCCTGCCGCACCACCTCCGCTAGCACCTCGGGCAGCCCCCAGGCGGCTAGATCGAAGGTGACCTGACCATAGTCGTAGGGCAGCTTGAGAAAACGGTGGTGGATTTCGCCCTGGATGTCGTCTTCTAAAATGAGCACGTCGGCTCCCGGCTCCCCCCCCAGGCTCAAGCCCACTGAGCCGGGGTCGAAGACCACGCCTTTGTGTACAACCCGGCGAAAGGGGATGTGTCTACCGGCCACCACCGCGTAGCGTGAGCGGATGGACTCGAGCATCTTCAGAATTTCCTGGGGGTGGGCTTCGTTCAGGTCAATTTTGTGCTCGGGGTCTTCGGGCGAACCATGGAAGGCCATCAGGCGCCCCCTTGGGGCCTCGTGACGGTGGCGTGAGCGCAGGTTGCGCAGAAACTGCATCTCACGGGTGCCTAGCTGCTCGCGGGTCCAGGTGATGGTGATCTCTGCGATGCCTTCCCGTGGTGGGGCGGGCAGGGCATAGGCTACGCGAAGGTCGGTGGCCCCTGGGACACAGGGAATACCCTCACGGTCGAGCTTGCGAATAACCTGTCGGGGATGGGGACCATAGCCGACCAGATCTCCCACAGCCAGCACCTGCTCAACCCCCTCCTTGCGCAGGGCCTCGAGGGCGGCCTCGAGCGCAGGCAGATTGGCGTGTATCTCGGCGATAATTCCTAGTCGCATGTCGTCATTTTGCCACGCCTGGGGCCTGGGCTTGGGTCACCTGTCCTCAGCCCGCTCTTGCTGCATATGATTGGGGGGTGCAGGTTTGGCTTCCGCTGCTTTTAGGTGCGGCTCTTGCCCTTACTCAACCTCCTAGCCCGCTGGGCTTTCTGGCCCCATTGCCTCTGGTCTGGCTTTTGACCAGGGGGGGGTTTCGCTTTGGCATGCTGGCCGGAGTGGCCTTCTGGTCGCTGCATCTGGTTTGGCTGCCCCTAAGCTTTGTGGTGCTTTTTGAAACGCCCTGGGGCGCAGTGCCCTACCTGCCGCTGGTGCTGATTAAGGCAGCCGCCTGGGGGATTGTATTTGCCCTGACTCGAGGAAGGCCACTGAGCAGGGCCGGGTTATGGGTGGTGCAGGAATACCTCACCTCTCTAGGCGAAATTGCCTTCCCCTGGGGTTTTGTGGGCTATGCCCTGGTGGATGCTCCTGGGCGGCTGCTGGCCAGTCTAGGTGGGGTCTATCTGCTCTCACTGGTGGTGATGGGAGTTGCGCTAGGAGCCTACACGGCTTGGCAACGCTTGAGGAGAGACCCGGTGGTTTTTTCACTGCCGACCCTGGGCCTGGTTGGACTGGGCCTGTTTTGGCTGGGGCTGTGGGTTATGCCGCTTCCCTATGCACAAGGAAGCCAGAAAGCCCTTCTGGTTCAGGGTAACATCAACCCTTTGCGAAAGCTCGAGGGCCTCCCCGCCGAAGAAATCTACCCGCAGCTTACCCGTCAGGGACTGCAGTCTCACCCCGATGCAACGGTGGTGGTCTGGCCCGAGACCGCAGTTTCTGGTTTTGCGCCCGAACTAATGGCTCTCCTGGGAAGCCGTGAGCTTATCAGCGGCCTCGAGACGGGCCTGACCAACCGCGTGGTGCGGGTGCACAAGGGTCAGGTTACGCACTTTTACGACAAGAACCGGCTGGTTCCCTTCGGGGAGAATTTTCCCTGGAGCGAGGCCTTACGCCCAGTGTACCTTTTCTTTTTTCGCGCCCTCGGACTGGACGGTGAACTGGCCAGCCGCATCCCAGGAACGGCATACACCCCCTTGGGCAAGTACGGTGCGTTCATCTGCTATGAGTCGGTCTTCCCAGAGGTAGCCCGCAACCTTGTTCTGAGGGGTGCGGAAGTGTTGCAGCTTGGCTCTAACGATGCCTGGTTCGGTTCCAGCTTTGGGGGCTTGCAGCACTTTCAGATGGGCCGCCTGCGCGCTGTTGAAACGGGTCGCTGGCTGCTGCGGGCGGGCAACGATGGCGTGACGGCCATCATTGATCCCTACGGCCGGGTCTCAGCCCGCATACCGCAGCGGCAGGCGGGCTATTCAGCGGGGCTTTTTAGCAGTTTGCAGCACAAAACCCCTTATGTGCGTTTTGGAGACTGGGCGGTGGTGCTGGCGGGGCTGCTGTGCATGTTCGGCTTGCGAAACCGCGCGAAACGCATTATAGTTTAGTCTTGCTGGCGGGCGTGCCGGGATGGCGGAATTGGTAGACGCACCCGACTCAAAATCGGACGGTTAACAGCCGTGTGGGTTCGAATCCCATTCCCGGCACCAATCAAAGCCCCTACCACTGCGGAGGCTACCCGTGGAATTCTTACAAAACGTGTTGATCTTCCTCTACATTCTCTACATTGCTGTTGCTGGGTTCTTGGTTTACCTGGTGCTTTCCCAGGAACCCAGACAGGGTGCAGGGGATATGTTTGGCGGCTCAAGCGATCTTTTCGGTACTCGAGGGATTACCGGTGGTCTGTACCGAATTACTATTGCACTGGGTGTACTTTTTGTAGTACTGGCCTTCTCGTTTCGTTTCTTCTCGCGATAAAGCCAGCCTGCACGACCTCGAGGGCTCAGAAAACATTGCCTAGCCAACCTAAGCGGGTGCTAGAGGCCACTACCTGCCCTTCCCAAAGGCCACATATGGCAGCCGCGCAAGGGCTTATCCACCGTTCGGTGGATGGGTCTTTGACTTTCTTTGAACCTCGAGGCCTTGACAGCCGCATGACGGCTTTATAGTTTTGTACCAAGTCCATCCTGCTCTGCGGCTTTTCCGGTGAGAAGAGCGCGGGTGGAAACTTACTACACTAAGGAGGCTTTAGGAATGAAGAAACCGTTGATCTTGGCAATGCTAGTCCTGGCTGGCCTGGCCCTGGCCCAGCCTAAGGTCTTCAGGGGGACCGAGCCGGGCCGCCCAGGCGGGGCCTACCGTGTCACCGCTATCTCCGACCCCCGCACCTGGAACCCCTTTGTGGCCCGCGAAACTTCGTCCACTGACATTATCTCGCTCTTCCTGCCCTACCTAACCGCTTATGACCCTTACACCCAAGCCCCTGAAGGGCGGCTGGCCAGGTCCTGGGAGGTGCGCAACAACGGCCTGACCGTCATATTCAGGCTGCGTGAAGGGGCCCGCTGGTCCGACGGGCGGCCCATCGACGCCGACGACGTGATCTTCAGCGCTACGGTACACGCTGATGAGCGGGTCAACTCCAACTCCCGCACTAACTTTATCCTGGACGGTCAGCCCATCAGGTGGACCAAGGTAGATCAGTTCACCGTGCGGGCCGACTTCCCCAAGCCTTATGCCCCGGCCCTGATCCAGGGTTGGTACATCGTGCCTAGGCACATCTTCGAGCCTGCCTACCGGGCTGGGGTGCAGCAGCTCCAGACCATGTGGAACCTGGACACCCCACCTGCCCAGATCATCTCGGGCGGCCCCTTCAGGCTCGAGAGCTACGTCAAGGGCGAGCGGGTGGTCCTGGTGCGTAACCCCAACTACTGGGGTGTGGACGAGCGCAACAACCCGGTGGCCTATTTGGAGCGCTACACCGTGCAAATCGTGCCTGACCTGAATGCCCAGCTTGCGCGCTTCCTGGCCGGAGAGGCCGATACCTTCTCGGCGGCCAACGCCGACCAGGTAGCCCAGGTGCTAGAGCGCATCCGGGCCAACCGCCTGCGGGCCGAGATCTTCCCCAACGTGGACGTGACCCTTGGCACCAACTTCATCGTCTTTAACTGGAACAACAAGGACCCCTTCAAGGCTGAGCTCTTCCGCCAGGTGAAGTTCCGCCGGGCCATGGCCCACCTTATGGATAAGAAGTCCATGATTGAGGTGGCCTTGGGCGGTTTGGGCCAGCCGCAGTGGAGCCCCATCTCCATCCCCAACAAGGCCTTCTTCACCGATGATGTGCCCAAGTATGAGTTCAACCCGCAGCGGGCCGTGCAGCTCCTGGCTGAGCTGGGCTTCCGCAACAGAAACCGCGACGGCTGGTTGGTAAATGCCCAGGGTAGGGTGCTGGAGTTCAACCTGGTGACCAACCAGGGCAATACCGTGCGCGAGCGCATCGCCCAAATCTTCCGTGATGAGGCCCGTAAGGTGGGCGTGAAGGTAGAGTACCGCCCCATCGACTTCAACGAGCTGGTACGCCAGCTCACCAGCCCCGCTCCAGACGGAACCCGCGAGTTCGATGCCATCCTGATTGGTTTGACCGGTGGCATTGAGCCTGCCTTTGCCCGCAACGTGTGGCAGCTCAACGGCTCGCTGCACGCCTGGAACCTGGGTGTGGGTGGCAAGAACCCCTCCAAGGTAGAAGCCTTTGAGGTGCTGATTGATACCCTGATGACGCGTGGGGCCACCACACTTGACCAAGCCCAGCGTCGTCAGATCTATGTGCAGTTCCAGAGGGTGGTGGCCGAGAACCTGCCCCTTATCTACACGGTGGCCCCGGCCTACAACCCAGCCCGGCTGACCCGCCTGGGCGGCATGTTCCCCAGGGAGCAGATCAACTCCATCGTGGGTCAAGCGCCCTACATCGAGACCGTTTTTGCTAAGGAGTAAGGGCCTTCTGGGGCAAGGGGTGGCCCTCCACCCCTTGCCTTCATGCTGAGGTGCTATGTTCGATTACGTCGTACGAAGGCTGCTCCAGCTCATTCCTACCTTCTTTGGGGCGACCCTACTGGCTTTTTTGGTGATCCAGCTCGCACCGGGCGATTTTGTCACCCGGCTCGAGCTCGACCCTACTCAGGATCGTGAATCCATCGCCAACCTGCGTCAGCAGCTTGGTCTCGACCAGCCCCTGCCAGTGCAGTACGCCAAGTGGCTCTCAGGTATTTTGCAGGGCTACCTGGGCCTTTCTCTTTCCTACAAGACCGATGTATGGAATGTGATAGGACAGCGCATCCTGAACTCCATGGTTCTGGTGGTTTTGGCCACCCTAATGATTTATCTGATCGCCATTCCCATTGGGGTGTACTCGGCTATACATAAGTACACTTGGCCTGACCGCACCTTCACTGTACTGGCCTTTTTGGGCTTGGCCATACCGAACTTTTTCTTCGGTCTAATCATGCTTTTTCTAGCGGTCTGGCTAAATGATCTAACCGATATTCGTATCCTACCCATCGGTGG
>Ga0308390_1000270_pt1 | contig 39558 bp, 24 predicted proteins | sample Hotspr2Sample149_FD_202358 | JGI IMG/M metagenome (GOLD analysis project Ga0308390, IMG submission 202358) | Hot spring phototrophic mat microbial communities from Mushroom Spring, Yellowstone National Park, Wyoming, United States - 20040719_149 ...
GATCCCGATCAGCGTGACGCGAAGTTGAAAGACAGCGGGCAGGTTCATGGCCGAAAACCCTATTTTGGGTTCTTTACCGCCAGAAAACAAGCCTCGGCGAATTCAGCGGGTTCGCCCCGCCCACACCCGCACGGCAGGATTCTCGGCGCCTTCCCGCGCCCTGAAGGATATCAGATGGCGCTGACCTCAGCCCTCGAGGGCCAGTCGGCTTGGTTCCGCTGTGATCTTTGTCCGATTTGAGAACGCGCACCGGTCCGTCTTTCGCAAATGAACGTGTACCCCCTGATGGCGTAGACCGTTCAGGCAATCTGTCAATCGGAGGAATGGCCTCCGCGTCGCCGGCCGGCGTGCCGCCAATCGTTTCGGCAAGCCTCCCGGTTGCCGGATTTCCCCGTTTGGAAGACAACCGTTTTGATGACCGCACCCTTGGCTCACAGCTTTCGATGCAACAGGCCAAGGGAGCGCCGAGGAGCTGTCAGCGCGCATGAAGCAGCCTGCCCTCGCCGCCAAGCATTGGCTCAAGCGGAGTTTCGCGGATGCGCCCTTGGTTGATGCTGCGCACGGGGCCTGTTGTGCGCCCGGATCCTTTGCCGCACGTGGCCACGTTGGCTTTGCCCGCCGAGCCGCTTTGCGGGAGCCTCAATCTGGGCAGCGCAGCATGAGAGCAGGGCCCGGCAGCATCACCTCGATGCCGTGATGGTCCGTGTCAGACATGAGCTCCGATACGTTTCGCCTCTCAAGGATTGCGGGCGGCAGCTCGCGCACGCTGTAAATCACATCGTGTTTGCCTGCGCCGCAAACCTCCACCGGCTGCCCGTTCAGCCGGAACGGGTGTTTCACCGTGCCGCGCCCACCATCCCACGCCACGATGTGCAGTTGCGCGCGCTGCACCTGGCGCGGCGCCACCGGCAACTCGATCACCGCTTCCTTGCGATTGCCCGCGCGGCTCCAGAACGGGACAGGGAGCGCCGCCGCCGTCACGCAGATCACTCGCGCCTTCTGTTTGGGCGGCAGCGGAATCGCTTCGAGCGGCGCCGTCTCATACACAATACCCGGCGCATCCCGAAACGCAACCTGCGCGCGCAAGCCGCAACGGTCCCCGGGAATCATCCGCGTGTCCCATTCGATGCCGAACGGCGCAGCCTCGGCGGCGCCGAGCCACGCCTCAGGGCGGCGATTCTTAGTGAAGCCGTGCCAGTCCCGCGCCAGCCCGTCGCCATTCTCGTCGTAGCCCTCAAAAAAGCCCTGATAATCGACGCGGGCGATCCGATCTGGCGCGTTCGACTCCAGCCACACCGCCAGCCGTTCGCCGCCGCGCTGTTCAGCGCGAACCTCGGCGCGAAACCCGTCCAGCGCGAGCCGCTTCAGGTCCGCATGGCCGCGCGCCAGCCCGGCCCGGAGGCAGGCATTGTCGACGATGAAATGGCCCCAGAACGTATTGCCCTTGTCGCAGGCGAATTGCAGCGCGTTGTAGCCGTTGACCACATCGTCCCGCCGCAGCGGGATCAACGGATAGGAGTGCGTGCAATGCCCTGCCGCCGTGCCGTTTTCCGGCAGCGGATACAGGCTCCTTCCGTTGATGGACACCCGCTTGTTGGCGGTGCCCGGGTGTCCGCCCCACAGCTCGCAATACAGCTCCACGGCATCGAGCGCTCTCGGGTCCTCGGGCATGAAGATTTGCATCATCCCCGAACTCCGCGCCTCGGCTCTCGATCCGAATTCCGGGTGCAGCGACGTGTCCGGGCTGTTGACGCGGAACCGGGTGTTGAACCCGGGGTTGCCGTGTTCAGCCCCCGGTTCATACCACCACAGCCGCCAGAAGCGCCCCGCGGAGGCGCCCTGCCTGAAGCGGGCAGCCGCCGCGCCAGCCGCGCTCAACAGAAAACCGCGCCGCGTAAAATGCATTGCGCCTCCTTACCGGGCGGGCCGGAAACCGCCCCTGTTCAGCCAGATGTTCAGCCCGGGGACGCCGTGGTTGTAGGGCTTGCCCAGCACATCGAATGTTCCGTCCCCGTCCAGGTCCGCCATCCGGGACTCGTGGTTGTCGAAGCCCTCGGCGATCCTTTCCTCACGGAAATTACCTTGCCCATCACCAAAAAGAACCAGCAGTCTTGACTTCGGATTTCCACCATTCAGCCGCATTTCCGCCAGAAACATATCGTTGTGTCCATCGCCATTGAAGTCGCCCGCCTGCAGCGTGTGCCCGTTGTCGATCCCGTCAAGCACCGTTCGCGGCTGCCAGGCGCCGCTCTTCCACTCGTACAGGATCAGCGGCCCCACGCCGTCGCCAAGCGACAGGACGATCTCCGGGCGCCCTCCTTCGACAAATTGGGCCACGGCGCACCGCGAAAAGGGGAACGCTGCATCGACCAAGTTTTCCTGAAACCGCCCGCCGCCCAGATGCCGGAACCAGCGCCCCCCGCCCACGATATCTTTCCTCCCGTCGAGGTCGATGTCTTCGAACGCCAGGCCTTCATGCTCGTTCACGCTGCGCCATTTCGGCGGAGTTCCGCGGTGCGGCATCTCGCTGTCTCTCGAGTAGGTGTAAATAGCGGTGCGCGGCCACTCGCCCGCGGCGCGCACGTCGGCCGGCGGCTTTGCAAGGAACAGCGCCTGCGCGCCCTGGTTCCAGAACACCAGCTCGCTGCGCCCGTCGCCATCGGCATCCACGAACATCATGTCGTGATGCTTGTTGGCGCCGGATGCCTTGACCGCCCTGCGGGTCCAAGGCTTCGTCACATCTCCCGAGGGCCGCGGGTTTTCCCACCACCAGACGCCGTTGCTCGAGTGATCGCCGGCGGCGATGAAATCCGGGTCGCCGTCGCCGTCCACGTCGCCGAATGTCGCGCCGGCTTCGATGGCGAGTCCCTCCGGCTCGAGCACATGCCGCCGCCACCCGCCCGCATGGCGCTGGTACCAGACCACGGCCGGCGCCTGCGTGCGCTCGGCGATGACGAAATCGTTCACGCCGTCGCCGTCGATGTCGAACACCGCCGAGGCCGTCTGTTGCCTTCCGCCGTTCGGGGCCTCCAGGTCGCCCTTCTGCGTTGACAACAACACCCATTCTGGCGCGGCGGCGGCAGCAACGGCCGCCGCAGCGGCGCAGATCCACAGGCTTCTCTGTTTCATTCGCTGGATTCCTCTCCTGCCATTCTCCTGAAGAACCGGCGCCGCTACCAGTTCACATCGATGAAGCCGAGCCGCGGCTGGCAGCCGCGCAGCTCGCAATCGAGCTGGAGCAGCGCCCAGGCCAGATCGTCGGCCCCGGTGATGGCCTCGTAGTGGCGGGCCGAGCCGTCGGCGCGGAACAGCCCGTTTTTCGGGAACACGCGCAGCGCCAGGTCAGCGGTCTGGCGGGCGAATTCGAGATACCGCTTCTGCATCTCCGGCGCCGCCCGCGGCTCGCGCGCCAGCGCTGTCATCAGCGAGATCACCTGTCCTGCCGCCCGTGGCCACAGGTCCCGCGTGTCCCGGGGCAGCCCTTCTTCGAGATAGCGGTTGGCGGCTGTCTCCACCTGCCGGAAGAACCGCTCGTCGCCGGTCTGCCGCCAGCGCGTGAAGTTGAGCAGCGCCTTGCCGGAATAGCCCGCGTCCCCGTAATCCATGCGCCAGAGCTCGCTGAGCGCCAGGCTGATGGTGCGGGCGCCGCGATCGGCCACCACTGCCCGGCCCGGCTGCGACAGGCGCGCGAGCAGCGGCGCGACCTGCGGCGGCGGGCTGCCGTTGCTGCTGGAGCTCAGCCGCTCGGAGGAAGCGTCGGCAAAGGCCCGCTCGTCGAGTTTCCGCACGAGCGCACGCCAGGCCTCGCGCCGGCAGGGGACCAGCGCCGCAGCCTCCCACAGCAGCGCGCGCAGCGTCGGGTCGGCGCTCTTCTCGCATCGCCAGGCGCCGGGCTCGATCAGCAGGCTGTGTGGTTGCGGACGCAGGCCGGTGCGGCTTTCGATCAACACCTCGGCCCGCTCGATGTATTTCGGGTCGCGCGTCTGCGCGTAGGCGTTGGCGTAGGCCCAGATGTAGAAGCCGGCGTGGCGCGGGTAGGCGGCGCCGGTGGACGGACCGTGTTGTGAGATCCGCGCATGGCGGCTGTAGTCACCCACGTGCTTGTTGCCGATCTGGTGCAGCCACAGCGCGTCGGCGAAGCGCTGTGCGCGCTCCGGGTCGATCGAGTACAGCTCCTCCCAGAACGGAAAGCGGCGGAAGACTTCGTAAATGTCGCCGTAGCCCTGTTCGGCATGAAAATTCCAGCTGGCATGCTCGCCGCTGTACATCAGGCCCGTGGCGGGGCTCTGGCAGCGGCGCAGCCAGAACTCGAGCGCCGCGCGCGCGTGCTTTGCATAGCGGGGCTCGCCGGTCACGCGGCTGAATGCCTCAAGGGTCTTCAGCAGCATGATGTCGTGCTCGAGATTGTTGCCGAGCGGGCTGCGGTCCGTCGGACGGATGCCTACCGGGGGATCCGGAATGCCGTGGCCGAGCGCCTCGGGCAAGTCGTCTTTGGTGAAGTAATCCTCGGGCAGCCGCACGGCCGGCAGGGACAGGGTGTCCAGGTCGAGCATCGCCGCAAACAGCGGCGAGTGCTCCGCGCCGTATCGGTCCGTTCCTTTTTCGATCATCGTGTCGAGAAACGCGCGCACCGCGTTACGGTAGCGGTCCGGCTCTCCGCCCCGCAGCAGCAATGTGCCCAGCGGCACAAGCATCAAAAGGGCATTCCTGGCCCGCAACATGAATCACCTCCGCAATCGGAATCTGCGCCGGATGCGCTGTGCGCGCGCGGCGTCGTATGCTTTCCGTGCGCGCCGCCCGCCCTGGGAGCTGCGGGCGGCGCGCACTCGGGGTTCTGCGGGTGCGGCCCGCTTCAGAAGGTCGCGCGCAGCGTCAACTGGATGATGCGCGGCGAGCCCGCCGTCTGGATGACGCCGAAGGTTCCCTTGCTCGCCATGTTCGTGCCGGGAGCGCCGAAGTTGACGATGTTCAGGGCGTTTTCCGCGTCAGCGCGCAGATCCACGTTCCACCGCTCGCGGAATGTGAACCGCTTCATCAGCGTCAGGTCCAACCCGCGGCTCGACGGCGCCCGCAACTCGGCAAACACCGGCGGCTCGGGCGAGACCATGAACTGGGTGGGCAGAGACTGGAAGGCCTTTGTATCGAAGTAAGGATTCAGCACTTCCTTGGTCACGGGGTCGACTTTGTCGCCGAGCCGCTCCTTCACCGGGCCGCTCTTGGCGGCGTTGTAGAGGCGGATCGGGCGCCCGTTGGCGTCGCTGATGCTCAGCGGCGCGCCGGAGCCGTAGTAGGCCCGGCCGCTCACCGACCAGCCGCCGGCGACATGGCTCAGCCAGCCGGTTTGCAGCCACGTCCGCCGCTTGCCGAAGGGCATTTCGTACACGAACGCGAGGTTCATGATGTGCGGGCGGTCCATGCCGGAGATGGTCCGGTAATGGCGCTCGTTGATCAGGCTGGTGACGTTGTTGTCGAACATTTTCGAGATGGAATGGTTCCACAACAGGGTCAGCCCGTTCGAGTAGCGCTTCTGGAAATTCAACTGCAGGGCGTGATAAACGATGGTGTTCGTGTTGAAGCCGCGCACGGAGACCCCGCTGTACTGCGGGAAGCGGACCCAAAGCTGCCGCTGGGCGATCCTCGCGGAGGCCCCCAGCGGCCGCGTGGCGGGAATTCTCCCGTAAAACGGGTTGTCTACCTGAACGTTTTCCGCCGTCCCGAGCGAAAGGTAGACATCCGGTTTCTCGTTCAGGTTGAACGATTCAATCCCCTTGACATTCAGCACGCGGATGAAATTGGCCTCGAATTTCGAATGCCAGGGCAACTCGCGCTGGAAGCCGAACTGCCATTGCTGGTTGTACGGCAGCACCTTGTCATGATGGACGGGGCTGATGGAGTCGCCGATCAGCGCAGCGCGCCCCTCCGTGTTGCCCGGTGGCTTCGGCACGCCCTGCGGGAAGGGGTTGGCCAGGTTCGTATAGGGGGTTGCGCCGCGATCCACAGTTCCGATGTAAGGAATGTTGGTGCTGAAAGTGAGCGGCACGGGGATCTGGGTGTCCAGGTTGTCGAGCAGGCTCGAGTAGAACAGGCCGTAGCCGGCCCGGATCACCGTTTTCGGCGTCGCTTGCCAGGCGATGCCGATCCGCGGACCGAAGTTGTTCCAGTCATTGACGCCCTGTTGCCTCGGGTTGCCATCAATGCCGGCGAAGAGCAGGCCGCCCCGCAGATCGAGGCCCGGGACCTGCAGTGGAGCGGGGCCGTCTGAGTCGAAGCCGTACAGCATGCGGTCGAACCGCTCGGTCCATGGCTTTTCGAATTCCCAGCGCAAGCCGAGGTTCACCGTCAACGTGCGCGCCACGCGCCAGTCGTCCTGCACGAACAGGGCGAGGTAATGGCCGCGCAAGGAATACGGCGTGGGGCCGCTGATGGTGCCGGAAGCCGGCAGGCCCAGCAGCAGGTCGGCCATGGCCGTGCCGCTCGTCTGGCTGGTGGCCGCCAGCCACGGGTCTTCCTGTGAAAACGTGGGCCGGAAGTTGAAATAGCCGCCGGCTTGCGAGTCCGGGCTGATCTCGTTCCAGTTCAGCCGCCGGATGTCGGCGCCGATGCGCAGGTTGTGGCTGCGGCGCAGCGTGGTCAGCGTCGGCGTGAGCACGTACGTATCGTTGGCGCGGATCTTGAACCGGTGCCCCAGCCGGATGAACCCTTCCGCCATGTCGATGCCCGGCCAGGACGGCCGCATCTGATTGGCCAGGATGTCCGGGTGCAGGTTCAGCGCCTTCGGGTCCTGCACATTGCCGGAGAACCAGGTGTCGCTCCAGTAGCGGTTGAAGGAGAAGCGGAGCGAGCCGATCAGCGTCGGCGTGAAGGTGTAGTCGTCATTGAATGTTGCGTTGTAGAAATGGCGCAGGTCGCCGCCCGGGTCGCCCCCGACGGGCGCGTTGCGCAGGCCCGGCGGCAGCTTGGTGAACTCCACGCTCCAGTCCATGTAGGCGAAACGGCCAAAGACGCGGTGCTTCGGGCTGAGCATGTGGTCCAGGCGCGTGCTGATCTGTTTGGCGGGGTTGTTGGCCCGGCTCTGCTCGAACCAGTTGTAGACGCCGATCTGCGGCGCCCCGCTCTCGGTCGGCTTCGGATACACGTTCATGATCGTCGAGCCGGTCTTGTTGAACATCGCCGAAGGAATCCGGTTGCCCGGCCACGGCTGCCGCACCACTTTCGAGCCCTGGATTTCAGTCGTGTACGGGTTGTAGATCACCAGCGGCGTTCCCTTCGCACTCAGGGTCTGCGAGAAGTCTCCCTGCCGCTCGGGCTCGCTCGGCACGCGGCCGCCATAGGTCGGGTTGCTCCAGCGCGCGTCGTACTGCACGCTGGTGAAGAAAAAGGTGCGGTTGCGCCCGTCGTACAGCTTCGGCAGCACGATCGGCCCTCCAATAGTGCCGGAGCTGAACTTGCGCGGGTCGTCCGGGCGCGGCAGCCCCTTGCGGTTGTTCAGCCAGCTGTTGGCGTTCAGCGCCTTGTTCCGGTAGAAATACTCGAACGACCCGTGCAGGTCGTTGGTGCCCGAGCGCGTGGCGTAGCTGATGACGCCGCCGTTCGATCTGCCGTAGGAGGCGTCGAACATCGTCGTCTGCACGCGCAGCTCCTCCACCGTGTCGCCCGAAGGCGACACCGCCATCGCCCCGCCCTGCCGGGGCATGGTCACCGAAGCGCCGTCCACCACGATCTCGTTGCGGCCGTCCTGGCCCGCCCCGCCGAGAATGTTCAGATAGTGCTGGCCGCTGTCGCTGAACCGCCCGCCGCCGCCCCGCACCCCGGCCGTCAGCGAAACCAGCGCCAGCGGGTTTCGGTTCGGGATGTAGAGCATGTCGACGAACCGCCGGTCGATCACCTGGGCGATGTCGGCTGCGGCTGTGTCCAGCAGCGGCGCCTCTGCCCGAACCGTCACCGATTCGGTCACCTGCCCGACCTCAAGCTCGAAATTCCGCGTCACCTTCGCGCCCGTCTGGATGGACAGCCCCTCCTGGCGGATCTTCTTGAAGCCGGCCGCCTCGACCTCGACCGTGTAGGCGCCCGGTTCCAGCAGAGGAATCAGGTAGTGGCCTTCATCATTGCTCGTTGTGCGGTAACTGAAGCGCGTGGCTTCATTGGTCACCACGATGGTTGCCGACGGCACTCCCGCGCCGGAAGCGTCCGTGACGCGGCCCAGCAGGGAAGCGCGGTAATCCTGAGCCCAAAGGGCGAACAGCAGGATGAACATCCCGCCCAATGCCCTTGCCAAAGTCTTCCTCATGCGATCAAACCTCCTGACGACCCTCGGCGATCTGGCCGCGCTGTTCAGTGGATTGGCGGGCCTGACCCCCGGCCGATGTCGATGTTGCGCCTTTGCAAGCGGGGATTCAATGGAGTGTCAGATCAGTCGGGGCTTGCAACCGGTTAATTAACTTGGATAATCATCTGATAGGATTAAACATCCATGTTGGTGGACTTCGAGTCCGGCGAGGCGGCCCGCGAGCAGGTTTCCCGCATTTTGCATTCGGAGACTCTGCGCCAGGCCGAGACGTTGAAGAAACTGTTCGCTTACCTGGCTGAGAAAAGCCTGTCCGGCCAAGCCGCGCAGCTCAAAGAGTACTCCGTTGGCGTGGATGTTTTCGGCAAGCCTGCCGATTACGACCCGCAGCGGGATGCTTCCGTCCGCATCCAGGCTGGCAAGCTGCGCCAGAAGCTGGAGGAATACTACCGCAAGGAAGGCCAGAACGATCCGGTTCTGATCGACTTTCCCAAAGGCCACTTCGAGCTCCGGTTTTCCCCGAAGCCAGTCCAGGCGCCGGCGCCGCCCCGGCGCGCCTGGAAACGCCCGGCTGTGGCCTTGGCCGCATTATGGCTGTTGACCATCGCCGGGTTCCTCGCCTGGCTGTCGCAGCAGCATGGCGGCATGACCGCGGAACAGCGGGCCATCTGGGCCCCGTTGATCGAGGAAGACCGGCCCGTGCTGTTGTGCCTCGGCACGCCCCTGTTCATCAAGGATGCCCGCGGCTTCTTCCGCAGCCCGCGCGTCAACCGTTGGGAGGAGGCCTTGCAGGCGCCGGAACTCGACTGGCTGAAGCCCCAGATCCTCGCTGACAAGGCCGCGCCCGTGCACATCTACACCGGCGTGGGGGATGCCATGGCGGCGGTGGAAGTGGCCCGGCTGCTTTCGGCCGCCGGCGCCCGCTTCAACGTGCGCCGCAGCAACGCCGTCAGTTGGGAGGAACTCCTCCACAACCACATCGTGTTCCTCGGCCCGCCCAAGTACACGCCGCGGCTGAGCGAGATTCCGGTGCGCCTCGATCTGGTCATGGAAGGCCGCCAGATCCGCAACCTCCGGCCCCGCGCGGGCGAGCCTGCTTTCCTCGAGGGCAACTGGCCGGATGATTCGCCCCATGTGATCGAGGACTACGCTTTGATCAGCCGGGTACCCGGCGTGCACGGGCGCTCGCGCTATCTGATTCTCTCGGCCAGCTCCACCGAAGGCACCGCCGCAGCCGCTCTCTACGTGACGGACCCGAAATTCGCATCCGAATTCGTGCAGCGCGTTTCCGGAGGCACGGGCCGGCTGCCGGAGTTCTTCCAGGCGGTCATCCACGCCCGCTTCCGCGAAATGGTCCCTGTCGAGATCCGCTATCAGTTCCATCACGAAGTGCGGATGGAGCCGCAGCCCGGCACCCCGGGAGGCAAATAGCGGCCCGCCTGGGTCTCTGTGCATGGCAGGGACTTTCGATTTTCCGAGCAGCCCGGAAGGCAAGGCTGATTCGGCCGGCCGGTCGCCGTCCACGACCCGGCCGGGGGAAATTCCCTTTCCTCGCACCCCGGATCTCCGGAAGTCGCACGCGGCGTTACCCGGCTGAGGCCTGCCCAACCAAAGGGCTTTCTGGCATCAGAAGCCAACCATGCAGGACTCCGCAGCCGGTGCGGGACCGGGGAGCAAGGCTGGGCCCGTCGAGACGATGCAGCCATGGTGGCGCCGGTCGCCGATCACCAGAAATGGCTGGCAACGACGCGCGGCGGCCGCGGCGTCATGCCCACCACTTTGCAATGCAGAACCAGTTGCAGGTTTTTCCGCTGCCAGTCCGCCGGAGCGCCCCGCAACGCCTCCTCAAGGGCGGCAGGGCTGGCCAGCAGCTCGCCTGCCGCCTGCGTGCCCGCGTGCGTGACGCCGGCCGCCATCACCAGCGGCTCGCCGCTATAGCCGGTCAAGATGCGGGAGATCAACAGATAGTCCTCGTCCGAGCGGTAGCCGGGACGCATATTTTCGATTTGCCAGACGCGCCCGGGCTGCTGGCGGTCCACAATCGAGTACCGCGCAAAGGCGAAGCGGGATTCCTTGTTCATTTGCATGGTCCAGCGGTTGGAGTACGCGCCGACCAGCACCGCCGCCGACTCGCGCAGATCCGCGAAAGAGACGTCGTAGCCGATGCGGATCTGAAACGGCTTGTTCCGTCCCGCAAACAGCGCCGCCAGCCGCGCCGTCGTCAGCGCATCGCCCACGCCCACGTATTGGTCGCGGCTTTCGATCACGCCTCTGCGCCTGAGATCCAGCGGGTCGTCGGGCGGCGGGGGCTTTGCCGCTGGCGGATACAACGCGGGCAGCGGATCGGCGAGCAAATAAACGAGCGGATGCGCCAGGCAGATCAGCACCGGGCGGCGGGTCTCGAGCAGCGGTCCCCAGAACTTCTCGAATGCCGTCTCTTGCCGCAGCGGAGCCTGCCGGGAAACCAGAAAGGCGCCGAAGGCGGCAAGCAATGCCAGTGCGGACGCCAGCGCCCAACGCCGCTTTCGGCCATCCGGCCAGGCGCCTCCCGGACCTTGCTCTTCCGGCGGCGACGTCCAGAGAAACTCGGCATGGTAGCCCCCCGGCGGCAACTCAATGCGCACCTCGGCCGGCGCCGCGGTCACGTAATGTTGCGCCAACCGCTTGCGCACCTCGTTGGCGGCCACTCGCACGGCCGCATCCTCGCCCGTATCGTAGTCGGGCGGGCGGTCGAACAGCGTCATGCCAATAGCCCGTTCCTTCAGCCGGTCCTCGTGGCCGTCCAAAGTCTACTCGACGACATAACGGAGGAACTGTTGGCTTCGGCGGCTGGTTCGGAAGTGGGGACTTTGCAGAATGCGTTCGAGCTCGTCGAGAATTCGCTTGCGCTGGCGGGAATCGGGGAGCAACCCCGGCATCGGGATCACCTGAATGTCACCCTAAGGATACCTCTTAACGTCACGTTAGCCAAGCCTAAGACCCGAAGAAACAAGGGGCAAGTCAGGCTGCTACACCCTCTGACAGATTGAACCGTTCTGAACCTTGGAATCCTGTGCTGGCAGGTTCAAACTCGGCTTCAGATCCGTACGCTTGGGAGGTTCGTATGAGGTCCATGTATCGCTGGCTTGCCCTTGCGGGCGCCGCCCTGTTGGTTTTCGGAGTCCCTGCAGCCCACGCCCAATCGAACTTCGGCTCGATTCGCGGCGTCGTGCGCGACCCGTCAGGCGCCCCGGTGCCGGGCACCACCGTCAAGATCACCGCCACCGAAACCGGGCGCAGCGTCACCTTGGTCACCAATGACGCCGGCGCCTACAGCGCTGCCGCGCTCGATCCGGTCTTCTATGACGTCAGTGCCGAGGCGAAGGGCTTCAAGACTGCTGTCGTCAACTCCGTGAAGGTCGACACGGCGCGCGAGGTGGGTCTGGACATCACGCTCCAGGTCGGCTCGGTGAGCGAAACGATCGAGGTGACTGCCGAGGCGCCCCTGATGCAGTTGGTCACCGGCGCGGTGGTCCAGACGGTGGACCAGCGGACCATCACCGAGATGCCCCTCAACGGGCGGAACACAATCGCGCTGGCGTTGGTGCTTCCCGGCGCGACCGGCTCGGCGGGCACCGAGATCAGCGAACTGACAACTAACGAACCGCTCCCCGGGCGCGAGCTGTCCATCAATGGCGGGCGGATGGGCTCCACCCAGTTTTTCGCCGACGGCGCCAACGTCACCTCCGTCGCGCTCGCCCGCATGGCCATCTCCTTCACGCCGGACACCATCCAGGAGTTCTCGGTGCAGCAGGCGAACTACTCGGCGCAATACGCCCAGGCGGGCGGCGCGATCATCCAGCAGACCACCAAGTCGGGTTCGAACGATGTGCGCGGCACGCTGTATTGGTTTCACCGCCAGAAGGCATTGACGGCGAACCCGTTCGGGGCGCAACGCCAAGCGGTGTTGAATTTTGATTCGCGCCCCCCGCTCCGACGCCAGCAGGTGGGCCTCACCGGCGGCGGACCGGTGGTGATTCCCAAGGTTTACAACGGCAAGAACAAGACCTTCTGGTACGCCGCCTTCGAACCCACGCGCCAGTTGGCTTCCAACCCCGGCGGTCCGTCCTTCATCCGCGTTCCCACCGAGGAAGAGATCAACGGCGATTTTTCCAGGTCTCTCGTTTATTCGCGCCTTCCCAGCGGCGTGGTGGTCACGCAACCCACGGCGCTGCTCTACAACCAGTTCGTCCGGATGAGCGACGGCACGCTGGCCCACCTGCCCAATCCGGCATTCAACCCGAACCTTCCGGTCAGCGTGAGCAACTCACGCTTCGCCTACCAGGGCTTCCCGCTGTTCAACCCGAACGATCCCGACCCGGCGCGCCGCGGGCGCGTGCTGGTGGACGCCGCCGGACGCAGCTATGTGAACCCGGTGGCGCAGCGCATCCTGCGCGAGTTTTTCCCGAAACCCAACATCGCCGATCCGAACGCCATCGCTGATCTCCTGGGCGCAAACTATGTCTTCTTCCGCAAGACCGACTACCGCGATGACCGCTGGTCTGTGCGCCTCGACCATAGCCTGACGGCCAACCACAGGCTGTTTTTCCGCTATACCGACCAGCCGCAATTCGGCGACCGCTTCTTCCGCGACCCGGTCACCGACGGCCTCATCTCCGACGCCAACCAGAGCCGACAGGCGCTGCTGAACTGGACCGGCACCTTCAAGTCCACCACGGTGAACGAATTCCGCGCCTCCTACGTCTACGGCAACTTCGGCCGCAACTTTCCCGAACCCCTGCTCAAGAAGGACTACACGAGCGAATACCTCAACATCGGCGATCCCGGCGCGGGCGCCGTGAACCTGCTCGGCTACGGCATGCCCCGCTGGTATGACGGCGGCGCGCCCACGGGTCTGAACGGGACCACCTCCGGCGCAGGGTTCGGCACCGCCGGCTTCAACCAGCCGCAGGATGTGGGCAAGAACATCGAACACACCTACAGCATCACCGACGACTTCTCGACCATCAAGGGCAACATGACGCTCAAGATGGGCTTCGCCGCTTCCCATCTTCAGCTCAACCAGGCCAACCTCGGCGTAGGCTCGCTTGCCGGCGGACGCTTTTCCTGGAACCGCGAGACAACGGGCGAAAAATGGTGCCGCTCGGTTCCCATCGGCGGAACCATCCCCGGCTGCTCGGGCAATCCCATCGGCGGCGACAAGCTCGCCAGCTTCCTCATTGGCGTGCCTACCTGGGTCCAGACGCAGACGGAGAACCTCTCGGCCACCTACTACTATCGCTGGAAGAACATCGGCGCCTACTTCCAGAACGACTGGCGCGTGACGCCGAACCTCACCCTCAACCTTGGCATCCGCTACCAGTACCAGTCGCCACGCTGGGAGAAGAACAACTTCCAGGGCATGCTGAACCTGAGCCGCATGGAGCCCAGCCCGTTCGTCCTGCGCCCCGACAGCCAGCCCCACATGGCGCCGGTGTTCGAGTTCGCGGGCGTGGACGGCCGCTCGCGCTACCTGACGCCCCCGCAGAAGAACGTGTTCGAACCCCGCATCGGCTTCGCCTGGACTCCATCGGCCTCCTGGAACGCCTCGCGGAAATTCGTCATCCGCGGCGGCTATGGCCTGACACACGCCACGCTGATGGGCAACGACCGCGAACCGCTGCCCAATCGCGGTTCGCAGACCTTCACCGCTTTCCGCGGCTTCTCCTACTTGCTGGGCTCAAACGACTGGCTGCCGCCCACCAACACGGCCACCTGCGGGCTGGCGCGGTGCGGCGAAAACAACGTGCCGTTCCAGCTCGGCTACAACAACATGGTGCTGGCCTCCGACCCGAGCCTGTTTGTCATCCCCGCCAACGGCGTCATCCGGCCCGGCGACACGGCCGAGCGCTCCACCGCCAGCGGCGCCTTGCGCCAGGACGTCCGCTATCAGGCCACCGGCATCGTGGGCAACCGCGATTTCCGCATGCCGGCCATTCACAACTACTCGCTCCAATTCCAGTTCCAGGTGATGGAGAACACCGTCGTCACGCTTGGCTATCAGGGTTCGCAGGGCCGCAACCTGTTCGGGCCGCCCGCCAACCTGAACCGCAGCAACCCGTTCACGGGCGAGGTGCCCATTCCCGGCTTTGCGGGCCGCGCCGGGGGCGCCATCTACCTGATCAACACTACCAACTCCAGCTCGAGCTACAACGCCTTTACCTCGGAAATCGAACGCCGCTTTACCCGCGGCCTCCAGTTCCGCGCCAACTACACTTGGTCCAAGCTGCTCGACGACTCCTCAGGCGGCATCAACTTTCCGATCCCGAACAACTCCTTCAACAACGCCTCGGTCGACGTTCCCATCACGCGGAACCAGGATCCATATCAGTTGAGCAACGACCGCAGCATCTCCTCCACGGATACGCCGCACAACATCAACCTGATCGGCTTCTGGGAGCTGCCCTTGGGGCCGGGCAAGCGCTGGGCCACGCGCGGCTGGCTTTCTCAGCTCGCCGGCGACTGGCAGATCTCAGGCCTTTCCAAGATCCGTTCCGGCTGGCCGCTGTCGGCCACGCTGGGCCGCGCCAACTCGATCGACACCGGCATCCCGGGCGGCCAGCAGCGCCCCGACCTGATCCCGGGCGTCCCGCTGATCAACCCCGATTGGACGCCCGAGAACGCCCTGTTCACCCCCTACATGAACCCGCGCGCTTTCTCCTGGCCCGATCCCGGGCGGTTGGGCAACGCCGCGCGCAACTTCTCCATCCGGTTGCCGTGGGTGCAGAGCTTCGACGCTTCCTTCTCCAAGCGCATCCGCCCCTTCAAAGAGAGCCGCCGGCACTTCGAATTGCGCGGCGAGTTCTTCAATATCCTCAACCACAAGACGTTCCATCCAAACTTTAATACCAGCCTCTTTTCGAGCGGCGACCAGAACCCGCTGCTCTCCGGCACCCGGCCGAACGAGAGGCCCATACCCAACGTGCAGAACCGATTCGCGGCCCTGCGCGAAGCCGGCGTCTGGGACGCGATCATCAACAAAAGCCGGGGCACGAATGTGGATGTCGCCATTTCCCAGCTCGCCGGCCCCGGCCCCGGCGGACTCGGTTGCCCTGCCAACGCCGCGGAGCTGAACAACACCACCATCTCGCTCAGCCCAGCCTGCGCCGCCCGCGTGCTGAACCTGAACACGAACTTCTATCTGCTCAACCAGAACACGATCCAGTCGCGCACCGTGCAACTCGCGCTGAAATTCTACTTTTGACGGCAAGCGCTGCTGTCAGGCCGTCCCGGATCCGGCAGGTGGCAATTCAGGCCGGCTCTCCTCGTAAAGAGGCGAGCCGGCTTTTTTCGTTTCTCTTCCCGCGCGATGAACTGAAACCGTCCCGCCGGGGCTGCGCCGCGTTGGGGTTCCCGGGCGGGAAAGGGAGCCGTCGAGAGGCGCAGTCGAAACCAGTCTGCGCCGCCGGGCGCGGCGGCCGCTTCCGCATGTCCTGAAACGCGGCCATTCCGGCGCCTGGCCGCTGCGGCGCCCCGGACCCGGCGCAACCCGTTGAGAACACCATTGACATGGTGATAATGTTCATGTAATATATCACAAGCTGGGAAGAACGCCTTTCCTGCAAAGTCCGAGGGGAGGTTGCAATGTCCGCGAAGACACTCATCGTGATCGTATTGGCCGCCGGCATCCTGCGGCCCGGGCCGGCGTGCGCACAGACCGTGACGGCTAGAGTGGTGGGCACCGTGCGCGACGCCTCCGGCGCCGCTGTGCCGGGCGCGTCGGTGACGCTGGTCGAAAGAGCGACAGGGGCCGTCCAAAGAACGGCCACGGACTCCGGCGGCGATTACACCGTCATGCAGCTCAAGCCGGGGGTCTATCAGATCACGGCCGAGGCCAAAGGGTTCAAGAGGGCCACGACGCCGGACTTCGAGCTGCTCGTGAATCAGACAGCCCGCGTCGACCTGACGCTGCAGGTGGGCGACGTCAGCGAAAGCGTGGAGGTGGTGGCCGCGGCGCCCCTGGTCGCGTCGGAGACCAGCTCGGTGAGCCAGATCATCGATTCCCGGCAGATGACCGACCTTCCTCTCAAGGGGCGCAGCTTCTACACCTTGGCGGTGCTTGCGCCCGGCACAGTCCCCACGGCGCCCACCTCGTTCGTGGCCACCCGGCGCCCGATGCCCGGGGGGCTGAACGCCCCTGCGTTCAACGTCGGCGGGGCGCGGGAAAAGTCGAACGGCTATCTGATCGACGGCGTCGATGCGCAGGACCCGCACTACCTGACGCCCTCCTTTTTCGCCTCCGTGGACGCGGTGCAGGAGTTCCGGCTGGAGACCAACGCATTTTCGGCCGAATTCGGCCGCTCGGCCGCACAGGTCAATGCGACGACGAAATCCGGCACCAACGAATTCCGCGGCTCCGCGTATCACTTTTTCCGCAACGATGCGCTGGACGCCACAAACTTTTTCGATAACCGCAATGCGCGCGGCAAAGCGCCTCTGCGCTACAACCAGTTCGGGGCCACCTTCGGCGGCCCGTTGATCGTGCCGAGGCTCTACAACGGCCGCAACCGCTCCTTCTTCTTCGTGAACTACGAGGGCACGCGCGTGCGGCGCGGCCGAACCGGCCAGCTCAATGTCCCCACCCTGGAGCAGCGCGCCGGCGACTTCAACCCCCTCGGGTTCCGCAACAACCGGCCGGTCTACGACCCCGCGACCACGCGCCCCAATCCGGCCGGCGCCGGTTTCATCCGCGACCCCTTCGCCGGCAACCGGATCCCGGCGGCGCGGATCGGGGACTTCTCCAAAACGGTGCTTTCCCTCTACCCGCAGCCCAATTCAGCCGCGGCCACCGGCAACAATTATTTCGCGGCCCTGAGCGACATCAGCGACAACAACCAGGGAATTGCGCGCCTCGATCACCGGTTCAACGACAGCAATTCCATCTTCTACCGGCTGGCGGTCTTCGACGGCCCCCAGAGCAACAAGAGCCCCATCGATGGCAGCGGGTCCACCACCTTCGTGCGGACCTACAACATGGCTTTCAATTACGTCCGCACGTTTTCCCCGCGCTTTGTGAACGAGCTCCGCATGGGTTACAACCGCCCCACGTATCTCGTCTTGCAGGACGGCGCCTACGGAACCGATTACGCCAGCGTGCTCGGTTTGAGGAACCTTTTGAGGGATCCGATCGCCTGGGGCGTCCCGAACGTCTCGCTGACCGGCTTCACCGGAATCGGCAACCAGTTGAACCCGACGACGCAGGTGTCCAACGTTTATCACCTGGTCGACCACCTATCCGTCATTCGCGGGGCGCACACCATAAAGACGGGCATTGATTTTCGCAAGACGAACTACAACGACCGGAGCGAGAACAGCGCGCGGGGCAGCTTCAGCTTCACAGGCGTCATGACGGCGCTGCCCGGCGCGCCGAACACGGGCGTCTCTGTCGCCGACTTGTTGCTGGGCCTGCCCATCACCGCCGCCGGCTCTTCCACGTCCCTGGCGGGGAATTTCAACGGATTTACGTACGCCTTTTTCGTTCAGGATGATTGGCGGATCAGCCGCAGATTGACCCTCAATCTGGGCCTCCGATACGAACTCAACACGAGATACTCGGACGTCCAGAACCGGCTGACCCTCTTCGATCCCGCGTTCCCGGGCGGCCGCCTTCTGATCGCCGGCGGCAACAAGGCGTGGGTCCCTTCGCCCGCACCCGCGGTGGTCGACTCCGGCGTCACTACGCCGCGCGGGCTTCTGCCAAACGATGCCAACAACTGGGCGCCGCGGATCGGCCTCGCCTTCCGGCCCCATGGCGACAGCCGCATGGCGATCCGGGCGAGCTACGGGATCTTTTACGACATCGTGGAATTGCAGGATATCCGCACCTTCGTCCGGAACCCGCCCTTCGGCGAAGTCATCGACCTGCGGGGCGACGCCAACGCCAACTCCAACAGCCCCTCGGCGCTGCGCGTCACCGAGCTGTTCCCGGAGCGCGGCTCGCCGCGGTCGCGCCCGGGCGTGTTCGGCATGTACGGCAGATACCCGGATCCCTACTATCAGCAATGGAACGTTGCCGTGCAGCGGGCGCTCCGGGGCGCCACGGCAGTCGAGGCAGGCTACATCGGCTCGAAGGGCACCCGGCTGGCGCAGCGGCTGAACCTGAACCAGGCAAGACTCGATGCCGACCCTTCCCGGCCGACCCCGATCCTTTCGAGACGTCCGTTCCCGCTGTTCGGAGACAACATCCGCCTGACCGACAACGGCGCAAATTCGACCTACCATGCCGGCTACATCAAGGCCGAGCGGCGGTTCTCGTCCGGTTTTTCCTACCTCGGTTCCTATACGTTCGCCAAGGCGCTGGACGCCGCGTCGCTGATCGACGACCAGCCGCGCGACATCTACAACCTGAGGCTGAACAAGGGCCGTTCCGGGTTTGACATCCGGCACCGCATCGTCTTCAGCGGTTCCTGGGAGCTGCCTTTCGGCAGGGGGAGACGTTACGCCAACGCTGGCGGATGGCTCGACCTTCTCATCGGGGGCTGGCAATCCAACGTGATCGCGCAATGGCGCAGCGGATTTCCGTTCAGCATCTTTGCCGGGATCGACTCCTGCAATTGCGGCGCCTCCTCGCAGCTGGCTCAGCAGGTCGGCGATCCGCGCACCGGCTTTGCGCGCAGCATCGACCAGTGGTTCAATACCGGCGCCTTCGCGCGCCCGGCGGCGGGGACCTTCGGCTCCAGCGGCCGCAACATCCTCGACGGACCCTCGCAGGTCTCCTTCGACCTGTCCCTGTTCAAAACCTTCCGGCTGTCCGAGCGCTCGGCGATGCAGTTCCGGGCCGAGGCGTTCAACGCCTTCAACAACACGCCATTCAACCAGCCGGGCTCAACGGTCGGGACTCCCACCTACGGCCTGATCCAGTCCGCGGGCGATCCCCGCGCCATCCAGTTGGCGCTGAAGCTCCGGTTCTGAAACACAGAGCGCGCAGCCCTGCTCTGGCCCGTTGGCGGCTGCGTCAGCGCGGGACGATCGTGATGCGGGGACGGTCAGGAGATGCGCCGTGCAGCAGGCTGTCGAGCAGGAATTGGGACGCGTGGTCAAAATGCTGGTGGATGAGCTTGCAGGCGCCATCGGGATCCCGGGCGATCAGCCTGTCCAGGATCGCCAGATGCTCGCGATGCGAGGACAGGACTTTCTCGGGCAGCCGGATCGACAGGCTGCGGAAGCGCGTAAAGTGGTCCTGAAGCGAAAGGATCAGGCGGCGCAACTGTTCGTTCTCGCAGTGTTCGACAATCAGTTGATGGACGCGCTGCCCGGTCTCGGACATGCCCCTCGTATCGATTTCGCCCGTCTCACTGTAAGACGCAAGCTTTTGCTGGAGCTGCCGGAGTGCTTCGATTGGCGCGCGCAAGGCCGCCTCGCGGGCCGCCTCCCCCTCCAGCAGCCGCCGCACCCGGTACATGTCGCGGATGTGCCGCAGGTCGAGGTGGGACACGAACGTGCCCATGCGGGCGCGGATTTCGATCAGCCCTTCGCGCTCCAGCCGGAGGGTCGCCTCGCGCACCGGGGTCCGGCTCAGGCGCAGCTCCTTCACGAACCGCTCGATCGGCACGGCATCGCCGGGCCGCAGCCGGTTGGAGAGGATCTCGGATTTGATTGCCTGATAGGCCAGCTCCACGGCCGAAGGCGCGACCAGGGACGACTTGCGGGCCGGCGCGGAGCGCGCGCTGCGCAATTTCCGAGGCGCTGCTTTTCTGGCCATGGCTCCCTCATTGTAGCGGAAAAAGCCGCCGCAGCAAGAGAATCAGGGAAAAATATGTGACATACCTGTGATATATTCTCTTCATATGAACCTGTCTCGAGCGCCGCAGCCCGCGGAGGCCGCTTCGCCGGCGCCGGCCCTTCCGGGCCGGCGGCGGATCGATCTGACCCCCTGGCAATGGAAGCTGTGCGGGTTCCTGCTGATGGCGACGGCCCTGAGCTACCTCGACCGCCAGGCCCTCAGCGTCGTGGCGCCCGTCGTGGCCGGCGAGCTGAAGCTCGACAACGAGCAGCTCGGGCGGCTCCTGTCGGCGTTCTTCTATACCTACGCCGCGATGCACATCGCTGTTGGCTGGATTCTGGACCGCTACAACATCCGTTACACCTACGGGCTGTTCGTGGCGCTGTGGTCGTGTTCGCAGATCCTGGCCGGGTTCGCGCGCGGCTTTGGGGACCTGTTCGTTTGCCGCCTCCTTCTGGGCGCGTTCGAGACGGCCGGCCAGACCGGCGCGGCGCGCATCATCGCCCGCACGCTGCCGCCGCGGGAACGCACGTTTGCCAACGGTCTGATGATGAGCGGAGGCAGCATCGGGGCGATGCTGGCCCCGCTGCTGATGATCTTTCTGGCAAACCGTTACGGCTGGCGATTCGGATTCATCGTTCTCGGCGCGCTGGGCCTGCTGTGGGCAGCCGCGTGGCTGTGGTGGTTCCGGCCTGCCGCATCGGTGGTGCAGGGGACGAGCAACCGGGCGACGCTGGCCGAGGCCGACCAGTTCCGCGTAATCCTCCGCAACCCGCGCTTCTGGGCCTGCGTGGCAGGCGCGGCATGCACGATTCCGATTCTGCATATCAGCGCCTCCTGGGTCCCCACGTATCTGGTGCAGGAGTGGGGACTGAAAGTCAGCGGCGCCCTGAGCGGCTACCTGTTTCTCGTGTACGCAGGCCTTGACATCGGATTCATCGGCGGCGGGGCGGCGGTTTCCTGGCTGATCTCGCGGGGTTGGACTGTGGCGCGGGCGCGTGTCCGGATCATGTGGATTTCGGCGGTCCTGATGATGACGGCGGCGCTGGTTCCGTTCGCGCCCGCCGTGGGTTTTGCTGTTGCCGGGATCTGTCTGTTGAACGTCGGCCGCGCCTGCTGGGGCGCCTTGTTCCTGGCCTTCAATCAGGACATCGCGCCCGGCCGCGTGGGGTTGGTAGCAGGGGTGATGGGCTGCCTGGGATCGCTGATGGGCGCGTGGCTTGTGTGGCTCATTGGGTGGGTGACCAAGACGCGGGGTTTTGACGGGCCGTTCTGGATGATCGCCGTGCTCGTGATGGCAGGCACCATTCCGGTGGCGACGGCCCGCTGGGAGGACACCAAACAGGAGGCTTCAAAAAACATATGAAACATCCGGTCGCATTGGCTGCAGGAGATGGCATCGGCCCCGAACTGGTGGAGGCCACCCGGGAGGTGTTTCAGGCAGTGGGCGCGCCCGTGGAGTGGGTGGAGACGCCGGTGGGCAAGGCTGCATCCGACCTCTGCGGCGAGGAGCTGCCCTGGTCCTCGCTGGAAACCATGAAGGAACTGGGCGTGGTGTTGAAGGGGCCGCTGATTGCAGAGCGCCTCAGCGGCGGCGCCGTCGTCCGCGCCCCGGATGGGACGCGCGTCCACCCCAGCGTCAACAACGGGCTGCGCCGGGAGCTCGGCCTGTATTGCAACCTCCGCCCCGTGCGCGGTTTCGCCCCGGTGTCCGGCTTCTACGCCTCCATGGACCTCGTCATCGTCCGGGAGGTCACCGAGGACATCTACAGCGGCCTGGAACGCAGCATTGGAGAGGATTGCGGCGAGGCGGTGAAGCGGATCACGCGGCAGGCGAGCCTCCGCATCGCCCGGTTCGCCTTCGAGTATGCCGCACGCAACGGCCGCCGACGCGTGACCGCCATCCACAAGGCGAATGTCCTGCACAAGACCGACGGTCTGTTCCTGCAATGCGTCCGCGAAGTGGCCGCCCTCTGGCCCGGCATCGCCTGCGACGACCGGATGGTGGACGCCACCTGCTACGCGATGGTGAAAGACCCTTCGGCCTTCGACGTGCTCGTGCTGCCGAACCAGTACGGCGACATCCTTTCGGACCTCGCCGCCGGACTCGCCGGCAGCCTCGGCCTGGCGCCAGGCGCCAACTTCGGCGAGAAAACGGCGATGTTTGAAGCGGCCCACGGCGCCGCGCCGGACATCGCGGGCAAGGGCATCGCCAACCCGATCAGCCTCATCCTCTCCGGGGCCCTGCTTCTCGACCATCTGGGGGAAAAGGAGGCGGCCGACCGCATCCGGCTTGCTGTCGAGCGCGTCCTCGCCGAGGCCAGCGTGTTGACGCCTGATCTGGGCGGCTCCGCCACCACCCGGCAGCTCACCGAGGCCATCTGCCTCGCCTGCGAAAAGGTGACCGTATGACGCTCGAGGGAGTCATCGACACGCACGTGCACGCCGGGCCGGACGTGCGGCCGCGCAAGAGCACTGCCTGGGAGCTGGCGCGCGCCGCGCGCGAGGCCGGCATGCGGGCCATCGTGCTGAAGAACCACCACTGTTCCACCGTGCCTCTGGCCGCCGCGCTCACCGAGGCGCTGCCCGGCATTCGCGTCTTCGGAGGCCTCGTGCTGAACCATGCCGTAGGCGGCTTCAATGTCGAGGCCGTCGACGCGGCTCTCCGCATGGGAGCCGCCGAAATCTGGATGCCGACGCTGTCGGCGGAAAACGAGTGCGCCTGGCGCGGCCGCCCCGGCGACGGGTTGCAGGCCCTGGACGATGACGGCCGGCCCCGCAAGGACCTTGTCGCCATCATTCGCCGCATCGCCCGCTCCGGCGCCGTGCTCGGCACCGGGCACCTCTCGGTCCGGGAAACCGCCGCCGTGGTCGCGCTCGCCCGCGAGGAGGGCGTGCGCAGCATTCTGGTCACGCACCCCGAGATCGACTTCATCGCCATGGATCCGGAGGTGCAATGCGCGCTCCGCGGACCGGGGCTCTTCTTCGAACGCTGCTTTTGCCGCGCCGGGTTCCGGCGCGACTGGGCCGGGCTTGCCGCCGACATCCGCCTCGTCGGCGCCGAGTCGACCGTGCTGGCCACCGACCTCGGCCAGCCGGACAACCCGCACCCGGTCGAAGGACTGGAAATCATCGCCGCGCGGCTGGCCGAACACGGCATCCCGGAAGGATCTCTTCGGCGCATGATGGTCGAAAACCCCGCCATCGCGCTCGGACTGGACTAGGCCATGCACCTCGCGCTGATCCATACGTCGCCGGCCGCCATCGCACCGCTCATCCGCTATTACGCTGAGCGCGAGCCCGAATGGAAGCTGACGAATCTTCTCGACGATGGCCTTCTGCGATTCTTTCGCGAGCGCCGTGAGGACGACGCCGAGGCGGCGCTGGCAAGCCTTGTCGACCGCGCGGCCGGCTACGGCGCCCGCGCCGCCCTCCTCACCTGCTCGGCGGTGAGCCTTGCGTTGCTGGCCCGCTTGCAGGCGCGCTCGCCCGTTCCGCTGGTCAAGATCGACGTGCCCATGGCGCGGGCCGCGGTCTCGCAGGCGCGCCGCATCGGCGTTCTGATTTCCTTCGCGCCCACGCTGCAGCCGACGGTTTCGCTGCTCGAAGAGACGGCCGCATCTCTCGGCCGCCAGGTAGAACTATTGCCGCACCTGTGCGACGGAGCCTACGAGGCGCTGCTGGCCGGAGACACCGCCACGCACGACCGCATCCTGCAATCCGGCGCCGAAGAATTGGCCGCCCGGCCGGTGGAGGCCATCGTTCTCGCGCAAGTCTCCATGGCCCATCTGCGCGACAGTCTCGCCGGGGCGCTGTCGCTGCCCGTGTTCTCGAGCCTCGAAACCAGCCACGCTGCCGTCCGGGAGGCCCTCGGACTATGATGCGGCTCTGTTATACGGTAGCCACGCCCGAGTGCGAGGACCCGGCGATGCTTGCGCTTCGCGGACCGCTGGAGCAAAGTTTCGCGCTCCTTGCCGGAGCAGGCTACGCGGCGGCGGAGCTGATGGTGCGGGATCCCGAGCAGCTCGACGCGAAGGAGATTCGTCGCCTGGCTTCCGACGCGGGCCTCGCCCTGCCCGCCGTCAGCACGGGACAGCTGCGGAAGGAGCGAGGCCTTCAGTTGTGCGCGCTTGACCCGGCCGCGCGCCGCGCGGCAGTGGAGGCGCTGCTTCGCGTCATCAACTTCGCCGCCGCCATTGGCGCGGGCTTGGTCAACATCGGCACGTTGCGCGGGCAACTGCCCGCCGGCCCGGAGCGCGCAGCGTCGCGCGAGGCGGCCGTCGAGGCGCTCGCCCAGGCATTGGCTCACGCGGCATCCGCCGGGATCACCATTGCGCTCGAACCCCAGTGCCGCTACGTCAGCAACTGGCTCAACACCGTTGCCGAGACCCGCGAATTTCTGGATCGCTTCTCCGGACCGCGCCCGCGGCTGGTCTTCGATTGCTACCACGCGTTGCTCGAAGAGCGTTCCCTCGCCGCAGCGCTGATTCGCGCGTTCCCCCACGTGGCCTGGGTCCAGCTTTCCGACAGCCACCGGGGCGCGCCCGGCTCGGCCCAGTTGCCCTTCGGCGAGTTGATTCGCGTTCTCCGCGCGCTCGGCTATGAAGGCTATCTCTCCGTCGAGTGCCTGCCCTCGCCGGACCCGGCCAAGGCAGTGCATGCGGCCCAACGTCATCTGAAGCCATTTCTGGAGGAAATCGACTGATGTTCCGAACCCTTCTTTTTCTCGCACTTCTTCTCGCTGCTGCCGCGCCGGGGCTGCCAGCGATCGAAATTGCCACCGGCAAAATGCTCGGCCCCAGGTATGACCAGCGGGCTTTTTACGTCCGCGAGCCGGGCGGCCAGTGGCAGAAAACCTACACCGGGCCGCAATACCGCCCGGAGGCCGCCGGGCGGCTCATGAACCTGCGCATCGCCCAGGCGCTGTTCCACGACGAATGGCTCACTGAGGGCACAGTGGATCCCGACCAGAACACGGACCGCGTCATCGCGGCCCTGGACACCTACCGCCGTCATGGCATTCTCGCCATCAACGCGAGCCTGCAGTGCGGCAACCCCGGCTACAACCGCGAGGTGCCGGTAATCAAACGCGTGAACGCGGCCAAGGCCGGCCCGGGCAAGGGATTCCTCTGCAGCGCTTTCCTGCCAGACGGCACGATGAAACCGGCCTGGCAGCAGCGCCTCCTGCGTCTGGCGCGCGCTCTGGACGAGCGCGGCATGATCCTCGACCTGATGTACTTCTACCAGTCGCAGGACGAGGTTCTCAAAGACCCGCAGGCCATCCGCAACGCCGTCCGAAACGCCACCGACTTTCTGATCGACAACAACCTGCGCAACGTGATCATCGAAATCGCCAACGAGCAGGACGTCCGCGGCTGGGACCACGAGCTTTACATCGAACGCGACATGGGCGAGCTGATGGAGATCGCCCGCGAGCGCTTCCTCCTCAAGAACGCCGCCTTCCGCCTGCCGATTTCCGCTTCCTCCGGCCCGTCCATGAAACTGTTCGACAGCACCACCGTGCACGCCGACCTCACCATCATCCACGGCAACAACCGGCGCATCGACGAGAAATACAGCAGGACGAAGGCGCTGTACGGCCATCCGCTGGCGCCCGGGCCGATTCTCATGAACGAGGACGACAACGGCCGCGAGACCAGCGAGGAGAACCTCCGCAACGAGCTGGCCAGTTGCGACGCCGTGTGGGACGGGGGAGGAAGCTGGGGCTACATGCCGTGGCGCCAGACCCAGATGTACCCGTTCCGCTATTACGACCCGGCGGGCGACTCGCAGGACGAGCGCTACTTCCGCGCCGTGCTCGAACATATCCGGAAGAAAGTGTTTCGTTGACCCATGCCTGCCGGTCCGCTGCGCTTCGCCGCCATCGCCGACGACTACACCGGCGCATCCGACCTCGCCGGGATGCTCCACCTGGCCGGCGTTCCTGCCGTGCAGGTCTTCGGCGTCCCCGAGGAGCTGGAGGCGGAGGCTGTGGCGCCCGGCGGCGCGGTGGTCGCGGCTCTCAAGACGCGCTCCGCGCCGCCCGAAACAGCGGTCGATCTCTCCCTGCGCACCCTTCGCCAACTGCAAAGACTCGCGCCCCGGCAGGTGCAGTTCAAATATTGCTCCACCTTCGATTCGACGCCGCGCGGCAACATCGGCCCGGTCGCCGAGGCGCTGCTCGACGCCATGGGCGTGGCCTGCACGGTGGCAGTGCCCGCCCTGCCGGTCAACGGCCGCACGCAGTATCTCGGACACCTCTTCGTCGAAGGGCGCCTGCTCGCCGAATCGCCTCTCCGCGATCATCCATTGAATCCTATGACGGATTCAAACCTGGTTCGCTGGTTGTCCGCCCAGACGGCCGTTGGCGTCGGACTCGTGCCATTGCCCGTCGTGCTGGCCGGCCCCGCGGCGATTCAGCAGGCCATGCTGAGGCTCGAAAAAGAGGGCGTCCGCATTGCCCTTGTCGATGCGGTAACGGACGAAAACCTGGACGCCATCGCCGCGGCCGTCGCGGATATGCCTCTGATTACCGGCGGCAGCGGCATCACTCACGCGCTCGCGCGCCTGTGGCAGCGCCAAGGCGGCTTCGATACCCGCCCTGCAACGCCCCGGCTGCCGCGCAGCAGGGGTGTGCTCATCCTCGCCGGGAGCTGCTCGGCCGCGACGCTACAGCAACTCGACCGCTGGGAGGCTGCGGGGAACGCCGTGCTGCGCGTTTCCGGGCCGGAGCAAGTCGCCTCGGCGCCGGGCTTTGTCCGCGAGGCAATCGCCCGCACGGGCGTCGCCACCGTCGCCTCTTCCGCCGCGCCCGGAAGCCGCAACACCAACCCTGACGCCGCCCGCGCGTTCGAACACGCCTTCGGCGAACTCGCCGCGCAGCTTGTGCGGGAAGGCGCGGCGGGCGACATCATCGTCGCTGGCGGCGAGACCTCCGGCGCCGTGGTGGACGCGCTGGCTGTCAAGGCCGCCCGCGTCGTGGGTCTGGTCGCACCCGGCGTTCCATCTCTGGTCACCCTGGATCAGCGCCGCCTCTGGCTGGTGCTCAAGTCAGGCAATTTCGGGGGGCCGGATTTCTTTGCCGACGCCCTTCGCCACCGCGAGAAATTATGCAATTGAACGAACTGCTCCAGGAGCTTTGCTGCGTTGCCTCGTCGTTTCATGCGCGCGGCTACGCCTTCGGCTCCACCGGCAATCTCAGCATCCGTTGCGGCGAACAGATCTGGATCTCTCCTACAGGCGCCTCTCTGCGCGACCTGAGTCCGGGGGCGTTGGCCTGCATCGACGCCGATGGCCGCCGCTTGAACGACAACCGCCCTTCCAAGGAGTACCCGTTTCATCTGGCCGCCTACCGCGCCGCCGGCGACCGCGCCAACGCGATTGTCCACCTGCACTCGACCCACGCTGTCGCGCTTTCCTGTCTCAAGGAGCTTGACCCGCTCGAGCCTCTGCCGGTGTTCACGCCGTACTACCTGATGCGCGTCGCCCCGCTGGCGGTGATCGACTATTTCACCCCGGGCTCGAACGAGCTGGCAGCCGCCATCGGCCGCGCTGCCTCGGCACACGACTGCCTCCTGCTGCGGAATCACGGCCTGGTCTGCCTGGGCGGGAGTCTCGCGGAAGCCGTCGATCGCGCCGAAGAACTGGAGGAAACCGCGCGCCTCTTTTTCCTGCTCCGCGGCGAAAAGGTGCGGTTCCTGACTTCGTCCGAACGTGCGGAGATCGCCCGCGCCTTTCCGCGCCGCTGACAGGCGGCCGGAGCCAGCCGCCGCATCTCAGGCAGAGATGCCACGCCCCCGGGACCCGAGACTGTTGCGGCTGGTCCCCGCTTTCTTCCGGGGCCGCCCGCCCCTTCACGATGCACAAACAAAATGCAAGCGGAATGTCACGGATTGCATAACAGGTCGCTTCAGGCCACCCGGTCGGTTAGAATGCGAAATATGGGCCGCAAGTCCCCCAGCCGCAGCAGCCGCAGCGCCCGCAAAGCGGATGAGTCCGCCGCAGGCGCACACAAACTGTCGGCGAAGGACCGGGCCTATCAGGCCATCAAAGCCGACATTCTGACAAATCGCCTCCGGCCCGGCGACCCCGTCCCCGTGGAGAAGTATGTCCGCGATCTCCGCCTGAGCCGGACGCCCGTGCGGGAAGCGACGCTGCAACTGCAACGCGAGGGCCTCATCGACATCCACCCGCGGCTCGGCACCTTCGTCTCCTACCTCGACCTGAGGAAGATCCGCGATATGTACCGCGTTCGCAGGCTTCTGGAGGGCGAGGCGGCGCGCGAGGCCGCAACCCGCGCGCCCGTGGAAGCGCTCGAGCAGTTGCGCCGGGATCTGGCCGCGTTTTCCGAAACCGGCGAACTCGACACCAGGGGCATGTCCGAAACCGGCAAGCGGGTCCATCAGATCATCGTGGAGCACTGCGGCAACGAGGTTCTGCGCTCGATGATCCTTTCCATGCAGGATCATTTCGCCCGCTTCCGCAGCCTCTCGGTCGCGCTCCCCGAGAAGGTTCTCTCCTCGCACCACGAGCATCTGGCGATCGTCGACAGCCTCATCGCCCGGGACGGGGACCGCGCCGCGGCGCTGGTCCACGAGCACTTTGATCACGCCTGCAAGTTCCTGCTGGACAGCCTGCTGCATGGCCCGGCAGCGGGGGATTCGCGGGTGACCGTCGCTTCCTGACGGCGGGGCTTTGACAGCATTCTTGCATATCAGTAGAATGCTAGTGTCATGCAAAAGCTCGCCGCGCTTGTGCTCTTCGCCTGCGTGCTGGCCGCGCAGACGCCGCCCGATCAGATCCACCTCGCCTGGACGCGCGATCCCTCGACGACCGTCACCGTTGTGTGGCGAACTCTCGATACTGCCGTTCCTTCCGCTGTCGAATATCGCAGGCAGGGAGAGAATCGGTGGCGCCGCGCCATCGGAGGCCCGCGCCCGAGCGGGACGGAGGGCCGGCTGCATGAAGCACTCGTGCAGGGGCTTGAACCCGGCTCTCGCTACGAGTACCGGGTGGCGGGTCCGCAGGGCATCTGGAGCAACGTCTACTCCTTTCTGACGGCGCCCCGGCCCGGAGGCGCGTTTGAGGCCGTCTTCCTCGCCGACACGGGGCTCGACGGAAGGCTCGACGGACTCTCCACCGGCACCCGCGAGGTCGTCGACGCAGTGGCGCAATGCGACCCCACGGTGATTCTCTGGGGCGGCGACGGGGCCTACTTCGACACCGACAAGCGCTTTGGCACGCTGGACAAGACCATCGACTCCTGGTTCAACATGGTGATGCCGTTCGCCGTGAAGGCGCCAATGATGCCCACCTACGGCAACCACGAGATCTTCCTGAAAGAAGGCTATCTGTTCTGGGCAGACCGCTTCCCGACGCCCGAGGGGCTGGACAACCGGCGCTATTACTCCTTCAATGTGGGCGACGCGCATTTCGTGTCGATGCTGGCCGCCGATTCGGAGAAGGGCGCGCTGCCGGAGACCGTCCTGCGCTGGATCGACGCCGATCTGGAAAAGGCGCGCAAAGCCGGCAGGAAGTGGCTGGTGCCGTATCTGCACGTGGCGCCTTTTTCGGACGGATCCAACCACCCGTCCAACCTGGATTACCGGAGACAACTGGGCCCCATCTTTGAAAGGCACGGCGTGCGCCTTGTGCTGTCGGCCCACGACCAGTCTTACGAGAGGACCTTCCCGCTGCGCGGCGTGCCGGACAGGATCGAAATCACCAGCCACGCCCGGGATTGCTACCGCGCGGGCGACGGCACGGTCTACCTGAAAGTCGGGCCCGGCGGCAAACAGAGCAACATCAACCGCGGCTTCGCCGAATTCAAAACCAACCCTCCGCCGCCGCACACGGCGTTCCGCGACAACACCGCCCATCATTTCGCGAGGCTGTTCTTCGAGCCCGAGAGAGTCCGCGTCCAGATCGTCGCCGTGCTGCGAGGCAAACCTGCCTGGGTCAGGACGAATTCACCTACACCCTGGGCTCGTGCGCCGCGCGCTAGAGCAAGTCCCTCCCGAAGCGGCGGTGTTATCGAAGGAGCACACGAAGACCATGCTTTACACTCTTCAACTCGCTGTCCTGTTGCCGGGTCTGGCGCTGGCCGCGGCCGCCGGCGGGCCGTCCGTGTGCGTGGTGGACGAAGACTTCGCCTCCGGACGGACTGCTGCCTCAAGACCCCGCGACCCCGGCGCATTCACTCCCGAAGGCTGGATGGCGAACACCACGGCGTCGCAGCTCAAATACGACCTCGGGAGGCACTACCGGAAGGGGCTGGTCGAGATCGAGGTCCGGGGACCGCTGGAGCAGCAGCAGAAACATGCTCTTTTTTCGGCCTGGAACGAAGAAGCCGCCTCCGACGGCGACCGCAAGACGCAGGGCTTCTTTCAGCTCCGGCTCATGCACGGCGGGATGATGCTGCGACTCACCTACAGGCCCGGCGGGCGCAGCTTCGAGGGCGAGGTTGCGCCGCTCGAGTGGGAAGACAAGTGGTACCGGATCGAAGGGACATGGGACACGGCAAGAGGCGAGTCCACGCTCAAACGCGACGGCGTGTTGCTGAAATCCGGCAAATTCAATGCGCCGTTTGAAGGTTTTCGGTGGGTCTTCATCGGCACGGACAATTACCAGAATTTCCGGGCGATCCCGGGCGTGGTGTACCGTCGGCTCAAAGTTTGCGTGAGCGATTGATCCGGGCAGGCCTGTGTTGCGACTGAAGGCGAGAAGCGCTCGCTGCGGCGCTGCCGGATCCCGATGCGGCGTTTCGGCGCGGATCCGCAACCGTCAGGGCTTTGGCCTCGCGCCCGGAGCCGGGTATCGCCTCGCCGTGTCGTCCAGCACCAGCACCCAGTCGTTGCCGCGGCTTGCAACCCCGGGAGGCGTGAAGGTCTGAACCCCGGCATTGGCGTACTCGCCGATGCGCGTGGCCTCTCCGGTGCGCGGGTCAAACCACCACGCGGTCACGCGCTCCCCCGAGATTTTCCCGAGCGCCACAGTCAGCGGCTTGCCAAAGGACGAATAAATGAAGGCGTAATCGGCCCCCCGCGTGGCGGTCGAGTATTCCGGTCCGGAGGGGTTTTCCGAGACGATAAGACTCTGGTCCGGCACGCGCGCCGTCATGGGCCGCGACTCCATCAGATGGCGCACATGCATCATGTCCCAGGCGCCGGGCAGGTCCAGCAGGTCATACCAGTAGACCGAGCTCCCTGTACGGGACGGCCGGCCCGGGGCGTGCATGTTCCAGATCCCTTGCGCGCCGTAGGTGGTGCCATGCGCGCCGGCAAACAGGCCCCAGTAAGCGGCCTGCCGCACGTCGAAGGCCTCGATCAGGCGGTCGCCCTCGCGACCGCTCGAAGGCACCGACTCGTAGCGCGGCTCCGAGTCCATCGCGGGCTTGACAGGATACAAGGCGTAATCGGCGGCGATCGTCTCGTAGTTCCTGCGGTAGCGGACATGGCCCGACTGGTACATGTTGAAATCGAGCCAAGGCTCGTTGTGAAACCACTCCGAGGAACGGCGCCCCCCGCGGGGGTGGAAGCTGACCAGGTGGCGCCAGTCGCCTTGCCGCAGGCCGCGCCCCATCGCGCACCAGATAGCGTGGCTCGAGGGGCTGTCCGCCGTCCAGTCGCCGCCGACGATCCAGATGATGTTGGGGCGGTTCCGGTACCGCTCCCCGAGCCAGCGGCCGTAAGCTTCCGCGTTCGCCGGCGTAAAAATCTGCGGGCCCGCGCCGGGGTGCTCGCCGGAAACTTTATCCCCCCATGTTGGCAGCAGGCCGATGTACAGGCCTTTCTGCGCCGCTTTGTCGATCACCCAGTCGACGTGCTCGAAGTATTTTTCGTTCGGGCGGCCCGGGTCGTTTTCGATCAGCGGCGTGTGCCCGTAAGGATTCGGCGCGCGCAGCCCGTCCAGTTCCGCCAGCACCACCGCCTGAATGACTGTAAAGCCCTTGGCACGGCGGTTCTCCAGATACTTTTCGGCTTCTTCGCGGTTCAGGCGGTGAAAGAGCTCCCACGCAGTGTCGCCGAGATAGAAGAACGGCGTGCCGTCCTTGTGGACCAGGAACCGGCGGTTGTCCGACACGCGAAGATCGCCGTGCGAGAAATCCACCGACGGCCCCGGGCGCGGCGTTTCGGCGGCGAGCGCCAGCGCCAGCAGGGGCAGGAGCGAAACGAATCGACTCATGAAGCACCTCGATTGGGAATAGAACCGGGAGTCTCTTGATCTGAGACGGCAACGGGATGCCGCAGGCCAGGCGCCCCGGTTTGACGTAACCAGCCCCGTGCCGGGATTCTTGCCCGGAAAGACTGGGACCGGAACCTTCCTTGGCGGCCGCCGCAGGGGTGAAAAACGGCGGTCGCCAAGGGGGCCCGGCCCATGGTTCAACCGCAGCCTCAAACAGTGCCTGGCAGGCAGACGACACTGGCCTACCAGATGAATTTGGCCGCGAGTTGTATGTTGCGCGTGCCGCTCCCGCCGGTGATCCGGCCCACGTTGCCGCTCTGGAGGCTGGTGTCCGGAGAGCCGAGATTGAAGTGGTTGAAGGCGCTGAAGGCCTCCGCGCGCAACTGGAAGTTGAAGCGTTGATCCGGCCCGAAATACGTGTTCTTCATCAGGGCCAGGTCGGTGATGTTGGTGCCCGGCGCTCTCACGTCGGGAAGCGTGCGCGAAAGGTTGCCGATGGTGAACGCCGGCGGCTGCGAGAAGACCGAGAAGTCGAACCACTTGGCCATTTTCTCGTCTTTCGACTTGCCGCTGTGGTCGATGAAGGCGCTCGTGCCGTTGTTGTTCGGCCGCTGGCTCGCCGTGAAGATGTTGGTGTTGTTGGTGACGCCGCCGATGATGAGAGGCAGGCCCGTCTGCAACGTGGTGATGCCGCTGACCTGCCAGCCCTTCACCATCAGGTCCGCCCAGCCGGGAAGGTTTTTCAACAGCGCGCGGTTCCGGCCGAACGGCAGTTCGTAGATGTAGCTGATGACGGCGCGCTGGGAGATGTCGAAGGAAGACAGCGACCGCTCGTTCCTCCAGTTGAAGAGGTCGACGTGCGTCCCGGCGACCGGGCCGAGGAAGTTCACGGCCGAGGAACAGTCGTCGATCAGTTTGCTCGCAGTGTAAGCAAACAGCACCGTCAGCCCCTTGCTGAAGCGCTTGTCCGCGCGGATGGTCATGCCGTGGTAGATGGAATAGCCGTTGGGCTTGCGGAACGATTGCACGCTCGTGTAGTGCGGGTAGGGCCGCAGCAACTGGCCCCGGGAGACCCTCGGCTGGGCCAGCGGGCCTGTCCTGTACGGGATCTTCCCGTAGAACGGGTTGTCCACCTGTTCCTGCAACGCCACGCCGAAGGCCATGAAGGGGGCGGGAAGCTGGTTGTACTGGCGCGGCGCTTCCCCGTCCACCAGACCCAGGCTGTGATTGCCGAGGTAGCCGATCTCGACCACCATGTCGCCGGGGAAGGCGCGTTGCAGGCTCAGGTTCCACTGCTGGACGTAAGGATTCCTGTAGGCGTCGAAGAAGTCTCCGATTTCAATGCCCAGGTTCGTGCTCGCTCCCAGATCGCGTCCGGTGGGCAGGTTGAAACCGTTGGGGAACGGATTGCGCAGGTAGGTGTTGATCGTGCGCATGTTGTCGAATGTGAAGTCGGCGTCGGAGTTGCTGGAGAAGCCCGTGGTGCCGGAAGCGCCGGTCGGACCCGCCGCCTGCATCGCCGACGGGGCGAAGGCGATGCCGTAGGCGCCGCGCAGGACCATGTTGCGCGCGAAGTTGTAGGCGAAGCCGAAGCGCGGGCCCCAGTTGTTGCCGTCCGTCGGCGTCTGGCGGCGGCGGTTCGGAGTCGTGAAGCCCATCTGCCCTCTCAGATCGCCGCAGTTCAGGCACGCCGAGGCGGGAATGGCGCCTTGCAGCGGCGAGGGAGCGTTGATGTCGAAGAACGATTGCTGGTCGTACCGCTCGGTCCGCGGCAGGTCCACGTCGTAGCGAAGGCCCAGATTCAGCGTCAGCTTCGACGTCACCTTCCAGTCGTCCTGGATGTAGCCGGCAAAGTAGAAGCTGGTGGACGCGGCCGAGGGTTCATGCGTCAGGCGGCCGCTGGCGGCCAGCCCGAGCAGGAAGGATGAGAGTCCAGTGCCCTGCGTGCTGCTGGGGGTGTTGATCTCCCGCTGGGTCCAGCCGCGGTTGAAGCTGTAGATTCCGGATGGGCGCCCGTATTGCGAGTAGTTCAGCATGAGCACGCGGTATTCGCCGCCCCACTTGAAGTTGTGCCGGCGCGTGACCTTGCTCATGCTGCCGGTGAGGGAGTGGTTCATCGGATAGTTGAACATCCGCGTGTAGCCGGGCTGGCCGAGGCGCGTGATGGAGAGGTTGCTGCTCACCTCGACACCCGGAAATTCCAGCCCGCGCTGCGCGGCGACTTGCGCGTATTCCCGGCTGAAGCCCAGTTGCGTCAGGTCGATGCCGTCGGAGAAAGGCACGCGCCGGTAGGCAGTCCGGCTGAAGGCGTAGCGGAGGTTGGCGATAAGCCTCGGATTCAGAATGTAGGTGTGATCCATGGAGACCTGCACTTTGCGCTCCCTCCATGGGCCATCGCCGATGGAAGTGCCCGGCGTTCCGAATCCGTTGAACGGGGTTCCCTTGCCCCCGGCGAACGAGAGCCGCAGCCACATGCGCCACTTCTCGGTCCAGTTGTGGTCCCAGCGCGTGCTTTGCCGCCAGTAATCGTTCGTGGCCGGTCCGCTGCTGATGAAGTTGTCCTGTTGGGTGTAGACGTTGAGCGGCGTGGTGTTGGGCTTGGGCCAGAAGGTGGCGAGCTTTCGCGCCACCGGGTCGATCCGGTTGTCGGGGATGCGGTTGCCCGGGAACGGATCGCGAATCCATTGCGACGGGTTGGCCGGGTTTTGCCGCACGGTGACGGGGTCGTAGATGGTAATCAGCGACGTGCCTGAGCTGTTGCGAAGGTTGGAGAAGTCCCCGGCCAGCCACTCCGGCAGCGGCACGGTAGCCGTGGCGTTCGACGTGCTGTGGTTGGTGATGCCTTCGTAGTCGGTGAAGAAGAACGACTTGTTGCGGCCGTCGATCACTTTCGGAATCATGACCGGCCCGCCCGCGGTGAAGCCGAACTGGTTGATGTTGGCGCCGGTGCGCTTGCGGCCCTGGCGGTTGTTGACGAAACCATTGGCGTTGAGCACCGGGTTTCGCCAGAACTCATACATCGTGCCGTGAAGCTCGTTGGAGCCCGATTTGGTCACCACATTGATGACGCCGCCCGAAAACCGGCCATACTCGGCGGCGAGCGCATTGACCTGCACGCTGAACTCCTGCACGGAGTCCACCTGCGGGTCGTAAATGCGGCTGTTGATGCCGACGTTGTTTTCCGGCGCAATGTTGGTGGCGCCATCGATCTGGATCTCGCTGGTGGCGTTGCGGCCTCCGCCCATGCCCGGCGTGGCGCCCCCGCCTGTCGGGTTGACGCCGGGCGTGAGGTTGGCCAAGGCAATCACGTTGCGGCCCAGCAGCGGCAGATCCAGAATCCGCTTGGTGTCGACAACTTGTCCAATAGAGGATGTGTTGACATCCACCACCGGCGGCGCCGCCTCCACTTTCACCTCCTGCGTGACCGCGCCGAGGGAAAGGGTCAGATCGACGGAGCGGTTCTGGGCCACCTCCAGCCGCACATTTTCCTGCCTCAATATCTGAAATCCGGCCGCTTCGACCGTGATCTGGTAGATGCCGGGCAGCAGGAACGATTGGACATACCTGCCGGACTCGTCCGTTGTGATGACGCGGGACTCGCCCGTGTTGGCGTTGGTGATGGTGACTTTCGCCGCGGGAACGACCGCCCCCGTGGGGTCTTTCACGATTCCCTGAAGCGTGGCGGTCGGCGTCTGCGCCAACAGGCCGCCTAGCGACAAGGCTAGCGTGAGCGTCAGGCTCAGGATGCGTGGCATGGTTGGACTCCCTTGCGTGCGTTGTTGCTGCATGACTGGAATTCTAGTAGAATATCAGCACCATGTCAATGGCTTTGTCATATTCGGCCGAATCCAGCCGGGACCGGCCGCCGTGCGACCTGCTCCCGTCCTGCTTGCCCTGCCGCGCAACTGCCGGAGAGGCCCGCCCCAAGCCGCCCGGGCGGAATGCGATGATTCGGGAAACGCCATGAAAGCGGAAGGATCTTCGCGGCGCCGTCCTTTTCGGGGCGCCCTGTTCGGCTGCGGGATGATCTCCGAGTACCACCTCCGCGCCTGGGCCCGGATCCCCGAAGTGCAGATCGTCGCGCTCGGCAACCGCACCGTGGAGAAGGCGGAACAACGCCGCCGGGAATTTTGCCCCGCCGCAGCGGTTTACGGGTCCCTGCCCGAATTGCTCGAGCGGGAGCGGCCCGATTTTGTCGACATCCTGTCAGCTCCGGAGGCGCATGAAGAGCACTGCCGGCAGGCGGCGGAAGCGGGTGCGGCGGTGATCTGCCAGAAGCCGCTGGCGCCGGATTGGGAGACGGCAGTGCGTCTGGCCGGGTTGCTTTCAGCTCCGGGCGTTCTGGCCGCGGTGCATGAGAACCACCGCTTCCGTCCGTGGTTCCTGCGCGTGCTCGAAGCCCGCGACAGCGGCCTGCTGGGCCGCGTGCGGTTCCTGCGTATCGAGCACTTCAACGCCACCTCGCCCGCCGAGCCCTACAAGCTGGCCGCGCCGACCGGCGTGTGGCTCGAGTACGGTAGCCACCTGGTGGACATGATGCGGGCGCTGCTCGGCGAGCCTTCCGGCGTGCTGGCGCAGGGCCATCGCGTGAGCCGGTCCGTGGCGGGCGAGAGTCTGGTGGCTGCGCAATACCAGTTCGACGGGGCGACGGCCAGCATTGAAGTCGGGTGGAAGGAATCGGCGCTGACGCAGGGCAGCCTCCTGGCGATCGGCGACGAGGGCGAGGCTTGGTTTGAGGGCACGCTGACACGCGGGGGCGCAACGAGATTTCGCCTCGTTCACGGGCGGTCCGTCGTTCTCGACGAAACGCGCGACGCCATGGCCGATTACAACGAAAGCTTCTATCTGCTGCAGAAGGAGTTCACTGCCGCGCTGGCGGGTACGGGTTCGATCACGCAGACGCCGGCGGAACACCTGGCCACGCTGCGTGCCGTGTTTGCGGCATACCGGTCGATGGAGTCGGGTTCGCTTGTGGCGATTTAGATGCCGGAGAAGCGGACCTGCGGCGAGTGCTGTCGCTCAGCGCCGGATAATTTCAATGCGCGCTCCCGCCGCAAGATTTCGGTGGAAACGAGTTCGCTGCAGAAGCTGTCCCGAACGAATCGGTCGTCGTTCGGGCGTGGTGCAGCGGTGCGGAGGCGGGCGGCAGGGGGGTCGGCCGGCCGCGGCCCAGCGAGGCGGCGTCGCGCAGCGGCTGGAAGCTCTGGCAGGGGTTTTCGATCTCGAGACCCAGCTCGCGGCGCAGGAAATTGAACCAGCGCCGCACGACACCCAGCTCGAAGTTCACCGTCGCCGGTCGCACCTTGCGGCCGGGCCCCTTCTGGCCGGCCGGCTCTTCGACGCGCGCCAGCTTGTAGGCTTCGATGTCGGCGCGCGTAATGGCCTCGACAAACTGCCGGCGCCCCAGCAGGCGCTGGAAATGCTCAAGCATGGCCCGATACCGTTCCACCGTCTTCGGCTTGTCGGGCGAGTGGATCCGCACGTGCGCAAGGAACTGCTCCACGGCGACCGCAATGGGCGTGCCCGGGCGCATCCACGGCCCGGGCCCGGGCCATTGTGGCCAAGCGCCATAGCCGGCCGCTGCAGGCTGTGGCGGCCAGCCAGCAACGGTCGCGTACGAAGGAGGGTTCAAAACACCTCTCTGCGAGGGGCCTTGAGCCGGAGGTTGCCAGGCCACTCCCTGTTGGAACGCCGCTCCCGCCCCGGAGCTGTGTTCGAGAGCCGGTGCGCCCGCAGCGCCCGTCGGCGCGTCCGGCTCGCTGCCGAGCACGACCTGGCCGGCCAGTTCGAGCTGTTTGCGGCGCACGGCGTGGAGCACCTCAGCGGGCGTCTGTCCGGCGCTTATGCGCCGTCGCTGCGGCCCCTCCCACCACTCGATCAGATAGCGGCCGGGACGCGGGTCCCAGACCCAGCTGTTGCCCTTGCGGGGCAGCGAGACGAACTGCCAGCGGCCGGGGCCCAAGCGGATTTTCTTGACGACGCGAACGCGCTTGCGAACCTCCCTCGAGTGCTATCCGCTGGCGTCGATTTTCTCGTTTTTACAGACACCCCGAGCAGAAGCGCATCCGCAAGTGACTGGGAAAGGGCGTTTTTACTACGGCGTGGCGGAGAGGGCGGGATTCGGCTGGCTGATTCTTGTAAGATGTTGCCAGGGAGCGACTTACAAGACAACATTTTCGGGCTCAATTGTTTGGATCGTGGACAATTTTCTCTCGAGTGCCCGATTTTGGCCTGTTCCGGACATCGAAATCGACACCACCCGACACCAAAAAACGCGTAAGTACCCGAGGATCAATGGGTTCGAAAAAGACGTACTCAGCCGTTGAGTTGCATTTATCAGATGCCCCACCGTGCCTTCTGCCCGTTCTCATCTTCTCCCGCTCTCCCGCAGCACGTGCTGCGACGGGCGGTGTCCCACGCGTAGTTGAAAGTTGAGGCGGCGGTTCTCCCTGATTCTGAATCGAATCGGGGTGAACAAACCTCGAAAAGGAGAACCGCCTTGAGACGAAGCTATCACACGATCCACAAGCAACGGAAGGCAGGCGAGCGCGAACTCGCCGCGTTTTTGTTGCGCAACGGCCAGGCGCTTTTGCCGATGCTGGAACTCATCGAGCAGAGCCGGCTGGCGGTCGATGAGCGGATCGATGTCATGGGCCGGGCCTGCATCGAAGCCGTGCTGGCGCTGTCTGCCCGGCAAGTCGCCGGGCCGCCGCAGCAGGGCAAGGCGCGGCAAGGCGACATCGTCTGGCACGGCGCTCAGCCGGGCCGGGTTCGGCCAGCGCATGCTCGAGATCCTGTTGCAAGGCGTATCCACGCGGCGCTATCGGCGCGTGATTCCGGAGATGGCCGACACGGTGGGCGTGTCGAAATCGACGGTGAGCCGTGATAGTGATTGAGGCTTCCGAAGCGGCGGTGAAGCAGTTGATGGAACGCCGCCCTGACGAGCTGGGCTTGCTGATCATCTACATCGACGACATGCAATTTCAGGATCAGTGCGTGCTGGCGGCGGTGGGAGTGGATGTGGAGGGCCGCAAGCACGTGCTGGCTCTGCGCGAGGGATCGACCGAGAACGCGGAAGCGGCCAAGGATCTGCTCCGGCATCTGGTCGAGCACGGCGAGGATCCGGCGCAGCGCTGCTGGAAGGCCTGGAAGAGTGTTTTACCATCACCCGGCTGGACGTGCCGCCGTCACTCGATCGGTGTCGGGCGACCAGCAACATCGTGGACAATCCGCATTCCGGCGTGCGCGAGCGCACGCGCCGCGTCTGCCGGTGGCAGCCGGGCATGGCCGCGCGATGGTCGGCGGCAGCGTTCTTGGAAATCGAGAAGTC
>Ga0308390_1000279_pt1 | contig 38741 bp, 45 predicted proteins | sample Hotspr2Sample149_FD_202358 | JGI IMG/M metagenome (GOLD analysis project Ga0308390, IMG submission 202358) | Hot spring phototrophic mat microbial communities from Mushroom Spring, Yellowstone National Park, Wyoming, United States - 20040719_149 ...
ATCCCGTGGCACTTGCACCTAATTGCATCATGAGGTGAGCAGATGGCCACACGTGGCGTATCAATGACGATTCATTATGTTGCTGTGGACGCCACCACCAACATGGGCAAGACCGGCGACGCGGCGAATCATACTTTGCGCTGGATTAAAGACGGGACTCCTCTTGTGCCCACGAACTCACCAGTAGAGGTCGATGCAACGAATTGTCCTGGAATCTACAAGCTGACACTTACTGCAAGTGAAACCGATTGCAATATTGGGACGTTGGGCGGCAAATCGTCGACGGCGAACGTGTCAATAATCCCAAAAACGATTGAGTTCGAGAGGCTTCCAGACGCTGCTCCTGGGGCCAGTGGCGGTGTGCCTGTAATCGGCCAGCCACCGCTTACTAATCTTGATGCCGCCGTTAGCTCGCGCGCGGATGCAACATACTACACTTCAGCGCGTGCTGCGAAGCTCGACAATCTGGACGCCGCTGTGAGTACGCGTGCTACTGCAAGCAGCGTCTGGGGCCACAGCAGCCGGTCGCTAACAACTGCCGTAGATGTAAACATGAGCCAGAGCCTGCCGAGCTCTCCGGGCGCCAATACGGTGGGCGAAGCCTTAAAGTTTGCCGATACACGACTAGATGCTACGGTAAGCTCGCGGGCCACGGCTGCCAATGTGTGGGGGTACACTACGCGCGAACTTACTGGGCCTGTCAACCTCAACATGGGCCAAGAGGCTCCTCCAAACCCGACAGCCAATACCGTCGGCGACGCAATCAAGTCTGCGGCACGGATGAGGTTTACTGAATCGGATGATGTTTATGCCTGGGCCGTGAATGCGTCAGGAGGTGGTGGCGGTACGGTTAACATTAACATGGATCAACTGCTTCCCACCAGCCCGACAAGTGGTACGGTGGGCGAGGCTTTGAAGTTTGCAGATACACGGCTGGATGCTACGGTAGGCTCAAGAGCTACGGAGGCAGGAGTTTGGAATTATACGACCCGTACACTTACCGGGACTGTAAACCTGAACATGAATCAGTCCGTCCCAGCAAGTCCGACAGCCAACACCGTTGGCGATTCTATGAAATCTGCGGCGCGGATTAGGTTTACCGATTCAGATGATGTGTATGCCTGGGCTGTCAACGAGTCTGGCGGCGGTGGTGGAGGTGGCGGCAATGGTCCATATGCTGTTACCATTACAGTATATGAAGGCCAGACACCATTAGAGGGCGCCAGTGTACGATTGATGCTCGGTGCAGAAGATTATTCACTTGTGACAAATGCGTCTGGTCGGTGTACGTTTTATGTGGGGGCAGGAACCTGGCGATGGCGCGTTGCCAAGCCTGGATACATGGGCCAAAGCGCTACCGTTGCTATCAGTGAAGACAAACAGTTGAACGTTTCATTGGAGAAAGTGATTGTGTCGCCGAGTCCACCTGGTCAGACCACCGGTTATGCGATTGTTTATGACGAGCAAGGGGCAGTGGAGCCTGGTGTTACTGTTTACTGTCGCCTGGTACAGTTGAACGTTTATGGCGTTGTGGGAGATACGCAGCAGCGCAGCGCTCAATCGAATCAGCAAGGTGTTGTGGAGTTTCCTGGATTGGTCAAGGGAGCGACATATGCGTTTCGGCGTAGCAATGGAGTCGAGCGCATGTTGCGCGTGCCTCTGGATGCTGGGGACACAATTGAATTGCCGCCTTTGATGGGAGAGGAGTAGCACATGCCACTAGTTGATGGGCGATTGGTGAAGGCTGTAGGCGAAGCACGTGTATCCACGATTACGCCTAGCAATGCTTTGGCAGACCTCAGAACGGATTACGTGGCTGGGGATGTGGACACCCCTGCCGAGGTAGCAGCGGCTATCAATGCGACCAACACGCGGATAAATCAAGTGCTTGCGGTATTGCGCGAGCACAAAATCATACAGGAGTCTTGAAGATGAGAATAAGGAGCTATGCCGACCTCGACCTCATTCGGGGCGAGCAGCGAATGGCCCAGTTGCAGGCGGAAGAAGAAGCCAGGCGTCGGCAGACGACTCCGTGGCTTTATCCTTCACCGCCCACCACTTTGCCTGGTGGTGTACCGAATCCGGCGGTTTACAGGACTCCCGGCGCGTTTGCCCAGGCGCTGTTTACACATGCGGCACAGAAGCAGGAAGAGGCCCGGCAGGCCAATTTGCAGCGTTACCAGGAGATTCTGAGCGGCTATCAGGGGCTTAAACAGGAGGCGATGGGGCTTGTGCAAGGGCTGGGGGCCGCCCAGCAGGCAGAATTGGCCCGGCGGTTTGGTGGGATTGAAAGCCAGGCATACCAGGAGCTTGTAAATCGAGGGCTAGCGAAGTCCACTGTGTGGCCGACGGTTCAGGCGGGAATCGGCAGGCAGTACGGATACGCACTGGCCAATCTGGCTGAGCAGATGGCGCGTGAAAGGCTGGGGGTGTTGACTGGACTGGGGGGTGCACAGCTTCAGTTCATGGAGCGTAGGGCAGATGAGTATCCCGACATCAACACGCTGTTGCAACTGGCGCAGATGTTGGGGTTCGGCCAGGGTGCGTTGGGTGGTGGCCCGGTAATGGGGCGTCCAATATGGATGGCTCCGCAGCAGATTGGTATGCAAGTACCGGCCTTGGCATGGGGGCCGTTTGGAATGATGCAGAGGTGCTGAGCGATGCCTATAGTTGTGCGACATGATGTTTCGCCGTTGTTTGCTGGTTATGCGGCTTATCGGGCCGGTGAAGCGCGCGGTGCTGTGGAGATGGCACAGCACATGCAACGGATGGCATTGGAGCGCGAAAAGCTTGAGAGGGCCAATGCGCTTGAGATGCTGCGGTTGGCGATGGAACATCAAATGCAGCAGCAGATGATGCCGCTGCGATTTATGGAGGCGATGCAGCGCAACATTGCACTTGAGCAAGCGCAGCGACGGCTTGGGCTGCAAGAGAAAGAACATGAGTTGAGGGTTGCGGCTTTTGAGCGTGCCCCGGAATTGATGGAAAGGGAGCACCAGCAGCGGCTGGAACTGTCGGAGAGGGAGCACCAACAGCGACTGGAATTACAGAGAGCGAAAGAGGCGTGGGAGCGGGAACAGCTTCGCAGGCGGCAGGAATGGGAGTTCATATCCGAACAGCACAAGCGGATCAGCCAATGGGCACTTGACAAATTGAATCGGCTTATCCCTGAACATCAGACCCAGGCAAGGAGCAGGCTTGCGAGGCTTGACCAAGTGGTGGCGAGAGGAGACTTGTCAGCCGAGCAGAAGGTGCAGCTCATGAATCAGATTGTGGCCGAAATAGATGCTTTGCCGGAGATTGACCCGCGACAATTGGCTCAACGAGCGCTTGAGAATAACACTGCTGTTGACCCGGATACTGAACAAAAGTACTTCGTTACAGAGCGGAACGGCCGTCCGTATGTGCAACCGCTTTCTCCGAATATTGAGGCAGAAGCTAAAACATACGAGGCGCGTCTCAAGCAGTGGGAGGCTATGGAGAGAGCCTTGAGAGCACAAATAGAGCATCGAAGAAAAATGATACAGGATGCAACGAGGGAAGGCGAAGACACGACTGCGTTGAAAGCGGCCTTGGAAGAACTGGAAGTTAAGTGGTTTGACCATTTCAGTAACATTCCAGAGTCACCAGAGTTTACTAGGTTTAAGGAGGCTCAGCGACGGTCTGAACAACCGCAGCCGTCGCCCAAGCCGACCGAATCCAGGCCGCCTGTAGAGCAACCCACACCGCCGCCGCCACCACCAGAGCCAGAATTGTCGCTAGAAGAGAAGGTTAAGGCGGCATACGAGGCGATAAAGTCTAGTCCAGTTCAGATACCAGATGCACCCACTGAGCAGCAGTTGGCTGCTATGTCGCCTGGCGAATTGAGCAATGCAATGCAACCGCTGGCAGATGCTATAGGGAAACTGGTGGACCAGAAAAAGGCGCTCAATAAGGCCGAGCTTGAGAGGGACATCTACAATGCAGGTTTTAAAGACGTAGAAGCTCGCGCCAGTGCTGTGGAGGAGCAGTATCGGAAAATACAAAGGCACTTGGACATTGCAAGCGAGATGGAACGCGCGCGCAAGCAGGCTATGGAAGCGCGAAATAGAGGGGACACGCGGCAGGCGGCCAACTACATGACGCAGTTTTACGCTTTGGCTCAAAGGCGGAATCAGTCGCTTCTTGAGCCGAGGCTTTCACCGGATGCTTCGGTGCGCGAATTCGCCGAAGCCCATTTGAGAGGTTTGATAGCTGGCCGAATGCCGACCAGCATCAAGGAGTTCGCGCAAAAGAAGTATTGGGAACATTTGCAAAAGGCGGATATTCCTTCGCACTATGAGAAAGACGCTTACAACCTGCTTACAGGGAATGTCGAATCACTGAGGCGTAGCGATGCAGCAGAGCTATTGCAGTGGGCGAATAAGCAACGACGAGATACTGGTGGACGTACAAGAGAAGCGCTGGAAGCTTTGGCTGCTGCGGCTCGCAATTTTCTGTCTACTATTGATTCTTATGCGGACGTATCTGACCTTGCGAAAAAGCCTTCTTCTTGGACGCCTGCGGATTATGCAAAAGTAGCAATAGCTGTTGACAATTTGCGACTAGACGAAAATGACCCCCGTCGGCGGGCTGTGGCCGATTATGAGGCTAAGCGCATCATTCCTTCTTTGGAAAAGCTTGCGAAGGTTGCGCCAGCCGCAGGGGAATCAGCAGACGTGGAAAGGTCTTTGAAGCGTCTTGCTGATTGTCTCATGTATCGAGTTGCAATGCCGGAACCAGAATTGGAGTTGCTGCGCAGCTACAACAAGAGGCTGTTGCGTTTTGCACATCAGTCGGCCCAAGAGTATTTACCTGACGTACATGCCTTGCAGGCGGCTATCAACGTGGTGGGAGACCTCGCGCGATGGCAATGGGCAGTAATGAGATAGAGCGGTTGTTCGAGTCATTCAAAGCGATTGAGCCTATACGGCACGACGATTGGCTTTATGAAGCCGAGATGCCGGAACCCTTTGCCGAAGAGCCGAAGCCCGCGCGGGAGACTGAGTTTGACTTGTCTCGATATGGGTTAGGCCGGATTCGCGTTCCGCTGCCGGAACCAGACCCCTCTTTGAGGCATCAATTGCCCAAGCTTCCCACCCTGAGTCCATACAAGCTTTCTGAAGAAGAGGTGCGAAGCTGGGTATCGGAAAGGGCCAAATACGAGCCAAATGCAGGCGGATTGCAAAATGCGTTGATTGCTCATTTGGAAGCGCAAAGGGAGGGAGAGCAGCGGCGATGGAAAGGTCCACGGGGCGAGAAGCTGCCTGAAACCCCGGAAGAGTTGAGCAGGCAGATTGGTACTTTTCTTTTCGATACTGCCGCTCGGTCTTCGCCGGAACACTTGCACGGGATGGATATAGACCGGCTAGTCGCCGAGAGATTTGCCCCGGCAATCGACTATGTGGCACGGAAGCACAACTTGCAATTGGGTGAAATGAAGTTTTCGTCGAAGGAGTTGCGGCAGCGCCTTCGGCAATTGTCTCTGTATGGCTACCGCGGGCGGTTGTTTGCGCAGGAAGTCATAAATACTGCCAACACGACTGCCCGTCGGCGTCTGGCGGAAAATGCTGCTGACCTGCTGCGCGAGGCTACCGATGAAGCGCGGGCCGCATTCTGGATGGGGGTTCAGTTTGGTGCTGAGAGTTACTACCGAAAAGATGATGTGGCAGGCGAGCTGAAGGAACTGTACATTGGGCCTTGGGAAGCAATAAGCAGGTCTGGCTACAACCTTCTGTGGGGGCGCTCAGACGACCAGTTGTCTGCGCAGTTGAAACAGGCAGCCGACTATCTTTACAAGTCCAAAAGTGTAGAGGGGTTGCCCTGGTGGGGCACCTTTGCGTGGCAATCACAACAAGTGCTGTCAGACTTGATTCCGATAACTTTGGCCGTTTACGCCGGTGGAGCAGCCGGGGCCGCTGTAGGCGAATCCCTTGCTGGCGGTGGGGCCGCTTTGACGGTCGCAAAAGGAGCACCGCTTGCGGTCAGGGCTGCAACAACAGCAGGCCAATTTCTCGGTTTGCGGCTTACGACGGGTCTAGTCCAGCAAGAAGACGTAGCGCGGGGGTTGATTGCCGAGGGCGTAGACCAGCGAACTGCGTTCTGGGCGGGGGCGGCAGCAGCAACGCTGGATTCTGTCATTGAGTTGTGGTTGCCGTTGCCTGGGTCGGAGCGACTGGCTGTTGCGAAGACTATAAAGGGTGCGTTTCTCAACGGAGTGAAACAGTTTGGAGTGGATTTCGCGACAGAGTCTGCGGAAGAATTGCTGCAAGGCATTTCGCAAACCATTGCCGAGCACTTTGCGCGCAGATTGAGCGGTGTACCCGACCGTGGGCTTGCTACTGAGTTGTATGAGTCGGTGCGTGATACGACAAAGGTACTGCCGTCATTGGCTTTTGCGATACTGCCTACGCAAGTTCCTCGCCTTGTTGGCGATGCAGCATTGCAGCGCGCGGTTCTCAAACACCGTCAAGCATGGCAGTGGTTTACTGACCAGTCAGTGATGCCGACGGTCGAAGAGGTCAGAGCGAAAGGCATTCCTGTCGAAAATGAAGCCCAAGTTGCAGAGCTTTGGCAGAAGCGCGAACTGATTGGGCACCTTATCAACAGTCCAGAAAGCTTCCAGAATGTTGCCGTTCCGATGAAGCTTGATGCGCCGGTGGAGTATCGGCGCAATGGCAAGGTCGAAAAGCATCGACTTGGAGACCTGGCGCAGCAAGTCTGGGATAGTCTTCCTGTGCCAGACCGAGGCTGGTACGCGCCGACGGAATACATTTCCAAGTCATGGAATGACCTGCCCAAGGATATTCAACAGCGGCTTGCGTGGGTATTTTTCCCCGCGTTGAGGGGCAATGCCGATTACATGGTGATGCCGGGCGAAGAAGCGGCGGAGGCACCTGCTGAAGCAGCGCCAGAAGCGCCGCAACCACCGGCGCCGCAACAGCCACAGGAGGTGCCGCAGCAACCACCAACTCAGCCAGTACCAGTTGAGGAGCAACCGCCGGCTCAGCCGGTACCAGTCGGGGAAGCGCCACCGCAGCAACCACCAGCCCAGCCGGTCGAGCCGATTACCGAAGAAGAGGCCAAGGGTACGCAAATCGACCCTGACTTTGTGTCCCCCGTACAGCCGCCGCCTGCCCAACCTGTAGAGCCGCAAGAGCAGCGATGGGTGCTCACGGCTCACGGCCCGTTCACACAGGAGCAGATGAACTGGTTTCAGGAACACCAATATTCACTGAGAGACGTTCCTGCCCTGGTGGAGTTGGCCAAAAAGACCGTTGTGTTCCAAGGCCCATCTCTGGTCAGCTTGTATGACTATGCTCGCCAGAACCTGGCTGCCGGTGTAGAAACAGGCCGGATAGCCAGGAACTGGGTTTCCAAATCGCCATTGCGTGACCTTGAACTTCCAACTGTGGAAGCGTATGTCCGTGCGGTGCAGTGGGATATTGATACGAAGCCCTGGCAAGAGTGGAAACTGAGCCGTTACGTTGCAGTGCAGAACGTGGCTGGCTGGGCGGCTGACGTGCCAGTCAGCGGCCCGCACGACAACCTTTTCGGCCTTATCCGTGCCGTCTATGAGGAAACCCCAGAGCGCTTTCGCACCCCGGAATCCCTTGTACACAATCCGCAAATTGTGGAAGTGGCGCGAACGTATCCCATTCCGTTTAAATACCTCGAACCCGTTGTCAGAGCCAGCGTGGCTGCCCTGGAAGCCAAGTGGGCGGTTGCTGCTGGAAAGCCATACCGGAAAGAAGACTTTGGCGAGGGCGGTAAGGCCATAAAAGATTTGGAGGACAGGCTTACCGAGCAAGCACACGACCTAATTGTACCCAAAGAAGCCGTCCATTCGCTTCTGGCGATGGATATGGTGTTTGCCATTTTAGAGGAATCATTGCCAGGATTCTGGAAGGCTGTTAAAGAAGCCGTAGCAGAGGCTCCGCTGGACTTGTCTGTACAAGAACTTGCCCAACACATTCAAGGTCGAATCGCAGAAAACAACCAATTGGCCCCATTCTTCGAGGGCGAACCTGATTTGCTCGAAAGGGTTGCGAGGTTCGCTGCGGACGTACCTCTGCATTTGGCGCTCTCGCCAGAGATGCGGGTGCGAAAGCCCTTGTGGCTTGAAGCGGATCAGGCGCTCACGTTGTTGCGCACTATGCTTGGCAGCGCAGCGAAGGCGAACAATCCTGCATTTCAGCCACTATCGGTTCGCCACGAATCGCTGACGACTTTGAATCGTGTGATTGGCGCGGTCAGACTTTCAGAGCCTGTTAAGACCGCGACAGTGTTGACGACAGTTCTGAACAGCGCTTACCAGGACACGAAGGAGGCCAAAAAAGCTGTCAATGCTGCGCTCAGTGAAATGTCCCCGAAAGACCGGGAGGCCCTGGAACCGGTTCGCAACGTGCTGGTGGCGGCTTTTCCTTACTTGGTGAAGACCCAGGAGCCACCTAAACAAACCGTTTTCGTCGAGCCGTTGAAAACCCTGCCATTGGAGAATGTTTCGCCCGCGCTGATTCAACGGGAATTGTCATATTGGGCGTACTGGGCAGGCATTATGTCAGAGAAACCCCCTGCCGCACCTGAGGCCCCGCCCCCTGCTGCGCCACCGTCTGCCCCTGCGCCGCCTGCCCCCCCCCCTACTCCGCCTGCTGCGCCGGAGGCCTCCGCTGCTCCGCCTGCTGCCCCCCCACAGCAATCGCTGACGGTTCCGGAGCCGGTGAGCGACCCGGCGGATATGAACTCTTACACTGACCCATCTTCTCGGCGTGTACGGTTGCCCAATGGGGGAAAACAACTTGAGGTATTGGATACGATTGAGCAATGCCAGGCAGTTCGCGGACCAGCAATAGTCAAGACAGAGTTGTTGAGCATCGACCCAGGGAAGTTCCAGTACAAGCGCGAAGCCAACAAAGTCACGGGGATTGTCAATACGAATGTGCTGGACTTGTCTTGGAACGAGGCCCTGGCCGGGATTATCCACGTCTGGTTCGATCCGCAGTCCAACAAGGTTTATGTGATAAACGGCCATCATCGTTACCAAATAGCCTTGAAAAGTGGAGTTCCCCATGTAACGTGCTATTTCCTGGACGCCGCTAATGAACAAGAGGCACGCCAGTCCGGGGCGCTGGTAAACATCGCAGAGGGCCACGGCGACGTAATGGATGCCGCCGTGTTCTTGCGGGAGATGCGTAGAGGGAACGAAGACCTGCGGGAGCTGCTGGCCAAACACAACGTGTCTGTGAAGGAGGAGGAGAAGCTGGCCTACTTGGGGCTGGGCCTGGCAATGCTTGCGGAGCCGCTGTGGAAACGATACGTTGACGGGGAAATCAGCGCTACGTTGGGTGGAATTGTTGGCAATGAGCTATCCGATGACCCGGAGTTGCAAAAGGACGCGATACACTACGGCAAGCAATTCAGATCGGAAGAAGAGATTAGGGAGTTATGCAAACTTGTTCGGGACACAAAAACCAAGCACAAGGAAAGGACGCTATTTGGCGAAGTGGAAATTGCCGACAGTTTGCTTCCCTGGATTATCAGGGTGCGCAGTGCGGTGCGCAAGGAGTTGAACGATCGCATCAAGGCTTTAAGGGTTGCCAGCAAGGAGAAGTTGGCAGAACCTCTCGAACAACTTGGGAACGTGATATTTACCGACAAGAACCTGAGTGAACTTCAAAAATTGATTGGGATTCGGGAGTATTTTCTTCAGTTTCAGAACTACAAAGGGAAGGTGGCAGATGCAATCAAAGAACTCGCGGAGCAGGCGGAAAAAACAAAACGCATTGATGCGAAGAAGGCGTTTGAAACGATTCAAGAGGCGATATTGCAAGAACTTGATTTCCAATCGGGACAAGCTACTGCGCGACTTGGGGAATTACCAAAAAGTCCTGATGGAACTCTACCTTCCTCCAACACACTTCTCTCTGTGAATCCTGGGCAGTTAGGGCCGGTTTTTCCAAATCCGATTGCCACCTATGTGCAACCAGCGTCGCGTCAAGAGTTTTTGAAGCGGATCAGGCTGCCAGAGTTCCGCCAGGCGGCCAAAGATTGCTGGGAAGGCCGCAACGGCGTTTGGCGATTGATGAGGGCGATTCAGGAATACACGGGGGCGGAATTGCTCATCAGCAGAACGCAACTGTCCAGAGTAAGAGAAGGTCGCAAGCCGGCAGCGGGGATGTACAAGCCGCACCTGGCTATCAGTGCAGGGTATGAACCTGACAGCATCCACGAGCAAGTGCATGCGCTATTTGAGATTATGCTTTCTTCCCTGCCTTATAATGCAGAAGTGGAGGTAATGAGCATTCTTGCCGAACACGGGCCAGGAGTGCTTGACGCGATAAACCGAAAAATCAACGATTCAGAAAAGATTCGCTTGGAAGCCATTGCTGAGGTAGCAACCGCTTTTATCACTGGACGTTTGCGAAGCAAGGAGTTCTGGAAACATGCCGGGAACATAATTAGAAGACTTCAAGCGGTAGACCACCCTTACGTCAAGCAAATGCTGGACGTGATGTTTGATTCCTGGAACATCTACCACTACCTGGCGCGACTGTCGAACGACACCAAGATGGAATTGGTGCGAAAAGACGAGCGTCGGCCCTCCGACTGGCGAAAGGCGGCCTGGACGGCCTTGATGAATGTGGTCGGCCGGCGTGTAGGGTACATATACTATCTGCGTCGGCTGAAACAAGTAGTTTACAATTCTCGGCGGTGGGCATCGACCGAGGAAACTGCCAGACAGTTGTGGAAGAGAGTACATGCCTTCATCGACAGCCTTCATGGCACAGAAGCGGATGTGAAGCTGACGACGCAGTTGACCAGTTATGCCCCCCACATGGCTGGCAGGTGGATGGTGGAATCAGGCCCGATTGCCCTCTACCTGCCTTTTCTGCTTTCCAAAAAAGATGCTCAGTTCATCAAAACAGGATTGCGCCAACTGTCGCACTATCAATCGCAGTTGGAGCAGTGGGATGCTTTTATTGATGCGATTTCCGACCCGAAAAATCGCAACATGAGGATTGCTTTCTTCCCACAGAGCGTCCGAGATGTGCTTGATGAACTGGTCAAGCAAGGCGGCAGCGAAGCGGTCTTCTGGGAGTACGCCCAACTCCGGGCGATTCTACATCGAGGCGATGTGTGGGGCCAGCAGACGTTGACCACTGAGGAAGACGTTGACGAGCGGCAGAAGGTCACCAAGCTGATAGAGGACATCGAGAACTCGCCCACTGGCCAGGCGTACAAGGACGCAGCGGCCAAGATGCAGACGATATTCGACCGTCTGCTGCTGTTGTCGGTAATAAACGGCGAAAAGACTGCGCCAGAAGCGTTGGCCATGATGGCGGCACAGTTTGTGTACTGGCCGTTGCGTGTGGACTTCGACGCGCCTGCCAGGAATCGGGCGATGGGCGAAACGCCCCGGTCTGACATCTACTATGCACAGGGTGGGCTGGGGGGCCGCCACGAAAGTGCCAGGGCTGTCGAAACGAAGATGCGGCGTGCTGTCGTGGCGTACTACGATCAATCCCATATCAAGTCGGTCATCAGGCAGCTTCAGGCCATAAAGAACAATCCCGAAATGCCGGGGGAACTGCGAACGATGGTTTCCGGGCTGATGGTGAAGTTTTACGAGGACGTAAAGCCAGCTTCAGTGCGAATCTCCAAGAAGCGCATGGCCGAGTTGATTAAAGAGGTTACAGGCCGGGAAGTTGACCCGGATTCGCTGTTACTGAACGAGGACTTCTACACCTATGAGTTTTTCCTGTCTACCAGGCCCAAAGCCCCAAATATAGTGGAAGACTACAAAAACGGCGTGCGGGAGTATTACTTCCTTCCCGACCCCGTAATGTTCCACTGGCTTGGCTCGACAAACATTTCGGAATGGCCACCGTGGATACGCAAGGTGATCCGCTATGCTGGAAAGATAGTTCGCCCGATTGAATTGCCGTATGTGCGAAACATCGGCTTCGCACTTACCAACATGTTCAGGGATGAGGCCTTCGCTGCTGCGATGGGCACAGGGATAAAAGACGCGCTGGTTCCGTTTTACTATCACCTGCATGGACTGGCAGCGCTGATAACGAACAAAGAGTTGGCCGACAAACTTACATTTGAACTGCTGGGCACGCATGGGAAGGCGATCGGTACTTGGACTTCGGTGGCTCAACTGCCGGAGCTTTACGTGCAAAGGCTGAAAGAAACTGCCACAAGCGGGTTTGAACCACTTACCAGCAAAGAATTGCGCTGGTGGGAGAAGGCCATTGCGTTGCCTGCTGTGTTCTTTGTCAATGCCCGCACCAAGCCGGTACAACTGGTGATTGAAGCCACCGGGCAGGGCCTGGTGGCCGAAGGTCTTGAAAGCCTGCCGCGCCTCGGAGCTGCCAAACTAGCCCAGGAGAAAGGGTTGACAGACGCCGAAGTGCAGATGGCTGCAAGCATGATTACTGGCAATTTCTCTCAGCGCACGAAAAACCAGGCTGTCAGCGACATGATGAGCATGAGCATGTTTGTCAACCCAATGGTTCAGATAATGTGGCAGATATTGGAGGCAGCTGCGCTCGATCCCACTCCTGGGCGCAGGGCGACGTTCTGGCTGCGGCTGCCGCTGTTCGGCTTGAAGGGAGCGATGCTTGCCGGTACGGTCGCATTGCTGGGGCCGGTGATATACAGGCTCATGGGCCGTGATGAAGACGAGTGGATTAAAGATGAAATGGAACGGTCTGCCGGCGACAGGGCGCGGTATGTCCGTCTCGGGCCGTTCAGATTGCCACGCCCGGAATCGGTGTGGGGGCTGGTGCAGCATCTTGTCTACAACGTTACGATGGACTTGATTGCGTCGCGTGGGCCAGACTGGAAGGTTGCCGCCAAAACCGTAGTGGATGAGCTTTATGATGTTGTGGGACGCACCATGTTCAAGAGCGAACCTTGGATATGGGCAGAGCTTCATCAGTTGGCATCAAACTGGAACTTCTTCAAGGAGAAGGAAATCGTAGGAGGGCTTTTGCGAGAGCTTTACCCAAACAATCCAGAATTGCAGTACTGGCCGGACACGCCGAAGACGTACCGCGCAATGTCGCGGGCGCTCAGTAGCGTGGGAATTGGCATCAGCCCGTTGAAAATCGAACATTTCGTCAACGCTTATCTGACGCGGCATACCCATGACCTGATACGGTTTGCCGAACACATGACAGGCTGGCACCCGACGCTTCGAGAGGTGGCCGACTTGCCGTTCATTGGTCGAGTCATGGCCCGCACTCCGCGCGGATATGCTTCCAGAAGCGTGCAGGATGTGCGTGACCTTGCAGCTGATTACAGGGCTTTAGTGGCCAGAATGAAAGCGGAGGTCAAAGAAGGCAACGTGCCATCACAGGATGCCAATACGTTTCTTGAAGAGGCGTCCAAGCTGGTAATATATGACGTTATGAAGTTTGAGATAGACAAACTAGGACGCGAGAGCCGGGAGTTGCGGCTCCAGGGGAAAATCCAGGAGGCCGCGAAGATTGACGAGCAGATGACTCTGATGGCCGCTGCGATTTTCAACAGTGCCAACAAGCGGTTGACGGTAGACGTACTGCGGAAGCTGCACAAGCGGCTGTATCAACGGGCCTCCGAAAGCTTGCCCGCTGGCAGTACAGAACAGGAAAGAATCCAGTACAATCTCAAGCGACAAGCAGCGCGTTTGGGCATGAGGCATATCCGAGAAGAGATTAAGAGACTGGAGAGCAATGATGATTCAAGCGCTAAGCGGCCCGTTTCGGTTGGGCCTTAACGTTCCTGGTCATTACCAGGGCTGGCTGGGACATGAGGCAGAGGCTGCCGACAGGAAGCACCTTGTCCCGTATTTGCTGGACAAGCAGCCGGAAAAGTTGACGCCCACGGTCGCGTGGAAAGGGGCCAATCTGTATTTGCCGGGCCAGGTCGGCGACGAAGACTGCGCGGTTGCCGTGGCTGCTGTGCTGTGGGCGGCTACCTGGACGCCGCAAAGTCGGCACCAGAAGCTGCCAAACGCAGCGTTGTTGTATGCCTTGTCGCGGAATCACTTGCCGCCACGTCCAGAGCAGCCGGGGACGACGATTGCCCGTGTAATCGCTGCCGCCAATTTGTTTGGCGTGCTATGGCAAGAGGCGCCGTACACGGTTTTGGAATATCGCCGTATGGCGCAAGAGCAAGAGACCGACCCGCAGAAGTGCTGTTATGCCAACTTGCTGCCGATGACCAGCAAATGTAATCTGACTGTTGTAGAATTGAAGGAAGGCAAAGAGGTGGTCGATTGGCTGCGGCGCGGTGGCCAGGCCGTTATTGGCGGCTACTGGGCTTACCGAATGGTGCCAAGCGTTGAGAATGGCCACCACTATTGGGTACAGTACGGGCGATGGCAGCATGTTACACCCATCCTGGGATGGGATGATGAGTTGAAGGCGGCATATCGGCTAAGCACGTGGGGCTTTGACGCTCACGGATTTCCGTGCCAAAATATGCTTCCAGGTGGGGCATGGAACAAGCAAAGCGATCTTGTCAGAGAAATCGAAGAGGGTGGTTCGGTTTGTTATGGGCTTGTCTTGAAAGGAGCACAGAAATGAACCTTCAGGCCGTGTTGTGTCGGGTGTTCGCCAGGGCGAGTTGGTCGCAAGCTGGTTTGCGTGACCGTATTCGGCTGGCCCGGTTGCTGCGGAACTGGGATCAGCCATGCGGTACAGGAAAGACCTGTGGCGAGGAGGTGGCTGAGCAGATTGCCTTGCTGGCCATCGCTGATGGCAGTTTACAGCCGCAAGAGCTACGAGCGGTGCAGTCAATCGACTGGAGCAAGTTGATTGAACTGATTGTCAGGTATCTGCCGGTCGTCCTGGAGATAATTCGGGCGATTCTCGACCTGTTTACTAGTCGAGAAAGTGTGTGAAAGGTACACCATGAGCAATGCCGATTTCCGCTGGAATGTTGCTTTCGTAGTGGCAGTGGCGTTGCTGGCCACTATCGTAGTAATCCTGGCCGCGCGGGGATGTCCGCCGCAGCCAGCCCCGAATCCGCCGCCGCCGCCGCCGCAGCGCCAAGTGATAGCCGTCGTGACGGAGACGGCCAATTTGCCAAAACTGACACCTGGCCAGCAGGCGATTGCTGCCAGCGCTGTGCTGCGGGAAAGGCTGACGCAAAAGGGGGTGGTACATCGGGGCACCTTTGACATAGATGCGGTAGGGGTCGATTCGCCTGCCGATGTTCAGGAAGCTGTGCGAAACCTATCTCGCCAGGCCTTGCCAGCGTTGCTGGTATGGCGCGACGGCAAGCTGTCCATTTATCCTTTACCTTCTGATGAAACGGCCTTGCTGAAATTACTGGGGCTTTGACATGATTCGAGAAGACGGAGTGACTGTTTTCTACGACGACGATTTTGTCGGCGACCGGATTCCACCGCAGTTGGAGTATGCGCCTCAAACTGAAGACGGCTCGCCGGAGGTGCTGCCCCGCTCGGCCGCATACGGTTCGGATGAAGCGATGCGGATGGGCATCCTCCCTTTTGCCGAGTATGCCCCGGCGGTTCCACCCGACCGCTGGAAAGAGGTGATTGAGTACTGCCATACCCAGCAGATTTTCCCGGTCTATCACCAGAAGCGTGCCGGGCTGATGCCCCCGTGGGATCAGGACGGGTATGGGTTTTGCTGGGCCTACGGGCTTACCGCCGCACTGATGAACGTGCGCGAACGGGAAGGTCAAGCCAGGGTGCGCTTATCGCCGTTTTCGCTGGGCTGGCTAACCAATTGGCGCAATGCTGGGTTTTTTATGGACAGGGCTATCGCCGGCGCGCGGCAGCGTGGCATCGCCCCCGTCGAATACGTGCCCGAATATAACCTGCGGCCCAGCACCTTCAAGCCCGGCTGGGAACAGGAAGCGTTGCGGTACCGGCCTTCAGAATGGTGGGACGTGCGAACTGGCAGGGGGGCCGAAACCGTCGGCGAATGCCTTGCCATCCTTAGTTGTGGCACGCCGCTCTACGTAGGGTACGATTGGTGGCGGCACGCCTTGACGCTGGTAGCCCTCGAATGGGATGAGAGGGCGGCTTACAAAGTGACCTTCGTTCTGTGGAACTCTCACAACGGCGGAGAGTTTGTGCGAATAGGAAGTGCCCGTGGGGTGCCTGATGAAGCCTACGGACTGCGGGCCAGCCTGTTGACTTCGTGACGCCAATTACGTGGCGTTCTGTTGTGTCGGGGGCTGCTCTGCCATAGCCTTTTCCATATCGACGATAGCCACGGTAACGCCGGGCGGCTTGGCGGTGTAAGTCTTGTTGGCAAGCGATACCACTACCAGACTATCGTCGCCTATCACGATTCCCGCTAACGCATCAAACACTGCGCGTTGCAATTTGTCGACGTCTGGCCGTTTTGTCATAAACTGCGCCGCGCTTGGCCGCAGCTTTCCGCTTTCGGGCTTTCCCCCTCGGTAATGAGACTTCGGGCGGGGGAATCGAAACTGCATTAGCACGCCCACCGGCCCGTGGTGCGGCTCCCGTTTTCCCCAGGCGTCCGCTGCCACTTTGCGTATTGTGGCAATCCACTCACCCACGCCCTGGGCTTCGGTAACACGAAGGCCACGTGTTCCATCTCGCTTGCGGATAGGAACCGCACGCATGTTGCCTTTTGGTTTCGGTAGGCCGGGCACTGTGAAAGACACAAGCACTTCATCTACCATGGCGTTTCTCCACGAAAAACCCTGGCCGGGCAGACCAAAGTCTGCCACGGCCAGGCAGCGCGCCGCAACAGGCGAAGCGTTTCAGAATGGAACACCCTCGTCATCTGACGGAGCATTTTCCTCGGCAACCGGCGGCAAGGCTTCCCCGCGCCGGCGGCGACGCTCTCTCGACTTGGCGTTGCGAATCAACTGCGTGAGCACCATGAGTTCATCGTTGTCGATTGGTGCTGGCTCCGGAATGAAACGGTCAATCACGTACTCGCCGTTTTCTTCGCGTAGTTGGCAGAAAACCGTTCTGCCGATTAGCTCGAAGTTTCCGTTGGTCAAATCAACAAGGCTGTATGTGTCGGGGTCGAACCCGCAAGCCTTCAGTTGCTGCCTGGCGAATCCCGGGTGGGATTTGGAAAGCCAGATCGTGCCTGTAAGCGCGCCGTATGGCGTCTGTACGGTTAACTCCAAACCTGGAGTTCCTTTATTGGGACTCCGCCGCCAGTCGACGTTTCGTATGACGCCCTCTACTACTTGCATGTTCCGTTTCCTTTCTTCTGAAGAAGTGCTTGTTTGATTTTATAGCATCGCTGTAGTTCTGCGATGTCGGCATTGTGCATCAACGCTTTGGACTCCGCTATTTGACGACCAGCGTACTGTAACTCCTCCAGTGTGGTAGCGCTTTCAATCGCCTGGCGGCCTTGCTGGAATAGCCGTGACGCTTGTTGCTGCCGTTCCAGTTCTTCCGCGGCAAGCCGTTCGGCGTCCCGTATCCCAACTTCTTCGTCGTCAGCAATCTGCGCCTGGCTGCCACCGCCAAGTGCTCTTGACAGGGGGACGCAGATGTTCTCGTAACTGGGCCACTCAATCGTTTGCCCTGCCAAAATCCCGGTTCTGTCCTTTTCGACGGCGGCCCGAACCACGCCACCGTCATTGGTCAACCGGAGCAAAATGTGTGGTTCATAGGGAGTTTCTCTCTCAGCCCTCATGGTCACGCCGGTGACCACCAGTTCGCCGCTCCCATCCTGAGCGTATTCGTATTTTTCTCTACCACAGATGATAACGTGTGCACTGGAATTGAGAAGCGCTAACATGAGTTGACGGTAGGGACGCTTTATCGCATCCCATGCGTGGAGGGGGATCGTGTCGATTTTTGTCCGGCGGCCAGTGTAGGCCGCAACGGCTGCATCCCATAGGTGGGTAATGGAATCGACGACAACCACCCCATACTTGGGGTCAAGCGTACGGATAGCCGTAAGCGCGTCGACTAGACTTCGGCTGTGGAGCACGTCGAACTTGAAGCCTTGCGGATGTATCGACCGCTCAGCAATGTCTTTGGCGTAAAAGTCGGTGCCGTGTTCTGTATCGATAACGGCGACCGACTTTCCAGTTTCGTTGGCTAGCCCCTCCGCTAGCAGCAGGGCCGTGAAGGTTTTCCCGGCCCCGGTTCGACCATACAGGCCGAGCTTCAGCACTATCTGTTGCGGGCGCGCTGGCGTGAACATGGATCAACACCTCCGTAAAAGGTTGCAAAGGTAAAGGAAAGGTTTCTCAACGCTGCCTACTACAAGTAAGCATCGCTGTGGAACAACGTCACTTTCTGGGGCGTCCAGTGGTTCGCCGAACTGTTCAACGGCCCATTGCTGCCACTGTGGACCATCGAAGCGGCAGTGCCATTTTCTCAGCAGCACCTTTGCTGTCGGAATGGTTATCCCTTTCAGCAGGTAATAGCCATCTGACAGCCGGTCGGTCAACAATTGCACGCCTTCTTCGGCGGCGTCGATAAGTTGGCGGGAAACACCCGCCGCCACCCAGGCTCTTGTGATTGCTGCGCGGGCCAGCCGGGCCGTTTCGGGCTCGACCACCGGCGACACAAACGGTACCCCATTGAGGTCGAACTCAACACCCGGTGTTCCCTTGAGAGAGTCGAAGTGGTTCATTCTGCCGCTTCCTCTTCGGCGTCCATTTCGTCTGCTTTTGCCCGCAGGCGGTTCGCTTCGATTTCGCGTCCGATACCGTCCCATACGGACGCCAGCGACCTCAGATGCGCGGCCTGCCACCTGGACAGCCGCAAGAGAGTTTCCTGCAATTCCGCGAGGACTTCAAGTTCTTCGTTCATCACTTTCTCCTTGTTACTTTGAGGGTTCGGAATCGGCTCTCTGGAACCGTATACGCCTTTCGCACAGTTTCGATGTAGGTGATGAGCCGGCCGTCTGGTAGTTCGGCTGCTTCGGCATCACCGAGATAGCTGACGATTTCGTTTTTGAGTCTGTTGATTTCGGCCTCCAGTTCCTTCTGCTGGGTCAGCAACTGTTCCCGCCGATCAATCAGTTCGACTATGTGTGGGTCAGTAAGCGTGACCCTCTCTCCCCGAAACATATCCTTTTCGGGCGTCGCATCTTGTTCCGGGGGCAGGTCGGCCAGGACGTGCCGCTGCCACCACTGGCACAGCTTCTCGACCAGCGCCTGTTGGAGGGTTGGCCGGGCGGGAACCTGGAACATGCAAACGCCCCGTCCAGCTATCAGTGCGGGCACAAATGCCACATCGGCACCAGTCGCAGCCAGTTGTATGTGAACCTGGCATCGGTAGTATTCCGGGATCAAATCGGTTCCCTCTTCTCCCCAGGGGTCGTGATTGTTGCTTGTCAATCCCGCTGTCTTGGCCTCAACGGGCTGACCGCCAACCGTAATCCCGTCGGGGTGAACGATGAGCGTGTTGTCGATGATAAACTCTTTTCCCCTCTCCAGTGGGCCGAGCCGTTGCTCTGCCCACTCAAGCAGGAAGCTCTCAAGATAGCTTCCAAGTCGCATTGCAATGGTTTCCGGCTGTGGGCCACTGCGTCCGGTCTTTTCCAGCCACACTTGATATGGGGTGCGCCAAGGGCAGAGACCGAGCACAGCGGCGGCTTCGGACGCGCCCAAGTAAGAACTGCGGTTTTGCATGGCGTTTCTCCTTTCTTGCTAGGCAATTCTATCAGAAATATCTTAGTCGTGTCAAAAGGTAATCTAATTCTTCGCGTATCTGTTTGAACTTCGCCTGGTAGAAAGCAGCGTCATATGAAGCCGCGGCGGCGTTTGCCCGCTCGGCTTTCAAGGCTTCCCGCGCGGCTTTCAAGTCCTCCCGCTCAGCCCGGAGAAGCTGGATCAGTCTTTTGCAAAGCTTCCTGTAGTTCATTTATTTTCCCTTTCAGTCTGAAGCCGAACCTGGCCGTTACAGTCTTGAGGCCCAGGGCGGCTGCCGGTCCAAGTGCTTTTTGCCGAGCCGTTCCACATGGTCGGCTATCTGTTCAGCCTGAGAAAGAGCGAGGAGCCGCTCATCGATAGCCCATTGGAGTACACTGGCGATTGCCCGCCGCCAGTCATGGTAGTGGAAAGAGATAGCGAAAAGTTGTCCATTCGCTTCGGCGACCACGATTGCAAAGTTGTTTGGGCACATGTCGTTTTTCCTTTTTGCCTCATGAGAAGAGTGTTGGCGTTTCCAAGGTTTTCAAAAACTCGTCAACCCGTTTCTCGTATCGTCGGGATTCACACAGTGCCGCCTGGCTGCGGGTTTCAAAGTACTGCCGCTGGCAAAAGCGCAGGTAGCCTACTAGACGGCGAAACGCCTCCAGTGATTCCACGCGCTGTTGGAGCTTCTCATATCGGCAGCGATAGCAACCGCCGCCACATTCTCCTGCGGTGCAAATCTGAATCGTCTTCGGTTCCACCATGACGTCTCCTGTGCCTTTGAGGGTTAGGATACTTTCCCTCTTTGCTGAAACCGCACCTAGCCGTTACAGTTTTCGTTTCCGGGGCTGCCGCCCCGGCCACCGCCGCCCAGGGCACCGACGCCCAGGGCACTGACGGCCAGGGCACTGACGGCCAGGGCCACCGACGCCCCGCGCGCTGCCGTCAGCTTTTCACAGACCATGCTCTATTCGCATTTTGCGGAAGTAACGCGCTTCAGCACCGCGCTCGTGCTTTTCTTCCGCGACCACCTTGCGCGCTTCTTCATCTGCCCACAGCAAGCGCTGTATGCCGTTGCGGTACAGTGTGCGGCCTTTGCGAAGGATTAGTTGGCTGGGTTCGGGCGCCTCATCGCCTTCGCTGTGTATCACTCGCAGGGAGAAAGTGTGCTGCTGTTTTCGTACACCGTAGTTCTCGTTCTCTACGATGGCGACGATAGTTCTCCAGCCAATTGGACGGGCGGGTTTACGCCCCCACCGCTTGCGTGACCAAGCGTTGGCGGGCCAAACGGGCTCCGTCCAGCGAACTGTGTCGCCCTCGACCACATCATAGGTGGGCATCCAGTCCTTTTCCAGGGCAGTCAATTCTTCGCTGTGCATAGTCAAGTCTCCTTTAGCGGTTGAGATAGCCGTTTCGATAGCCGTAAAAATCCGAGCCTAGCCGTTAGCTTCAGCAATGACTTTCCATAGGGCAGAAAGCCCCTAGCTTCACCGCCTTGCCTACTTTCCCTATTCTTTCCTAGCTTCTCTACTTTCCTATGTTCCGTAGTTTCGCTAGTGTAAGCGGTCTGCCTAATTTAACCCCCCCCTCCCCACCCCCTATGCTGCCGCTATTGCATTAGCAATAGGAATAGGTCAATTCGGAATTGGGAACAGTTATTTGTTCCGGTTTCGACCGTTTGTACTGAAACTTTATGATGAGACTTTTTCTTTCATCGGTAATGCTGACGTCGACCAATTCAACATCGGGGATTTTGGCAAGCGCGCGTTGCAGACACGCGGCGCAAACCAGTACGTCGCGTTTGCGGCCGTTTTTCGTGACGTATCCGTCCACGATCGGCCAATCCCCATTTAGTGCGTTGCTGATGAGAATTAGACAATCGTAATTCATATCAACCCTAACATTACTGTCCGGCGGCACTTTCTTTGCCGCTTCAACCAGCTCCTTTAACGGTACTCGCAAAGTTAACATAGCCGTAACCCTTTCTTTAAAAGAGAAAACGAACACAAGCCTAGCCGTTTCCACAGCCTAGCCGTTACAAAATGCCTAGTTTCCCTAGGCTGCCTACCTTGCCTATTCCCCCTACCTTGCCTATCCCCCCCTATCTTTCCTATCCCTCCTATCTTTCCTATCTCCCCTGCTGCTTCCCTCTAGGGTCAGGGGCAGGGGCTTCTGCCCCCTGTGCTCCCGTCCAGGGGCAAGGGGCATTGGCCAGCGCCCCCTGCTGCTCCCGTCCAGGGGCAAGGGGCATTGGCCAGCGCCCCCTGCTGCTCCCGTCCAGGGGCAAGGGGCATTGGCCAGCGCCCCCTGCTTTCCCTATCCCTCTGCTGTCGAGGGGCAGGGGCAGGGGGGCGGGGGTCATTGTTCTTCAAACAAGGTAGTGGGCAAGCCAGTAACGATGGCGTGCTGTGCGGTAATGGCTTCGTATTCGGCCCCGCACCCTGGACACAAGCCAAAGCAATGCTCGAACTTGACGGTGTTCCGGCAGTAGACGCAGACGCCCCAAGCGTATTCGGCCGGGTCGCCATTTACGGCAATGCGTACGTCGGCGTTTTTCATTTTTCTGGCTCCTTCGCGTTATCGGCTAGGTCAGCTTTTCTTCGTACCAGATTTCTTCCGGACGGACGGCGTATTTTGTCAATTCCCTATTCAATTCTTCTTCGATTTCATCAATCGCGTGGTGGTTGAAGGGTATCGGCAAATAAATATCTGTGTACCAATGTGGCTTGTTGCCGACCGTAATTTCGAGCAGAGGGAAGTGAGAAAGTGTCTCTGCGACCCATCTAGATGGGCTATCGGCAATTCGTATGTAGCCCCCCTGCTCCAGGGTGAAGTAGATAGCGGGGTAATCTGGCGAGCAATCTGGCGAGTAATAAGGCGGGACTTGCACATAGCTTCGCACTAGGTTAGCGATGTACTCGACCGCAATCTTTTTCATTGTGGTTTTTATCTTTTCGCAGCGCTTGTAATCCGTTAGGTAGCCATAAGCTTTGGCAAGCGCTACCAACGCTTCCTTGTCGCCCAGACAAGAAGCGACGCGGCAAAGCTCATCAACAACAGCGTCTTCAAGTCGGTCGATGACTCGAAAGAGTTCATCCCAATTCCACTTGCGGACTTGCTGCGGGATTTCCTCTTCCGCGTACCCGAGGGCTTCGAAGACTTGAAGGACCACGCCCTGGACTTGTGTGTCGGGGTGTTGGTACTTTTCGTGCCACCAAAAGACCATGCCTAGATAGTCCAAGCATTGGTCCAGAGCTCTGTGCTGGATTCTGATTAGCACTTGTTCCATTGTTCTACCCCTTCATTGAAAGAGTAAGTCTTTCTCTTCTGTGCAACCAATTTGCACAGATACTTCCAATTCTTCAATCTGCGGGGTTTCGATTTCGACCGGAAACCCCTGGACTTCGGGGCGAGGGAAAAGTAATCGGTCAATTGTTTCTCTGACCCAATTGAGCACAGACGCGACCATTGCTTGATCCCCTTTACTTGTGTCTTGCTTGCTTGCTTCTATTCTTATTATACGGTAGTTCCGACGCTTGTCAACAGCATTTTCCAAAAAAACTTTCCTATGCAAATGCCATGCCAAAATGGGTTACTGCAAATTGCGTGCCAAACTACTCTGTGCAAATCCCATGCCAATTTCGATAGTGCAAATCCTATGCCAAACTAGTCTCTGCAAATACTGTGCCAATTCCAGCTACTGCAAATCCCATGCCAAACCAATTGCTGCAAATTGCATACCAATTGTGCTACTGCAAATACCGTACCAATTGGGGTTAGTGCAAATACCATGCCAATTTTCATAGTGCAAATCCCATGCCAAATTGCTTACTGCAAATACCATGCCAATTGAACAATGGTTATTGGGTAGGTGGTGATTAGGGGTAGTGTTACCTAGTCTGTGCAAATTCCCCAAAACCCCAATTTCCCCCAGAACCCCCTATATCCCCCTATTCCCCCGTTTTCCCCTATTACCCAGTTTTGGAAGTTTGCCCAAATCCCCTAACCCCCCCCAACCCCCCCCACCCCCGTGCTTTGGTCTCTTTGGTGCTCTTTGGTCTCTTTGGTGCTCTTTGGTGGCACGTGGGCAATTTGGGCAATTTGGGCAATCTTGGGGGACCAGCACAGATGGGCACAATGGGCAGCCTATCCGGAATAGGCAATGCCGGTAGTCTGGGCAGCAGTAGGCGATTGGGAAAGCTAGGGGGAATAGGCAATGCTGGTGGGATAAGCAAAATGGGCAAGCGGAGGGGTCCCCATGGGCCGACCCCAAAAGCCCCCCAAGGCTTGCCGATAGCCGCCGCCGCGTTTGTTAACCCCCTCCCCCTCCCCCCACCAATTTCCACAATCCCCACTTCACTCATCACCTTTGTACATTTTCCCCCACAAGATAGTGGCATGCCCAGGAAGGCCTCTAGAATCGCGTATAATGCGTGGTTGTCTTGGGGGTATGAAAGTACGGGTTGGGTGTTTCCGACGCAACAGGCGCAAAGCTAGGGGCCTTAAAATCGATTTTGGGGCTTGGGGTGGATGGAACGGGGGAAAAGTGCCTGGAAGGTTTCCAGAAACCACACTAACTGGTGGCATGGTAGGGAAAGTCCCTAGCTTTGCGTGTAATGCGTGGTTGCTGAGGGGTATCAGAAGTACGCATCCCGTGTTTGGACGCAATATGCGCAAAGCTAGGGGCCTTGGTGGGCTTATTCTGGCGTTGGGGTGGATTCCAGGGTTGGGTCGAGGGGGTGAAAGGGTGAGTAGCCTTTGGATACTCTGTTGGCCATGACTTGGATTTTCTCTGTGGTACCTGGCAGTGCGGTGGTTGGGGAGGGGGGTGTTATAGCGTAGTAACAATCTGATTTGGTGGAGCACATGATTCGGAACTTGCGTTGGCATGGGGTGGAGCATGTGATTTTTCGTGTCTCAGTGGGTTTGAAGTGTTTGCGGCATACTGGGCATACACGGGTGTCCCCGTGGAGATTGCGTTTGTGTGCCAGGTAACATGCCCGTGAGCAGAAGCGTTTGGGGAATCTGGTATTGGGTTGCTTGGAGTATTGCGAACCGCAATGTGCACAGACTCTGTTTAGCATTGTTCACTTCTTTACGGGTTCCCATAGTGGAGAGCGGATTTCTGCGTAGCATGGGGGTTTGAGGTTGGGGGGTTGTTTTACTGGTGCTTCTCTGAGTGTGTCCAGTTCGGCGTATGACAGGGGACGCCATTTCATGAGGGCGTCAATGGCTTTTCCGCGTGCTATCTCGATAGTGTGTCCATAGCCATGAATTGGGGTTTGGGGTTTGTTGGTGTAGTGCCATGACAGGGACAGGATTTTGCCCATATTGGCCTGGTACTGTTCAAGGGCAAGGTGAAGTCTGGGGAGGGTTTTTGCACACAAGAGCATGTGGGCCGTGAAGCAGTTGTCTGAGGCGAAGCGTATCCACGTTTCGTGGGCCGCACACAGCCAGATGCTGCCAAAGTCGCATGGATCGTCCGCGTCTTTGCGACGGTAAGCCACATAGAATCCCGGTGGCGCGTATGTACTGAACCTTATGTCCGCCGGGCAAATGGAAACTTGTCTAACGTGTTCCTCAAACGATGTTTCAGAGAGCAACAAAGCATTGTCAAGCTTGGTTACTCGGTACTGGTAATCCAGTATACATGTAGCATAGCAGTTGCAGTGCTCGTCTGTGAAGATGTTTTTGTACCCGTACACCCATCTGGGGGCGAGTGTCCGGACTTTGGCTTTGACGGTCAGTAGGTCACACATGGTCGATTCTCCTTGCAAACCTCTGATCTGGGCCAGTCACTTCTACCACTGTGCCACAGCACAGCCGAGAAAAAATCCGGTCGTCGAATGTAGCCTTTAGTTGCTCCGGCGACAGGTTCGATAGCCACAAAGTCGGCATGTTCGCCCGTATGTCGGCCATTTTCTTCAGCCCAAGCCAGTCGCGGTCACTGGTACCAGTACCCACTTCGTCAACTATGACCAATGGCATCACTTTTGCCTGCCGCCAGACCACGTGCTCTGGCTGCCAGCAGCAAGCTGCTAGCTGGGCGGCATCGCACCACATGGCGACGTACTCGTCGAAAACCAGCAGTGCGGCACAGGTCTTTCCAGTACCAGTGCCCCCGAAGATGTAGGCAGGCCACGGCAATTTACCCGTCAGCAAGCCTTCCAGAGCCTGCCGGAGCTTCGCTGGAACTCTCTTCCAGCAGCGGTAGATGTCCCGCCTCACCTTCGGCGTCGTGTCCGTCCGCTCCCGCTTGGGAATCGTCGCTAGTGAAGTAGTAGAGACAACGTTCGGCTCCATCGTAAACGCGAGTAATGTACTTTCCAATGACGGCATTATCGGCCCTCCTTTGTGTTCTCGCACGCTCCCAGGTTCGCACAGCCGCTTTCCAGTCCTTCATTGGGTTTTTGCCTACCATCCAGCCCTTGCTCTGGTAGAAGTCCCAAAAGACTTGCGGATCGACGTTGTTGCCCCTCTGCTTGCAGTAGGCGGCTACCTGCTCAACGCTCGGCTTGACGAACCGCTTCGGGGCTTTGTTTTCTTCCGAACATTGGTTTTCCCCCCTATAACCCCCCTTTCCATGTGTTGTTTGTATTGCTTCTTGAGAGACTTTAGATTCTCCTGAAGAGATTCCAGGAAGATAGGGAACAGGGGTTTTTTCTTTTCTTTTGATTCTTTTCTTTTCTTTTTTGGCATCGTTTTCTTTTACTAGGTTCCCTGGTGGCACAAGGGTAGGTGTTCCCGTGGCACAAGGGTTGGCGCTCTGGTGGCACAAGGGTTGGTGCTCTGGTGGCACAAGGGGAGCCTGCTCATACCAGGGCAACCGAAGCTCGTAGATGGTGGATTGGTTGCCTTCGGCTGGCCCCCTGCGGCGTATCCGTTTGATGAACCCGCTGCGTTCCAGCCAGGCCAGTGCCCGTACCGTGCTTCGCTTGGATATGCCGCCCAAGCGTCCTATGGTTGCGATCGATAGACAGGCTCGCCCCTGGTCATCGGCGTATCGCAGCAGCACAAGAATCGCAAGCACCGCCGATTTCGGCATCGCGTGCATCTGGTCGATGAGCGCATTGGGCGCCCGAAACCAACCGTTTTGCGATTGCGATTCAGCCACTGCCACTGCCACTGTTGGTGTCCCCTACCTCGACGCCTTCGGCCTGCTGCCGGGCCGCCGCCTATAGTATGGGCTGTTCTTGCGGTGCAAACTCACCGCAATGGTCTCGGCAACTCGTGATCGGCCAACCCCAAACGCTGTGTGTCGGTGTTTCTTCAGGCGGCACGACTTTCGGTGGAAAGCGCCTACATTCACCTTCCCAGTCCACCTCATAGTAAAGCGTCGAGAAGTAAGAGATTTTGCCGTCATACCATTTCCAGAAATGCACTTCTCGCGCGGGCCATTCTGGACCGCCAAGTTCTTCCCAGTGTTTGCACTTGGCACAGCAACAATCTGGCAGCATCCGCACTAGCAATGCGCAGTCATTTCCAGTCAGATATTGGCCGTCGAGTTCGAGAGTCGGCGCTTTGTGTTGTTCATTTTCTGTGCTCATCGTTAGCAACCTTTGCATCTCAGTGGTTAGTGGTGGTTTGTGCTCTACGTTTTTTAGCCTTTTCAGGTGCCATTCTGGCCCGCTCGCGCTCGCGTCGGGTGACAGCCCTGAGCAGGGTTCGCACCGCTTGTTGTTCCGCGGCAAGCTCTGCAAGCCGCCGCCGCAATTGCTCACTGTCCAGCTTTTCAAGAAGTCGCGTCGCGTCTATGCCGCCAGCATGGCACATTTCCTCCGGCGTTGCTGGCGGCGGGTGAAAGGTTGTGCTCCAGTCGATTTCCCCTGCCGCCTTTTCCCCGGCCCGCATTGCGACTTCAATCCAGTTTTTCAGGGATTCACCTACCTCCCGCACCTCGGCAGCCAGCACTCGCAACTTCTCCGCAGCCTGATGTAGCTGCGAGGAAACGGCGTCAAGGCCGTCGGCGATCCGCTCTGGCGTGCCGGGTTCAGGGGAAAAATTGGAGATAGGTGTACGGCTCTCCATCGTGATGCTGTTCCCTCAAACGCCTCGCCTTGCCTGCCATGCCTTGCCCTGCCTGCCATGCCCCGCCAAGCCGTGCCTTGCCTAGCCTCGCCGCGCCCCGCCCAGCCGCGCCGGGCCCAGCCACGCCGTGCCAAGCCAAGCCCTGCCCCGCCTGCCAAGCCCTGCCCTGCCCTGCCTGGCCGAGCCGGGCCCCGCCACGCCGAGCCTTGCCGCGCCGCGCCATGCCCAGCCAAGCCACGCCGAGCCCAGCCGCGCCTGCCAAGCCATGCCTTGCCTTGCCCCGCCGGGCCGAGCCCTGCCATGCCATGCCTTGCCGCGCCGCGCCATGCCATGCCACGCCGAGCCGCGCCATGCCACGCCTCGCCTGCCAAGCCTCGCCATGCCTCGCCCAGCCAAGCCTTGCCTTGCCCAGCCGAGCCAGGCCTTGCCCAACTAATGCCCGGCTTCAGATAATGCGAAGCGGTCGATTACCGCAAATAAATCCGCGAACTCAACTAGAGCCGCGTACTTCCGCCGCCACCACTGGAGTTCGCGGTAGGCCTTCTCAAGAATCTGCTGCCGCGTTGTCTCGTCTCGCATCGCAGCACACACGTGCGAATACGCCTTGCTGTCGCTTTCACGCTCCAGACAGACAAACGCCCGCACCGGCTCGAACTTGTGCTCGCCTTCTTCGGGGCGGACCACCACGGCTCGAATCAAATAGTCAGCCTGGCGAAGCCTGTACTGATGTGCTGCCTTGCCGTCATCCCACTCGAAGTACCGATGCAAGGGATGATTCTTCTTCGCGGCTTCTCTCACTACTGCTTCGGCCTGGAGCCAGCCCCCGTTCTTTTGCCGGATTTCCTCCAGGCATTCCCCGACCACTTGCGGGTCGCCGCAAAGACGGAAGCCGCTGCGGAAGTCGTACCTATACCTCATGTGCTTTTCCTTTCCTGCTGCAAGGCCACTATTTCTTCTTGCGATGCCACATGGAACAATCCCCATTGGCCGCCGCGCTCTGGACGTCCTTCGCCTACCCCTATTCCGAATCCGGCCACCTGGAAAAGGTTCACGATTTGATCGAGGCTGAGGACGTTGGCGTTGTAGCGAATCGTCAGACACGTGTGCCACGGCCAGAACTCAGCGCGAAAGCGTATATCGGCCACGCCCGTGGGTAGCCGCACAAAATCTCGTCGCGGCTTCGGTTTCCCCTCGATCTTCACATACTCGCCCACGATGTGCATTGCGGCCCGCGCTTTGGTTTTGGCTACGCCATCGACCTGTGGGCAGGCCTCGACAGCCGCCGCCTTGAAGGCAATTGAGGGAAAGCCGAACGCACCTTTCTCAATGTCTTCCTCTGTGGGCGATTCCGGGCACTCTGTGAGGATATACTGCGGCGGGCACCCGGTGAGCCAGTAGAGGGAATTGCAGAAGTCTTCCCAGGGATTTTTCGCTTGCTTTGCGTGCCGCGCTTTTTTCATTTGCTTGCCGAGAATCTGTTGCTCGGCCTTTGCGTTCCAGGCGTGGCAGATAAGCGGGCTATCGCCCACCAGATAAAGTTGACACGTTTCGATAGGGAGTGGGGGAATCGGAACATCTACCTCGGTTCTTCTTCTGCGTGCCATAGATTCTGCTCCTTTTGTGAGGGAAAAGCCCGAAATGGGCGTTGTCTCGCTCATTGATGTGTATCACCGAACAGCAAATGCAGACGCCGCCGATACTCGACCGCCCGACGCCAGGCTTCCCGCATCGCCCAACAGGTTGTTGCGGGAAAACGGGAGTTGGTTTCGACCGGCCCACTCTGTCGAGCCAATTGGTCGGCTTGCTCGTCGGCAGCGTCGGCCAGGGCCGGTAGCGTCGCGTGACAATATCTCACGATGTATGCAGTGTCTTCGCCGCCCATTTGCAACTGCCAGGCAATTTGATGAGCGAGCCTTGTTCGGGCCTCGCTGCTGGACACATCCAGCCGGTCGCGGAATATCTCGTGCTGACCATGATGAACAAGCACTAGTCTGGAATCGCAGCCGTCCCACGGCGCGACTGCGAAGGTGACCTTGGTCTGCTGTTGGTCAAGCATTGCATGACCTCCTTTAGCTCTCCCACAAGCGCGGATGTGTCGTTTCAACTCATAGTTCTGCTTTGCTAGCTCAATCGCCTGACACCGGTAGCATTGCCCACACTCGCCTGTCAGGCACACCACGGTTTCCATTCGGTCGTCAGGCGTTCTGGTACTCATGGCTCTGGTACCTGGCGTCTTCAGATGACAGTATGTTCATCAATGCCTGACGAAGTGGACTGATACGCTTGCGAGGGGCAAACTTGACGGCCAGCTTGTAGCTCTCAAGCTGCTGCCATGTCAGTTCACCCATCTTGACCATTCTCGACGCAACTTGATAGCATGACCTACAAAGTCCGCGAGAAACCGCTTCACGCTTGCAGTTTGGAACAACGCATTTCATGGAACGAATCCCCTGTGATAGAAAACAACAACGTTACGTTACAGTGCATTATACAGTTGTTTTCGGCGTTGTCAAGTAGGGGGAAAGAAAGATGCCAAAGAAAATTGGTGGTAAGAAGCTGACGCAAAAAGAGCATAGGATGTGGAAGCACATATATGAGTCGCAACGTGAGAGGGGATTGTCAAAAGAACGTGCAGCCGCATCAGCCACTGCACAAGTGAAAAAGCGTCGTAAATAATGCCAACTTGTGTTGTCGATAATCAATCGGTGGAGCAGACGGTTTACGCCGTCATCGGCGGCAGGCGTATCGATATGTGCCTGTGGCACTGGGCCGCCTGGGCCAGACGCGGCGAAACGGCGTATTCTGGTATTTTACGCTGGCTTAATTGGCAAAAACCTGTCTGGAAGCACGGCGACGCGAATTATCAGCTTGTCTGGGAGGGGGGGCAGGTTGTCGGAAAGCACTGGCCAAGCGGGCAACTCATCAGGGCCAGCAACAATGCCAGTGAAGTGCTTGCGCACATATTTGCCTTGTCGCCAGGAACTATCCGGGTCGAACCGATAGGCAATAATCCGCCTTATCCTTTGTATGGAACGGTTACGTATGGCAACGGCTTCAAGATGCTGGGGTATGGACGGCAGTCGGCCTTCCAGGCTTCGCCGCAAGGCAATTTTTCCGACGGGCTGTTCTTCTTCGGGGAATCGACGGAAACTGGCGACGCTCTCATAGCGGATATCCGCATCATCGGGGCACGCGGCAAGTTCGATAGTTGGGCTTTTCATGGACGCCCAGCCCGCAATGTTCACTTGAAGAACCTGGAAATCTACAACTTCGGCTGGCAACCGAGAAGCGCATATGATCCTCCTGCTCCGGTTCACAGTTCGGATTTGACAGGAAAAGGGCGCGGCTGGAAGTGTATCGACTGTTCCATCTATGACTGCGATTACGATGGAGTTATGGTTGCCGGAGCACATGACTTGGAGATACGTAATTGCGTGTTCGCCCATAATGCCCAGAAGCATGGCGAGGGGCTGCTGAATTACGAGAGCGGTGACGTGCGCACCTGGGTAGTGCATAACGTGCTGGCTGTCGGCTGTGTTAGTCGCTACTGTGGAGCGGGTGCCCCGGCTGAACGATACAACATCGCCGGACTGCTCCTGCGCGATGGCTCGGCCCCCCTGGTAGACGACTACCTGTCCGAAGGCGGTGGTTCCCAGGGTTTGCTGCTGTTCAACTCTCGCGGCGCGGTGACGAGGAACTCTATCATTCGCAACGTGGAGCGATATGTTGGTCTATGGTATGAGGGCTGCCCGGAAGGATTGATAGACAACGTGCTGGTTGAGAATATCAGCGGGGATGCCGGTATTGTCGTGGGTACGTGGGAGCAATACCGTTCTCATGGCACAGTAGTCCAGCGCTCGCGCGTTCGGAATACTGGGTCAACTGGAATAGTCACCGATTGCAGTCGCGTGACCATCGTCGAGTGCGAAGCAGACAGATGCGGCTTGGCGTCCGACGTGCCAGATTACGAAAAAGCTGGTTTTATGATTTGCGGCTGGCTGGATAGAGACTCCAAGTTGCTGCGCAGCCGTGCCCGCAATTGCAAGTATGGGTTTTCGGATACACGGCGTGGCTCACGTACAGGACGCAAGGCGATAGTTCTCGACTGCGATTTCAGGGGATGCCAGTCTGGAATGTATATCGGCCAGAACGATCCCCAGTGGGGACATATTTTGGGTCGTAATCTCTTACCATGATAAGCCGTGAAGCATTAGAATGGGTGTGGCGGGCGCTGGACGAAAACATCAAGACCGGCAAACCGATTGTCCTTGCCAGTGCGCCGCCGGGGGGAGCCGTCTTGTACCGGTGGGCGCAAAAAGATTACGACAAGTTTGTTGCTTTTTACGTGAAGATGGCAGAGAGGGATTTGGTGGCTGGCGAGAAAATGCAAGACGATGTTGGCACAAAGATGAGCTTGAAGGAAATAGAGGGGCTGTTGCAAGAGTATGTCGGTCGAGCTTTGGGCGAAAGTTCCTCAGAACCTGCGGGAGAATCTGCTGCTGCGCAGGGAAGTTCTTAAGGCAGCCAGCAAAAGCAATCGCACGCGGGTTGCCTTGCGGGAAGCTTGTCGCCACGACCCGATCCTGTTCTGCAATCTCTTGCTGTGGACGTATGACCCTCGGCGTCAGGGACGCAAAGTCATTCCTTTTGTGCTGTACGATTACCAGCGTCGTGGCTTGACTGAACTGATAGAGGCGATTCGCCTTGGCGAAGATGTCGGTATCGAAAAAAGCCGCGACATGGGGGCCACCTGGCTGTGTCTGGCAGCCATCTTCTGGTACTGGATGTTCGAGTCCAGGTGCAGCTTTCTGCTGGTCAGCCGCGTGGAAGGCCTGGTGGATGCACCCAATGACCCCGATACCCTGTTCTGGAAGCTGGATCACTTTCTTCAGATGCTTCCGGGATGGTTTGCACCCAAGACGAGAAGACTGTCCCTGCATCTGGAAAACGAGTCCAACAAGTCGGTCATCGACGGGGCCAGTACCAGTTCTGACACCGGACGTGGTGGCCGACGCACCGCCATCATGCTGGATGAGTTGGCGGCAGTGAAGGCGGGCTTCGCTTTGCTGCGCGCCACGCGCGATAACTCTCCATGCCGTATCGTCAACAGCACTCCCCAGGGCGCAGGCGGTGCGTATTGGTCGTTCATGCAGGGAGTTGGTCGAAAGCTGTGCTTCCACTGGAGTCTGCACCCGTCAAAGGGCATTGGTTTGTATACCACCCGCAATGGAAAGCATATCGCCCTGGACGACCGCTTCTGGACGGCGTTCGGAGATGAAGAAGCTGCCGTCGCCGAGATGCAGCGTCTGGATCGCATCATTCTTTCCAGGGGGGTGAGCCTTTACGACGGCAAGCCGCGCAGCCCGTGGTATGCCCAGCAATGTGCCCGTGCGGCGGTGGCAGCCGAGATTGCCCAAGAGCTTGACATCGACTATCAGGCATCGCGGCAGCAATTCTTTTCGCCGATGTCCATTGAGGCTTACATCAACAAGCATTGTTTTCCGCCGCTGATGGTGGGGCTGCTTGAGCACACGGGGGACACTGCCGAACCGATAAGATTTGTGCCAGGGCAGCCCGGCCCGACGGCCCAAGCGCGGTTGGCGTTGTGGCATCAGTTCGGCCTGAACAATGCGCCGCCGCCCGGCGAGTACGTCATAGGGGCAGACGTGGCTGCGGGCACTGGGGCGAGCAATTCGGTGCTGGCGGTTTACGATGCCAGTACACGGGTCAAGGTGGCCGAATACGTCGATCCGTACATTCGCCCAGAAGCCTTTGCCCGCTTTGCGGTTGCGGTGGCCCGCTGGTACCATGATGCGGAGATAGCATGGGAGCAAATCGGTGCAGGGCGTCAATTTGGCGACGCTTTGCTGGAAACCGGGTATCGGAGAGTCTATCGAAGGCAATTGGAAGACCGTGCTGCGCGCTTCATCATTTCGCCACTGATAGGCTACGTGCCAACCAAAGAAGGCAAGCTCCGATTGCTGGGCGAGTACCGCGACGCATTGGAAGAGGAAAAAATCATCAATCGTTCGGCGGATGCGGTTCGTGAAACTCTGGAATATGTGTTCACTGAAGGTGGAGTCGAGCATTCTGCCGAATTAGCAGCGGTCGATCCCAGTGGTGCTCGACTGAATCACGGCGACCGCGTTATCGCTGATGCACTGGCCTGGCAGATGATGCTGCGCCGTGGAGCTTCGCAGCAATTGCTGGCCAGGGGCCGCCAGCCTGCCCAGCCGCCGGTGGGTAGTTTTGCATGGCGCAGACAGCAAAGTCGGGAGAAAGACGGATGGCAAGTGTAGACTATCCAAAGTTGTTCAAGGCTGTGGAAGACAGCTATGCCAGACTGGAACCGTTTCGTCGTCAGCGCAACGAGGCCATCAAACAGTATGTGGGCTATCGTTATCAACAGGAAGGATGCGAACAGGAAAAACCGCTTGGCGGCCTTGAACAAGTTATCACTACTTATACGCAACAGCTTGTAGGCGGGCAGCCGCGCGCACTAGTCCGGGCCAATCGGCCAGAATTGAGTCCTACGGCTGCCGACCTGGAGGTGGCCTTGAACTGGCTGGTCAAGAAGCTCAATCTCTACGAAGCCTTGTGGGAGGTTGTGCTGAATGCACATTTCGGACTGGGAATTGCACAAGTCGGTATGGTGGAGGCCGAAGCGGCTGAAAGCTGGTGGCATGTACTAGGCCGTCCAGCGGTCAACGTGATTGACCAGGATGACTGGGTACACGACGTGCGGGCCAAGCGCTGGGAACACACCTATTTCATGGGACACTACTATCGCTGGCCCTTCGATGTGGCAGAGAAGTTCGCCTTGTTCGATTCGGAGGCTCGCAGCCAATTGAAGCCTACTACGGGGTCATTTGTCGCCCGCCGCAGCGGAATACACACCCCTGAAACGCTGGTCGAGCCTGTGGAACCACAGGTGGAATTGCTTGACTTGTGGCTGCCCAAACATGGGCTGTTGTTGACTTTGTGCCCGGAACAGCGCCTGGTGTTGCGTGAAGCCCAGTGGGTCGGCGACAGACAGGGGCCTTACCACTTGCTGTATTTCAATCCGGTGCCCGGAAAGCTGATGCCGCTGACAACGGCCATGACGCTGGGGCCTCTTGACGAGTTGTGCGACCGTGTGTTTCGCAAACTTCACGAGCAAGCTGTTGCGCAAAAATCGGTATTGCCTTTCCGCGGCGGGAGCGATGATGACATCAGGCGGCTGAAGGAAGCGGCCAATGGCGATGCTTTCCGTTGCGACGGCGACTTGCCGCAGGAGGTCAGATACGGCGGCCCGGATAAGGTGAACCTGGATTTTCTGATGGCTTGCGTACAACTGCTGTCCAGGCGGGCTGGCAATCTGGAACAGTTGGCTGGGCTGGGGATACAGGCTACGACTCTTGGTCAAGAGCAGATATTGCAGTTCAATGCTTCATTGCGAATCAGCTTTATGCGCCAGCGTGTCTACGATTTCGTAGCACGCATATTCCGGGCACTGGCCTTCTACTTGCTGACCGACAGGCTGGTGCAATTGCATTTGATACGTCCGTTGCCCGATATTGGTATGGAGTTGCCACTGGTTTGGGATGCTGAGCGGCAGCAGGGCGACATAGAGGACTACCTTATCGAGGTTGACGTTTACAGTTTGCATCACCGTAGTGCCCAGGCACAACTTGAAAGTATTTTGAGTTTGCTCAATAATTTTGTTGGACCATTGGTTCCCACGCTTGCGCAGCAGGGATACCAGTTCCGGCCAGAGCGGGTGTTGGAATTGATTTCCCGTTATCTGGGCATCCCGGAGTTGCATTACCTGTTCGAGCCTGGCGAACCGATGCCGGCGCAGTTGCCGGTGGCGGGCGCTGCCCAACAAGCTTCCGAGATGCTTGGGACAGAAGCCAGCCAGTACAGACAGACTGTCCCACGAGTTGACGTACAAGATTTGGTGGCTCGATGACTACGCTGCGGATCGTGTACGACAAGTGTGGAAGGCCCTTGAAATACTATCTTGACGGTAGGCGCATCAGTGCTGCCAAGGCGCGGCGTCTGGGACGCCGCAAACCGGTCTTCCCCGCCTTTTGTCGTTCGCGTTATCCGTTTTCCAGCGTGTCTGCCGGGGTGCATCCCGAACAAGTTCCGGCGCTTCGAGAAGCGTTGCGAAAAGCGGGCATTCCGACAGAGTTTACGCCAGATGGCGACCCGATTTATTCGGGGCCGAGACACCGAGCCAGGTACCTCAAGTTCATGGGATTTATCGAAACGAAGTAGGAGGTGGCAATGTCGAGCGCACCGGAGCCACAATTGGCACAAGCTCAGACGGCGACGGCTGACCAGCAGCAAGCTGGCACGCTGCCACAGCCGGAACCGCAACCGGACAGCCGTTTTGCGGCCTACGGGTGGACGCCTGAGCAGGTAGAAGCATTGCGAGAAGCAGGCGTGCTGGATGCAGCCGTTGCGGCTGCGGAACGCGCTATGCTTGTCGCTGCCGAGCGGATGCTTGGAAGTCAATCCTCGACGGCTTCTACTCCGCCGCCGACTGCGCAACAGCCAGTCCAGCAGCAACAGCAGCAGCAGGACGACTTCTCATTGCCAAGGCTGACAAAATCGGAGCTGCGCAAGCAGTTGCAGCGGCTCAATCAGGAATTGGCGTATGTGAAGTCCCAGGTGGCTTATGAGCAGAGTCGGCGCTTATCGGAGCAGATCGACGAGTACTTTTCCAGGCTGGGCGACGAGTGGAGCGATGTTTACGGCAAAGGGAGATATGACAGGCTCCCGCCTGAACACAAGCAGGCTCGCGACGAGGTGGTTCGGGCGGCCTCAGTGCTGCTGAGGCTCTATCCCGATTCGCCAATCGAGGACTTGCTGGAACGGGCGCGCTATGCCCAACACGGGCACATGCTCTACCGGAAAGCTGCCAAGGCTGCTGCTGCCGACATTGCCAAGGCCAGGGAAGGACAGTATTTGAGTGCAGTGTCGGATCGCCGTAAATCGCCTTCCCAAGTCGATAAGGCGATCCAGATAGCAGACCAGTTGATTAAGAAACTAAAAACCGAGTAACAATCGCGCGCAGCAATGGCGTGCGCTCCGATTGTGGCTCGGTGGAGGTGAACTAACATGGCCATTGTCAGAGCGCAAGACATTGCTGATCTTGTCAATGCTACTTTGCGCGAGCTTGGCCCGCCGACCTTCCAGCAAATTGCCCAGCGACTCCAGGACTACCCGATTATGGGGCGCTGGCTCAAAGAAGACAAAATCATGTTGTCTGGCGGGTACGGTATTCAGCGCGTGTTGATGATTAACATCAGCGCCCAGGCTCGCCACGTTTCTCTGTTCCAGGTTGACAACGTTGACGTTCCTGACCTGCTGGCGACTATTTCGGTGCCGTGGTGCCATGCAGAAACCAAGTATGCATTCGAGCGGCGCGAAGTGTTGATGAACAACAGCGGTCGGGAAATGATTGTCAACATCTTGCAGCCGCGTCGTCTGGACGCACTGATAAGCCTCGCGGAAGAACTGGAAGTTCGGGCATGGTCTCTTCCGGCGGCTGGCACCGACGAACAAAAACTGCTGCCGTTGGGGATTCCGTACTGGGTTGTTCCGAACGCCAGCGAGGGATTCAACGGCGGTGCGCCGAGCGGTTACACCGACGTGGGTGGCATCAACCCTGCCACGCAAGCCGAAGGGCGCTGGCGGAATTACACGTTCACCTACGCTGCGGCCACCAAGGGCGACCTGGTACGCAAATGGCGAACGGCATTCCGGCGTTGCCAGTGGCGCAGTCCGGTTCCGCATACTGGATTGACTGGCAGCGAAGAGAACCGCTATGGCTGGTACGTCAACGACGTGACCTACGAACAGTTGGTCGATATTGCCGAGTCTCAGTTGGAGAACATCGGCAGGGACATCAACGCTGTCCAGGGCAGTGTTACGTTCAAAGGGATTCCGATCACGTGGATTCCGCAATTGGACAGTTGGACGACTACCAGCGGTTTCCGTCGGCCCTTCCCGGTGTTCGGAATTGACCACAATAGCTTCTTCGCCTACGTGTTGGAGGGCGACTATCTCCAGGAGCGTGGCGTGCAGCCGAGTCCGAGGATGCACAACGCTTTCGAGAACTTTATCGACTTGACTTACCAGTATGTCTGTGTCGATCGCCGACGGCAGATTGTTGGGTATCAAGCCTAATAGGAGAGAAGAACATGTACGATCATCCGAAAGTTTTGGGCGTGCCGGGCCGGGGGCTGTCCGGCAATTTATGGCAGCCGTGTCCGATTAGTCGTTTGCGCGAAGACCCGGCAGCGGGGCTGTTCTACTTTGATGATTTTGTTGATGTGCCGGTCGCCCCATACAACACTACGATTAGCTTCCAAGGCAGGTACCGCGTAGCCACTTCCAACAATAACGGAACTAGTATTACTGACGGTGCCTCGCCTACGGGGGTGATGCGGATTGACCTGGCTGCTGCGGACGGAACTGGCGTTGTGGTCGGCGCCGGCGGCGGCATGGCGCGTTTCAATCCAGCGCAGTTGGAAAGCGTGTTCTTTGAAGCCCGCTTTCAAGTAAGCACGGTTGCCGACGACCGCTCCAATGTGTTTCTGGGCCTCTGCGCTGGCCCGGTAAGCCTTAGCAATCCTTGGGGAGGCAAAGACAGTCTGGCCAGCTCCAACATGGTAGGAATTGCGCGTCGGACTGCTACTGGCAAGGGCAACAAGTTGGCGCTGGCCTACAAAAAATATAACCAGATAGGGCAATTTGTTGACCTCGAAAACTTCACGCTGGCGGCAGATACCTGGGTTACTGCCGGTTTTGCTTTCATGCCGCGTCGCCAGCGGATGGATTTGTATGTCAACAACGTGCGAACGCAAAGCCTGCCGTGGGACTCTGTTTTGGCCGATACCTGGCCTAGCGGCGATATAGGGCTGTGCCCTGTGATTGCAGTGCGAAACGGAAGCGCGAACGCCAATTCTGTTCTGGTGGATTGGATTGCAGCGGCTTACTCTCTGCTGTAGTAGGGAGTGGATGCCGTGGCAGAACAGATTTGGAACGTCGTCGTTCAAGGCGGTTTTGCCGGTTTTGCGGTCGCTCTGCTG
>Ga0308390_1000284_pt1 | contig 38204 bp, 29 predicted proteins | sample Hotspr2Sample149_FD_202358 | JGI IMG/M metagenome (GOLD analysis project Ga0308390, IMG submission 202358) | Hot spring phototrophic mat microbial communities from Mushroom Spring, Yellowstone National Park, Wyoming, United States - 20040719_149 ...
TGAGACGGTCGCTTGGCGAGTATTTGAAATCGACAATGGCGTTTTCGTCGCCGTCGAATTCCGCCTCGTCGAACAGCTGGGCCGCCTTGTGCGCCATGCCGGTGTAGGAGTATTCCGCGCCGTTATAAAGCAGGTCGCGGGTGAAGCGGCTGAAGAACGCAGCCGAAGCCGCCCCGTCGAAACAGTGGTCGTGGTAGAGGACACGGACTTTCATGATGAGCGCCGAACCCGTCTGGAACCGGACAGCCTCCGCCGCCCGCACAGAGAAACCTTCTAGGTTGCCTCATTCGGGTGCGTGCGCGCAAGTCGGAAGGCTCCCGGTCCGGGCGGATGCTCAGGCAGGCTCCGCAGCAGATTGTTGCACCCGGGCGAAGACGTATGGCCCTTCCGGGATCACCGCGGCGGGAGCGCCTGCGGGAAGCTCGGCCGCCAGCGCTTCCAGGGCCGAGGCGGCGGTGGAAAAACTGCGGCCCCAGAGCCGCGGGTGGTATTCCGGCGGCAATCCGGGGGTGTAATACCACAGGCGGTGGGATTGTGCGGCGAGGGCGAGCTTTTCCAGCTGCCACTGGTCGATTGTCACCGGCTTTTCTGCAATTTCCCTGAGAAATGTTTCGGCGTCAGCGGACTCCAGAAGCAGACGGGAGAATTCGCCCGCCCCGGCGCCTTCCTCGCAGGCCGCCAGGATCAGGATGACGCCTCCCGGACGGACAATATGCGTCGCTGCCGTCACTCCCTTCACCGCCTGATAGAAAGTCAGGTCGAGCGGATACCCGGCCGCGGTGGTCACCGCAGCCTCCACCGGCGCCGGCAGGCGCGCCGTGGTTTTTTCCCGGACAAATTCGACGCCCGCCGCGTGGGCGATGCGCGGCTCGCCGGCAAATACGGCCGTGATTTTTCTGCTCTCGCCGAGCACGACATCGACGATGAAATCATGGCCGGCCATTTTCGAGATTTCGAGCAGTTCCTCGTGGAGCGGATTCTGCTCGACAGAGCCTTCGACGGCCTTTGGGTCGCGCATGAACCGGGGACTGTGCAGATGGCGGATGGTTGCTTCCGCCGCCAGCCCCGGCGCGATCAGCTTGCGGCCCCCGCTGAAGCCCGCCATCAGGTGCTGCTCGATGAAGCCGAGCGTGATGTGCAGGTCCGCCTCCACGTAGCGGCGGTCGATCCAGACCGGCGTGCCGTGGCTGGCCTGCCCGAGGAAGACGTGGTCCTCGCCCCGGCGGGCGTTGTGATTGACCAGCGGATAAGAATCGGCGATCCCGGGGCCGAGGATTTCCTCCAGCTCGGCCCGCGTGGCAGGCCGATGTAGACCGGTGGCGATGAGGATGGTTGTGCGCTCGCGCGGGATGCCGGCCCGTTCCAGCCGGGCGAGCAGCGGGGGCAGGGTGACCCGGTTCGGCGCCGGCCGCGTGATGTCGCAGACGGCGATGGCTGCGGACCGGCGGCCGCGCGCCAGCGCCTCGATCGGCGGCCCGGCCACCGGCGAGTCCAAAGCGGCCTCCACCGCGGCCTGCTCGTCGCTTACCGGCTCCGCGTAGCGGGGCTTGAGCACCTGCCATGCAGGGCCAGGCGGCAATTCAGCTTCAAGCCCCGTTTTTCCAAAAGCGAAATGCACGCGCATAATCGCACGCTAGCACAGCGCTGTGGAGCGGCGGCGCGGGCCTGGAACGGCGCTCTGGCGGCGGTTCCCGGCGGCGGGGCACACTTCTTTGCCGTTCGGCCCTGTGTGGCCGGGGCGGCGCAGGCAATGCCGGTTCGAGGGGAGTGTCGGGGCAGGCCGTTACACTGAACAGTGATGCGCATGAAGTTCCAGCCCGGGCCAGTGCGGTTGGCCGTAGGATCGATGGCAGCCATTGCGCTATGGTGGGCGCTGGTTGTGCACTTCGCATACGGTGGCGCGTGGAACGGGCTGTATTGCACGGGAGCCGGGATCCGGATGCCGGCATGGCTGGAGAGCCGGGAGGCCGTGTATCGCATGGCTGGCCCGGTTGGTTATGACGGCCAGTGGTTCCACATACTGGCGCACCGGCCGTTGGCGTTCCGCGAATACTCACACCACATGGACGCCCCCCGCATGCGCGTCCAGCGGATCCTGCTGCCGCTGTCGGCGTGGCTGCTCGCATTCGGGAGGTTTGAATGGGTGGACCCGGCCTACTTCGCCATGATTCTGGTGTGGCTCGGCGCGGGCGTGTGGTGGACGGCGCGGCTGGCGGAACTGCGCGGGGCATCGCCGTTGTGGGGCCTCGCGTTTCTGGCGCTGCCGTCATCGATGAGCAGCATCGACCGCATGCTCTCTGACGGACCGCTCGTGGCGGCGGCGGCAGGCTTTTTCTGTTTCGCCGAGACGCGCCGCTGGCGCGCGGCCTGGCTGCTCGCAATGCTTGCTCCGTTCATCCGCGAAACCGGCCTGTTGCTTGCCGCGGCTGCTTGTCTCGTTTCACTGCAACAAAGGCGCTGGAGAATGCTGGCCGCGTGGGCCATGGCGCCGGGGCCTTTCCTGGTCTGGCTGTACTCGCTCCGGGACCTGCCGGGCAGCCTCTCATTCCATTGGAAGGGCTTTTTCGCCTCCGCAATACGGCAGGTGGTGCAACCGGCCGGGTACCCTTTTGAGCCGTGGGTGCGCTGGACGTTGCAGGGAATGGACCTGGCCTCCCTTGCCGGATTCCTCGCCGCCGTCTTTCTCTCCCTTCGCCTTTTCTGGCGCAACCGCCGCCGGTTCGACAGCGAACGGGCGTTTTGCCGGACGACCGGCGCCATCTTCTCTGCGGCGGCGCTCGTGCTGGTCCACCTCGAACCGCGCCACGCGTGGGATGATTTCTACTCCTACGGCCGGGTGTTCAGCCCGATTTTTCTTGTGCTGCTGCTGGAAGGGCTGGAGAAGGGACGGCCGGCCGCGCCGCTGGCGGCGCTGGCGCCGGTGACGGCGCGGATGGGCATGCAGTTTGTCTCGCCGGCGTGGCGCATTTTGCGCGGTCTTGCGGGAATATAGTCCCGCAAATCACATATAATCCGGCACCGGAATCCCGAGAATCTGCTCCAGCGTCTGCTGCAACTGGCGCTGGAAATAGACCGCAAGCCAGAGCAGGAACGTCCGCCGTTCGGGATCCTGTTCGGCAAGGATCGGATAGTCGTGATAAAACGAGTTGAAAGCCTGCGCAAGCTGGAACGCGTAGCGGGCCACATGCGACGGCTCGCCGGCCTCGAGCGCCGCCGCCAGCGCCGCGCCGGACTTCGACGCGGCCAGCAGGAGCTGCCAGAAATCCTCGCCCGCCAGCTGCCTGCCCATCGCCCCGGCGTCCAGGGCGGCGGAGAAATCCGGCAGCTGCTCGCCCCGCTCCTCCAGCTTGCGCAGAATGTTGCGCGCCCGCACGGCGGCATACTGCACGTAAGGCCCGGTTTCGCCCTCGAAACTCAGCGCTTCCTGCAAATCGAAGGCGATCACCGTGTTGCGCGTGAATTTCAGCAGGAAATAGCGGAGCGCGCCGACGGCGATCTGCGTCGCCACGCGCAGCCTTTCCTCTTCCGGACGGTCCGGATGCCGCGAATCGACTTCTTCCTTCGCCTTCTCGATCAGCTTGTCGATCAGATCGTCGGCCTTGACGCCCAGGCCCTTGCGGCCGCTCACCTCCACGTAGGGCCGTTTGCGGTCCTCGTCGGAAAGCGGAATTCCGAGAATGGCGCAAGTGCGCGGCGACAGCGCCACCATTTCATAGGAAAAGTGAACCGACTTTTCCGCCTGCTCGTGGTAGCCGAGCGCGCGCAGGCCGGCCACGACGACGTCCTGAAGATAGCTCTGCCGCGAGTCGATCACGTTGTAGACTTCCGTCCCGTGCCCGAACTGCGGGGCGGGCAGATCGCACGGCTCGTCCGTCGCCACCCAGACCCAGTGCCCGTCCGGGTACTGGCGCAGCGGCTTGTAATGAAAATCGAGGCCGAGCAGCCCGAACTTCCAGAGCTGGTAGGCGATGTCCTTGCCCACGTAGGTGACCGTGCCGTTGGAGCGAACGATCACCTTGGCGTCGTCGGCGGTGTCCTCGTCCTCTCCGCCTTTATGGCGGAAATGGGCAGAAGACATCACCCAGCAGCCCTTGTTTTTCCCCTCCTCGGCGAAATAAATCGCGCCTTTTTCCTTGAGTTGTTCGAAGGCTTTCGCCCAGAATTTCAGGTGCAGGATCTCGCTTTCCCGCGGCAGCACGTCGTAGGCGATTCCCAGCCGCCACATCGTATCCAGGTGGCAATCGACGATGGCGTCGGCGACCAGGTGGGCGATCTCGGCCTCGACGCCCTCGCCGTGCTCGATGGCGTGCAGCGTGCCGCGGCGCCATTCGAGCGCCTCCGGGTGCTCGGCGTAATATTGCGAAACGCGCGCGTAAAGGTCCCAGCAATAATAGTCGAATTTCGGCTGCCGGGCCAGCGCCCGGACCTCTTCCGGCGATTTCTTTTCCACATAGTGGAAGCCGACCACGACATCGGCCACCTGCACCCCGGTGTTGTCAATGTAGTTCTGCACCTCCACCCGGCGCCCCGCCGCACGCAGCATCCGCACGAAGGTGTCCCCGAGCACGGCGTTCCGCAGGTGGCCGATGTGCGCCGCCTTGTTCGGGTTGATGTTGGTGTGCTCGACGATCACCTTGCCGCTGCCGGCCGCCTCGCGCCCGCCCTGCTCTCTGCCTTCGAGCAACGCGCGGCCGTACCAGCCGCGGTCCAGGCGGATGTTGATGTAGCCGCCGCCGGCCACTTCCAGCTTCGCCACGCCCGGCACTGCGGGCGCCTGCGCCACGATCTCTTCGGCAATCGCCCGCGGCGGCCTCTTCAGCGTCCTGGCCAGCGCAAACGCCACCGGCAAGGCGTATTCGCCAAACGCCGCCTGCCGGGGCTGCTCGACCACCACGGCCACTTCCGCGCCATACCGCTCGCGCAGGAAGGAGGCAAACGTTTCCCGGATCTCTTGTTCGATCAGATGGAACACTTCTTCTGGAACCCCTTGAAAACCGGAGGTGGAACCTTTCAGTGTAGCGCGCCGGCACAGGCTGGCCGCGCCCTGGAGCCAACCAAGACCAAATTGGTCCAATTTGTGCTATGATCAAGGCGTGGCCAAGGTAACGTTTCTTCCCGAGAACCGCACCGTCGAATTCGATCTCGACTCGCTTCCCTACCACGAGCAAGGCAAGCCGAAGTCCTTTCTCGACATCGCGCTCCACTTCGGCATCCATCTCGAGCACGCCTGCGGCGGCAACTGCGCCTGCACCACCTGCCATGTCGTGGTGAAGAAGGGCGCCGAGTTCCTGAACGAGATGGAGGACGACGAAGCCGACCGCCTCGACATGGCCGCCGATCTTCAGCTCGGCAGCCGGCTCGGGTGCCAGGCCCACTTTGTCAGAGACGGCGAGGTGGTGGTGGAGATCCCCTCCTGGAACCGCAACTATGTGAGCGAGGGGGGCGGTTCGATCAACCTTGGCGACGCCATTCCCGCGGCCAAGCGCTGAGGCCGGACGCGCGCCCGGGGATCTGCATCATCCCAACAGCGTTTGCCACGCGCTGTAGTCGAGAGCCAGCCGGAGGATGACCTCCTGGCCGACGGATTCCAGCCGGGCCTCTGAGGCGAGCTGGAGCAGTTTCTCGGCGCCTTTCCGGAGCTTCGCCATCTGCCGCAGAGCCTCGAGCCCGTTCAACACCGCCCGGGCATCTTCCGGTCCCCGAAACCGGGCGCGAACCGTGACATCCAGCTTTTCTTCCGCCACCGCGTGAAGGCGCAACTCCTCCAGCGCCTCGAACACCGGCCCCGCCTTCAGCGGCAGCCACTGCCCCGCGGCGGCCCGCAGGCCCTCACCCCCGCCGGCCACAGCCCACAGCTCGCATGCCGGCAACGCGGCGACGGTGCGGATCAGCTCCTCTGGAGGCTGCTCGTCATCCCGGTCCCTGCCGTCGATGACCCTCTCCACGTCGCCGGGCCGGCCCATCATGGCCACGCCCGAGCCGAGGAACAGCACCGCAAGCCCGTCCTTTTCGAGGACGTAGTACGTCTTGTAGTTCCGTTTGACAACCCCGGGGACATCGAAGCGGGGCTCCTGGCCGAACTGTCCGCCAAACTTGCCGCGAAGGAAGGCCAGGGAGGCGGCGCCGTCGAAGCTCCAGACAACTTCCCAGACATCGCGCGCCGCATCGAGCCCCGTGCGTTCCTCGAACCGCCGCAAGGCGGCAGGACGCCTGCCTTCGAGAAACGGGCGGAACCAGGGAGTCTTCTTCAGCCGGTCGATCCGCAGCCCGGCCAGCGCGCGGCTTGAGCCGGGCAGCAGGGGCGCGATGGCGGCATCCACCCGCGCGTGCTGCGGCGCGGGCCGGCAGGCTGACAGAGCCGCCAGAGAGAAAAGCAGAAAGCCCCGCCGGTCGGGCGGGGCCTGAAAACTCTCGGCGCGTGGTGCGGATGAGAGGACTTGAACCTCCACGGGGTTGCCCCCACTAGAACCTGAATCTAGCGCGTCTGCCAGTTCCGCCACATCCGCACAACTGGCTTGCCTGTCGATTCCATTTTCCAAAAAGCCTGGCGCCTGTGTCAATTCTGTGCGCTCCGCAGACGGATCAGCAGCCCGGTGACGAGCTGCTCGATCTGGTCGCGCACCTGCCGCGCCGCCTTCTCGCCGGCGCCGACGGGGTCGGGCACGCGCCACTCGATCACCTCCCGCACGGGAAGGGCCAGCGGCGCGCCGCTCATGTTCACGACGACGTCGTAGCTCTTGACGTCCATGTGCAGCAGCGCCTTCGGGAAATGCCCCTCGAGATCGAGGCCCTTTTCGAGCATCAGCTTCCGGGTCAGTTCGGGGATTTCCAGCACGGGAGACAGGCCCGCGCTGGCCGCCTCGATTGCGCCGCCGCCGTAGGCCCGCGCGAAGGCTTCGGCCATCTGACTGCGGAACGCGTTCCCGATGCAGACAAACAGCACCCTCTTCTTCTTCACCGCGCCGAGCCCTCTTTGACGCCGATGCGCGCCAGAAACCGCCGGTGGATCCGGTCATCCGCGGTCAGCTCCGGGTGGAAGGTGGCGACCATGTGGCGCCCGAAATCGACCAGGACCGGGTCGCCCATATACGTGGCCAGCACCTCGCCCCCTCTGCCCACGCGCCGGATAATCGGGGCGCGGATGAACACGGCTTCCAGCTGGCCGCCGCCCAGCCGGTGGTCGTCGAGCCGCACGACGCGGCTTTCCAGCTGGCGGCCGTAGGCGTTGCGCTCGATGGCCATGTCGACCAGCGCGAGCGACGGCTGCGGCGGGTTCAGCACCTCGCTGGCCAGCAGGATCGCGCCGGCGCAGGTTCCGAAGACGGGTTTCTCCCGGCCGAACTCGCGCAGCGGCGCCATCAGGTCGTAATACTCCATCAGCCTGAGCATGGACGTGCTCTCGCCGCCGGGGATGACGAGAGCGTCCAGCCCGTCCAGCTCGGCCGCCCGCCGCACCTCGCGCGGCTCGGCCCCGGCGCGGCGCAGCGCTGCGGCGTGCGCTTCGTAGTCTCCTTGCAGGGCAAGGACGCCAACCCTTGCCATTGCGCCTTACCAGCCCCGCGTCGACAGCATCTCGGACTCGCTCATGGTGCGCACGTCGAGGCCCGGCATCGCCTCGCCCAGCTCTTCGCTGGCTTCGAGCACCGCTTTCGGGTCGTTGTAGTGCGTGGTGGCCTTCACGATGGCGCGCGCCCGCCGCTCAGGATCCGAAGACTTGAAGATGCCGCTGCCGACGAAGACCGCCTCGGCTCCGAGCTGCCGCATCAGCGCCGCATCGGCCGGCGTCGCCACGCCGCCGGCGCTGAAATTCGGCACGGGGAGCTTGCCGTGGTCGTGCACGAACTGCACCAGCTCGAGCGGGGCCTGCAAACGCTTGGCCTCGGCCATCAGCTCGTCCTGCCGGAGCGCGGCGAGAAGGCGGATCTCCTTCATCACCGTGCGCATGTGGCGGACCGCTTCGACGATGTTGCCCGTGCCGGCCTCGCCCTTGGTGCGGATCATCGCCGCGCCCTCGGCGATGCGGCGCAGCGCCTCGCCCAGGTTGCGGCAGCCGCAGACGAAAGGCACCCTGAAGTCGCGCTTCCAGATGTGGTGCTCCTCGTCGGCGGGCGTCAGAACTTCGCTCTCGTCGATGTAGTCGACCTCGAGCGCCTCGAGCACCTGCGCCTCGGCGAAGTGGCCGATGCGGCACTTGGCCATCACCGGGATCGACACCGCCTTCATGATCTCGCGGATCTTGCTGATGGCCGCCATGCGCGCCACGCCGCCTTCCTTGCGGATGTCCGCCGGCACGCGCTCGAGCGCCATCACCGCGCAGGCGCCCGCCTTCTCGGCGATTTCCGCCTGCCGCGCGTCGGTCACGTCCATGATGACCCCGCCTTTGAGCATTTCCGCCAGACCGACCTTCACGCGAAATGCGTCGTCGAGATAAATCATTTTATCGCCTCCTTTTTTTCCGGATTTACGCCTGAATCCAAATTCCTTTTCTGTACATCACACGATCGCCGGCGCCAGCCCGGCTTCCTCCGCCGCCCGCTGCCGCTCCAGCCCGGCCTGGAAAACCCGGCCCAGAATCCGGAGCCCTTCTTCGATCCATTCCGGCGCCAGCCCCGTGAAACTCAGCCGCAAGGCGGCCGGCTCGGCCCGCTGCACCGCAAACAGGCGCCCGGGCAAGTAGCTGACGCCCGCCTCTTCCGCCTTGCCGAGCAGCCGCTCGGCGTCGAGCGGCTCCGGCAGCCGCACCCAGACGTTGGCGCCGCCCTGCGGCCGCGTGAAGCGCGTCCCGGCCGGCAGATGGCGGGCGCAGCCCTCCAGCACGGCGCGCAGCCGGGCGCGGCCGGCCTCCACAAGGCGCCTGCGGTGATCGGCCAGGCGGCCGCTGGCGGCGAAGCGCAGCAACACGGCCTGGGAAAGCTGGTCCGAGTGCAGGTCCGCCACCTGCTTCCATTCCGCCAGCCTCCGCGCGACGGCGCGCGGCGCCGTCACCCAGCCCACGCGCAGGCCGGGCAGCGCCAGCTTGGAATAGCTCCTGGCCTGGATGACGATTCCGGCGGTGTCAAGCTGCTTCAGGGAGGGTATTTCGGCCCCCTCGTACCGCAGCCCGCCGTAGATATCGTTTTCGATCACCACCACTGCCGCGCGCTGCGCCAGGCGCAGCAATTCGCGCCGCGCCTCCAGTCCCATGGTTTCGCCGGTGGGGTTTTGAAAGCTCGGCGTGACGGCCACCGCCGCCACCGCCTCCCGTTCAAGCGCCCTGCCCACGGCGTCCAGATCGATTCCCTCCGGGCCTACCGGCGCGCCGATCACCCGCACCCCCGCTCTGCGGAACACATCCCGCAGCCCGGGGTAGACAGGGTCTTCCACGAGAACCGCGTCGCCCTCCCGGACGAGCACGCGCGCCAACAGATCGAGCGCCTGCTGGCATCCGCTGGTCACGACAATCTCGTCGCCAGGCAGCGCCGTGCCTTCCGCGCGGGCCTGCTCGAGCAGCCATTCCCGCAGCGGCGCGTAGCCGTAAGGCGATCCCAGTTGGAGGATCTGCGCCACCTGCCCGCTGTCGAGCACTTCGCGGCAGCAGGCGCGGAATTCCTCAACCGGCAACAAATCCTCCCCGGGCCGGGCCGAGACGAAGCTGATGCGCGCCTGGCCGGCCCAGGAGCGGATCTCGCCGGTTGCGCCAGCGAGCCGCGACTCCCAATCGACCGCACCCCCGGCAGGCGCCGCGGCCGCCACGAAGCTGCCCCGGCCGACGTGTCCGCGAATCAGCCCTTCCTGCTCGAGCAACGCGTAGGCCGCCGCAACGGTGGCGCGATTGATGCCAAGCGAGCCAGCCAATTCGCGCGTGGGCGGGATTTTCTCTCCGCGGCTCAGCAGGCCGGCCAGAATCATGTCTTTGAGCTGCCGGTAAAGCTGGCGGTAGAGCGGCTCTTGCGCCTGAGGATCCAGATGGAGCGCGCCCAGCATGGCTCTTTCAAGATAACCAATCGGCCGGGTCCGTGCAAGCCATATCATCCATTTTGGCCGGCCTGAGTCAGCCGTATCGGCCCCACCTTGGGGGAAGCCGACTGCAAGTTGTCGCTGGACGGCCGGGGCGAAATCGCGGAGCGCCCCTTTGCCGGCTGGAACCCGTGTCGCCCGGAACTTCGGCTGAGCTGGCCGAGGCAAAGCGGATTGGCAGGGAGCGGCGGCGCCGGCTCATGACTGGAGGTCCTCCGGCCAATCGCCGAAGGTGGGCAGCGGTGACGCCCTCCTCGGGAGCGCGAACTGCGGCTCCCCCTCGGCAACCTTTTCAGACCGGCAGCCGCGTTCGGCCCGCCCGGCCAGGCGGCTCTGCTGCGGCAGTCGGCGTCACCGTTGCGCGAGCGGTCGTGTCCCGGGGCGCTCACGCGGGCGAGGAAGAAGCCGCATGCGCGGCGAACATGCGTCACCGCACATGGAGCCAGAGAAACATCATGGTGCTGGACACCCTGTGCTCTGCCGTGCCAGAGACGAGCATCCGGACCCAGGCCGCAACTGTTTCGCGAGGGATAATTGGCGCCCCGCTGGCTGCTGTGCGCCTGTCCCGGCGAGGAAACCGGGGCTGCCGGCTCAACCGACACGGCTCGGCGGGCGGTAATTGTTTCCGGCGACAGTTCGGCGCGGGCCGCACTTCGGCAATTCTTACCGGCTGCCGGAAACGAGAAGTCGCCCAAGGCCAACAAATTGCGAGGGCTTGCTGTTTGGTATCGGAATTGCTCTCGAAGGGGGCGAAGGAATTCTCATGAGTACAGAAAACAGCAACAACTCCGGGGCCTCGCTGGCGCCCGAGCCGGCTGCAAGGCGCATGCCGTGGCTCGGCCTGATCCTGGGCGCGGGCCTGGTGGCCGCGCTTGCCGGCCTGGTTTACATGCACAACCACATTGTCAACCTGCGCATGGAGACGGCCGCGCTGAAGCAGGAGCTGGCCTCTTTGCGCCAGACCCTGAGCGCCGCCGACGTGAACGCCGTGCAGGCGATGTCCGCGTTGCGGGCGGAGCTCGAAACCATCCGCAAGGAGTCCGAGTCGACCAGCGAAGAGGCGCGCCGCGCCGCCAGGCGGCATGCGGAGGCCGTCGCGGCGCGTGTGAGCAAGACGCTGGCCGAACAGCAGGCGGCCGAGAAGCAGCAGATCGCCCAGCAGATCGATGAAATCAAGTCGCGCACCGAACAGGCCACGGCGCGGCTGACCGACATCACCTCGGAAGTCAGCGGCGTGAAGTCCGAGGTTGCCAACACCCGCAGCGAGATCGACAAGACGGTGGCCGAGTTGCGCCGCGTCACCGGCGATCTCGGCGTGCTCAGCGGGCTGATCGCCACCAACAGCAAGGAGCTGGCGGCGCTGAAACAGCTGGGCGACCGCGACTATTACGAGTTCAGCCTGGCCAGGAAGTCCGGCCCGCAGAAGGTGGGCGACGTCGTGATCCAGCTCAAGAAGGCGGACATGAAGAACAACCGGTTCACGCTGGAGATCGTCGCCGACGACCGCCGCGTCGAGAAGAAGGACCGCACGGTGAACGAGCCGGTGCAGTTCTACGTGCCCAGCAAGGCGCGCATCCCCTACGAGCTGGTTGTGAACGAGGTGAAGAAGGACGCGGTGGTCGGCTATCTGGCCGCGCCCAAGGTAAAGACGGCAGCACAGCGGCTTTGATTGCGCCGGGTTGACCCGAGGACCGCTCAGGAAGCGGGTTTGCTCAAGTTGGCGAACGGGTGCGGAAGACGGAGACGCGAATTTGATGGCACGAAGATTTTGCCAGGCGCTGTCACTCGGTCTGGCATGGATTTCCGCGAGCCTGGCACAGTCCTGGCCGGCTCGCGGAAATCCGTCGGCGCCGCCGGTGCAAGCGAGTCCGGGGGCTTCCCTGCATTCGCTCTGGTTCAACGCGGCACGCGGCGGGCGGGAAGAATTTGGAGCGGCCAACCGGTTCGCCTTCTTCCGGGTGGGCGCCCGAAAAAGGGATTTTCGAGTTCATCCGGTGCGTTTCCGAGGCCGCACCGGATGCGAAGCACCGGGAACCTCCTCCTCCCGGTACCTTCAAAGGCCGGGCCTCTCCCCGTCCTCGTCCCGAAGCGTACTGGCGCCCGGAGAGCTGACCGACCTCCGGGACGTCAGGGGACGCGAGAGGCGGGGAGAGGCCAGGTTCTTCGATTCTCGGGGCCGGCGTGCCTCGTTGATCCGCTCCCGGCTTGACGGCCGCCAGCAGCGGCCGCCTTTCACGATGGGCGTTTTGTCCGTTTCTTCTTCCCTCTTCCAGCGATAGTGACAGCTGGCGACGGCGGGCCGGTCTTCGGCCCGCCTGTTTTTTCGCCTCCGTCCTGCTTGATTCCCTGTCTCGTGTCCGCCTTTTTTTGGCTGTGGAAACAGCCACAGGAGCCTGAGACAAAGGCGGCCGCGGCGCGGTGCATGGGCATCGCCCGTGGCGCGCTCATGGGAATTTCCGCGCAGGAGGGGATCGATCCGGCGGATCGGTCAGCGTCCTGCCGCCGGGTCAGTCTTGCGCCAGCCAGCGCCGGGTGAGGCCTGCGTAAGAGTCGATGCGGCGGTCGCGGAAGAACGGCCAGTTGCGGCGGACTTCCTCGATCCGGCGCCGGTCGCAGGCGACGACGAGAACCTGCTCTTCCGTCCGCCCCGCCTCGGCCAGAACCACGCCGAAAGGATCGGCGACAAAACTGCCGCCCCAGAACTCCAGCCCGCGCCCGGGCGTCCCCTCGAACCCCACGCGGTTCACCGCCGCCACGTACACCCCGTTGGCGATCGCATGCCCGCGCTGGATGGTGCGCCACGCATCGGCCTGCGCGGCGCCGTGCTCGGCCTTTTCGGCCGGGTGCCAGCCGATCGCGGTCGGGTAGAAGATCACCTCCGCGCCCTGCATCGCGGTCAGCCGCGCTGCCTCCGGATACCACTGGTCCCAGCAGACCAGCACCCCGATGCGCGCAAACGGCGTGTCAAAGACGCGGTAGCCCAGGTCTCCCGGCGTGAAGTAGAACTTCTCGAAGTAGAGCGGGTCGTCGGGGATGTGCATCTTGCGGTAGATCCCCGCCAGTTGCCCGTCGGGGTTCAGCACGGCCGCCGTATTGTGATACAGGCCCGGCGCGCGCCGCTCGAAGAGGCTGGCGACCACCGTCACGCCGGCGTCTTTCGCAAGCCGTGCCAGCCGCTGCGTCGTGGGCCCGGGCACCGGCTCGGCCAGATCGAACAGATCGGCCCGCTCGTCCCGGCAGAAGTATTCGCTGCGGAACAGCTCCTGCAAACACACGATCTGCGCGCCGGCGCGCGCCGCCTCGGCGATGCGCTGCTCCGCCCTGGCGAGATTCTCTTCCGCGTCCGCCGCGCACCGCATCTGCACCAGCCCCACGGTGAACGGATCCGCTTGCAGGTTGGATGTCATACTACGATTGTTTCATATGGTTTCCGGATTGCGCCTTTCCCGCCGTTGGTTCCTCGCTGCGCTCTGGCTGCCGTTGCTGGCAGCGCCGCCGTCGCCGAAGGAGCATTTCGGCTTCGAGCCGGGCGAGGACTACAAGCTGGCCGGCTACGAGCCGGTCGTGTCCTACTTCCGCAAGCTGGCCGCCACGTCCGACCGCATCCGGCTGGTGCAGTTCGGAACAAGCAGCGAAGGCCGGCCGATGGTTGCGGCATTCCTGAGCGACGCGGCGAACCTGAAACAGCTCGACCGCTGGCGGGACATCAACCGCCGCCTCGCCCTCGGGCTGGCTTCGCCCGAAGAGGCCCGCCGCCTCGCCGGCGAAGGCAAGGCGATCGTCTGGATCGACTCGGGACTCCACGCCACCGAGGTCGCCCCGGTCCAGCACGCCCCGCATCTGGCCTGGCGCATGATCACGGACGAGTCCGACGAGGTGCGCCGCATCCGCGCCAACGTCATCCTGATCCAGGTCCCCGTCATCAACCCCGACGGGCTGGACATGGTGGCGGAATGGTATGCGAAAAACGCCGGCACGCCACATGAAATCGCGCCGCTGCCGTGGCTGTACCAGAAATACGCCGGCCACGACAACAACCGCGATTATTTCATGTACAATCTGCCGGAAACGCGGCATGTGGGGAAAATGCTTTTCCAGGAATGGTTCCCCCATATCGTTTACAACCAGCACCAGGTGGCGCCGTTTCCGGCCCGCATTTTCATCCCGCCCTACGCCGAGCCCCTGAATCCGAACATTCCCCCGGCGGTGATGGAGGGCATCCACCGCATCGGCAGCGTGATGAAAGAGCGGTTCCTGCGCGAGGAAAAGCCCGGCGCCGTTTCCTATCTGAGTTTCGATGCGTGGTGGAACGGCGGCCTCCGCTCGGCCCCGGCTTTTCACAATATGCATGGCATTTTGACCGAAACCGCGCTTTATTATTACGCCACGCCGAAGGAATACAAACTTGCGGAAATTCCCGAGCGTTTCTCCAACGGCCTGCCCGCCCGCGAGCCGACGGTCTTCTACCCGAAACCCTGGCTCGGCGGCAGGTGGGCGCTGCGCGATGCGGTCGACTACATGCTGACGGCCGATTTCGCCATCCTTTCCGAGGCTGCGGCGAACCCGTCGCACTATTTGCTGAAAGCCTGGGAAATGGCCCGGGCCAATATCGAGGCAGGCCGCAAGGGGAATCCCTACGCCTGGCTGGTCCCGCCGGACCAGCACGACCCGTGGAGCGCGGCGCAGATGCTCGAACGCCTTCACTGGGCCGGGATCGAGGTGCACCAGGCTTCCGCTGCATTTGAGGCCGGCGGCCGGCAGTGGCCCGCCGGGACGTTCATCCTCTATGCCGCCCAGCCCTTCCGCGGCTATCTCGTCGACCTGATGGAGCCGCAGAAGTACCCGGAGATGCGCACCGGCGCAGGCGGAGCCATCCGCCGGCCGTATGACCTGGCCGGTTGGACGCTTCCCTACCAGATGGGCGTCCAGGCGGTGCGCGTCGACGCGCCGTTTCAGGCGCAGGCGTCCCGGCTGAACTCGATCCCCGTCCCTGCGCCGGCGCTGGATCTGCGGCAAAATTCGGCCTTTCTGGCCATCGCCGCCTCGCTCCGCGCCGGCAAGCCGGTGTATCTCTCCGCCGACGGGCAGCTGTCCCACGAGAAGCCTGCTGCGGGCCGCGAGCTGAAGATGCCGCGCACCGGCCTGTATGTGGGGTGGACCGCCAACATGGATGCCGGGTGGACCCAATGGCTGCTGGACCAGTTCCAGACGCCGTACGAGATCCTCCGCAATGAGGACATCCGCCGCGGCGCGCTCCGCGACCGCTTCGACGCCATCGTGCTGCCGCAGCAGTCCATGCAGTCGATCCTGCACGGCACGCCCGCGGTGGTCACGCTGCGCGCCGGAGAGACGGCCCGCCAGCGGCCGGAATTCACGGGCGGAATCGGGCTCGAGGGGGCCAGGCAACTCGAGGAGTTCGTCCGCCGCGGCGGCACCCTTGTCGCCTTCGACGAGGCCACGGAATTGCCGCTGACCCTGTTCCCGATCGACGTGCGGCCCGGCCTGCGCAGCGGCGCCGGCGCGCAGCAGGACAGCGGCGGCTGGTTCTGCCCCGGGTCTGTTTTGCGGATGACCGCCGACCCGAAGCACCCGCTCGCGTTCGGCATGCCGGCCGAGCACTACGCCACGTCAACCGGCGGCCAGTTTTTCGAGATCCGGGAAACGCCGGAAGGGCCGCGGCCGCGCGCCTTCGTCTGGTATGCGCAGAAGAACCTGCTCGCCAGCGGCTGGCTTTCCGGGGAGCGCGTCATGGCGGGCAAGCCCGCGGCGGTCGAGGCGCCGCTCGGCGAGGGACGCGTCATCCTGTTCGGCTTCCGGCCGCAGTTCCGCGGGCAGACGTTCGGGACCTTCCGCCTGGTGCTGAACGCGTTGTGGCAAAGCGGCGCGGCGCCGCTCCCGTGAAGGGTGCGGCGCCGCAGGAAGTTTTGCGTTCGATCAGTCCGCCTTGGCGATCGAGGCGATCACCAAGGCGCCGTCTTTCAGCTCGCCCGTGACCTTCGCCTTGAGTCCATACAACGACTCGGGCACGCGGTCCGGATTGGCGATCTTCACCACTTTGCCGTCCGTGACCAGCACGGGCTTCGCGCCGCCCTTGATGCAGGCCTTGACACAGGAAACGTCGGCGGCCGAGCCCGACTGGTGCTTCGCCCCGCACTTGTCCTCGGAGATGTAGCCCGTCCATTCTCCGGCGAACAGCGGAGCCCCGAACAACAGCAGTCCCAGAACCAGCTGTTTCATCGAACCCTCCGTTCAGATCCCGGATTCGGAATCTGCCCTTCAGAGTACACGAAGAACCGGTCCGGGGCAACCCGGCGGCGTCAGTTTGCCGCGGCGGCCTTCTTGCGCTCGGCGATGGGCACGAACTGGCGCTCGCCGTGTCCGATGTAGAGCTGGCGCGGACGCGCGATCTTCTGCTCGGGGTCTTCCAGCATTTCCTCCCACTGCGCCAGCCAGCCCACGACGCGCGGGATGGCGAACAGCACGGTGAAGAGGCTCGGCTTGAAGCCCATGGCTTCGTAGATGATGCCGGAGTAGAAGTCGACGTTGGGATAAAGCTTGCGCTTGATGAAGTATTCGTCGGAGAGCGCAATCCGCTCCAGCTCCTTGGCGATCTCGATCTTCGGGTTGTAGCCGGTGACCGAGAAGACCTCGTCGGCGGTGCGCTTGATGATCCTGGCGCGCGGGTCGTAGTTCTTGTAGACGCGGTGGCCGAAGCCCATCAGCCGCACCTCGCCCTTCTTCACGCGCTCGATGTAGGCGGGGATGTTTTTCACATCGCCAATCTGGTCGAGCATGTGGAGCACTTCCTCGTTGGCCCCGCCGTGCAGCGGGCCGCTGAGCGCAGCCGCCGCGGCGGCCACCGAAACGTAGGGATCGGCCAGCGAGGACCCGACCACGCGCATCGTGCTGGTGGAGCAGTTCTGTTCATGATCGGCGTGAAGGATAAACAGGATGTCGAGGGCGCGGGCCAGCACCGGGTTGGCGATGTACTTCGGCTCGAGCAGCCGCCACAGCATGTTCATGAAGTTTTCGGTGTAGCCGAGGTCGGGATCCGGGTACACGTAGGGCAGCCCGAAGTGGTGCCGGTAGCAGTAGGCCGTAATCGTCGGCATCTTGGCGATGAGCCGCACGATGTGCTTGCGGCGGGTCTTCGGGTCGCGGACGTTCTTTGCATCCGGATAAACCGTGGACAGCGCCGCCACGGTGGAGATCAGCATCCCCATCGGGTGGGCGTCGTAGCGGAAGCCCTCGAGAAACTTCTTGGTGGTCTCGTGGATCAGCATGTGCTTCTTCACGAGCGCCACCCACTGGTCCAGCTCTTCCTGGGCGGGAAGCTCGCCGTTGAGGATCAGATAAGCCACCTCGAGGAAAGAGCAGTGCTCGGCCAGCACCTCGATGGGATAGCCCCGATAGCGCAGGATCCCCTTGTCGCCATCGATAAACGTGATGGAGCTGCGGCAGCTCGCGGTATTGAGGAAAGCAGGATCATAGCTCATCAGCCCGAAATCCTCGGGCGAGGTCTTGATCTGCCGCAGGTCCGGCGCATGGATGGCGCCATCCTGGATGGGCAGCTCGTACTGCCTCCCTGTGCGCTCGTCAGTCACCAAAAGACGGTCTTGTGCCATTTGCACCCCCGAACAGAATTCGCGGCCGGGAAAAAACGCCGACAATCCAGACCTATCAGATGATGAGGCCCGGGTCAAATGGTGACATTCGGATCCGCAAATAGCGTTCCCGGGCTGAGCCGCCAGCCGGGGTCGAGGCGCGACTTCACCGCCCGCATCCGGGCGATCTCCTCCGGCGAGTACATCAGCTCCAGCAGATGCCGCTTGCGCTTGCCCAGCCCGTGTTCAGCGCTCACCGTGCCGCCCAGCCGCACCGCCTCGCGCGCGGCTTCGGCCATCCAGGCGCGGCCGCGGGCGGCCGTGTCCGCGCTGTCCGGCAGGATGTTGACGTGGACGTGCGCGTCGCCGATGTGGCCGTAGATCGTGTAAGCCCCGGCAAAGTTCGCCTCCAGCTCGCGCCGGTAGAAGTCCATCATCGCGGCGTTGCGCCCGGGCGGCACGGCGAAGTCCGAACTGATTTTCTCGAAGCCCCGGCCGCGGACGCGCGCGTTCACCGCCTCCGGCAGCGCGTGGCGGAATGCGCGGAAGCGCTCGCGGTCGGCCGCCTCCGTCCCGAACCAGCTCTGCTCAAGCGCCTCTGCCTGGCCGAGCCGCTCAAGCCACTGGTCCACGGCGTCGCCTTCCAGGCCGTCCAGCTCCTGTTCGACCATCAGGCAGGCGCGCGCCCCGTCCGGCACAGGCGCTGCCGTGTCGCTGCGCAGAACGCCGAGAGAGGCCTCGTCCATGAACTCGAGCATGTTGAGCTCCCCGATGGCGCGCCACTGATCGACCGCGGCCAGCGCAGCGTCCATGTCGGGGAAGAACACCACGCCGGACAGCAGCGCCTGCGGCTGCGGCAGAAGCGAAACCTCCGCCTCGGCCACAATGGCCAGCGTCCCTTCGCTGCCGCACAACAGCCCGGCCCAGGTGGCGTCCTCCGGCAGAAAATAGCCAGCCGTGTTCTTCGTGGTCGCCGGCTGCCGCACCGGCTCGTAAGGAAAATCCAGAGGCTCGCCGCGGCGGAACGTGCGCACGCTGCCGTCGGCGAAAACGGCCGTGACGGAGAGCAGGTGGCGGCGGGTGGAGCCGTAGCGGAAGCTGCGCGAGCCGCTGGCGTTGGTGGCGATGTTGCCGCCGATCGTGGCGGTCCACTCGGTGGGGTCGGGCGCGTAGAACTGCCCCGTGCGCGCGGCGGCGGCCTGAAGATCCCTGAGCAGGACTCCCGCGCCTGCGGCGGCGCGCCCGCGCCCGATTTCGAGCCGTGTGAGCCGCTCCGTGGAGATCAGCCACCCGCCTTGCGGGCAGCGGCCGCCGGTGATGCCCGTGCCCGCGCCGGACGGCGTCACCGCCACGCCGAGCGAGGCCGCCCGCTGCATGGCGGCCGAGAGCTCTTCCACCGTTTGCGGGGCAAGGATGCAGTCGGCGTAGCCCTGGTAGCCCGAGGCATCCTCGACGAGGGTCAAGCGATCAAACCTCCAGGATGACAGGCAGCACCAGCGGGCGCCGTTGCGTCTCCTTGTTCAGGAACCGCTTCAGGTCGGCGCGGATCTTTTCCTGGATCACGCCCCAGTCGGCCCGCTCCTCGCTGGTGCTGTTTTCGATCGTGCGGACGACCACGTCGCGGGCCGCTGCCAGCAGGTCGGCCCGCTCCTCGGGGGAGACGAAGCCGCGCGTGACGATTTCCGGCGTGCCTTCCACGCGGCCCGAGTGCTTGTCGATGGCGATGATCGGGATGAGGAAGCCGTCCTCGCTCAGGTGCCGCCGGTCGCGGATCACCATGTCCTCGACCACCTCGTCGATGGAGCCGGAGTCGATGCAGACGCGGCCCACGGGCACGTTGTCCCCGCGCCGCGCCCCTTCCTCGTCGATCAGCAGCGTCTGCCCCGTCTCGAGCACGAAGCTGTCCTCCAGCCCGTAGTCGGCCAGGTGCGCGGCCAGCGAGGCGTGCTTCGACATCTGCCAGTATTCGCCGTGGATCGGAACGAAGTAACGGGGCCGCACGAGGTTGAGCAGCAGTTTCAGCTCTTCCTGCGAGGCGTGCCCGGAGACGTGCACCGGCGGGTTCATCTGCCCGGCGACCACCTCGGCGCCCCGCCGGGCCACGTGGTTCATCATCCGCCCGATGGCCTTCTCGTTGCCCGGAATGATGCGCGCGCTGTGCACAACCAGGTCGCCGCGCTCCAGCCGCAGGTGCTTGTGGCTGTCCACCGCCACGCGGCTCATCGCCGACATCGGCTCGCCCTGCGTGCCGCTCACCACCACGACCACGCGGTGCGGCGGCGCGCTCATGATGTCCTGCGGCCGCAACAGCAGGTTGTCCGGGATCTTCAGCAATCCCAGATTGTGCGCGATCTCGGTGTAGGACAGCATGCTGCGGCCGAGGAAGGCGACCTTGCGGCCGGAAGCGTGGGAAATGTCGAGGATCTGCTGGATGCGGTGCACCGAGCTGGCGAAGCAGGTGATCACGATGCGCCGCTGCGCGCGGTTGAAAATCTCCTCAAACCGCGGCAGCACGGCCCGCTCCGAAGGCGTGTAGCCGGGCCGGTCCACGTTGGTCGAGTCCGAGAGCAGCAGGAGGACGCCCTGCTTGCCGTATTCGGCCAGCGTGTGCAGGTCGAACAGCGCGTTGTCGGTGGGCGTCGGGTCGATCTTGAAGTCGCCAGTATGGATCACCACGCCGAGCGGGGTGCGGATGGCCAGCGCGACCGCCTGCACAATCGAGTGCGTGACGTGGATGAATTCGATTTCGAACGGCCCCAGCGTGACGCGGTCGCCCGGCTTGATCCGGTTCAGGCGGCTCTGGGCGGCCATCTCGTGCTCTTCCAGCCGGCGCTCGACCAGGGCGAGCGTGAACTCCGTGCCGTAGACGGGCACATTGATCTCGCTCAACAGAAACGGAACCGCCCCGATGTGATCCTCGTGGCCGTGGGTCAGCACCAGGCCGCGAACCATCTCGCGGTGCTGCTCCAGGTAGGTGAAATCCGGCGTCACGATGTCCACGCCGAGCAATTCGGCGTCGGGGAACATCATGCCCGCGTCGATGACGAGGATGTCGTCGCCGTAGCGCAGGGCGAGGCAGTTCATGCCGAACTCGCCCAGGCCGCCCAGCGGGATCACCTGAAGCAGCTTCTCAGACATGGTCGGGGGGAGACTCCTGAAATAACAAGGCTAACACGCAAAGGGCCCGCCCCCGGGAGGGCGGGCCCGTTCTTCTGATGTTCAATGGGAGAAACAGATTCGACGGTCTCGCGACCGAAAAACCTGTATGTGATTCGAGCGTAGAGCCTCGAAAAAGGCTTGTCAAGAAAAAATCTCTTCTCCCGAAATTTGTCCATAACTGACTGCAAAGCAATAACTTATCGGACTTGACAACACGCAGCCGAAATGGCAGGCGGCCGCCCCGGACGCCCTTCCGGGCACGCCCGGTTCCGGTCTATGTGTGAGAAACCGGAGGGCTTATCGCCCCTGTCATGCCGCAGTGGCCTGCTCTGCCCCGCCCCGGCCCGGCAGCCTCCGCGCGTCCGGCCCGCCCGGCCGGTGCGGAGAACCGCAAGATATTGTAAATTAATGACTTATTCGCGAAAACTAGTCGATCCGCACCACCGTCATCGGGTCATCGTTGCCGTAGAGGCGGATGCGGCGGCGGCGCATCATGGCCACAAAAACGGCGAAAACGCACCCCCCGCCGAAGCAGATCAGCAACAGCAGGCCGGTCAGCTTGAAGATCCCGATCAGCAACCCGCCGACGTTCGGCACCGGCGGCGGCGTGGTGGCCTCGTTGCGGACGACCTCGGCTTTCCACTCCAGCGCGTCCAGCACCGGCCTGGCCAGCGCCTCCGGCGCGCCGCCCGGGAAGACCGCCACCAGGACGTAGGAGCGCTTCACCAGCCAGCCCGGCTGCTTGCGGAACTCCAGCTCCCGCTGCCGGGCCATCTGCGGCGTGTGATAGTAAAAAATCGCGTAATCGGCCACCTGCGAGCCGAGAGCGAGCTTGCCGGCCTGCGCTTCGGCCCCGTCTTCGAAGCCGGCGAGGGAAGCCGGCACCATGGGCAGGAACTTGCCCAGGGAGTGCACGCCGAGCAGATAGCGCTCGCTGTTGCGCACCAGGCCCTTCTCCGGCAGATAGCCGGGAAGGTACGGCAGGCCGCCCCCGCTGCGCATGGCCGGCGCGGCGCGGAACAGCTCTTCCAGCTCCGCGGGCAGCGGCCGCCACCCTTCAAACAAAAACACGTAGTTTTGATGGGCCAGCATCAGCCCGCCCGGGGTGACGCAGCTCGTCAGCGAGTCGCGCACGGGCGTGCATTTGGCGGGGCGGTTGGCCTGATACCAAGCCAGCGCTCCTGTGGCGTCCTGGAGGCGCCATGCCGTGCCGGCGAAACGGCCGACCGGGCCCTCGTAGATGGCGCGCTCGGCCGCCTCCCCGCCGTACTCGGCCCACAGCATGGGGTCTTCCGGCTCGACCGGGGCGGCCTTCACCCGCCGGGAGCCGTGCCATGCCTCGGGCCAGATTTGCGCCTGGCCGAGAGTGGCGAAAAACGCAAGCAGAATCAGGCGCCGCAGCATTTCTTGTACTTTTTGCCGCTGCCGCACGGGCAGGGATCGTTGCGCCCCACCTTGGCCGCCTTGATGACCTGCGCCTTGGGGGCGCCGGAAGCCTCGCCGCCGGCGAATTGCAGCATCTCCAGCTCGCGCTCCTTCTTCCGCTGGATGTTGCGCGTCAGGTCGATGAAGGAGGACTGGGCCGCGCGGCGCTCGTCCTCGTCGGCAGCGCGGCCCGGCGTGTCGCCGTTGCCGTCGCCGTCCCAGCCGGCATCCACTGTGCTGTGCGCCCTCTCCACCGACGGCTGGAGGAAGAACAGGAACCGCACGGTCTCGTCCTCGATGCGGTCCATCATCTCCTGGAACAGGCGGAAGCCTTCCTTCTTGTATTCGATCAGCGGGTCCTTCTGCCCGTAGGCCCGCATGCCGATGCCCTCTTTCAGGTGGTCCATCGTCAGCAGGTGGTCCTTCCACTGCTGGTCGATGACGTTCAGCCAGACCATGCGTTCCATTTCGCGCATGACCTCCGGCCCCACCAGGGCTTCCTTTTCCTCGTAACGGCGGCGGAGCTTCTCGAGGATGTACTCTTCCATCTCGATCCGCGACATCTGCTGGATTTCCGCCGGCAGGATTTTCACGCCGAACTGCGAGTTGATGTCGGTTTGCAGCCCGACGAGGTCCCACTTGTAGGGATCCACGCCTTCCGGGCAGCGCGCGTCGATGAAAGAGGCAAGGATGCCGTCGACGATCTCGAACAGCCGCTCCTTCATGTCGCGGCCCTCGAGCAGCTGGCGGCGCAGGCCGTAGACGGCCTTGCGCTGCTTGTCCATCACGTCGTCGTATTCCTTGACGTGCTTGCGGATGGCGAAGTTCTGCGCCTCGACGGCCTTTTGCGCCGCCTCGATGCGCTTGGTGATGAGCCGCGACTCGATGGGCACGTCCTCTTCCATGCCCAGCCGCAGCATCAGGTTCTGGATGCGGTCGCCGCCGAAGATGCGCAGCAGGTCGTCCTGGAGCGAGAGGTAGAAGCGCGACTCGCCGGGGTCGCCCTGCCGGCCGGCGCGCCCGCGCAGCTGGTTGTCGATGCGCCGCGACTCGTGGCGCTCGGTGCCGAGGATGCACAGCCCGCCCGCGGCGACCACCTTTTCGTGCTCCGCGTCGCACTGCGCCTTGAAGACCGCGTAAATCTCGCGCCATTTCCCGATCGGCACGCGGTAGTGCAGATCGCCGCGCATGAAGTAGTAAAACTGCGTGTCGGCGATCGTGCTGTACAGCTCGGCCGGGATCGTTTCGGCCGCTTTCTGCCGCAGCGCCTCTTCCTGGGCGAGGAATTCCGGGTTGCCGCCGAGCAGGATGTCCGTGCCGCGGCCCGCCATGTTGGTGGACACCGTCACCGCGCCCAGCCGGCCCGCCTGGGCGACGATGTAGGCTTCGCGCTCGTGGTTTTTGGCATTCAGCACCTCGTGCCGGATGCCCATTTTCTTGAGAATTCCGCTTAATTTTTCCGATTTTTCCACCGAAATCGTGCCCACCAGCACGGGCTGGCCGGTCTTGTGCCGTTCGGCGATCTCTTTGGCGACGTTGCGCCATTTTTCGACTTCGGTGCGGTAGACGACGTCGTTGTGATCCTTGCGGATCATCGGCCTGTGGGTCGGGATCACCACGACGTCGAGGTTGTAGATCTTGTTGAACTCCGCCGCTTCGGTGTCGGCGGTGCCGGTCATGCCGGCCAGCTTCCTGTACAGCCGGAAGTAATTCTGGAAGGTGATGGTGGCCAGCGTCTGGTTTTCCCGCTCGATCTTGACGCCTTCCTTGGCCTCGATCGCCTGGTGCAGCCCGTCGGACCAGCGCCGGCCGGGCATGAGGCGGCCGGTGAACTCGTCGACGATGATCACCTCGCCGTCCTTGACGATGTAATCGCGGTCGCGCTGGTACAGCACATGCGCGCGCAGCGCCTGCTGCACATGGTGGTTGAGCTCGATGTACTCGGGGTCGTACAGGTTCGGCACCCCGAGCAGCCGCTCGACCTTGGCCACGCCCTCCTCGGTCAGCGCCACCGTGCGGTTGCGTTCATCCACCGTGTAGTCGCCGGTGGTGTACTTCTCGCCCGGTTCGCGGCCCTCGATCACCTCGCCGCGGACGAGCTTCGGGATGATGGCGTTGACCTTGTAGTATTTGTCGGTGGATTCCTCCGACGGGCCGCTGATGATGAGCGGCGTGCGCGCCTCGTCGATCAGGATCGAGTCCACCTCGTCGACGATCGCGTAATTGTGCTCCCGCTGGACGCAGTCCTCCAGCCGGAACTTCATGTTGTCGCGCAGGTAGTCGAAGCCGAACTCGTTGTTGGTGCCGTAGGTGATGTCGCAATGGTAGGCGGCGCGCCGCTCGTCGTCGTCGAGGCCGTGGACGACGAGGCCCACGCTCATGCCGAGGAAGCGGTACACGCGGCCCATCCACTCCGAGTCGCGCCGCGCCAGGTAGTCGTTCACGGTGACGACGTGCACGCCGTCGCCGGTGAGCGCGTTGAGATAGACGGGCAGCGTCGCCACCAGCGTCTTGCCCTCGCCCGTCTTCATTTCGGCGATCTTGCCCTGGTGCAGGACGATGCCGCCGATCAGCTGGACGTCGAAATGCCGCATGTTGAGCACGCGGCGCGACGCTTCGCGCACGACGGCGAAGGCGTCGACGAGCAGGCTGTCGAGGCTCTCGCCATTGGCGAGGCGCTGCTTGAATTCCGCGGTCTTGGCCGCCAGTTCCGCGTCGGAGAGCTTCTGGAGCGAAGGCTCCCGGCTGTTGATGGCTTCCACGATCGGCCGAAGCTTTTTGACTTCGCGCTCGTGCTTTGTGCCGAAAATCTTCGCCAGAAGGGTGTCGATCATAAATGCGGCTTTACTCTCATTCTACCGCAGGGGTCTGCTCGCCCCCGCGGGAACGCGCGGCGCCGCACGGCCCGAGGCCCGCCCTCAGGCGTTCATCTCGTCCCACGTCACCACGCGCTTCTCGTAGATGGAGCGCGTCCCCATCAGCGCCACCAGCGTGGCTTCAAAGGCGCTGTCGACGTCGTTCAGCGGGCGGCGCCTGTTGCGCACGTTGTCGAGGAAGGCCGCCAGCGACATCCGCGTCGCATCCTGGCCCGCGCCGGGGACCTCCAGCTTCACCCGCTGCCGTTCGGTGCGCGGCTGGAACTCGGCGCGGATCAGGTCGACGGCGCCCTCGCTGAGGAAGACGCGCTCCTGGATGCCGGTGAACCCGGGCGGGTCGAAGTAGTGATGGCTGAAGTTGATCTGCACGCCGCCCTCGAACTCGTAGATCAGGCTGTAGTGGTCCATCACGGTGCGCCCGGGCGGCGTGTCGACGAACAGCGTCGTGCCCCCGTCGCCGTAACAGCGCAGCGGCGGCTTGCCGATGGCCCAGCGGAACAGGTCGAGGATGTGGATGCCCTGGTCGACGACAATATCGCCGCATTTTGTTTTGTCGAAATACCAGGGGATGTTCCGCGGCAGGTCCCCGCCGTGGCGCATCCCGTGGCATTGCAGCACGCGCCCCGCCTTGCCTTCGTGGATCCAGCGCATGGCGGCGGCGCGCGCCGGGTCGTGGCGCAGCTGGAAGCCGACCTGCATGATGACCGGCGCGCGGCGCGCCGCGTCGCGGACGGCGCGGCAGTCCTCCACCGTCAGCGCCAGCGGCTTTTCCGCGTAGAGATGCTTGCCGCGCTCGAGCACGGCGATGTCGATCTCGCGGTGCGTGTAGTCGGGCGCGGCCTGGATGACGGCGTCCAGCTCGCGGACTTCGTCGAGCATCCGCCGGTAGTCGGTGAACGTCCGCGCCGCGCCGCCTTTCTTCGCCACGGCGGTGGCCGCGGCGTCGGCGCGTTCGGGCAGGATGTCGCAGACAGCGACCACCTCCGCGCCCTCCAGCTCGAGCAGGTGCTCCAAAAGGAAGGCGCCGCGGTTGCCCGCGCCAATCACCGCCACGCGGATCCTGTCCGCGCGGTTCTGCGCCCGCAGCAGCGCGGGCGCGGCCAGCATCGCTCTTCGTGTCATCATTTCCCTTTCACCTCGTCGAGCAGGCGCAGCGCGGCTTCCACGAGCCGCTCGCCGCTGCCGCGGCCGCAGCGCGCCGTGATCACTTCGTAGTGGCCGTGGTCCCAGGCCGGGCGGTCCGGGAAGTAGCCGAGGCTGCCGTTGGCGAGCGAAACCGCCACGGTGTGGCGGAACGGCGAGGCGCGCCGCAGGGCCAGCCCCAGCTCGACGAAAATCTCGCCCGGCAGCCCCGCCCACGCCAGGTCGCCGCCGAGCGCAATCACCTGCACCTCGGCCTCCCGCTCCGGCTTGCCGAGGGCCTCCACCTCGGCGATCCGGTATGCCTTCACCAGATCCAGAAACGCGATCTTTTCGCCCTTCCTCTCCCGCTCCAGCACGTCCCGGCTCCACGACAATTCCTGCGCGTCATGTTTTACCAAGGGCAGGGCGATGCGGGCCGAAGCCGTGCGCAGCGCCGTCCGCTCCACCGGCGCGGCGCGCGCCAGCGCCTTCAACACCTCCCCGGCGAGCACCGTGCCGATGCGGGCCGCCTCGCCGTGGCCGTTTTGCGGGCGAGCGTCGGAGACATCAATGTGGTTGATGTTGCCCGCGCAGCCGAGCGTGAAGATCGTCACGCCGCCGCCGCGGGCGCAGCCGACCAGCCGCGACAGCGTATAGGGATAGTCGGCCGAGACCTCCGTGCCGCCGACCGTGTCCAGATGCAGGGCGTAGTTGACCAGCGTCGCCACGGGCCGGCCGTCGGCTGCGTCCACCGCGACCACGGAAACGCGCGGGTCCACAGGGCCCACAGGGCGCACGATGCCGGGATTGCCCTTGCCCGGGTTGAACCTCACCGTGCCGTCCTTCATGAAGAAGCGGCGGTGAAAGACGAGCGACGGCTCGTGGCCCTCGGCCCAGGCGATGCGCGCCGGCCCCGCCGCGGCCGCCGCCAGCCGCACCACCTCCGCGATCTTCGCCGGCAGGCCCGCTGCAAACTCGCCCTCCACCACCGGAGCGAGATGCGTGTGCGTGGCGCTGATCATGACAGCCGCCGGCGGGATGCCCGTCTCCAGTTCGATCCGCCGCCGCGCCTCCTGCACGACGCCGCCCGGCACTTCGAGCAGGTCGCAGGCGGCCAGCGCCGCGCGCCGCTCCTCTTCCGCCAGAACGAGCGCCTTGCACCACAAATCGTCATGAACGGCCGTGGACAGCCGCAGGCGAAAGTACCCCGCCAGCGGGACCGGCTTTTCGGGAGTGATCCGCACCTGCGCCGCCCCGGCCCGCAGCGGCTGCGCCGTGCTGCTGATGCCGGAGACGATCAGCAGGACAAGGGGTGGAAGAGCTGTTCTCATGCTGGCGGCGCTGCACCCTCCGCCGCCCATGCTACAGCAGCCCGGCGCGCGATTCCAGGCAACGGGCGAGGCCCCGCTCTCCGTTTGCGCGAGCAGCGCGGCCACAGCCGCGTCGCGGCGCCTTCTGCGGATGATACGATGGCGGGCTGATGCAGCTTCGCCGCCGCTCCCTGTTCTTCGCGCCGCTGGCTTCGCTTGCCGCGCGGCTGCGCGCGCAGCAGCCGCGCCTGCGCCTGGGCTACGACACCTACTCGATCCGCTCGTGGGGCCTGAAGGCGCTCGAGCACCTGGAGTTCGCCGCCAGCCACGGTTGCAGCGCGCTACAGATCTCCTCGCTCGGCGACTTCGCCTCGCTCGAGGAAAGCTATCTGAAGCGCGTCCGCGACCGCGCCGCCGAGCTTGGCATCGCGCTCGACGCCGGTACCGGCTGCATCTGCCCCTCGGCCCGCGCCTATCGCAACCGCAAGGAGGACCCGGCCGAACATCTGCGGCGCGCGCTGCGCGTCGCGCAGCAGATCGGGGCGCGCTCGCTGCGCTGCTACCTCGGCGACTTCGAGGACCGCCTGCACCCGCAGGGCATCGGGTTCCACATGGAGAACACCTTGCGCGTGCTGCGGGCCGTGCGCGACACGGCGCTCGAAACCGGCGTGCGGATCGCGCTTGAAAACCACTCCGGCGACATGCAGGCATGGGAGTGCCGCCAGGTGATCGAAGAGGCGGGCACGGATATCGCCGGGGCCTGTCTGGACACGGGCAACCCGGTCTGGTGCGCGGAACACCCTGAGGTCGCCATGGAGGTGCTCGGCCCGGTGGCTGTGACCACGCATGTGCGCGACACGGCGATCTTTCCGCACCCGCGCGGCTGCGCCGCGCACTGGACCGCCCTGGGCGACGGCTGCATCGATCTCGTGCGGCTCGCCGAACTGCACAGGAAACTCTGCCCGCAGGCGCCGCTGCATCTGGAAATCATCACCGGGCGCCCGCCGCGCATCGTGCCCTTTTACAAGGAGTCCTTCTGGAAAGCCTTCCCCAAGGCGCGCGCAGCGGAGTTCGCGCGCTTCGTGGCGCTGGTCAGAAGCGGCTCGCCGCTGATGAAGCCGATGGTGATCGAAGACGTCCCGGGCATGGACGTGCCCGAGTACCTGGCCGCGCTCAGGAAGCAGCAGTGGCTCGACCTGGAGCGCAGCCTCGCCTGGGCGCGGGAGAAAATGGCCGCATGACCCGCATCCTGACGGCGCAGCTCAAGGAACGCTATGCGCTGGTGGTGCGCGCCGAGTCGGCCCCGGAGCAGCTGGACGCGGCGCTGGAGGCCGCCCTGCCGGCGCTGTTCGACCACGTCATTGCGCTCGGCCCGGAGTGCCCGGGCAGGCCGTTCCTGCGCTATCTCGGCTTCACGGCGGAGGGGCGGATGCAGATCGAGGCGGGCATCCAGACGCGGGACCCGATGCCTTCGGGCGCACAGATCGAGTCGATCGTCCTGCCTGCGGGCGAAGCGGCCATGGCCGACGTCCGCGGCGGCAGCGCCGAGCTGATGCGCGCCCACGAGGCGCTTGACCAATGGATGGAGCAGCATGGCCGCCGCCCCGCGGGCCCGCGCGAGGAACACCCTCTCGAATGGACGGAGCAGGAGCGGCGCGTGAGGCTCATCCAGCCGCTCGAGGCGGCCTGACCGCATCCCGCGCCATCAGAATCGCGTCTTCGGCCGGGTTGGCGTAATAGGCGCGCCGGCGGCCGCAGACGGCAAATCCCTGCGACTCGTAGAAACGGATGGCGGCCGTGTTCGACTCGCGCACCTCCAGCCAGATTTTCCGCCCTTCCAGCAACGCGAGGAGCGCCCGCGCCACGCCGCGGCGGCGCGCTTGCGGGTGCACGGCGAGGTTCAGCAGCTCGGCCTCGCCGCCGGGAAGCTCCTGCCAGACGGCGACGCCTTCGATGCGCCCGCCGCGCTCGGCGACGAACGCGCGCTGCGGCGGCGCATCCGGAGCAAGCCACTGCGCGGCCTCCGGACACAGCCGCAGGAGCGCCTGGACGGCTTCCGCGTCGGCGGGCGTCATCGGCCGCAGAGAGAGTCCCACAGCTCCACCTGCCTCTGCGCAATCCGGTCCCAGCCGTAATGCATCTCGGCGTGCCGCCGCGCGGCCGCGGCCAGCCGGTCGCGCAGCGCGGCGTCGTCCAGCAGCCGGAGAACCGCCGCGGCGAAGCCCGCGGCATCCTGCGCGATGAGCACGCTTTCCCCGTCGGCCAGCCCCAGCCCGGCCACGCCGGACGGCGTGGAGACGATGGCCCGCCGGGAAGCCATCGCCTCCAGCGCCTTCAGATTGGTTCCGGCGGACTCGAGGGTGGGGATCAGCACGATGGTGCTGCGTTCGTACAGCGGCTGCACATCGGCCACGTAGGCGTGCACGGTGATGCGGGGGTCGAGCGGGCGCGGCGTCCAGTACAGCTCCGGCTGCGGGCCGGCCACTACGGTGAGGCGCACGTCGCGGTGCGCAAGCCGCGGCCACACCTCGTCCACCAGGAACAGGAACGCACGAACGTTGGGGAAGTGCCGGAAAGACCCGACAAAGAGCAGCTCCGGAGGCCCGGCGGGCGGCTCCGGCGCGGCGCGAAACCGCTCGAGGTCCACGCCGTTGGGCAGGATCACCGTCTTTTCCGGGCAGGCGAGCAGCGCGGCGTCTTTTTCGCTCATCGCCACCACGCGGCGCGCCCGCCGGATGGCAGCGCGCTCGAAGCGGCGCCACCGCCACAGGTCCCACCAGGAGCCGGGCGAGCGCCGCCGCTCGTGCACCTGATGGTACAGGTCCCAGGTGACGTCGTGCTCGACGAGGATGTCCGGGCGGTAGCGCGCCATCTGCGTGTACTCGGCCTGCAACAGGGCCGCGCCGCAGGCGCGCATCAGCCGGCGAAGCGAGCGGTCCAGCTCCGGCGTGTAGAACTCGCAGGCCTCCGGCGGCAGCAGCGTCGACCAGCGCGGCTCGCGCCAGCGCGGCCGCGCGGCGGCATAGACGGCGGCGCAGAACCCGCCAATCCTGGCGAAATCGGACTCGCTCTGGCCGTCCTCGAAGCCGAACAAAACGATGTCATATAGTGCGGAACATTTCCGCAGCAGATTGTAGAGCCGCACGGCGCCGCCGTGGGCCGGCGGCCACGGCAGATAGGGGGTCAGCACGGCCACGCGCGGCGCGCCGGGGCGGAAGCCGCGCCCGCCCGCCTCGCGCCACTCGCGCGGCAGCTCGCTGCGGTCGCGCTTCCACGGCGCCAGCCACCGCGGCCGCAGAAAGATGCGGTCGCGCGGGACCCCGGCGAGGAACAGCAGCGAGGCCAGCGGCTCGCGCCAGTGCACATGGTGCCGCTCGAGCCGCGCATTGAAGGCGAGCACGCGGAACGGGAAAGCGGCCAGCGCCGCCAGCAGCGCGCGCCGGTCCTCCAGGCTCGCCGCGCACAGCGCCACCCGCCGCCCGCGCGCCGCCCGCCGCAGCTCGAGCCACATTTCGCCTGCGCCCGCCCCGCGGGCGGGCACTTGCAGGACGGCAACGCCCGGTACCAGCCGCCGCATTTCCTCGCCGTGCGGCCCATCGCCGGCGATGAGAACCACTGGCTCCGGATCCTTGCCGAGCAGGGCGAACAGGATCCGCTTGAGCCGCTGCTTCACGCGCGCCTCCCTCCCGCGCGGCCGAGCGCCAGTTGCAGCACCGCCCAGCTGGCCATCGGCAGCACCGCCGCGGCCACGCAGACAGGCGCGAACCCGTAGCGGTCCACCACGCGCCCGGTGATCGAGGAAAACACGCCTTGCAGCGCGCCGTAGACGGCCGTCAGCCCGCTGACGGCGAAGGCCGCGCGGTGCGCGCCGAACAGGTCCAGCGGCATCGCGTAGATGTTCACGCTGGAGGCGACGCAGGCAAAGAAGGACAGGCAGATGAAAACGGTCGCCCAACCCGGCCCGGGCGCCCACGGCGCCGCCGCGCCGCCCAGCAGCAGGAGCGAGGCGAGCAGGATCGTGCGCAGCCGCGCAGGCGTCACATCCTCTTTGCCGGCCGACCAGCGCAGCGCGAGCCACCCGCCGGCCAGCCCGCCCAGCGTGGCGAAGATCGGCGGCACCCAGGCGAAGCGGTAATTCGCCTCCGCCTGAGGCAGTCCGTGGACGCGAACCAGAAACACCGTGGTCCAGTTCACCCACAGCGAATAGACGGCCATGAGAAGGACGTTGGCGGCGAGCAGCGCCCAGTAGCGCGAGTCGGCCAAAATCCCGCGCACCGGGGCTGCGGCCGCGCCCGCCGGGCTGCGCGGCGCGGGCACGCGGCTCTCCACCGCCAGCCACAAGGGGATCCAGGCGAGCCCCGCCGCGCCGAGGCAGACGAACGCCGCGCGCCACCCGTACGTGCGTGCGATCCACTGTGCCGCCACGGGCGCGAGGATCGCCCCCATCGTCAGCCCGATCTGGAAGACCGCGCTGCCGAGCGCGCGCTCGCGGGGCGGGAGATACAGGGCCGATGCCTTGCCCGTGGCCGGCACCCCGCCGGCCTCTCCCAGGCCCAGCGCCGCGCGGCAGGCGATGAGTCCCGCCGCGCTGCCTGTCCAGCCAGTGGCCATGCCGGCCAGCGACCAGAAGCCCACCGCCAGCGAAGCGCCCAGGCGCAGGCCGATGCGGTCGATCAGCCACCCGGCCAGCGGCGCGCCGATCGCGTATGTGACGGAAAACGCCAGAATGACATCGCCGTAGCCTGCCGCGGAAAGCCGGAATTCCTGCATCAATTGCGGCGCCAGCGCGGCCAGAATCTGGCGGTCCATGAAATTGATCGCGTTGGAAAGCGCGAAAACGGCGATAACCAGCCAGCGCAGCCGCGAGTTCATGGGAGGAATTCGAGCGCGGCCACCTCGCCCGGCGCGCCGGGCCTGGCCACATACTCGATCTTCACACGCCGCGGCGGCTTCTGCGGCCCGCAGGCGAGCTGCACTTGCGCCTGGCTCTCGCTGAGCACGACCACTTTGCCCGGATCCGGGATCACCATGCTGACCGGCTTGCCGGAGGCGTCTTTCAGCACGAGCCTCGCGCTGCGCCCCTGGCAGACCACGTTTTCGAGCGTCCCGGTGAAGGTTTGCGTCGGCGGCCCCTCCCACCACGGCTCGATCTTCCTGCCCTCCACGCCGCCTTGGCTGGCGCGCTGTTCGGCCTCGCGGATGCGTTCGAGCGCTTCCTTCTTCAGCCGCTCCAGCTCGTCCTGCTCTTCCTTCCTGCGGCGGGCCCGCTCGGCGGCCTCGGCTTCGAGCCGCGCCTGCTGAAACTCCTCGCGCGCGGCCGCCAGCCGCGCCCGTTCCTCTTCGCTGCGGGCCACGCGCTCGGCGGCGCGCCAGCTCTTTTCGGCGTCGGCATACTGTTTGGCCTCGTGCTGCGCCCGCGCGAGCGCCTGCCAGATCTCCGGGTCGCGCGGCCGCAACTCGGCGGCTTTCTTCAGCAGGTAGGCCCTGCGCACCGGGCCCGGTTCGCGGGCGGCGGCGCGGATATATGGCTCGGCCCAGCGCGGGTTTTTCTGCGCGGCTTCCTCGTACAGGCCCAGCTCGAGCAGCCCGCGCGCGCAACGGTCGCGCTGCGGGTCCATCAGTTTCTTCATCGACTCGAACGCCGCGCGGGCGTCCTCCCGGGCGCCTTCGGCCAGCAACGCCAGGCCCAGCCCTTCGAAGGCCAGCGGGCCGGGCCGCTCCTCGATGGCCCGCTGATAGGCGGCCCGCACCTCGGCCGGGGGCGCCCCGCGCGCCATCAGCAGGTCCGCCGGCAGCACGCGCAGGCGCGAGGGCATCATCGGGACCACCGGGAAGGCGATGCGCGGATCGAGGGGGCGGCCGGGAAGCGTGAGCGTGCGGAACCGGCCGGCCGCCAGATACTGTTCCACCTCGGCGTCGAATTCGGCGGCCTTGCGGCCGAACGCGTTGCGGAAGGCGGTGTTCCAGTCGGCGCCGGCGCCGAGATTGGACAGCAGCACGCGCGTCCGCGTGGTGGTCGCCTCGTCGGTGAGCAGGTACTGGAGCAGCGCCCACTCCCGCGTGCGCAGGGACGGCTCGGGCGGAATGCCGAGCACGGCCTTGCCCGACTCGAGCTGCATGGTGGAAAACAGCACCGCGACGCTCTGCTCGAGCGTGCCGGGCATGCGGTCCTGCCAGTTGTCCTCGATGAACAGCAGCGCCAGCTCGCGGAAAAACGCGGGCGGCGGCGCCGAGCCGGCAGGCCACGTTGTCATCCAGCCGTCTCGCGAAAAGCCGAGCCGCGGCGCGGGCTCGTCCTTCCCGGCGCGGCGCACCACCACCGTGACCGGCCACACGGTTTGCAGGTCGCGCTTGCCCATCGTCTCGCCGAACAGGAATCGGAACTGCTCCAGATGGTACAGGGCCTGCCGGGCGCGCTCCTCGCCGGCGTCGGAGAAAACGACAAAAGGCCCGCTTTTTGTTTCGATCCAGTCCGCCCCGCAAAGCGGCGCGGCCAGCAGCGCGAACAGGAGCGCGGCACGGTTCGGGCGCATCGTCTGGCTCCGGCGTCAGGAGATCGGCCCCTGCCCGGCGGACAGGGCGGCGACGATCCTCTCTTTCTCTTTTTCCGCGATCCCGACCGTGGAGTCCAGCGCCACATGCCAGGTCATGCCGGCGACGGCGTATCCGCTCAGCAGCACGAGCCAGAAGGCAAGGTCGCGGTCGAAGGCGTACCGCGCCAGATGCGCCAGCCCGATCGGCACCAGCACGAGCGGGTAGAACAGCAGCATCAGGCCCTGGATTTTGCCCGCCGAGGCCTGCCGCCAGCTCGACGACGGATCCATCGGCCTCGGCGACAGCACGCTGGCCAGGTTGCCGATGGCGAGCAGAAACAGCGCCAGCAGCAGCGCGCAGCCGAACGCCTCAAAAACTCTGGACAGCGGAAACCGGATGCGCAGCGCGGCCAGCGCCGCCGCCACCATGCCGACTTCGGCCGCCAGCATGACAATCGCGGTGAGGTTCTTCGCCACCACGACCGTCCGGAACGGGATCGGCATCACGAAATAGGCCTGCACGGCCGAGCGGTCGAAGCCGAAAACGTTCCAGAACAGCGCCTCGCCGAGCAGCAGCGCCGCATACAGGCTCACCCAAAGCAGCAGGTTCCCGTTCGAACGGTCCTCGCCCCAGCCGCCGCGAAACACCAGCGGCAGCCAGATGAGGATGCCAAAGGTGAATCCCATGAAGAAAACCAGCCGGAAGCGCGGCGAGCGGCCCAGCGTGCGGATCTCCTTCGATACGAGCGCGCCCAGCGGATCCGGCAACAGGAGTCCGGGCAGCCCGGAGAGCCGCTCGAAAAAGCCCGGCAGGATCGCGCCCCGCCGGTCCCTTTCCTTCGGCCGGACTTCCGCCGCGTCCCACCGCAGGCTGCGCCGGAACTGCGAGTAGCCGAACCAGGCGGAGAAAAACAGCGAGGCGCCGGCGCCGGAAAATGCAAACAGGGAAAACTCGCCCGCGCCCAGCAGCGCCATGGTCGTCCAGGGCAGCGGCAGGCGCGGAGCCCAGGCGGCGTATTTCTGGTAGAAGCCGCGCATCTGGTCGGGCGGAACCGCCACGACCAGCAGTTGCGGCAGCGCCGCCGTCAGCACGATGCCGAGCACGACGAGCTCTCTCGCGCCGCGCCGCGCCAGCAGCCGGGTGAGCAGGTCGCGGATGCCGACCGACAGCATCAGATTGAAGAGCACGAACGGGAGCAGGAACGCCGCAGTCCAGCCCGGCGTGTGCGGGCTTCGCGCGAGGCCTGCGGCCACGCCCGCCAGCACGATCAGCACCTCCGTGCCGGTGGAGACGCGCAGCAGCGTCTCGATGAGAAACAGCTTGCGGAACGGGATCGGGTAGACCAGCAGGCGTTTCAGGTCCAGGCTGAGGCCCGAGGCCGCCATCATGACGGGGATGATTTGCCAGTAGCCGGCCGCGCCCATCAGGATGGCTGACGTAATGGCGATCAGGCTGTCCTTGCTCCGGACCTCCGGCAGCGCCTTCGCCGCCAGCCAGGCCAGGAAGCACACCATCCCGTACCAGGCGGCCATCGAGAGCCAATAGAAGACGCGTCCCGCCCCGATCCGGCCTCCGGTGAAGCGGTTGTACAGGACGCGGAACTGCGCGCCGAGGATCGCGCGGACCTGGTCGTCCAGCAGAGTCATGGGTCCCCGCTCACCTCAGCCAGTCCAGCGCCTCGGTGGTCCGCGCCGGGCCTCCCACGATGCGGACGAAGAGGTCCTCCAGCGTCTCCTCGCCGGAACGCAGCGCCTCGATCGGCCCCTCGGCCACCAGCTTGCCCTGATGAATGATGGCGACGCGGTCGCAGAGCCGCTCGACGACCTCCAGCACGTGCGAGGTCAGGAAGATCGTCGCGCCCTTGGCCACCTGTTCGAGCAGGATGTCCTTCATCAGCCGCGCGCCGACCGCATCGACGCCCTCGAACGGCTCGTCCAGCAGGAACAGCTCCGGCCGGTGGATCAGCGCCGCCGCCATCGCCACCCGCTTCCGCATCCCTTTCGAGTACTCGGCGATCAGCTTCGAGCCGGCGGCGTCCAGCTCGAACAGCTCCATCAGCTCCCGGGCGCGGCGCCGGGAGAGTTCACGCCCCAGCCCGTACATCCGTCCCACGAACTCGACAAACTCGAACCCGGTGAGGTGGTCGAACAGCAGGCTCTCATCCGGCACCAGCCCGATGCGAGCCTTGATCTCCAGGTGCTGCTCGGGCATCCGGCGCCCGAGGATGCGGATCGTGCCGGCCGTGGGCGGGGCGAGCCCCATCAGCATGCGGATGGTGGTCGTCTTGCCTGCGCCGTTGGGCCCCAGGAAGCCGAAAAAACAGCCGCGCTCCACGGTGAGCGTCAGGCCGTCCACGGCGGCCTTGTCGCCGTAGACCTTCCGCAATCCGTTCATTTCAATGGCCGGCGATGTCTCCGGTGTCATCCGTGTTCCTCCATCCTAACCGTTTCCGCAGCCGGAAGCCGCCGCCCTGGGTCGATTTCTCCGGCCGCAAGTCTCAACTTTTTGCCGTTTCCCGCCGATGAAGTCGGATGTGAGTCAGAGTATTCTGCCGAAGGTCTCTCCCCGCGACCAGGCGATGAAGAGCCTGGACCAGCTCCCTCCTTTCTCGCCGGTGCTGAACCATCTGATGGCCACGCTGGCCGACGACAACGTCAGCTTTGCCAAACTGGCCGACCTGATCGAGCGCGACACGGTGCTGAGCGGCAACGTCCTGCGGCTGGTCAACTCCGCGCTCTACGGCCGGCGCGGCAACGTGAGCAGCGTTCGCGCGGCCGTGTCGATCCTCGGCCTGAACAAGCTGAGGAACTTTCTCCTCGGGCTGTCTGTTTCCCGGCTCTGGTCGCGGGTGCGCACGCCGGAGACCTGGTCGATGGCGCGGTTCAACGGCCATGCCATCGCGGTGGCGGTGCTGGCGGACCGCCTGGTGCAGAAGACCGCGGTCGAGTATCCCGAAGGCGCCTTCGCCGCCGGGCTGCTGCACGACCTCGGCCGGCTGATGATCGCCACGGCGCTGCCCGACGAGTTCTCGCGCATCCATGCCATGCGGGTGTCGAGCGGCAAGACGCTCGAGCAGTGTGAATACTCCATCATCGACACGAGCCACGCCGAGCTGAGCGCCGCCGCCCTGGGCCGCTGGAACCTGCCCACGCCCATCCAGAAGGCCGTGCTCTACCACCATCACCCGGAGCTGGACCCGGAGCGCCGGCCCGGCGGCATCCAGCCCCTCAGCCTCGCCGTTGCCGTCGCCAACCAGGTGGCCAACGCCGCGGGACACGGCGTCACCGACGAGGACGAGAAGACCGCCCCGCCGGTGGCGGAGAGCCTGGCGCGGCTCAAGCTCGCCCATGAAGAACAGGCCATCCTGCAAGCCCTGAAAGAGGATCTCGAGCCGCTGAAAGCCAGCTTCTAGCCACCCGCCAGACGCTGCGCCGCCACGGCGCCCGCGGCATCCGCGGCAGCGGCGGCTCTCATCCGTTCCACATATTCACGCGGCGCCAGCAAAACGATCCTCTCCCCGGTCAGGTCCACGCGCGCCGGGGCGAAGCCGGCGTGCTCGCCGTCCACCTGGAGGTCGATCGCCGCATCGCCGGATGGCCGGATCTCGGCCTGCTGCGCCTTGAGTACGTGAACTCCGCTCATTCCCTCCAGCCGCCCCAGGACAACCCCGGCGAAGTACTTCACGTACCGCAGCGAGCCGTCGCCCTCGAACAGCACCACGGCCAGGCGGTCCTCGAGAAGATTCGCGTGGCGCGCAATCCAGAGGTCGCCGCCGTAGTTCCGCACCCGGCTCAACAGCGCGAAACTGCACTCATGCCTGCGGCCGTCGATCACGGCTTCGAACGTCTCCAGCCGCCGTCCCAGTTGCGCCAGTCCGGCCTCCCAGTAGCTGAGCTTGCCAAACCGCCGCTTGAACTGCGGGCTCACCAGCCGCACGATGCGCGCATCCAGCCCGGCGCCGGCCATGCAGAGAAACAGCCGCTCGCCATCGGCCGTCCTGAGCCGCCCGGGCGCGACCGCGACAGCAACCATGTCCTCCAGCCGCCGGATGACGCCGAGCGGATCGTTGCCCGTGCCGAGTTCGTTGCTGAGGACGTTCGCCGTGCCGGCCGGCAGCGCCAGCAGCGGGACGCCGGCGCCGGCCAGGCCTGCGGCCGCCTCGTTCAGCGTGCCGTCGC
>Ga0308390_1000286_pt1 | contig 38146 bp, 30 predicted proteins | sample Hotspr2Sample149_FD_202358 | JGI IMG/M metagenome (GOLD analysis project Ga0308390, IMG submission 202358) | Hot spring phototrophic mat microbial communities from Mushroom Spring, Yellowstone National Park, Wyoming, United States - 20040719_149 ...
GAGCAGATCCTTGCGGAACGGCCACGCCGGTTCCAGGTACAGCACCAGCGCCGCCAGCAGCCCGCACAGCCCGACCGCGAGCGGCAGCTCGTACATCGCCCGGAACGCCGCCGGCGCAATCAGCGCGACAAACAGCCCGCCCAGCGCCCCGCCGAACGAGATCATCAGATAAAACCCCGTCAGATGGCTCGGGTGCGGCTTCAGCCGCGCCAGCTCGCCGTGGCAGACCATGCACGCCACGAAAAAGCACGCCGAATAGCCGGCGATCATCAGCCGCAGGTCCGGCCGCGCCTCCGGCCCCAGCTTCAACAGCCACAGCAGCCCGCCCAATGCCGCCGGCAACGCCGCGAGGAACCACGTCCTGCGATACCAGCGCGGCGCATCGAAGCACAGGATGAAGGAAAGCAGATACAGCGCCAGCGGCAGCACCCACAGAAACGGGATCGGCGCAAGGTCTGTCGTCATGTGTGTCGTCAGCGCCAGCAGCAGCATCGAAGGAACCATCGCCAGCGCGGCCCACAACGCGTGCATGCGCGCCGCCGGCGCCGGCGGGTCTTCGCCGCCCTCTTCGGCCGCCTCTGCGGCCGCCGCGCCGCGAAGGCTCCTCCAGCCGGTCAGCGCACACAGCGCCGCGAACAGCGAGAAGGCGCCGCTCCAGCCCCAGGCCTGCTGCTTCAGCGTCAGCGCGGGCTCGATCAACGCCGGATAGCTCAGCAGCGCCAGCATCGAGCCGAGGTTGGAAAGAGCGTAGAGCCGGTACGGGCTGCGCCCCGGATTGGCCCGCGCAAACCACGCCTGCACCAGGGGCGCCGTCGTCGACAGCAGGAAATACGGCAACCCCACCGTAACGGCGAGCAGCGCCAGAATGCGCGCCGCCGGCAGCTCCGGCGTCGCCGGCTTCCACTTCGGGTCCGGCAGGATCGGCAGCACCGCCAGCGCCACGGCCAGCAGCGCCACGTGCAACATCCACTGCCGGCGCGGCGGCAACCGCTTCACCACGCCGTGCGTGTAGCCGTAGCCGGCCAGCAGCGCCGCCTGGAAAAACAGCATGCACGTGGCCCACACCGCCGCCGTCCCGCCGAACCACGGCAGGATCATCTTCGCGATCATCGGCTGCACCTGGAACAACAGAAAGGCGCTCAGGAAGACGGTCAATGCATACAACCACATGCCGGTCTTTGATTGTACGGGATCCCTGCGGCCGCCAGCGCGGCTGCCCCGCAGGCGATAGAATGTCGCTTTGTCTGCGGCCTTCCCGCGCCGCACAACCGACTCGAGAAAGGAGCCGCTCTCATGCCGCTCACCCGGCGCACCGCCGCCCGCACCGCCGCCTTCACTGCGCTGTCGTACTCCCGGATCTTCGGCGCCAACGGCCGCATCGGCCTCGGCGTGATCGGCACCGGCGGCCGCGGCACCCACGTGATGACGAAATTCCAGCTCTTCGACGATTGCGAGGTGCGCGCGCTGTGCGATGTCTACGCCGTGCGGCTCGACGAGGCGCTGTCGAAGGCGCCCGGCGCGAAAACCTTTTCGCGCCACGAGGAGCTGCTCGCCCTGCGCGAAGTGGACGCCGTGCTCATCGGCACGCCCGACCACTGGCACGCGCAAATCGCCATCGACGCCATGAACGCCGGCAAGGACGTCTACGTGGAAAAGCCGCTCTGCCGCACGCCCGGCGAGGCCCCGCTGATGGTCAAGGCGGCCCGCGTCAACGGGCGCATCTGCCAGGTCGGCTTGCAGCAGCGCTCGGGGCCCATCTATCTCGAGCCGCTCGAAAAATACGTCCGCTCCGGCGCCCTGGGCCGCATCACCCACATCGACGCCGTCTGGAACAGCGGCCCGCCGCGCCCGTTGCGCCGCGAACCGGCGCAGAAACCCTCCAACCTCGACTGGGTCCGCTTCCTCGGCCCCGTGAAATACCGCGAATGGGACCCGGCCCAATACTGGAATTTCCGCGCATTCCTCGACTACAACGGCGGCAAAATGACCGATTTCGGCCACCACTGGCTCGACGTCGTCCATATGTACATGGGCGAACGCGCCCCCCGCTCGGCCGTCTTCGCCGGCGGCATCTTCTACGACTTCCACGACGGGCGCACCGCCCCGGACACCTGCAACGCGCTGTTCGAATACGACGGCTTCACCGTGCTGTTCCAGTCCAACGCCTGCGGCATCCCGGGCGACTACGGCATCACCTTCCACGGCGAAAAAGGCAAGCTGTTCGTCGACCGCAACCGATACATCTTCACGCCCGCCGGCAAGGGCGACTCGCCGGAATCGAAGCACATCCCCGGCGACATCACCGTCGACCACGTCCGCAACTTCCTCGATTGCTGCAAGTCCCGCCAGCTGCCCCGCGGCGACGTCGGCCTCGCCGCCATCTCCATCCTGCCGCCGCTTCTCGCCGTGCAGAGCTACCTCGAGAAGCGCCGCATCCGCTTCGACCCCGACCGGCTCGAGGTGCTGCCCTTGTGAGCGCGCGGCTTGAGCCCGCTGCGCGCGCTTCGCTATCATCAGGTGTAGGCTAAAGATAAAGGAGTCCCCTGGATGGGTCCGCTAGGCTGGCAAGAGACCCTCGTCATCTTCGTGTTGGTGCTGCTGCTGTTCGGGCCCAAGAAGCTCCCCGAGGTCGGTCGGAATATCGCCAAGGCGATCAACGAGTTCCGCCGCGCTTCCAACGAGCTTCGCGACACCTGGCAGCGGGAGATGGCCAACCTCGAGCGGGAAACGGCCGACATCAAGAAGGAAGCCGAATCCATCGCCCAGGCCACAAGCGACTACAGCTACTCGACCAACTACGACTACAACTACGACTCGTCGTATGACTACGGCTCTTACGGATACCCGGAGTCTTACGACGCGCCTTCCACCACGGATGCCCATCCGGTAAGCGATTCCGCAACCCAGGACGCTGACAAGACCGGCGAAGCCGTTGCCGCGGCCCCCGCCGCCGAAACGGCCGAAGCCGCCCCGGCGCCGGACACGGCCCCGGCCGCCGAAGCCGCCCCGCCGCCGGAAACCGCCAGCGGGGAGCCGGCCGTGCGCTAAACCCGCCGACAGTCCTGACGACGCAAGACGATTCACGCACCCGCAAATGCCGGAAAACAACGACCCGCAGCAGCCGCGTCCGGACGCCGACCCGGAGCTCGAAGGCCGGACTCCGCCCGAATCCGCCGCCACCCCTCCGCCCGACGGCGAGCCGGCCGGAACTCTGCCTGCCGAGGCCCCGCCCGCGCCCCCGCCCGCGCCGCCCAAGGCGCCCGCCAAAAGCGAGCCCGAGGACGAAGAAGAAGAGCTGCTGCGGATGTCCTTCCTCGAACATCTCGAGGAGCTGCGCATGCGCATCATCCGCGCGCTGATGGGACTCGGCATCGCCTTCGTCGTTTGCATCCTGTTCACCGACAGGCTGTGGGACGCCGTCCGCGGGCCGGCCGTGGCGGCGCTGACCCAGCTCGGCTATCCTCCCGAACTCGCCCAGCTCACTCCCACCGAGGCGTTCACCATCATCTGGGTGAAGCTGCCCATCCTGGCCGCGCTGTTTTTGGCCTCGCCGTGGATCGTCTACCAGGCCTGGGCGTTCATCTCCCCCGGCCTCTACCGCCGGGAGCGCCGCCTGGCCCTCCCCTTCATCTTCTGCACCGCCGGACTGTTCATTCTCGGCGGGCTGTTCGCCTATTTCGTCGCCTTCCGCTTCGGCCTGGTGTTTCTGCTGGGCATCGGCAGCAACCTCGGCGTGCGGCCCTACATCTCGCTGACCGAGTATTTCGACCTGTTTGTGAACGTGATTCTCGGCGTGGCGCTGGTGTTCGAGCTGCCGGTGCTGATCTTCTTCCTGACGCTGCTGCGCATCGCCTCGCCGCGCTTCCTGCTGCGTCATTCCCGCTACGCGATCCTGATCATCGTCATTCTGGCGGCGATCATCACGCCGACGCCGGACGCGATCAATCTCACCATCTTCGCCGCGCCGATGATCCTGCTGTATTTCGTCGGCGTCTTCGCCAGCTACCTGCTGGTGCTGCACCGGGAGGGCGAGAAGTTCCCGTGGCGCAAGGTCTGGTACGGGCTGGCGGCGCTGGCCGTGCTTGGCGGCGCCACCGCCGCGGTGTTCCTGCTGCGGTTCGGCTACCACTGGGTATGGAAGTGGCCGTTCCTGGTCAAGTAAACTGTAGCCTTGACTGATTCCATGACTTCCGCAGAATCCGCCGGGCGGCGGCGAAGCCCGGCTGCGACGCGTCCCGAGGACACGCTGGCCCAACGCGCCTACCGGCTGGTGCGCGAACGCATCCTCAAGGGCGTCTACCCGCCCGGCACAGCGCTGTCGCGGCGGCGGCTGGCGAGCGAGTTCGGCATGAGCCTGCTGCCGGTGGCCGAAGCGCTGCAACGGCTGGTGAACGAAGGGCTGCTCGAAAGCCGCCCGCGCGTCGGCACGAGAGTGCGGCAGCCGGACCGGGAGGAAATCCGCGACCGCTACACGTTGCGCGAGGCGTTGGAAAGCCAGTCGGCGCGGCTGTTCGCCGAGCGCGCCACGCGGGCGCAAAAGGCCGAGATCCTGCGGATGGCGAAAAAGCTGGACGAGTATTACGCGGGCTGGGAACGGCTGCAACAGGACAGCGACTACCGGCTCGCCGTGCGCCGCTACCACGTCCGGTTTCACCTGCGCATTGCCGAAATCGGCGGCTGCCCGCTGCTGCGGCAGGCGATCGAGCGCGAGCAGGACCTGCTGTTCAGCTGGCTTTCCGACACTGCGGCGCAGGTGCACCCGCTGCCGCCGCGGTACCATTCCGAACTGGCCGAGGAGCTGTGTTCCGGCGATCCGCTGCGCGCCGACGCCGCCATCCGCGCGCATATCCGATATGCGCTGGACGAGCTGTTGAAGCTCGTCTGCACGCCCAACGGCGGCCGCTGGCGCATGACGCCCCGGCTTTCCGCCTGATCCGCGCCGCGCGTTTCCCGCACGGCGCAGCCTGTGGTAGCATTACGCTCATTGGCACGGCCGGGGCGTTCGCGGCAGACCGCGGGCACGCCTTGCCGCCGCCCGCCTGACGGAGGAGGCTCATGAAACATTCCGGCGAACTGCTCGTGCAGACGCCAGAGGGCGCCGTGCGCGTGATCCGGCTCGAACGGGAGCGATACTGTCTCGGCCGCGCCGCGGAGAACCATCTCGCCTTCCCCGATCAACAGGAGCTCTCGCGCCGCCACCTGGCGTTCGAGAGCACGGATGCCGGGTGGCTGGTGCGCGACCTGGGCAGCCGCAACGGCACGCTGGTCAATGGCGTCCCGGCAAAGGACGCCGTGCGGCTCCGTTCCGGCGACCGGATCCAGGCCGGCAAGCTGGTGATCGAGTTTCGCACCGCGCCCCCGGCGGCTTCCGCCGCCTCGCCTGCCGCGCCGGCTGCCGATCACCGGGAGGCGGCCACCATCGCCGTCCGGCTGGACCATCTGTTGCCGCGCACCGATGCAGAGAGAGGGGCCCCGGCGGCCATGCCGCTCACTTCGGCCCGCCATCTGCAAGCGTTGTTAAACGCCGGAGTGGAGCTTGCGGGGCGGATGCCGCTGGACGGGTTGCTGCCGCTGATCCTCGATCTGGCCGCCACAGCCGTGGGCGCGCCGCGCGGCGTGCTCTTGCTGGAAGAAAACGGCCAGCTGGCGGTCCGCGCCGTTCGCGGCAAGCCGTTCGAGATCAGCTCGACGGCCCGCAGACGGGTGCTGGAAGGCAGAGAGAGCCTGCTGATCCAGGACGTGCAGCGCGAGGACAGCCTGCGCTTCCAGGCGAGCATCATCTCGCAAGGGGTGCGCAGCCTGCTGGCCGTGCCGTTGCAGACGAAGGAGCGGGTGCTCGGGCTGTTGTACCTGGATTCGGCGGGGCCGGCGCGGGCGTTTTCCCGCGAGGACCTGAACCTGATCACGGTGATGGCGAACATGGCGGCCGTGGCGATCGAGAATGCGCGGCTTGCGGAAATCGAGGAGCGCGAGCGCCGTGTGTCTCTCGAAATGGAGCAGGCCGCCGCGATCCAGCGGGCGCTGTTGCCCGCGGCCGCGCCGTCATGGCCGGGGCTCGACATCGCCGCATTCAGCCAGCCCTGTTTCCGCGCAGGCGGCGACTACCATGATTTCTTCGAACGGCCCGACGGCAGGGTCGTGCTGGTCGTGGGCGACATTGCAGGCAAGGGGATGCCCGCGGCGCTGCTGATGGCCAGTCTTCAGGCGAGAGTCCAGGTGCTGATCGAGGCCGAGCCGGACCCGGCGCGGCTGGTGGAACGGCTCAACCGGATCACCGCGGCCGACTGCCCCGGGAACCGCTTCGTCACGCTGTTTTACTGCGACATCGAACCGGCGAGCGGCGAGATGCGCCACGTCAACGCCGGACACAATCCGCCGCTGCTTTTGCGGGCCGGAGGCGGGATGGAACGGCTGGATGCCGGCGGGCTGTTGCTGGGCGTGTTTCCCCGCGCGGCCTATTGCTCGGGCAGGACGCGGCTCGAGGCGGGCGACACGCTGGTGCTCTACAGCGACGGGGTGACGGAAGCGGCCCGGCCCGGAAGCGAGGAGGAATTCGGCGAAGGACGGCTCGCGGAGGCCGTGGCCGGGGGGCGGTGCGCCCGGGAGATGGTGGAGAACGTGCGGAGCGCCGTGAGCGCCTTTGCCGGCAGCGTTTCGGCGGCCGACGACTTCACGCTGGTAGTGGCCCGGAAACTCGACGCCGGGATCATTTGATCCCACGCCTTCCCGCGCCCGGCTGATTGTCGAGAGAGTCCCGGCACGTCAGGAGCGCCATGAAAGCACGACCGTCCTGCCGTCGCGCTCCCGGTTGCCGCCGATGGCGCGCAGCGTGAGGCTCGCGCCCCTGGCGGTGAAGACGGCGTCCACCCAGCCCACGGGGTCCTCGTCGCGGAAATTGTAGCCGACGGCGGGGATGTTGATCATGTGGATGCCGTTCCAGGCGAGGTTCGCGTAGCGGTGCGAATGGCCGAAGATGATGGCCTTCACCATCGCGCGGTCCTTGACGATGTCGAACAGGCGGGGCATGTCGAGCAACGCGCTGTCGCTGTCGTCGGGCGTATGGTGCATGAAGATCACGGTAGGCAGCGGCGGGGCGGAGTCGAGGAATTGGGCGAGCCAGGTGCGCTGGTCCTTGCCAAGAAGGCCTGGCGTGAAATTCGGCATGATGAGCGAGTCGAGCAGAATGAAGCGCACGGCGGGCCCTTCGATGACGAGCACATGGCGGTTTTTCACCGGCTGCGCGCCTTTCTGCGACGCGCCGAACGCCTGGAGGAAGTTCTTGCGGTCGTCGTGGTTGCCGAGCGCGATGGCGACGGGCATCTCGCGCGCGACGGGTTCCAGAAGCGATTTCAGGGATTGGTAATCGCCTGGCAGCCCAGCCAGCCGCGCCGCGTCGCCGCAAAGGATGGCGCCCTGCGGCCTGGCTGCGAGGACCATTTCCACGCACTTTTTCAGGTTTTCGACCGGGCGGAAACCGCGGTACTCGTCGGCGGGATTTTCCGGGATGTGGGTATCGGAAAGCAAAGCCCAGTGCATTTCCGGCTCCTCGGCGCGAAGAAGGCTGGCGGCGCCGAGCAGGGACAGCTGGAAGTCGCGGCGCGAAAGCGAAGGCATTCCCAGATGCGGCATGGCAATTCCGATTGTACCCGCCCGCGGGCGCACAGCTCCATGAAAGCCCGGTGAACACTGTGTTGCCGGCCCCTGCGGCGGAGAGTATGCTGCGAGAGAAATGCCGTCTCACGGCTTGCCCTCCCCGCTGCCGGGGCGCCGCGAAGTATGCCGGATGCTGGCAGGCGCGCCGGCCCTGGCCTCTGTTTTCGCGCAGCGCCCCGCGGCCCCGCCGAACATCGTGCTGATCTACGCCGACGATCTCGGCTACGGCGATGTGAGCTGCTACGGGGCAAGGAGGGCACGCACGCCGAACATCGACCGGATTGCGCGGGAAGGCGTGCGGTTCACTCACGCGCACTCCCCTTCGTCGACATGCACGCCGTCGCGCTACGCCCTGATGACAGGCGAATACACCTGGCGCAGGCCCGGCACCGGCGTCTTGCCCGGCGACGCGAAACTGATCATCGAGCCGGGCCGGCCCACGCTGCCGGCGATGCTGAAATCCCGCGGCTACCGCACGGGCGTGATCGGCAAATGGCATCTCGGGCTGGGGAGCGGGAACCTGGACTGGAACGGCGAGATCCGCCCGGAGCCGCTCGAGATCGGCTTTGACAAGGCATTTTTGATTCCGGCCACGGGCGACCGCGTGCCCTGCGTTTACGTCGAGGACCGCCGGGTGGCCAACCTGGACCCGGCCGACCCGATCGGCGTGAGCTTCGAGACGCCTTTTCCGGGCGAGCCGCTCGGCCGCACGCATCCGCACCTGCTGCGCCTGCACCCGAGCCACGGCCACGACATGGCGATCGTGAACGGCATCAGCCGCATCGGCTACATGACCGGGGGCAGGAAAGCGCTGTGGAAAGACGAGGACATGGCGGACACGATTACCGCCAAGGCGCTGGAATTCATCGAGCAGAGCCGGACTGGCCCGTTTTTCCTGTATTTTTCGACGCACGATATTCACGTGCCGCGCGTGCCGCACCCGCGTTTTCAGGGCCGCACCGGCATGGGGCCGCGCGGCGACGCGATTGTCCAGCTCGATTGGTGCGTGGGCCGGATCCTGGAGGCGCTGGACCGGCACGGCCTGGCGCGCAACACGCTGCTCATCTTCACGAGCGACAACGGGCCGGTGGTCGATGACGGTTATCGCGATGAAGCGGTGGAGAAGCTCGGCGATCACCGCCCGGCGGGGCCGTGGCGCGGCGGCAAGTACAGCAATTACGAAGGCGGCACTCGCGTGCCGTTCCTGGTCCGCTGGCCGGAGCGCGTTCGGCCCGGGGCCGCCTCCGGGGCGCTGGTCAGCCAGATCGACCTGTTCGCCTCGCTGGCCGCGCTGACCGGCGCGAGGCTGGAGGAACAGGCCGCCCCGGACAGCTTTGATAACCTGGCGGCGCTTCTCGGCGAGTCCCGGCAGGGAAGGCCCTATCTGGTCGAGCACGCCGGATCGCTCAGCCTGATTGCAGGGCGGTGGAAATACGTGGCGCCGGGCAAGGGTCCGAAGTACAACAAGCAGACCAATACCGAGCTTGGCAATGATCCCGAGCCGCAGTTGTACGATCTGGAGCGGGACCCGGGCGAGCGGGTAAACGTGGCCGCAAAGCATCCGGAAAAAGTCCGCGAGCTGGCGGCGCGGCTTGAGGAGATCCGGAAGACGGCGCGAACGAGGCCGTGACGGGGCTTTCGGGCTTGCGCCCGGGGCCTGGGGAAGCGGGGCGCTGATCCGCGGCGGGACCGCTTGCTCGACGCAGGCCTGCGGCCTGCTTCGTTCGCGGCACGGAAGGCGGCTTTGAAGGTGCGACGGCCGCGGGTTCAGAGCCGCGCGAACGGGGCCGGCGTTCGCCAGAACGACGGCCCGAGTGAGCGGTTGAGGCGTTTCCTTGGAGCGTTTCGTCTGAAGGGGACAGCCTGAATTGAGCCCTTGGATTCCGCTTCAAGTAGTCAGAGCGCTCCGTCCCCTTGGCTGGATCCGGCTCTTGGCACGCTACACTGGCCCGGCATCCCAATAGTCCGGATTACATTGAGTTTGCAGAGCAAAACATTACGATTGACCTGCGGTTTGGCCGGGGCTGCGTGGTTCCGGCACCCGTGAGCGGTTTCCGGCGGGGCCAGTGCCGGGTCCTTCGACCGTATCAGCAGCTGGCCCGGTTCGGCGTGGTGCGTGCGTTTTCGTTCGCTCATGCTGCGCACTACGGGCTGAAGTCGCCAAGTGGACAGTCGGCTCCGTCCCCTTGGCGTATAATCCAAGGGCTCAATTCAGGCTGTCCCCTTCGTCGCCCTCTCGCAGGCCTGCGGCCTGCTCCGTTCGCGGCTCTGAAAGCGCGGGCTGCTGCGGCCGCTCACTGTCGCGGGGCGCTGATCCGCGGCTTGGCCGCTCACTGTCGCAGGCCTGCGGCCTGCTTCGTTCGCGGCTCTGAAAGCGAGGGCTGCTGCGGCCGCTCACTCTCGCAGGCCTGCGGCCTGCTCCGTTCGCGGCTCTGGAAGCGCGGCTTGCTGCAACCGGTCGCGCGCGGCTCGGGAGGTCTTTCAGCCGCGGTTCAGAACAGGCGTTCCTGGCGCTTCAGCGTGCCGAAGCTGCCGATGTTGGCGATGACCAGGGACAGGCGGAACTGGTTTTCGCCGCGGCGGGCGCCGAAGTTGAATCGGCGATACTGGCCGCTGAAGGCGCAGCACTCGGTGTTGTAGGTGACCTGCGTGTTCATGTACTGGAAGACTCCGAGGCCGTAGTCGTATACGCCATAAACGCCAACGTTCCAGCCGCGGCGGTTCTCATTGCCGAGGCCGAGCGTGCCGCGAAACTGGTTCGACGGGGGCGACAGTAGCTGGCCGGAAGGGGCGGTGCGGCAGAATTGCTCCCGCTCGAAGGCTTCGACGCCGGTCAAGGGCACGCAGCTGACCTTGGTGTGTCCGAAAGAAAGAAAGTAATTCGGCGAACGGGTGTCGGCGGTGAGGCTGGAATTGGTGAATTTCCCGCGCAGGGGGTCGTAGTCGGCGCGCCACTCGAGGCCGAACGGGGCGAGGGGCTGGGCGCGGAGGACGCTGACGACGGGCGAGGAGCGGCGGGGGCGGTCGAGAAAGGCGAACGCGGTGAGGTCGGCGGCGCTGGCGACCACGTTGCGCCGGCCGGCGACGACGGCGCCGCCGAAGCCGGGATCGAAGAAACGCTTCTGACGCACCTCCCAGGAGAGGAGGTCGCGCACGCGGCCGCTGCGGTCCTTCACCCAGAGCCGCTGGGCGAGCGAGGTTTCGACCTCGGTGGTGTCGGACAGCAGCTCGAGCTCGTCGAAGCGGATGAGGCGCTCGAAACCGCCGGCGCCGGCGACAGTGCGGAAGGAGGCGCGGGGCTCGATGCTGTGCTTGACCCGGGCGCCGAGCCAGCGCGGGGCGTTGAAGACGCGCTGGAGCACAGGGAAGGCCAGGTCGGCGCCGACTTCGCGGGTGAAGCGGTTGACGCCTTCGCCGGTGACCTGCTTGCCGAACTCGCGCTCGGCCGCGGTGCGGAAGGAGGAGCCGTAGTGGGTGTCGCGCAAGGAGACGTAGGGAACGAGGTGAAATTCCTTCCAGCGCAGAGCTGTCATCAGGCGCGGGGCGAGATCGAAGCGCTCGACGAATTGCCGCGTCTGAAAAAGCGGTTGCGAGCGCTGGAGCAGGCCGGCGCCGGCGGACCAGGCGATCCACACGGGCAGCGGGCCGCGGAGGAGTTCGCGGTCGCGGAAGTCCCATTCGAGCTGGGGCAGCTTGCGGATCATGATGGTGTCGCCGGGGGCGGCGGTCTGGAAGTTCTCCAAGCGGGTGAAGACGGCGTTGAAGCTATGGTTGCGCCAGTCGCGCGAAACCTGCACGACGGAACTGACTTCGCTGAAGACGGCCTCGTTAAAGCTCTCCGTGAAGGCCTGGCGGAAGGCGAAATTGCTGAGGTAATTCACCGTGCCGCGGGCGTAAAAGCCTGCGGGCAAACCGGTTTTCCCCTGCACGGCGACCAGATAGCCGCCCTCTTTGACGCGGGTGTCGCCGATGATGCGGCCGCGGTCGCGGATGCCGTAGACGAAGGCGTTGAGTTCGGAGCCGTGGGTGGGGCGGGCGCGGAAGTCGAAGGTGTGGGCGAGGCCGCGCTGGGTGAAGTACTGCGGCCGGTAGGTCATGTCATAGCTGCGGTTGATGGCCCAGAAAAAGCCGATGCCGTACATGAAGCCGCGGCGGTTGCTGTTGCCGATGCTGGGGGTGAGGAAGCCGGTGCGGCGCGCGCCTTCGCGGAGATCCTTGTAAAAGGCGGGCGCGTAGAGGAGGGGGACGCCGCGCAGACGGAACCAGGCGCTGCGGGCGATGGCGCGCTGGCCGGGGACGAGGTCGATGAGGGAGGCGTCGAGCCGCCACCAGGGGTTGATGCCGCTGCAATTGGTGATGGATGCCTTGTGAAGGGTGTATTTCTGCCGGATTTTTTCCGCCCAATCGCCTTGAAAGAAAAAAGGATTTTCGGTTCGCAGGATGCCGGGCCGATAGTCGATTTTTCCGTAGGCGGCGCCGCGGACGCGGTAGAAAGTCCCGCTGGAATCCTTCAGGTTGTAGTCGATCCGTTCCGCCCGGAGCTGTTCGCCGCTGAGGAAATTGACGTAGTGGACGCGGCCGCGCGCCTCGGCGACGCCGGTTTCCTGGTCGTAGTCGATTTCGTCGGCCCGGAGCCGCATATCGGAGGTTTCGATTTCGGCGCTGCCGCGAAGCCGGTAGCGGCTGCCTTCGCGCTCCTGGCGGGCGGCGCGGACGACGACGACGCCCTCGGGGGGCACGTCGCGGCGCTCGATGGAGGCGGCGCGCTCGTAGGGCGGAAGCTGGGCGAAGGCGAGCGGGGCGAGGGCGAGGAGGGCGGCGGCGGGGCGCGCCTCGGGCGGAATGTGAAAAAAGGCGTGACAAAATCGCCCGATTATGTTACTTAGAGAATGATACGCACGGCGCGAACGTGCCTCGGAACGCCGTCGCAGGAACAAAGAAGCGCCCAAGGCTCAAACCTAGCACGAGCGAAAAGAAGCCCGCAAGACGGGCCAGACAGAGACCAGGGGAGCCGGAGGGCAGGCGAGGAAGGGCCGCCGGAAAGGCGGAACGATTGCGTTTCGGAGGCACGGCATGTACTGCAAGTATTGCGGAGCGGAGATCGCCCGGCAGCAGACGCGCTGCCCGCGTTGCCAGCACCGGATTGGCGGGGGAGCGGGCCCGGAGGCAAACCAAGAGTATTTGTCCACGGCATTGGCGCCCGCGCCGCGTCCGGCAGAAGACGGGCCGGAGCGCCGATTCACGGTGACCGAGGGAGGCGGCGCAGGGCGGCGCCAGCCGGCCATTCAACCGCCGCTGTTTCCCGAGCCGGCCAAAGTCGTGGAGCTGCACGAGTATTTGCCGGCGCAGGCGCCGCGGCGGCGGCCGCCGGCCGGGCGGAGCCGCCCGGCGCGCCAGCACCCGGGGCAAATCGAGTTTGACTTCGAGGCCGCGGCCCGGAGCGCGCTTCAACCGGATGAAGCGCGGCGCCGCTGTCCCGTGGCGCCGCTGCCGAGGAGAGCTTTCGCGTGCGCGGCGGATCTGGCGGTGGTGGCGGGCGTGGGTCTGACCCTGTTCCTCGGGACGGTGCGGCTGCTGCTCGGCGGATTGCCGCAGGACCGGCTGGCGCTGCTGGCGGCGGCGGCCGTCTTCTGGATCCTGGCAGGCATCTATCACGCGTTGTACGCCGCCAGCGGCAGGCCCAGCGTGGGACAACGGCTGGCGCGGCTGCGGCTGGTGACGATGGAAGGCCGCAGGGGCGAGCCCGGGCACCGTGTGAAGCGCGTGATGGTGAACCTGTTTCTGCCGCCGGTGTGCCTGATCGGCACGGCGTGGGCGGCGCTGACGGAGGAGAAGTATTCGTGGACGGACCACATCACGCACACCTACCTGACCCCGGCGGAACCATTGCCGTGAAGCGGCGCAGAATACCCTAGCTTCGGACCCGAAAATCTGATATATACATGGGGCGGAGGCATGGCCGCTCCCATGCGGAGAAAGTCCTGGCGCCTGGATGCGGAAGCCCTCGGGGCTCTCATCGAGGCACTCATCAAGCAAGGGTACGTTGTGTACGGGCCGCAGGCTTCGGACCACGCGCTGCACTGGCGCAGGATCACGGGCCTGGCGGATCTGCCCCGGGGATGGACGCAGGATCTGGCCCCGGGGCGGGCGCGGCTTGAGCCGGACGGCGGCGACGCGCTGTTCCATTACTGGATGTGCGCGGAAGGGCTCAAGGCGGTGCTGCACCTGCCGCAGGTGCGCGTGATGGCGGCGCGGCGGGAGAACGGCGCGTTCCGGATCCTGGACAATCCGCCGCCGGCGGAGAAGTGCGCATTTGTCGGGGTGCGGGCGTGCGACGTGGCGGCGCTTTTTATCCTGGACCGGGTGCTGCTCGGCGACCGATACGCGGACGAGATTTACCGGGCGCGGCGGGAGAAGGCGTTCGTGGTGGCCGTGCACTGCACGGCGTCCGCGCCGACCTGTTTTTGCGCCTCGCTGGGGACGGGGCCGCGGGCGCGCTCGGGGTTCGACATTGCGCTGGCGGAGCTGACCGAGGGCGAGGCGCCGGAGTATTTCGCCGAGGCGGGCACGGCGGCGGGCATGGATCTGCTGGACAAGATTGGCGCGCATCCGGCGCCGCCCGAGCTGGCGCGCAGCGTGGAGCAGGCGTGCAGCAGGGCGGCGGCGCAGAAGCGGCGGGTGGACGCGCATGCGGCGCCGCAGATCATCGATGCGCTGTTTGACAGTCCGCACTGGGAGCGCGTGGCGAAGCGCTGCCTTGCCTGCGGCAACTGCACGTCGGTTTGTCCCACGTGTTTCTGCGTGAATTACGAAGACCGCACGTCGCTGGACGGCCAGGAGGCCGAGCGGTGGCGCGTGTGGGATTCCTGCTTCACGCAGAATTTCACCTACATTCACGGGGGCAGCGTGCGCGCGAGCGTGAAGTCGCGCTACCGGCAGTGGCTGAGCCACAAGCTGGCGCGGTGGCAGGCGCAGTTCGGAACGCCGGGCTGCACCGGCTGCGGGCGCTGCATCGCATGGTGCCCCGTGGGCATAGACATCACGGAAGAGTTTCAGGCCTTGCAGGCCAGTGCGGCAGCGGCCGTGCTGCCGGGGAAGGAGTGAAGCATGGCGCCGACGGAGATCAGGCAGGTGCTGGCATCGCACCCTTTTCTTGAGGGATTGCCGGAGAAATATATCGAAATGCTTTCGAAGCTGGCTTTCGAGGTCAGCTTCGACCAGGACGAGGTGATTTTCCGCGAGGGGGATCCTTCCAGCCTCTTTTATCTGATCCTGAGCGGCAAGGTGGCGCTGGAGATGGCGGCGCCGGGCCGGCAGATCATCATCCAGACGCTGGATGCGGGCGACGAGCTGGGCTGGTCGTCGCTGCTCGAGAACACGAGCAAGCAGTTCCGCGCCCGCTGTCTGGAGCCGGTGCGGGCGCTGGCGTTCGACGGGGCGCGGGTGGCCGCGCTGTGCGAGGAGGACCACGAGTTCGGCTATCACATCATGCGGCGCGCGCTGGAGCTGGTGGCCGAGCGGCTCCGCGCGACGCGGTTCCAGGTGCTGGATGTCTACTCGCCGAAAGGAGCGCGCGGACGATGAGCACGCTGGCCAGCACGGCGGCGGAATGCCGGCCGGTGATGCAGCCCGTGCCGGCGGTGATCCGTTCCGTGACAAAGGAGACGCACGACACGTTCACGCTGACGGTGGCGCCGCCGCAGGGCGACCCGGTGACGGCGTTCGAGCCGGGGCAGTTCTCCATGCTGTATGTGTTCGGGGTGGGCGAGCTGCCGATTTCGATTTCGGGCGACCCGGCTGTGCGGGACACGTTGACTTACACGATTCGTTCCGTGGGGCAGGTCACCTACCAGCTGGTGACGCGGCGGCCGGGCGAATGCATTGGCGTGCGGGGCCCGTTCGGCACGAGCTGGCCGCTGAAGGAGGCGCGCGGCAAGAGCGTTCTGATTGTCGCGGGCGGCATCGGGCTGGCGCCGTTGCGGCCGGCCATTTATTCGATTCTGCGGCACAGGGGCGACTACAACCGGCTGGTGATTCTTTACGGCAGCCGGAGCCCGCGCGACCTGCTGTACCGGAAGGAATTCGAGGCGTGGGGGCTGCTGCCGGACACGCAGGCGCTGGCGACGGTCGACTACGGCGGCGTGAGCTGGCGGGGCCACGTCGGCGTGGTGACGACGCTGTTCCGGCTGGTGCGGATGCAGCCGCAGGACACCGTGGCCATGATCTGCGGCCCGGAGATCATGATGCGGTACGCAGCGCGCGAGCTGGAGGCGCGCGGCCTGCCGCCTTCGCAAATCTACCTTTCTATGGAACGGAACATGAAGTGCGGGGCCGGCTTTTGCGGCCACTGCCAGTTGGGTCCGTACTTCGTTTGCAAGCACGGGCCGGTGTTCGCATACCGGGAAGTGAAGCCGTATCTGGATCTCTATGAGCTCTGACGGACGCAAGCCACGCATTGCCGTATTCAAATTCGCCAGCTGCGACGGCTGCCAGCTGAGCCTGCTGGATGCCGAGGACGAGCTGCTGGCGGTGGCCGGCGCGGTGGAGATCGCCTGGTTTCCGGAGGCGTCGCGCCGGATGGCGAAGGGCCCGTATGACATCGCGCTGGTGGAGGGGTCCATCACCACGCACCATGACGCAGAGGCGATCCAGCGCATCCGGCGGCAGGCGAAGACGCTGGTGACGATCGGGGCCTGCGCCACGGCGGGCGGCATCCAGGCGCTGCGCAACTGGCACGACACGGCGGAATGGGTGCGGTACGTGTACGCCAAGCCGGACTTCATCTCCACGCTGAAGACATCGACGCCCGTGGCCGAGCACGTTCCGGTGGATTTCGAGCTGCGCGGGTGCCCGATCAACAAGCATCAGCTGATCGAGCTGATTTCGGCCATGCTCGCCGGGCGCAAGCCGAACATCCCGACATACAGCCTGTGCCTGGAGTGCAAGCGCCGGGGCAACACCTGCGTGATGGTGGCGTGCGGCACGCCGTGCCTCGGCCCCGCCACGCAGGCCGGTTGCGGGGCGATCTGCCCGTCGATGCAGCGCGGCTGCTACGGCTGCTTCGGGCCGATGGAAAGCGCCAACGGGCCGAGCCTGGCGTCGCAGTTCCGCCTGCTGGGCTGCACGCGCGAGCAGGTGGAGCGGGCGTTCCGCAGCTACAACGGCTGGGCGTGGCCGTTCCGGAAAGTCTTCGAGGAGGCGCCGAAGCCATGACTCCGACCGAGAGCGGCCCGGCCGTCAAGCCGGGCATCAACAAGATCGAGGTCCCCGTGCTTGCCCGCGTGGAAGGCGAGGGCGAGCTGCACATCAAGACGAAGGGGGGGCGGATTCTCGATCTGAAGGTGAGCATCCCCGAGCCGCCGCGGCTGTTTGAAAGCTTCCTGCGCGGCCGCCATTTCATGGAGGCGCCCGATATCACCGCGCGGATCTGCGGCATTTGTCCGATCGCCTACCAGATGAGCGCGGTGCACGCCCTGGAGCGGGCCCTAGGCGTGTCCGTGCCGCCCTCCATCCGCAGCCTGCGCCGGCTTTTTTACTGCGGCGAGTGGATCGAGTCGCATGTTCTGCACATATTTTTCCTGCACCTGCCGGATTTTCTCGGCTGCCAGGACGCTTTCGAGGTGGCGGCGAAAAATGCCGAAGCCGTGCGCATGGCGCTGCGGCTGAAAAAGCTCGGCAACGAAATTGTGCGCGTGCTGGGCGGGCGGGAGATTCACCCGGTCAGCGCCTGCGTGGGCGGCTTTTACAGGGTCCCGCGCAAGGAGGAGCTGGAGGCGCTCGCGCCGGAGCTGGAATGGGCGCTTCAGGCGTCGCTCGAAGCGGTGACGCTGACGGCGTCGCTTGAATTTCCGGACTTCGAGCAGGACTACGAGTTCGTGGCGCTGTCGCACCCCGGCGAGTATGCGATGAACGAGGGCCGCATTGTTTCCAACCGGGGGCTCGATATTGACGCCGCGGAATTCGAGGAGCACATCGTGGAGCAGCACGTGAAGCACTCCAACGCGCTGCACTCGGTGATGCGCGAGCGGGGCTCCTACATGGTGGGGCCGCTGGCGCGGTTCAACCTGAATTACGGGCAGCTGACGGAACAGGCCCGGCGCGCGGCCGAGCAGGCGCGGCTCGAGCCGCCCGTGCGCAATCCGTTCAAGAGCATCGTGGTGCGCGCGGTGGAGACGGTGTTCGCCTGCGAAGAGGCTTTGCGGATCATCGCCGCGTACGAGCCGCCGCCCGTGCCGCGCGTGGAAGTGAAACCGCGCGAGGCCAGTGGCGCAGCCGCCACGGAGGCGCCGCGCGGGCTTCTGTATCACCGTTACAGCGTGGATGCGGACGGGCTGATCACCGGGGCGCGGATCGTGCCTCCCACGGCACAGAACCTGCGCCGGATGGAGGAGGACCTGTGGAATTACGTCCCTGCGCTGCTGGAGCTTGACAACGAGCAGATCGCCTGGCGGGCCGAACAGGCGATCCGCAATTACGATCCCTGCATCTCCTGCGCGACGCACTTTCTGAAAGTCCGCCGCGAATAGCGGGAAATACAGAATCCGGGTGCCCGGGGGCGGCAGGGCCGGGGCCGCTCGTTTTCGCGGCGCTGAAAGCGGTGGGGCGCTGGACCGCGTGCGGTATGGAAAGGGCTGCCGGTTGGGGCCGCTCGTTCTCGCCGTCCTTCGGACCCCGCTCAGATCCGACGACCATGGGTCTGCGTCAATTCAGGTTGGGGCCGCTCGTTTTCGCCGTCCTTCGGACGGCTTCACTCGCGGCTCTGAAAGCGCGGGTTCGCAGCCGCGCGGCTCAGGCTTTCCAGCCTTCGGCCGTGAGGGCCTCGCGCAGGGCGGCCAGCAGCAGGTCGATGTTTTCCTCCGTCGACCCGTAGCTCATGGTGCCGATGCGCCACACCTTGCCCGCCAGCGGGCCGAAGCCGCCGGCGATCTCGATGCCATGCGCCTCCATCAGGCGCCGCCGCACGGCGGCGTCGTTGACGCCATCCGGCACCAGCGGCGTATTCAGCGTCCAGAGCCGCTCGCCTTCGGCCACATGCATCCGGATGCCCATTTCGGCGAGGCCGGCGACGAAGCGCTCGTGGTTGCTGCGGTGGCGCTGCCAGCGCCTCTCCAGCCCCTCTTCCTCGATGATCGCCAGCGCCTCCCGCAGCGCGTAGAACATGGAAATTGGCGCCGTGTGGTGGTAACGGTGCGCGCTTTCGTAATATTCGAGCAGCAATTTCAGGTCGAGATACCACGAAGCCGGCGGGGATTTCCGCTGCCGGAGATATTCCACCGCGCGCGGCGAGCAGGTGATGGGCGCCAGGCCCGGAGGCGCGCCGAGCGCCTTCTGCGTGCCGCTGTAGGCGATGTCGATGCCGGTCTCGTCGACGCGCACGGGCATCCCGCCCAGGCTGGTGACGCAGTCGGCGATGACGAGCGCGCCCGCGTCACGGGCGGCGCGGCAGATGCCGTCGCCGGGCTGGTGCGCGCCGGTGCTCGTTTCGGCATGCACGTAGGCCACGACCTGCGGCCTGACGGCATGGATGAAATCCCGCGCCTCGGCATCGGTGTAAATTTGGCCCCAGGGCTTTTCGAGGCGCTGCACGGTGGCGCCGTGGCGCCGCGCCATTTCCGTGATCCGGTCGCTGAAGTAGCCGTTGGCGAACACGGCCACGGTTGCGCCCGGCGCGACGAAATTGGCGATGGCGCATTCCATGCCGGCGCTTCCGGTGCCGGAAATCACCATCGTGAATTCGTTTTTCGTTCCGAAACAGGCGTTCAAACCGGCGCGAATTTCCTCGTTAATCCGGAAGAAATAAGGATCCAGATGGCCGACGATGGGTTTCGACATCGCCTCGTAAATCCGCGGGTGCACCGGCGAGGGGCCGGGCCCGAACAGCAGCCGGGCCGGTGGTTGGACGCTGAGAGCCATAGCTACAGTGTATATGTGGAGCGCCTGCCCGTTGACGAGGTCCTCGCCGACGTCCGCCGCTGCCTGCGGCGCGAGCCGTGCCTTGTGCTCGAAGCTCCCCCGGGCGCCGGCAAGACGACGCGGGTGCCGCCGGCGCTGCTGGAGGAATTCCCGGGGCAGGTGCTTGTGCTGGAGCCGCGGCGGCTGGCGGCGCGGCTGGCGGCGCAGCGGGCCGCAGAGGAGCGCGGCGAGCCGCCGGGCGCCACTGTCGGCTATCAGGTTCGCTTCCAGCGGGTGGCCGGGGACGCGACGCGGCTGCTGTATCTGACCGAAGGGCTGCTGGCGCGGCGGCTCCTGTCCGATCCGGAGCTGGCGGGCGTCAGCGCCGTGGTGCTCGACGAGTTCCACGAGCGCCACCTCGAAGGCGACCTGGCGCTGGCCCTGCTGCGCCGCCTGCAACGGACGCGCCGTCCGGACCTTCGCCTGGCAGTGATGTCGGCCACGCTTCAAGGCGGCGAAGTGGCGCGGTTCCTCGGCGGGTGCCCGGTGCTGCGCAGCGAGGGGCGCCTGCACCCGCTTGAGCTTCGCTACACGCCGCACTCGGCGCAGACGCTCGAAGACCTCGTGCAGGAGGCGGTGGAGGAGGCGTGGCGCGCCCGCGACGGCGACCTGCTCGTCTTCCTGCCCGGCGCGGCGGAAATCCGCCGCTGCCAGGAGAGGCTGGCCGGCCGCAGAATCGCCGCCGAAGCCGAGATCGTGCCTCTGCACGGCGATCTTCCTGCCGAGGAGCAGGACCGCGCCGTGCGGCCTGGCTCCCGCCGGCGCATCGTGCTTTCCACGAATATCGCGGAATCGAGCGTCACCATCCCGGCCGTGCGCATCGTCGTCGACTCGGGCCTGGCGCGCATCCCGTCCGACTCGCCCTGGAGCGGGCTGCCGCGGCTGGAAGTGCGGCGCATCAGCCGCGCTTCGGCCACGCAACGCGCCGGACGCGCCGCGCGCACCGGGCCGGGGCTCGCCATCCGCCTGTATCCGGAGCAGGATTTCCTCCGCCGCCCGGAACATGACCCGCCGGAAATCGTGCGGCGCGAGTTGTCGCAGGTCTGCCTTCATCTGCACGCCGCCGGCGTGCGCCACGCGGAGGAGCTTGAATGGCTGACGCCGCCCCCGCCGGGGGCTGTGGCGGCGGCCGAGCAGCTCCTTGAGCGGCTGGGCGCGCTGGACAGCTCGGGGCGGCTGACGGAGTTCGGCCGGCGTCTGGCCCGCCTTCCGCTGCATCCGCGGCTGGCGGCGCTGGTCGAGCTGGGAGGGCCGCCCGCCTGCCGCCTTGCGGCCGAGTTGTCCGCGCCGCATCCGGCGCAGGCGGCGCCGATCGAGCGGCAGATTCGCGCGCTCGCGCCGGCCCGGCCGGCGGCGCGGATGGAAGAAGCCGTGCTGCGCGCGTTCCCGGACCGCGTGGCGCGGCGGCGGCGCGGGCAGGAGCTGCTGCTGAGCAGCGGCGGCTCGGCGCGGCTGGCCCGGGATGCGGGCGTCGAGGCGGCGGAATTCCTCGTGGCGCTGGAGACCGAGGAACGGCCCGCGCGCGGCTTGCCGCTGGTGCGGCGCGCGGTCGCCATCGAGCCGGAGCTGCTGCTGGACGTGTTTCCGGACCGGTTGCGGGAAACCCGGGCGCTGGAATGGAACCGCGAGGCCGAACGCGTGGAAGAGGTCTGGCGCCTGATGTATGACGAGCTGGTCGTGGACGAGTCGCGACGGCACGACCCGGATCCCGCCGGCGCGGCCGCCATGCTGGCCCGCAAGGCGCTGGAAGCGGGCCTCGAGCGGTTCGCCGACCCGGAATCGCTCGAACAGCTCCGGCAGCGAATCCGCTTCGCCGGGCTGCCCGAGCCGGATCTGGCCGCCGTGCTCGCCTCGCTGTGCCAGGGGCTGCGCTCGTTCGAAGAGCTGCGGCGCGCAGCGGAAGGCGGCGGGCTGGAGGCTGCGGTGAAAGCGGCCCTGGGCCCGCTGGCGGCCGAACTCGAGCGGCTGGCGCCGGAATTTTTGCGGCTGCCTTCCGGCCGGAAGGCGCGGATCCGCTATCCGGCCGGCGGGCCGCCGTATGTGGCGTCGCGGTTGCAGGATTTTTTCGGCATGGCGGAGACGCCGCGCATCGGCCCGGAGGCGACGCCGCTGGTCGTCCATCTGCTGGCGCCGAACCACCGGCCCGTGCAGGTGACGCAGGACCTGGCCGGGTTCTGGAAGCGGCTGTACCCGCAGGTGAGGCGCGAGCTGGCGCGCCGCTACCCGAAACATTCCTGGCCGGAAATGTAGTTTTTTCTTCCGCCGGCGCCGCCCGCGCCGGCGGCCCGGCCCGCCGAAACATTTTCCTGCCGAATTGGAGCGGCGCGGCGGCCCGGCCCGCTTTGCTACACTCGCGGGAGGCTGCGCTATGCGTCCGGAACGTGCGAAGGAGATCGTCGGGCGCTTCCCCGCGCTGAACATTCTCGTCGCCGGCGATGTGATGCTGGACGAGTTCGTCCAGGGCGAGGTGAGCCGCATTTCGCCCGAGGCGCCGGTGCCGGTGGTGGAGGTCTCCGATGAATCGTTCTTCGCCGGCGGCGCGGCCAACGTGGCTCGCAACCTGCGCGAGATGGGCGCGCGGGCCGCGGTGGCCGGCGTGAGGGGCGACGACGCCGCCGGCGAGCGGTTGCACAGCCTGCTGGCCGGGGCGCAAATCGAGGACCGCGCCGTCATCGCCTCCCCGGCCGCTGCGACCATCGTCAAGACGCGCGTCATCGCTCGCCACCAGCAGGTGGTCCGCATCGACCGCGAGAAGCGCCAGCGCGTCGGCCCGGAGATCGAAGAGAAGGTGCTCGCGCAGCTGGCTGCGCAGCGCGACGGCTGGGACGCGGTGATCTTCTCCGACTACGCGAAGGGGTTCCTCACACCGTCGCTGGCCGCAGGCATCTGCCGCCTTGCGGAGGGCCGGATCATCACCGTCGACCCCAGCCCGCGGAACCCGCTCGACTGGCGCGGCGTCACGGCCATCAAGCCGAACCTGCGCGAGGCGCGCGCCGCCGCCGGCGTGCCGCCGGAAACCCCGCCGGAGGAAGCCGCCGCGAAACTGCTCGAGCGGTGGGACACGCGCATGGTGCTGGTGACCCTTGGCGAGCACGGCATGCTGCTGGTCGAGCGCGGCCGCGAGCCCTACCACACGCCGACCCGGGCGCGCGACGTCTATGATGTTTCCGGGGCGGGCGACACGGCCATCGCCGTGTTCACGCTCGCGCTGGCTGCCGGCGCAGAGCCGCGCGAGGCGGCCGAGCTCGCCAATCACGCCAGCGGCGTCGCCGTCGGCAAGCTCGGCACCGCCACCGTGACGCCGGAGGAGCTGCTGGAAAGCGTCGCGCGGCTGGGCTGAGCCGCCGCGGCTGTGATACGTTGCCCAGTGGCCGCCATGCGGCTCCCTGGCAACATGACCCTCACTCGCAGAACTCTCTTTCAGGCAGCCGCCGCCGCGCCGGCGCTTCCCCGCATCGCGTCCCGCCCGCAGCCGGCGCCGCAATGGAAGGCGCGGTGGATCTGGTATCCCGAGCGGCGCACCATCCAGAACACGTTCGTGATGTTCCGCCGCGTGTTCGAACTCGAGGAGGTCCCGCCGGAGGCGCCGGCGTTTGTTTCCGCGTATTCGCGCTACAAGCTTTGGGTGAACGGACAGTTCGTGCAACGCGGCCCGGCGCCGTGCGACCCGCGCTATTGGGACGCCGATCCCGTGGATCTGGCGCCATACCTGAGGCGTGGCGCCAACGCCATTGCGGCGCTTGCCTGCGCCTTCGGCACGGGCGACGGGACTTACGCGCCGCCCGCGCCCGCGGGCAGCGGCGAAGGCAAGGGTTTTCTGTTCCAGTGCGACGCGCTCGGCCTTGCCACGGACGCAAGCTGGAAAACACTGCGGCCGCGCGCCTGGCGCCACGGCGCGTATCAGCGCTGGTTCCTGCGCGCCTTGCAGGAGGAGTTCGACGCACGCCATTCCCCGCAAGGCTGGGAGCAGCCGGACTTCGACGACAGCCGCTGGAAGCCGGCCCAGGCGGAGCCGGTCCCGCCGGGAAGGCCGTGCCTGCGCGAGGTGGGGCGCGAGGGGTGGCGCGAAGACTGGGTCTTGCAGGTGCGCTCCATCCCGCCGCTCGCGGAGACGCCGCTACGGCCGCGCTCCTCGCCGGCGGCCGGATGGGTGGAGTGGCGGGTGGATCCGGAGGAGTACTTCGAGTGCTTCCCGGCCGGCGCTTTCGACGAGCGCGACGACGCCGCGCTGCGCGCTCCCGAAGGGCTGTTTCCCCACCGCCTGCCGCTGCGGCCCGGGCGCTCTGCGGCGGTGACCTGGGATTTCGGCCGCGAGCTCGCCGGGCACCCGTTCGTCAAGGTGCGCGCGCCCGCGGGGACAGTGCTCGAGCTGCTTTTCTGCGAAAAACAGGTTCCCGGGAAATTGTTGTTGCGCATTCCGCCGCGCTACGGCCAGTGGCTGCGCATCACCTGCCGCGAAGGCGTGACCGAATACGAGGCCTTCGAGTACGAATGCTTCCGCTGGATGCAGCTGCTGGCGCGCGGCGCCGGGGGCGAGGTGGAAATCCTCGACGCCGGCGTGCGGGAGCGCAACTACCGCTGGCCGCACGAGCCGGTTTTCGCCTGTTCCGACCCGGCGGTGGAGCGCGCGGTGCGCGCCAGCCTGGCCACGCACCGCATCACCAGCCAGGAGACGCTGGTCGACAACATGGTGCGCGAGCGGCAGCAGTACGCGGGCGACCTTGACCACGCCAAGCTCTGCTCGTATTACGCCTTCGGCGAAACCCGCCAGCCGGCCCGCATGATCCGCACCTTCGCCCAGGGGCAGAACGCGGAGGGCTGGTTCATGGATTGCTGGCCCGCGTGGGACCGTTGCCAGCGGCTGTTTCAGAAGCACATGGGCCTGACCGTGTGGGGCCCGATTCTCGACCACGCGCTGCAATTCGGCATCGCCGCCGCCGAGCATTTTCTCTGGGACGCCGACCGCGCGCTGCTCGATGAGGTGACGCCGAAGCTCGAACGCTTCGCCGCGTTTCTCGAGAGCCACCGCGACGGGGGCGGCCTGCTGCCCGTGCTCGGCTGGCGGTGGAACACGGTCTGGATCGACCATATCGGCTTTGAACGCGAAGAGGACAAGCACTGCGCATTCAACCTGTATTGGGCGGGCTTCCTCAGCCAGGGCCTGGCGCGGCTGCTTGAGTGGCGCGGCGAGAGCGCCAGGGCGCGGGCGGCCCGCGAGCGCGCGCGGGAAATCATTGCCCGCGCGCGGCAGCTTTACTGGTCGCCGCAGGACCGGCTGTTCGCCGACAACCTGCCCCGCGCCGCCGCCGACGGCCACCTGCGCGTTCATGCGCGGACGCTTTCCATGGCGCTGCTGTTCGGGGCGATCTCGCCGGAAGAGTCCGCGCGGGCCGTGGATCTGTTGCGGGCCGTGCCCACGGGCTCGAACGCGAACGTCCACGAGATGGAAGGGGGACGGATCCGCCTCGGGTTCAACTACCCGCTGAACGAGATCTGGCGGCTGTGGGCGGTGGCGCGCGCCGGGCGCGGCGCCGATGTGGTGCGCGAGCTGCGCGAGCGGTGGGCCAACCTGCCCTCCGTGCTCGAGAACGGGACCTACGCCGAGTTCTGGAACCCGGGGCCGAGCGAAACCGGGCAGGTGTGGTGCCAGTCGAATCCCGTGCCGGCCGTGGCGCTGTATCAAATGATCCTTGGCGTGCAGCCGACCGCGCCTGGCTTCGGCGCATACGAGCTGCGCCCCCAGCCCGGCGATCTCCGGCGCGTGTCGGGGACCGTGTTCACCCCGCGCGGCGAGATCCGCGTGTCGATCGAAGACGGCCGGCTCGACTGGGTCTCGCCCGGCGGCGTGGAGGCCGAGCTGGTGCTGCCCGGGGGCGCGAGGCGGAAAATGCCGGCCAGCAGCCGGGAGCAGCGCTGGCCGCTGCGGCTTGCAGAATGAGCGGCAGGCTCACCGCACGATGAGCCAGGCAAGCGCCACCATGCCGAGGGCGAGCGCCCAGCCTGCGGCGAAACCGCGCAAGTCGGCGCGGTAGGCGCGCCAGAGGCTTTCTCCGCGCGCACCTTGCCGCGGATGCAGCAGATGGTTGAGCAGCAGCTGCTCGCCCCGCCGCGCGGCCTCGCGCTCCACCTCGGCCGCGTCGGGCGCCGCGGCGGGGTCGATGTGGCTCGGCGTGCGCAATCTGCGGAAGAATTCGTCCAGCACGGGGGCGGGCTCGGCGGGCGTCGCCAGGCTCACGCCCGCGAAGGCGGCGCAGCCCGCCAGCAGCGCGGCCAGAAAGACATTCGGGTCCCAGTGGTCGAACCGCTGCCCGAGCATGGCGTAGAGGGAAAAGTTCGCCGCCACCGCGGCGATGATGCCGGCGAGCGCGCCCCAGCGGTTGGCGCGCCGCCAGAAGATGCCGCCGAGCACCGCGATGCCCACGTAGGTGGCCAGCGTCTCGGTCAGCAGGAACGCGTTGAGCACTTTTTCGATCAGAAACAGCGCGTAAAGGACGCCCAGCAGCGTGATGCCGAGTCCGCTCATCCGCCCCACCCACAAATAATGGCGGTCGCTGCGGCCGCGCACCAGGTAGCGCCCGTAGAAATTGCGCGTGAACAGGGCGCCCGCGCTCACCATGTAGGCCGAGCAGGCAGCCATGTTGGCCGCCAGCAGACAGGCCACCAGCAGGCCCTTGCCGCCGGGAAACAGCAGGTGCCGGCAGGCGAAGCCGAACGCCGACTCCGCATCCGGCAGCGACTTCACGCCAAACGTTCCCCTGGCTACCAGCGCCGCCGCCACCAGACCGGTCAGCGCCCAGCCCAGCGTGCAGAAGCGCTTCACGAAGGTGCCGTAAAGGAAGCCCTCGCGGCAGGCTGTCTCGTCCTTGCCGGTGGCCACCATGCCCATGATGTGCGGCTGGCTGGTGATGCCGATCAGGCCGTTGATCGTCAGCATGAGGATGAACCACGGGCCGATGCCTTCCGGCGCGGTCAGCGCCAGCCGTTCCGGCCCGAGCGCCTCCCGCATGCCGCTGATGCCGCCGGCCAGCCCCCAGCCGAGCGGGATGAGCAGGAAGGACAGAATGATGATCAGCAAGCCCTGCACCAGCTCCGTCCACGCCGTCGCCACCTGCCCGCCGATGAAGCTGTACAGCAGGAACGCGGCCGTCATCGCCAACACGATGGCGTTCACCGGGATGCCGCCGCCGGCCACCTGGTGGATCACCTTCGCCGCGCCCTTCAGCATGTTGGCCATGTTGATCGTCAGAAAGGCAAGCGCGAACACCATGTAGGCCGCGCCCATCCAGTGGCCGTAGCGGTCCTCGAAGAATTCGGCGATGGTGGTGCGCCGCATGCGGCGGTACAGCGGCGCGAGCAGCCAGTAGAAGGGCGTGGCGAACATGTTTTTCCACTGAAACCAGATGGCGCTGAAGCCGCGCGCATACACGGCCCCGGCCAGCGACACCGGCATGTCGGCGTGCGTGCCGGAAGCGAAGCTTTGCGCGATCATCACCCAGCGGTTGAACCGCCGCGCGCCGAGAAAATACTGGTCCGTGCGCCCCACGCGCCGCCCGATCCACAGCCCCAGCAGCGCGATGCCGGCCAGATACGCCGCCAGCACCAGCCAGTCCAGCGGGGCGAACGCGGTGAATTGCTGCATGGCATGCCTCCCGGTCCGGGACCCACATCATATCCTGCCGGGCGGGCTGCGGGAGTCCGGCCCGGCGCGAAAACAGGAGAGGCGGAAATTGTTTTTCGCCGGACCGCCCGCGGCGCATCGCTTTTCCGGCAGCCGGGGCTTTCCGTTGCGTCATGCGCCGGGCGCGTGCGCTTCTCAACCGGAGCGGCGGGAAGAGCGCAGCTTCGGCTGACCGGCGGGTTGCGCACCGGGTGGAGCCGGGCGGCGGTTCCGGCTTCGGTCCAGTTTCCACCCGCGCAGCCATGAAACATGGCGGCCAAAAATTGTTTGACGCAAGAGCCCCCCGCCGCGGCCTGTCCGGCAAGCGGGGCCTGGCCTCAGCCCTCGCCCGCCGGCGGCCTGGCCACCACCCGGCGGCATTTCTCGTACAGTTCCAGCAGCGCCTCGGCCTGCTCCTCGGGCGTGCGTGGAGGCTTGCCCGAAAAACCGACCGCCTGCGCGCCTTTCGCGTACCCGGTGGTCGTGGCGATGAATTTCATCAGCTCAAGGGCGATTTCATCGGAGGATTTCGGCCTCAATTCGGGCATTGGCCCCGTTTCCGGCATGGTCGTCTGTTTCTCCTTCTTTCCCCGCGCGGCGCAGCGCCTGGCGGCGCCTGCGTCCGACAAGTTTATTCTAGAGGGTAGATGCCGGTGCACGCGACGCGGCTGTCACGCCGGATGCGCGGCGGCGCGCAGGCGCACCTGCTGGCCTGCGATGACGGCCGCTTCTACGTCACCAAGTTCCTCAACAACCCGCAGCATCGCCGCATCCTTGCCAACGAGTGGGCCGCCTCGCTGCTGCTGAAACACCTCGGCGTCGCCTGCCCCGAGGCGCGCGTCGTCGAGGTCAGCGCCGGGCTGCTCGCCGCCGAGCCGGAGATCCACTTCCAGCTCGGCTCGCGCCGCGCGCCGGTCGAACCCGGGCTCCATTTCGGATCTCTGTTCCCCGGCTCGCCGGACCACGATGCCGTCTATGATTTTCTGCCCGATGCGCTGCTGCCTTCGCTGGCCAACCTCGACCACTTCGCCGGCGCGCTCGTCTTTGACAAGTGGGCCGCCAACTCCGACTCGCGCCAGGCCATCTTTTTCCGGCGGCGCCTCCGCGACTTCCTCCCGTCCGATTGCCCGCCGAACCAGAAGGGCTTCATCGCCCAGATGGTCGATCACGGCTATATTCTTGACGGCCCGCATTGGGATTTCGCCGACTCGCCCATCCAGGGCCTTTACTTCCGGCCCGTCGTGTATCAGAACATCCGGTCCATGGAGAGCTTCGAACCGTTCCTGTCCCGCGCCCGGCATTGCCCCGAGGCCGTTTTCGATGACATCCTGCGCACCATGCCCCCATCGTGGATCGAGGGAGAGGAAGACGAGTGGGAACAGGTTCTTGAAAAATTGTTCCGGCGCCGGAGCCGCATTGCGGATCTGATTCTCGCCACCATTCGGGCCCGCCCGCAGATATTTCCCTCCTGGCGCGGCTGAACCGGAAGCGCTCGGGATTCTTCCCGGGCCGGCAGGACCGTTGCCAAGCCGGAATTTCGCCGCGGCAGCATCGGTCTTACGCTTGTGGACTGCTTGTCCGAATCGGAAAACGCGGGCGAACCAGGGAGAAAAGGGCGGGGGAATTCGGGCTTGGCAAAGAAAGCCCATGGTCAAGGCCGATGGAGATCGGGTGCGAGTGCGGCGCGTTTCGGCCGTCGCGTATGAATCCGCGGGCGAACCGCTCGCTCTCGCGGCCTGCGGCCCGCTTCGCTCGCGGCTCTGAAAACGGCGGGCGCGCCGGGCTTGCGGCGTGGAGGGTGCTTCCCGTAGCAACCGCTCGCTCTCGCGGCCTTCGGCCGCTTCGCTCGCGGCTCTGAAACGGCGGGCGCGCCGGGCTTGCGGCGTTGGGGCCGCTTCCCGTAGCAACCGCTCGCTCTCGCGGCCTGCGGCCGCTTCGCTCGCGGCTCTGAAAACGGTGCGTGCGGCGGGTTCAAAACGCCCAGCGCCAGACGTTGGCGCCGACCGTGAAACCTGCGCCGACGGCGGCGAACAGGACGATGTCGCCCTTCTTCAACCGGCCTTGCTGCCAAGCTTCGGTGGTCGCGATGGGGATGGTGCCCGAGGTTGTGTTCCCGTAGCGCTCGATGTTGATGAGGACGTTGTCTTCGCTGATGCCCAGGCGGTTGGCGGCGGCGAGGATGATCCGCTTGTTGGCCTGGTGGGGGACCATCAGTTTCACCTCGGAGGGCGGGATGCCCAGCTCCTCGAGCAGCTCTGCGGAGACGTCGCCCATTTTCTTCACCGCGTACTTGAAGACGGCCTGTCCTTCCTGATGAACGAAGTGCAGGCGTTTGTCCACCGTCTCGTGCGAGGGCGGCATGCGCGAGCCGCCGGCGGGCATGATCAGCATGTCCCCGCCGGAGCCGTCGATTTCATTGCGGAAGCCCAGAAAGCCGGGCTCGCCGTCCCCGGCCGGCTCGATGAGGAACGCGCCCGCGCCGTCGCCGAACAGGACGCAGGTGGTGCGGTCCGTGTAATCGATGATCCGGCTCATGGTGTCGGAGCCGATGACGAGCACCTTCCTGTGCGTGCCGCAGCCGACCAGGTGCGCGGCGGTCGTCAGCCCGTAGACGAAGCTCGAGCAGGCGGCGATCAGATCGAAGCCCCAGGCCCGCTTCACGCCCAGCTTGTGCTGGACGATGCATGCGGTGGAGGGGAACATATGGTCGGGCGTGACGGTGCAGAGGATGATGGCGTCGACATCCTCGGCGGTCGTGCCGCGGTTGGCCAGCGCCGCCCTGGCCGCCTCGATGGCCATGTCGGAAGTGGCGATGCCGGGATCGGCGATATGCCGCTCGCGGATGCCGGTCCTTTCCAGGATCCATTCGTTCGAGGTGTCCACCATCCGCGCCAGATCATCGTTGGTGAGAACGCGCGGCGGCACCCAGGCGCCGACCGCACTGATTTTCGCTTTCAACAAGGAACCTCCTGTGCCGCCAGCGCCCCGGGGCCCCGGATGCGGGGCGACGGTCCTCGCGAGGGCTCTGCGGCGTGTCGCGCCGTCTGCGCCAACAGACGGGAAACTCTAAAATTATGCTATTGAGTGAGAGGGATGCAACTGCTCGCCGCCGAACTGCTGCCGCAGCCGGAGTCCACCGAGAGCATTTTCCGGCGCGTATACGCCGCCGTGGCGCGGAAGGCGGAGGCGCCGCCGGTGCGGCTGCACGTAAGGCCGTATGTAGCGACCATCGGCCGGCTCCGGCTGGTGCAAGGCGTGCTGGAACTGCGGCTGAGCGACTGGATGGCTGCGGCCCCGGCCACGGTGCGGGAAGCTCTTGCCTGGATTCTGGTCTCGCGGCTGTTCCGCGCCGCTCCTCCGGCCCATTGGGTCCGCCACTACCGCCAGTTTCTGAACCGCAAGGAGGTGCGCCATCTCCAGCAGGCCGTGCGGGCGGTGCGCAGCCGCAAGTACATTTCCGGGCCGGAAGGCCGCGCGTATCATCTTGGCAGGCTTTTCGAGTCCCTCCGGGAAAGATATTTCGATCCGCTGCTGCCGGCGCCGCAGCTGGGCTGGAGCCGCCGCGCGTCGCGCACGCACCTGGGCCATTTCGACCACGTGCACAATGCCATCATCCTCAGCTCGTGGCTGGACCGCCCGGAAGTGCCGCTCTACGTGGTCGAGTACGTGATGTATCACGAGATGCTGCACATCAAGCACCCCGTGGAGCACCGGGGGCGGCGCCGCCTGGTGCACCCTCCGGCCTTCCGGGAGGACGAGAAGCGGTTTGAGCGCCTGGCCGAGGCCAAGGCGTGGCTGAAATCCGCCCGGTGAGGGCCGGGTTTTATGCAGCCGAAGCGAAGGCCGCCTGGACAGCTGCGGCCGAGCGACGCATCGGCTCGAGCAGCCCTGCGGCGTCCACCCGGGAGATGCCGAGGCGCCACAGCCACAGCTGGCCCCGCACCCGCCACCAGGCGCGGGTGAAACGGACACGCTGGCGGAACAGTTCGTCCGCAAAGCCGGGAGCGCACCGGTTGGCGACCACGAGCGCCTGGCCCACGGCCTGAAGCCGTTCGAAGTCCGTTCTCATTTCCAGAAGGAAATCCTTGCAGATGCGGGCGCGGTTCGAGCGGAACCGCCGCAGAAGGGCGCGGTCGGCGCCGCAGCGGGAACGAAGGAATTCGAATTCGGATTCATCCAGCAAATGGGCCAGCGGCTTGTACTTCTCCACGCCGAAGTGGTCCCACCATTCCGCGTCCGGAGCGGCGGGCCGCGACGCCCGGTACAATCGCCAGGCGACCCAGCCGACCACGGCAAGCGCGCTGCCAACAACGACCAGAACAGCAACAAGAGACGTCATACGGAATTACCCACGAACCGGATTGAGATTATCCTACCCTGAATCGGCCGTTTTTGCAAAAGAAAAATTCACGCCGCTGTTTCCGGACGGAAAGCCGGCAATGGCGCCGGATGCGTCGAACCCATTTTCCGGAAAGGATGGCAACCGGGAAGGCCGATTCCCGATGGCGGAGTGCTGCCCGGGGGCGCCAGGCATCCGCGCAAAACGGGCTGGCGGGCGGGCGCGGGCAGGGCGAAAAAGCCCTTCCCGCGCGGGCGAAGACCGCTCAATCCATGCCTGAAGACAGCGGCGCCGCCAGAGACGGTTTGCCGCGCCGCACGAGTCCGAGCGAGGACAGCCAGCCGGTGCGTCCCGTTCTGGCGGGAAGCCGCCGTTCTTCGTCTTCCTCGAGGGTTCCGGCCTGCCGGAGCGTGCGCAGCGCAAGATCCTCGACGGCGGCAAAGTACCGGGAATTTCCGCCCGCCAGATGGTGGTTCGGGATGGCCTGCTGCAACTCCCCGAAGCAATTCGGCAAAAGAGCGGCCAGCTTGAGTCCCGCCATTCGTTCGCACTCTTCGGGCGGGAGCGCGAACCGCGAGGAATGCCGGTTGAGAACCAGTTTTACCGACGGCAAAATCCCGGCGTCTTCCATGAGCCCTCTTGCCAAATTGGCTTGCGTGAGGGACAAATAGTCGCTGCCGGTGATGCAGAACACCGTATGGGAGGCCTGCATGGCCTCGACGGAGAAACGCTCCCAGTTGCCCGAGTGGTCCGCAACGACGAGGGCGTAGTCCCGGCGCAGCGCCTGAAGGAAGTTGCCGAACAGGCTGGACTCGATCCGGACCGCGCGGCAGCGCCGGAGGGCGGCAAACAGATGGACGGAGCGGAAGCCGGGAATGTGTCCTTCGGCCGGCAGCGTCCCGGCGTGATCCACGATCGAAATGGCGTCAAAGAGATTCATTCCGGATTGCACTGACGCAAACAGGCCCTGCACGCCGCAATTCAGGTCCAGATCGATCAGCGCCACTTTGGCATTCAGAAGCGAGGAGGCCACGTTGGCGAAATGCCAGGCGAGAGTGCTGGCGCCGCTGCCCGGTTTTGCGGGCACAAAGCTGAGAACGGGCGCCAGCCTTGGAGGGGGCGGGGCCGGGGCGGCATGCCGCTGGTAAAGCCCGGCCATCATCCGCTTGAGGGAATCCAGATCGGAGGGGAGGTGGAGGATGCGGTCTCCCAGGCCGATGCGGTGCAATTCGAGATAGGCGTTGTTGTCGATTCGCCGGCAGAAGATGAGCAGCGGCGTCATCGGGGCGGCTTGCCGCACCGGGTCAAGGACTTCGGCGATTTCCTGAAAGCCCCGCACCTCGACGAGAATCGCGTACGGCGCGGCGGCCTGCAAGGATTTCCGGAAGTCTTCCAGCCAGCCGGATTCGCCGGTGTCCACGGTGCGGATTTCATGGAAAGGGAAACACCGGGCGACGAGTTCCCGCACCTGGCTCGCCGCCTCCCGGTCCCGGGCAAGCAGGGCGATCTGGTCTGAAAACACGGAACACCTCCGGCCCAAAGGGCATGGACTTCATCCAAGTCCGTTTGCCCTATGATGTGCGAGGCGGAGGGAAATGAGAATCGGGGATTGCCCTCAAGTACCGGTTCGATCACCCTGCTTAGAACCTTGGGGATTCGCCTGATCCTTCTCAGGTTCAGCCGGCTCGGGACGCCGAAACTCGACGCCGCAGGAAGCGCTCATTCAGGTGGGCACGCCGAGGCGTGGCAGAACCCATTTCATCAGGGCGATGTAGCCCCCGGCGAACAACAGCGCGGCCACCCAGTCCGGCATCGGCTTATCTCGGGCAAATGGTCTTGTCGGGCGGAATCGCCAGCACGGGCACCTTCGCCTGTTCGATCGTCCGGGTGGTCACCGAGCCGAGCCAGACGGTGCGCCAACCGGTGCGGCCGTGGGTGCCCATGACGACCCAGGCGTTGGTCCGGTGGGCGGCGGCGATGATGGCTTCCACCGGAGGGGCGTCGCTGATCTCGTAATGCACCTCGATGCCCTCCGGCAAATACGGCTTGGCCCATTCCTTCAGATGGACCTCCGCATGTTTGCGGATTTCGTTCCACTCCTCCAGGATCTGCTCGCGCCGCTCCGGCGTGAGGTAGGACGGCGTGTCCACATGCACGGCATGCAACAGCCGCAGGGGCTTGCCCGAGGCCTGTGCCAGCCAGGCCGCCCAGCGCAACGCGTTGGCCGAGCACTCGCTGAAGTCGATGGGGCAAACCACGGATTCAAACGGGGGCGGGATCATGGGCGCAATGCCTCCACCTCGAAGATGCACCAAAGGGAGCGCCCGTGACAAGGGGGCGCGGAGCGCCTTGCCGCCGCCGTACCACACCGTCACGGGCAGCTCCTGGCCGGCGGCTGCGGCGGCCAGCAAAACCAGAATCCACAAGTTTTGTTTCATGGCTCCACCCGGAACAGCGCGCACTGCCGCGGCTCGAGCCGGTGCGCGAAGCCGCCGTGGATCTTGCCGAGGTTCCTGCGCTTCAGCACGTCGAACACGCGCAGGATGGCGCGTGTCCGCCCGAGGCCGAGCTCCTTCCAGATGATGTCGACGCTCACCGGGCGGGAAGCGCGGTTGACCAGCATCAGCGCCGTTTCGCCGTCGTTGAGCGGGCGGAGCCAGATTTCGGCGTCGGGATCCTGCCAGGCGAGCCGCGCAGGGCCGGCGGCCCGCTCCTCCACCTGCATGACGCCCACGTCGAGGACTTCCGGCTTCGCGGCGCGGCCCATGGCCCACTGCGCCAGCGCGCAGGAGGGCGCGGCGCTATTGTCGGACAACAGGAACAGAGCGAGCCAGGCGAGCCAAAGCAGCACGCCCTCATCATACCCGCCGCGCGGCCAGGGCGTGTCAGCGGCCGTTGGTTTTCCAGCGCCGGGCGACCAGCAGGGCGAGTTCCAGCGCCTGCTCGTAATTCAGGCGCGGGTCGACCTCGCTTTCGTAGGCGCGGGCGAGGTCTTCGTCGCACAGGCCGCGGGCGCCGCCGGTGCATTCGGTGACGTTTTCGCCGGTCAGCTCGATGTGCATGCCGCCGAGGATGGAGCCGCAGCGGTGGTGGATGTCGATGGCCTGGCTGAGCTCGCTTTCGATGTCGTCGAAGCTGCGCGTCTTGAAACCGTTCACCGTGCGGCGCGTGTTGCCGTGCATCGGGTCGCAGATCCACAGCACCGAGCGGCCTTCGCGGCGGACCGCCTCGATGACCGGCGGCAGCTCGCCGGCGATGCGCGCGGCGCCGTAGCGGTGGATGAAGACGAGGCGGCCCGGCTCGTTGCCGGGGTTGAGCTTTTCGGCGATGCGCAGGATGTCGTCGAGGCTCAGGCCGGGGCCGATCTTGACGCCCACGGGGTTGGCGATGCCGCGCAGGTATTCGATGTGCGCGCCGTCGGGCGATGCGGTGCGGATGCCCGCCCAGGGGAAGTGCGTGGAGAGGTTGAACCAGCCGGGGCGGTGCGGCACGCGGCGGGTCTGCGCCTGCTCGTAGGGCAGCAGCAGGGCCTCGTGCGAGGTGTAGAAATCGATGCGGTCGCTGCCGGCGGCGCTCGTGCCGAGGATGTTTTCCATGAAGCGCAGGCTTTCGGTGATCGAGTGCAGCATGCGGCGGTACTCGTCGGCCTGCGGCGAGTGGCGGGTCCAGTCGAGGTCCCAGTATTCGGGGTGGTGGAGGTCGGCGAAGCCGCCCTTGACGAGGGCGCGGATGAAGTTCAGCGTGAGGGCGGCGCGCTCGTAGCCGCGGAGCATGAGGGCGGGATCGGGGGTGCGCGCCTCCGGCGTCGGCTCGGGGCGGTTGACGAGATCGCCGCGGAAGGCGGGAAGGCGCCGGCCGTTGATCTCCTCGAAGTCGGACGAGCGCGGCTTGGCGTACTGGCCGGCGAAGCGCCCCACGCGGACCACGGGCTTGCCGGTGCCCTGCACGAGCACGAGGCTCATCTGGATGAGCACCTTGAGCTGGTTGGCGATGCGGCGCGAATTGCAGTCGGCGAAGCGTTCGGCGCAGTCGCCGCCCTGGAGGACGAAGCAGCGCCCGGCGGAGGCCTGGGCGAAGTGCTCCTTGAGGGCGACCACTTCCCAGCTTGTCACCAGCGGCGGCAGCGCAGCCAGCTCGCCGAGGACTTTCTCGAGCGCCACCGGATCGGGGTATTCCGGCTGCTGGAGCGCAGGGAACCGCCGCCACGAATCCGGCGACCAGTCAACTCCCATGTAATTTCAGGGTAGCATTGGAGAGATTCATGCGAACCCTGGCGGCGGCGTTGGCCGCCCTTGTTTTCGCCGCGGCGGCGGCCGCGGGCGGCCCGGAGCCCGAAGCGGCCGGGCGGAAGAAGATCGGGCTGGCGCTTTCCGGCGGCAGCGCGCTTGGACTGGCTCACATCGGCGTGATCCAGTGGCTTGAGCAGCACCGCGTGCCCGTGGATTTCATCGCCGGCACGAGCATGGGCGCGCTGGTGGGGGGGCTGTATGGGACGGGCCGCGACGGCGGGCAGATCGAGCAGTTCGTCCGCGAGCTGGACTGGACCGCGGCGTTCGCCCCGTCGGTGGAGTTCCGCCATCTTGCGTTCCGCCGCAAGGAGGACCGGCGCGAGTTTCCTTCGACGATCGAGTTCGGCATCAGGAAGGGGCTGAAGCTGCCGCCGGGTGTGACGCCGGGGCATGGCGCAGGGCTGGCGATCGGCCGTTTTGCCGCCGCATACGACGTGGTGGAGAGCTTCGACCGGCTGCCGACGCCGTTCCGTTGCGTGGCCACGGACCTGAAGCGGGGCAGGGAGGTGGTCTTCTCCAAAGGACCGCTGAAGCTGGCGCTGCGCGCCTCGATGAGCCTGCCCGCGCTGTTTGCGCCGGTGCAATACGACGACATGCTGCTGGTGGACGGAGGGCTGCTGAACAACCTGCCCGTCGACGTGGTGAAAAGCATGGGCGCCGACGTCGTCATCGCGGTGGCGCTCGACAAGCCGTTCGACGCCGGGCAGTTCACCTCCCTGCTGGGCGTCGCCGGCCGCAGCATTTCCGTCATGGTGGCGGCCAACGAACGGCGCAGCATGGGGCTGGCGGACCTGGTGCTGATGCCGGACCTCAACGGGCTGGAGTCGAACGACTATCTGAAGGCGGAGGAGTTCATCCGGCGCGGGCGGGACGCGGCGGCGCGGAAGGCGATGTGGCTCGAGCAGTTGTCCGTATCCGAAGACGAGTACGAGCGCTATCTGGCCGGGCGCCGGAGCCGCCTGCAACCGGAAACGGTGAAGCCGCAGGTCATTGTGGTTGAAGGCGGGTTGGCCGAGAAGCGCCGCCGTGCACTGGTGGAGGCGCTGGCCGCGGACCCGAACCGGCCGATCGACCGAGGCCGGCTGGAAACGGAGCTGAACAAGATCGCGGGCATGGGCCGTTACGACGCGGTTTCCTATTCGTTCCTGCGCCGGCCCGGGGTGGAAGGAATCCTGATCCGCCCGCACCCGAAGCCGCACGGGCCGCCGTTCCTCAACATGGCTTTTTTGCTCGACGCTTCGCGCCAGGAGGGGTTTCGCTTCGGCATCGGCGGGCGGCTGACGCTGCTCGATTTCGGCGGGCCGGCGTCGGAATGGCGCACCGATCTTTCCATCGGGCAGATCAACCGCGCCTCGAGCGAATATTACTACCGCATCGCCGGCGGCAAGTGGTTCCTGGCGCCGCGCGCCTTCTACCACGAGGACAGCCGGCCGCTGTACCGCGGGACGGACCAGATCGGGGATTTCATCAGCAAGCTGGGCGGGGCGACGCTGGATGCGGGCTACGCGTTCGGCCGGTTCCAGGAGATCCGCGCCGGCATGACCACCGGCCGCACGCGGATCGGCATCACCAAAGGGCCGGAATTGTTCGAGCCGCTGAGCGGGCGGTTCGCCGACGTGCACCTGCGGTGGACTTACGAGGGGCAGGACAGCGCGCTGGTTCCGCGCCGCGGCATCCGCAGCACGCTGTTCGCCTCGTGGCTGCTGGACCATCCGGGCGTGGGCGCACGGCCGCCGCTCGGCGAGGCGTCGTTCAGCTACGCGCGCCCGTTCAACCGGAGGTGGTCGCTGCTGGCCGACACGGCGGCGGGGTTCACCGACTGGCAGGAGGCGCTGAATGCGCGCTTTGCCGTGGGCGGCGTGGGCCGGCTCGACGCGCTGGGGCGCGGCCGCGAAGTGGGCAACCGCTATTATTACGGGGGCGCGCGGCTGTTGCGGTCGCTGACGAACGAGTCGCTGGGGCTGTTCGGCCGGTTCTATCTGTTCGCGGCAGCCGAAAGCGGCACGGCGTGGCGCTCAGGATCGAACCCGCTGCCGCGTTACAGCGGCTCGCTGGGGCTGATGGGCGAGACGGCGTTCGGAGTGGTTTATTTTGGCGGCGGCGTGGGGGACCGCGGCGACCGGCGGATGTTTTTCCGCCTGGGCCGGGTTTTTTAGCACTACTGGGTCACAAATGAAACATTTTGTGCTATAATTGTTTCGTGCGAACCGCTTCTCCGCGGCCAAGCCCGCAGGAACAGCGCTTCGCGGCTTATCT
>Ga0308390_1000287_pt1 | contig 38145 bp, 27 predicted proteins | sample Hotspr2Sample149_FD_202358 | JGI IMG/M metagenome (GOLD analysis project Ga0308390, IMG submission 202358) | Hot spring phototrophic mat microbial communities from Mushroom Spring, Yellowstone National Park, Wyoming, United States - 20040719_149 ...
CGCCCCATGGAAGCCTGGACAGACGCCCCCTATCTTCTCGATCGCAAGCCCGCCACTCACAAGGCTCAACAGGCCTTCTCGGGACAGCACGAGGTGTGGATCGTGCCGCCCCTCGAAAAGATCTTCGCCGACGATACCTTCACGCCCGACGGACCCGCGAACCCAGCGATCATCCTGCACATGGCCCGGGGTGAGGCCGAAGGAGTTCAACTCTGCCTCCGTCCCCAGCACCGCGACTGGATCCGTCCGGCCCTGGAAATCACCCCACTGATCCGTGAAGGCGGTACGGAACAGATCAAACCCGGCGATGTTTCCCTGCGGGTCGTCGGATACGTGCCGGTACGCATTCCATCCCATTATGAGGGACCCACCGGACGCTGGCCGGATCCCTTGCTGCCCGATCTGCCCAAAGTGGCCGAACGCGGCCGGAACACCACCCTGTGGGTTACCGTAAGCGCCCGCCGGGACCTGCCGGCCGGCACTTACCGGGGCACATGGCGGCTGACCGGACAGGATGAGCCGGTCCGGGAACTGCCGGTGACGGTACGGGTCTACCCCGTGGAACTGCCCGTCACACCCTCCCTCAAGACGGATTTCGGCTTCTCCGAAGGCACTGCCCTGCGGGAATCCCGTAAACGCGGCGGAAACGTTGCGGCCGATAATCTGGTGGACGCTTATGTCCGCGACGCCCTGAACCATCGGGTCACCCTTCGCGAACCGCTGGCCTTCCCCGTTCCCGGACCAGCTTTGGAAGCAGCCCTGGCCCAGTATGCGCCCCGGGTCAAAACTTTGCTGGACGCCGGTGCCACCCAACTTGCCGTGCCCGCCCCTTTCGCTGACGCGCCGAACCAACTCCGGCTGGTACAGGAATTTGTCAGGCGTGAGGGGCTGACAGGCCGGGTCTTCTGTCCGCTGGCTTATGAACCTGAACCGCCCGCGTGGGACCGACTGCGCCAGACCCTGGAGCAGTGGAATGCCACCGCTCCGGATATTCCCGCCATGGTTTCCGCCATCGGGCTGGAACCCTTCCTGCCCGACTCGGCGTCGTGGTGGTGTGTGCATACCCAAATGATGGACGCCCCTCCGGCCGCCGCCATCCTGCAGCGTATCGCGGACGGTCGGGAAACCTGGTGGTATCTCTCCCACCTGCCCGCCCGACCTTACGCCAATTTCTTTGTCGATTTCACCGCCGTTGAGCACCGTATCCTGTTCTGGCAGGCCTGGGCCGCCGGTATCCGCGGCCTGCAATACTGGTGCGTTAACTACGTCCCCGACGGCGACGATCCCTATGACACCGTGGTGGACACCACACCGGTGAACGGAGACGGTATGCTGGTATACCCCGGCCCAGACGGCCCTGTCTCATCCATCCGATGGGAAATCATCCGCGACGGAATCGAGGATTATGATCTGCTCGTCCTGTTTTCAGCCAGACGGCGCCAGGCCGCTGAGAACGCAGACGCGGCCCTGACCGCCCGGGCTGACCGCCTGGCCAATCTCTCCGAACTCTTTACCTCCATGGTGACCTTTACCCGGGACCCCAAACCCCTGCTCAAACGTCGGACAGAACTGCTCGAATGGCTGGCTGATGCCTACCGTTCAGCGCGACAGCCCCACATGGAATCCATGACGCCTCCGGCCGAACCGAAAAAAGAGCCCGGTATTCCCTCCCAACCCGCTCCGCCCGCCCAGGGGCCCCTCAAAAACTTTGGTCCCCGATCCCGCTGAACTGGTCCGGTATCCCTTCCCGCCGCTGGCCGCTGTGTTAAAATACTTCCCTGATGTCGGTTCCTCGAGAGACGCGCCACCGCGGAAAAAGGAGTGTCGATCATGGGCGATGCCACCGTACTCATCAGACATGGGCTCAGGTGGGGTATGGCTGTGCTGCTCGCCGGACTGACCGCCGTTCACGCGCAGGCGCAACAGCCGGCTTCAACGCCTATTCCCACGGGTGCGCCGGCCGCCTCCCAGCCGGTTGCCGCCGCCATCCCGCCTCAGGCGGAAATCACCAATTATTGGCAGTTGATCAGCGACCTCACCTCCCGGATCGAGGCGGCACCACCCCGGAATCCCAGCATCGGACGCGGGCTGGATACTCCCACAATGGAATATCCTTTCGATGTTCTGCGCAACCTTCGGGCCACCCACCTCATCCGGGCCGCCCAGGAGGGTGCGGCCGAAGCCCGAAGCCGGTGCGCGGGGCGCAGTCAGGCCGAGTGCGATCAACTCGCGCGGGCCAATGTCGCCAAAGCCCTGGAATACCTCCCCCTCATTTCACGGGATCCCGCCGAGGGACTTGAGTTATTCAACCTGTTGCAGCAGAAAGAAACGGACCCTGCCATGCGGTGTTACATCCTTGACGCGCTGGCTCCGGACGCACCCACTCAATTGCTGCTGGGCGCCTGGCTCGACCGGGTCCGGAACCGTTATGAACAGGAATACCGGAAAACGCTGGATCTTCTCGTCCCGCGCGCCCACGAGGATCCTGAAGTGTTGCTGCGCGCGCTTGACAGATGTTACGAATGGTATTTCCGGGGATATCAGCAGGCATGGGACAACGATTCCAAAGTACGGGCCGCCCGGGAAGCCGGCCAGCCCATTGAAATGTCCGCCATGCTGAGCGCCCATCCGCCCGAAGTCGACTCCATCACCCTCAAAACCCTTCGGGAACAGGGTGCAGTGGTTAGCCGGTACGCGGAGATGGTAGCTTCCCACATTGATCCCTTGAGCCAACGGGATTCCCGTGTCAAGGAGAAAGTCCGGAGACAACTCACGTTCATTGCGGAATCCGTGCTGGTGCCCGACCGGGACCGCATCCGGAAATACCTGGATCCGTCCTATCAGCCGCCGGAGACTAAATCGTTGACCATGCCCGGAGGCGGAGGATTTGTGGTAATTCCTGTGTCCTCCGGCGCCCCTGGTGCACCTCCGATGCCGGTACCTGGTATTGCGCCCGTGCCCGGAATCCCCGCTGGCAGCAGCGATAACGCCGCGCCCGCACCGATCGACTCTCCCTTCGGCGTTCCTATGGCGGAGCCCAGACCCAATCCGGAAGAAAACAAGCTGTAATATCCGCCGCCTATTGCTGGCGTGGCATCTTTCACCCCCGCGGTTTTCTCTTTTCAGTCTCTTTCCCGCAGGCAGAATAAGCCATCCGCCTGCCCGCTCTCCTGAATGAACAGTCCGACCGGATTGCGAAATCCGCAGGCCTCAGCGAGGCCAGGAAAGATTTCGGCAAGGGTTCCCGGTCAGGTTACCTTTCTCCAATTTTTTTGAAAAAAATTGGATGTTTCCGGTGACCGGAAAGTTTTCGGACGATAATACAGATGTTCTGACCGCTGTGAGCGGTTGCGTCATGGCCGGCGGGGATTCCGGGGATCAGAGTTGCCCCGCCGGCCCCCTTTTCATTTCGGGCTCACCCACACAGTAAGCCGCCCTTCCCAGAACGGAAAGGGCGGCGGTGTATTCGGTCAGCACCCAGTAATCAGCTCAAGATTTTGGGTCGCGGCGTGTAAGAGGTGTGCAGCAGATGATGCGAGACTTCACCCAGCGGCGTGCCCAGAAATTCCTCATAGATCTGCTTGATGGCTGGGTTCTCGTGACTCTTCCGGATGGGTTTGCCTTCGTCTTCCTTGTAGATCGCCGCGATGCGGGCCTTGCGAACCTCATCGGTGCAGAAGCGGGGCTGACCCCCGCCGCCAATGCAGCCACCCGGACAGGTCATCACCTCGACGAAGTGATACTGGGCTTCGCCGGAACGGATCTTCCGGATCAGACGGTCGGCATTCCCCAAGGTATGAGCCACAGCCACCTTCGCTGTAACGCCTTCGAGGAACGACCACTCGGGTTTGACGTTTTCGAAGCTCAGCGCGGCCTCCTTGATCCCCTTAAGTCCCATAACGGGCGTCACGTGGAGGTTCTCCATGGGCAGTTCCCGGCCGGTGACGATTTCGTACACCGTGCGCAGGGCGGCTTCCATAACCCCACCGGTGTTGGCGAAGATATCTGCCGCGCCTGAAGACAGGCCCATGGGCGCGTCCATCTCCTCGTCGGGCAGGCTCATGAAGTCAAGGCCCGCGGCTTTGATCATGTCGCCCAACTCGCGGGTGGTCAGCACGGCGTCCACATCCTGCACACCGCTGTCATGCATTTCCGGCCGTTGGCATTCGAACTTCTTGGCGGTACAGGGCATGATCGACACGCAGAAGATCTCTTCCGGTTTCCGGCCGATCTTTTTGGCGTAGTAGGTTTTGGCCAGCGCTCCGAACATCTGCTGGGGAGACTTGCAGGTGGACAGGTTTGGCAGGAAGTCGGGGTGATAATGCTCACAAAACTTGATCCACCCCGGCGAGCAACTGGTGAACATGGGCAGCGCCACGGGCTCCTTCTCCACCAGCGCTTTCTTGAGCCGGGTCAGCAGTTCCGTGCCTTCTTCGATGATGGTCAAATCAGCGGTGAAGTTCGTGTCGAACACCGCGTCAAAACCAAGCCGGCGCAGGGCCGCGGTCATTTTGCCCGTGACCAGCGTGCCGGGTTCACAGCCGAAGCATTCGCCGAGGGCCGCGCGGATGGCCGGGGCCGTCTGCACCACAACGTACAGATTGGGATCGTCGATCGCGTCCCACACCCGGTCAATGTGACTCTGCTCGGTGATGGCCCCTACCGGGCAGACGGCTGCGCACTGGCCGCACTGCGCGCAGGGCGTGGTGTCCAGCGCCCGCGCGAAAGCAGGACCGATCACCGTGTCGAAGCCGCGTCCCTGCGGGAACAGAGCGCCTACCCCCTGCAACTCGTCGCACACGCTCACGCACCGCCGGCACTTGATGCATTTGCCGCTGTCCCGGACCAGAGCGGGAGTGGAAAAATCGACGAGTTTCTTCGTCCGCTCGCCTTCATAGCGGTTGGTTTTGATACCCATCTGGCGGGCGAGAGCCTGCAGTTCGCAGTCCTCGCTGCGGGCGCAAGTGGCACAGTCTCCGTCGTGCTCGGACAGCAGCAGTTCCACCACGGTACGACGCGCCTCGCGCACCCGTTTCGAATGGGTGTGAATTTTCATGCCCGGCGCGACGGGCGTACTGCAGGAGGCAACAAGATTCCGCGCACCTTCCACTTCCACCACGCATACCCGGCACGCGCCAATGCACTGCACTCCTTCCAGGTAGCACAGTGTGGGAACTTCCACACCGGCCGCGCGTGCCGCCTGCAGGATGGTCATGCCGGGTTCAGCGTCGAAAGCCCGGCCGTTGATGGTTACCGTAATCACATCCGTTGCTGTTGCCATGGCTCGCATCCTTCCTTATTTGCGCTTGCCGTATTCACAGCGCAGGCACCGCCTGGCCTGGCGCACGGCCACCGGGGCCTCCCAGCAGTGCTCCACTTCCTCGAAACTGTGTATGCGTCGTTCGACCGGGATGGTCGGCAGTTTGGCCCGCGGTTCCTTGGACGGGGGCTGGGCCGGATCGAAGGGTACCTCGACGGGTTTGTCCTCCCGCCAGAAGGCGTGAAACGCACCCGTCAGATAGTAATCGATGCCGACCGCCGCGCGTTCTCCCGCGCCAACGGCTGCCACCACCGATGCCGGGCCGGTAACGGCGTCACCGCCCGCGAAGATCCACTCCACCGAAGTTTGGCCGGTAACCGGATTGGCGTCGATGAAGTTTCGCCATTTACGGCGCAATTCCACCGACCCTAGAATCTCATCAAGATTGAGGGTCTGGCCGATAGCCACGATCACCTGATCCGCTTCCATGACGAAGGACTCACCGACCGCCTCGGGACGCCGCCGTCCGGTCCGGTCAAATCCCGCCAGCGCCATCCGCCGGCAGCGCAGCCCGACCACCTTGCCGCTCTCGACAAGCACCTCCTCGGGCATCACCAGCATTTCCAGTTTCACGCCCTCGTTTTCGGCCTCTTCGATTTCTTCTTCGTAAGCCGGCATGGCATCGCGGGTGCGGCGATACACGATGGTCACCGACTCGGCCCCCAGCCGCAAGGCTGTCCGCGCGGCATCCACAGCGGAATTGCCACCGCCGACCACCACAACCCTCCTGCCTACCGGCACGGAACCGCGCAGGTTATAAATCTTGTTGAATTCCATGGCGTCCACCACACCCTCGGCGTTCTCGCCCGGAATCCCCATCTTCGCGCCCTGAGGCGCCCCAACCCCCAGGAACACCGCTTCGTACCCTTCATCCCGCAACTGCTGCAGGGTGAAATCGCGTCCGAGTTTCATCCCCGTTCGGATCTCCACGCCCATGCGCTCGATCATGCGCACCTCCCGGGCCAGGATTTCCCGCGGCAGGCGGTAGGCTGGAATGGCTTGAACCAGCATGCCACCGGGACGTTCCTCCGCCTCGAACACCACCGGTTTGTAACCAAGGCGCGCGAGGAAGTACCCGCAGGAAAGTCCCGCCGGTCCCGCGCCGATGATCGCGATCTTGCGTTTCGCGTTCTCCGGATTCTCCCGGATCTCAGGCAGTTGGATGACAATTTCCTGATCGGCCATAAACCGCTTCACCCCGCGGATGGCCACCGCCGTGCCGTCCAGCGCCGCATGTCGGCACTTGGTTTCACAACTGTGGAAACACACCCGGGCGCAAACCGCCGCGAAAGGATTCCGTTCTCGGTGCAAACGAAGAGCCTCGGCAATCCGGCCTTCGCCCACCAGTGCCAGATACCCCGGAATGTCCACGTTGGCCGGACACGCGCTCCGGCAGGGCGAATCCACCAGCGCCGGACAAATGCCGGGCGTGCATTTCTTTTCACGAATGTGTTCCTCGTATTCGTGACGGAAATGGCGAATGGTCGACAGCACGGGGTTGGGGGCGGTCTGTCCCAGTCCGCACAGCGAGGTGTCCTTGATCTGCCGTCCGAGTTCCTCCAGTTTCTCGATGTCCCCTTCCTGGCCTTTGCCTTCGCAGATCCGGGTCAGGATTTCCAGCATCCGCTTCGTACCCACCCGGCAGGGCACGCACTTGCCGCACGATTCATCCTGTACGAATTCAAGGAAAAACCGCGCGACATCCACCATGCAGTTGTCTTCGTCCATCACGATCACGCCGCCAGATCCCATAATGGCACCCAGCTCCTGAAGGGACTCGTAATCGAGAGGCGTGTCGAGATATTCCTTGGGAACGCATCCCCCCGAAGGACCGCCCAACTGGGCCGCCTTGAACGGCTTGCCGCCGGGAATGCCGCCGCCCACGTCATAAATCAGATCGCCCAGCGGCATGCCCACCGGCACCTCCACCAGCCCCGCGTTGTTGATGTTCCCCGCCAGCGCGAATACTTTGGTACCCTTGCTCTTCTCCGTCCCGTATTTCGCGTATTCCCCGCCGCCGTTGAGAATGATGAACGGCACGTTGGCGTAGGTTTCCACGTTGTTAAGAAGCGTGGGCTTACCCCACAGCCCCTTGATCGCCGGGAAGGGCGGACGGGGCCGGGGTTCACCGCGTTTTCCCTCGATGGAGGTCATCAGCGCCGTTTCTTCGCCGCACACGAAAGCACCGGAACCCATCCGGATTTCCAGATCGAAACTGAAGTCCGTGCCGAGGATCTTTTCACCCAGCAGTCCCGCTTCGCGAGCCTGTTCGATGGCCCGGCGCAACCGCTCCACCGCCAGCGGGTACTCGGCGCGCACGTACACATAACCCTGTTTCGCGCCGATAACGTACGCGGCAATCGCCATGCCTTCTATCAGGCTGTGGGGATCGCCTTCGAGCACGCTGCGGTCCATAAACGCGCCCGGGTCACCCTCGTCGCCGTTGCAGACCACATATTTCACTTCACCAGGAGCGTTACGGGTAAAGTTCCACTTCATCCACGTGGGGAATCCCGCGCCGCCTCGGCCGCGCAGTCCCGAAATCTTCATCTCCTCCACCACCTGTTCCGGATTCATTTCCAGCAGGGCCTTTGCCAGCGCCTGATATCCGTCCACCCGGATGTAATCGGTCAGAGAAAGAGGATCAATCCCTCCGCAGTTACGCAGCACAATGCGGGTCTGCTTGGCAAAGAAGGGAATTTCCGAACGTTTCGTAATGGGCCAGCCGTCCGAACGTTTCGGGAGCAGCCGGTCCACCAGTTCACCGCCGATCAGATGCCGCTGTACGATTTCAACGGCATCTTCCGGACACACATGCTCGTAAAAAGCATCGTCGATCACCACCAGCGGTCCCCGCACACACGGACCCATGCAGCCGGTGTGCACCAGCCGGACCCGGGTTCCCGCGAGCCCCGCGGCGTCTATGTGCTTGTTAATCGCCTCGGCCACCTTCATAGACCCCGACGCGAGACAGCCGCCGCCGGCACACACATAGACCGTGCGTCCGGTGAAAGCGGCCTCGGCGTCCCGGGCCGACTGTCTGATTTTGTCCAGATCCGCTTTGTTCCTGATCACGGTACTCATGACTGCTTACCTCCCTGACCTGCCGCGCTATCCCGATACTGGTTGAGAATTTCGTTGATCTTCGTCGGCTGTACGCCCTGATGCACGTGGTCATCGATCATGATGACCGGTGCAAGACCACACGCCCCGAAACACCGGCCCACTTCAAGGGTGAACAGACGGTCCGGTGTGGTCTTGCCGACGTCCGTGTTCAGCGCGCCTTTAAGGGCCTGCAGCACATCCTTGCCGCCCCGGACGTAGCACGCCGTGCCCAGGCATACCCGGATCAGGTGCCTGCCCCGGGGCTCGGTGGAGAAGAAGGAATAAAATCCCACCACGCCGGCCACTTCGCTGTAAGGTTTGTCAAGTCCTTCGGCGATCCGTTTAAGCGCCGATTCCGGCAGGTACCCGAAAATGCCCTGAGCAATCTGAAGCACAGGTATCAGACCGCCGGGCACTTCACGGTACTCGCGGATGGCTTCATCCAGCCGGGCCAGCAGTTCTTCTTCACTGGCCGTCTCGCCGCTTGCGCATGTGTGTTGTACGGCTTCTGTCATCGCACACCTCCCGCCGACCTCAGATCGGCTTTTCTTGACCCGATTCAACCTGCGTTTCCGATCTCCGCCGGACGGGTTCATTGTTCCTTCCCCGTCCCGGTATCGGGATCCGTCACCAGATATTAGCACAATTCATGGCCAAATCAAAGAAATTAATCTTTATTTCTCATTTTTTTAGTCTATTTTTTATAGGATTAATTATTATTAGTATGAACATATTACAAAAATTTTTCTCGATATGCCCAAGACCTGGGGGAACCGTTAAAAAAAAAGGAAATAGATTTGCCCGCTTCGGTGTTTTTGGAAAAAATGTATTGTCCACGCCACTGAGGCTGCGCCGGGGATTCGCTCGGGAGCACGCATTTCCGGTATGATAAAACTATATGGTGTATCCTGCCGCCGCCAGGGAAACCCTGACGGAGGTTTTGACAACCGGAGCACGCCAAATGAGCCGCATTTACCTTTCCCCCGAAGGCCTTAAAAAACTACACGAACGCCTGGAAGCCCTGCGCAAACGCATGACGGAAGTGGTGGCGGAGATCGAGCATGCCCGGGGCCTCGGCGACCTCCGCGAGAACGCTGAATACCACGCGGCCAAGGAAGAACAGGCCCTGCTGCACGCACGAATCCGGGACCTCGAAGATCAGATCGCGCGGGCGGAAGTACTGGACCCTAACCGGGTAGACATGTCTAAAGCCTACGTGGGCGCCACGGTACGCGTGCGGAACCTGGAAACGGGGGATGAAAATACCTGGACCCTGGTCAGCCCGGTGGAAGCAGATATTCTTAACCATCGACTATCTGTCCAATCTCCAGTTGGAATCGCCCTGCTGGGCAAAGGGACAGGTGAAATCGCGGTGGCCAAGGTCCCCGCGGGCGAAATCCGATTCGAAATCCTTGAGATCAACTACGGCGTCTGACGCTGCTTCCGGGACGGCTTGACGCAGTCCTCGTCCCGTGGCATCACACCGCCGTCAACGGTAAAGGAGCGCGGCATGCCCAAGCGCACAGACATCAGAAAAATCATGATCATCGGGGCAGGCCCTATTATCATTGGTCAGGCCTGCGAGTTCGACTATTCGGGAACCCAGGCATGCAAGGCACTCCGGGAAGAGGGCTACAGCGTGGTGCTGGTCAACAGCAACCCCGCCACCATCATGACCGACCCCGAAATGGCTGACCGGGTATACATCGAGCCGCTGACCGTGGAGTTTCTGGAGCGGGTCATCGAGCGGGAACGGCCGGATGCCCTGCTTCCAACCGTGGGCGGCCAGACCGGTCTCAATCTCGCGGTGGCCCTGGCGGAACAGGGCGTCCTGCACCGCTACGGCGTGGAACTGATCGGGGCCAAACTGGGTGCGATCAAAAAAGCCGAAGATCGCGGCCTTTTCAAGGAAGCCATGCTCCGTTGCGGACTGGATGTGCCGCGCAGTAAAGTCATCCACTCCATGGAAGAAGCCTGGGACTTCGGCGCGGAAATCAACTACCAGGCGGTTATCCGGCCCGCTTTCACCCTGGGCGGTACCGGCGCGGGGATTTCCTTCAACCGCGAAGAGTTTGAAAAGGCGGTCCAGTTCGGCCTGAACGCCAGTCCGGTAACCGAGGTCCTCATTGAAGAATCGGTGCTGAACTGGAAAGAGTTTGAACTGGAAGTCATGCGGGACCTCAAGGATAACGTGGTCATCATCTGTTCCATCGAAAACTTTGACCCGATGGGTATTCACACAGGAGACAGCATCACCGTGGCCCCTGCGCAAACCCTGACGGACAAGGAATATCAGGCGATGCGCGACGCCGCCATCAAAATCATGCGGGAAATCGGGGTGGACACCGGCGGATCGAACGTGCAGTTCGCTGTGCATCCCGAAACAGGCCGCATGGTCGTGATCGAGATGAATCCCCGGGTATCACGCAGTTCGGCCCTGGCTTCCAAAGCAACCGGATTCCCCATCGCCAAGATCGCAGCCAAACTCGCGGTGGGCTACACCCTGGACGAAATCCCCAATGACATTACCCGGGAAACCCCCGCCTCCTTTGAACCGACCATCGACTACGTGGTCACCAAGATCCCCAGATGGGCCTTCGAAAAATTCCCCGGCGCGGAAGACCGTCTGACCGTACAGATGAAGAGCGTAGGCGAAACCATGAGCATCGGCCGGACGTTCAAGGAATCCCTGCAAAAGGCCCTGCGGGGACTGGAAATCGGACGGGCCGGTCTGGGCGCCGACGGAAAAGACAAACCGCTGACTGCCCCAGGTAGCGCTGCTCAGGAAAAAGACGCGCTGATCCGTGCCATGCGCACGCCCAACCGGGAGCGGTTGTTCCAGATCGCGCAGGCGCTGCGTCTCGGGGCTTCGGTCGAGGAGATCCACGAAGCCACCGGTATTGACCCATGGTTTCTCCGCCAGATGCGTGAAATCATCAACGTGGAGAACGAAATCCGGAACGCGCCAGAAGCAAAACGGTTCGAGCCAGCCTTTCTGCGACGGGTGAAACAGTACGGCTTTTCAGACCGCCAGTTGGGCTGGATGTGGGGACTGAGCGAAGACGAGGTGCGGCAGCGCCGCAAGGCGGCCGGGGTCATTCCGGGATATCGGCTGGTAGACACCTGCGCGGCGGAATTCGAAGCCTACACCCCCTACTACTACTCGACTTACGACGCCACGGAAGATGAAGCCCGCCTCGATGAAACCCGGGAACAGGTGATCATTTTAGGCGGCGGTCCGAACCGTATCGGACAGGGAATTGAATTCGACTACTGCTGTGTGCATGCCGTATTCGCCTTGCGTGAACTCGGCTTTGATACCATCATTGTGAATTGTAATCCGGAAACGGTTTCAACCGACTACGACACGGCGGACAGACTGTTCTTCGAACCCGTCACATTCGAAGACGTAATGAACATCGTGGACCGCGTGAAGCCAAAGGGGGTCATCGTGCAGTTCGGTGGCCAGACGCCGCTGAATCTCGCCCTGCGCCTGAAAGCCGCCGGTGCCCCCATCGTGGGTACCTCGCCGGAAAACATCGCGCGGGCCGAAGATCGCGAACTGTTCCGTGAAGCCGTGGAACGGCTTGGCCTGCTACAGCCCCGCAACGCCACGGCCACATCCTTTGAGGAAGCCGCCGTGATCGCGGATCAGATCGGGTACCCCGTGGTGGTACGGCCGTCGTTCGTGCTGGGCGGGCGGGCCATGGAAATCGTGTACGATCGGGATTCCCTGTCCCATTACATGGCCCACGCCGTCGAAGCCTCGCCGGAACATCCCATCCTCATCGACAAGTTTCTCGAAGCTGCCATCGAAATTGACGTCGACGCCATCTCGGACGGAGAAACTGTCGTGGTGGCCGGCATCATGCAGCACATCGAGGAAGCGGGCGTACATTCGGGTGACAGCGCCTGCATCCTCCCCCCCTATGAACTGCCGAAACGGATCGTCGAGGACATCAAAGCACAGACCCGAAAACTGGCTCGTGAACTGGAAGTTGTGGGGCTGATGAACGTGCAGTACGCAGTCCGGGACGGGGAAATCTACCTGCTTGAAGTCAATCCCCGCGCGTCACGGACCATTCCCTTCGTAAGCAAAGCGACCGGCGTGCCATTGGCCAAACTGGCTGCCAAGGTCATGCTGGGCAAAACCCTCCGGGAACTGGGCTTCACCGAAGATCCTGTGCCGCCTTACCTCTCCGCCAAGGAAGTGGTACTGCCCTTCATCAAATTCCCGAACGTGGACATCCTGCTGGGCCCCGAAATGCGCAGTACCGGTGAAGTGATGGGCATTGACACGTCCATGGGCATGGCCTACGCCAAAAGCCAGATCGCCGCGGGCAACCGGCTGCCCACCAAAGGCGTCATCTTCCTGAGCCTGAACCGCCGCGATCAGCAGGAAATCGAATCCGTCGCCCGGCCGCTGGCGGAAATGGGATTCCGGTTCCTGGCCACCGAGGGCACCGCGGAGCGGCTGAAGTCCATGGGCATCCCCGCCGAACGGGTGTTCAAGGTCGGTGAGGGACGTCCCAACATCGTGGACAAAATCATCAACCGCGAAGTGGACTGGATCATCAACACGCCTATGGGCCAGGAGGCCAAAGAGGATGAAAAAGCCATCCGCCGCGCGGCCCTGGAACGCGGCCTGCCCATCATGACCACCCTTGCGGCGGCCAAGGCGGGCATTGCCGCCATCCGGGCGCTCCGCCAGGATACCCCCCAGATTCTGTCCCTCCAGGAGTACCACGAACTGGCAGCTCAGGCACGGGCCCGCAACATCTGACCGGCATCCCCCTCAGGCGATACGCGGCCGAATCCGGGTGAAATACAGCCAGCCTGCGGCTACAACACACAGGGTGTACACGACCAGCCGCAGGATCAACCCCATCCGCGGCAGTTCCCCAACAGAAGATGGCAGCGACACGGCATAACCGCACAGTACGATCAGTCCGAGCAGCAAAAGGCACGCACCTTCGCCTGGATAAGGATCCGTCGCGGCAGGGTTCCGCTTCATCCAACGGATAATCCACGGAGTGGCAGCCAGCAGCATCAGCAATCCGTACCCGGCAAGATGGGGTTCATACTGCCAGATCTGACCCAGTCCGTCATAGGCACCTTCCAAAACAGCCAAAGAACAGAACCACAAAGCAAAACCCGTAGCAAATACTCGGCGGGTCCAGACACCATCCGCCCAGGAGGCTCCGCCCAGCGGACGGTTGAATCGCACAAAAACCAGACCGATAGCCGCGCCGCCGCCCAGTCCAATCGTCATCTCCCAGTTCTTCCACCAGTCGATCGCAATGCTGGTTCTGTCGCCCACGGCATGCCAGATCCCGCCCACGGCAAAAGGCACTGCAAACCCCAGCGCCATCAAGGAGATCACCTTCACAGCCCTGATATCGCGCCGGAATATTTCATACGTCGTGAACCCCACCAGCGTGCCGATATGGGGGGCAATGTTCCACAGGGAATGGATGGCGCGGATACAGGTCCGGTTGGCCGGGTTTCCGTACAACTCCTCACTCCAGAATGGCAGAAACCATTGCGGCCAGGCCTTTGTGATACCCAATAGGATCACCGCGCCGGCTATACCGGACGCGATCCGCGCGAACCAGTCCCGGCCCCGCAGAGGACGTTCCGGCGCGCACCATGCCAGAAACACGCCCATATTCCCGCCCCAGTGCAGGCCGCACAGAAACAGCGCAAGGTATCCCCACAGCGGGTGGATCGGCTGGGCCCCGTGGGGATAATCCAGGTAGAACACGCCTTTGACCCATCCGACATAAACGCCGTATCCGGTAAGCCCGCCGCAGGCGGTCCCCAGCGCGATAGCCAGCAGGGCCCAGGGCGAACCGTAGGGCCTCTGACGCTCCCGACCGTCCGCCCGTGACAGCATCCACCACAGAAGACCCCAGCCCAGACCAGCCAGCATGCTGCCTGTTTCACCACCATAGCCGGTGGTTCCGCGTATGGCCCAGAAGAACAGACCCGCGGATCCCATAATTACCACGGGAACCCATGCTTCATAGTCGGAATGATCTGTTGGCCTGTTCATGTCGGCTCATCCCCCGCATGGACTGTGTTTCAGTATCCCGAAAATCCGGACCCGGATTATTCTGACCGGTATTCCCGCATGAAAGTTTCCAGCGCCCGGATCCGTTCTTCCGGATGGGGGTGGGTCGAAAACATGTAGGCCCAGGGCGGAAGCGACTCCTCTTCGGCCAGCTGCCTGAGGAATCTGTCAAAGGAGCCCGTATTCCCAAAGGTATCCAGCACCACCCGTGCGCCAAACAGATCCGCCTGTTGCTCCTGACGACGGGAATACCGCAGCTCTTCGAGGTTCATGGCCAACCGGCCCAGTACGCCAAGATCACTCCCCACGACGGCAGTAAGCAACATCCCCAGCACGACGGCCCGGCCCAGGCCGCGCAGGTGATCCCGGTGTGCGAAGTGCCCGAGTTCATGACCGAGGATCATGGCGACAGCGGTCTCATCACTGCCCACCGCATCGACAAGGGCTGACGTAACGGCGATCAACCCGCCGGGGATCGCAAAAGCGTTGGGCTGATCTGCTTTCACCATGACCAGCCGGTAGGCCAGCGGCAGCACCGCCGGATGGGAGCGCAGCCGCTCCAGCGTATCCTCCCAGAGGGCCCATACTTCCTGGCTGGATGGATCCTCCGGCGGCAGGGGAAGAAGATGTTCCAGCGGCACCTCGGAAAACATCCGGGCTTCCGCCTCTGACGGAATCCAGGCAACCAACCGGTCCACCGCGAAGAGCACGCCATAAAATACTGCCACACCCGCCAGCAGCAGACAGCCCAGGAGCATAAAGGCATCCCGCGTCTGACTTCGGGGATCCGGCGCGTTCACTTCCGCGGCCTGACCCATATCCCGTTGCGTGAATTTCACGGTATCCCCGCCTCAGGCCTGGTTGCAGAGGTTCGCCCGTCATACCGGATGGCGGTGGCGTAGGCGAACAGTTCCACCGAGCCGATGGACTGCTGGCTGCCCTTGTTTCCGTAGATGGACGACGTTTCCAGGCGGAGGTTGGTCAGCAGGTCGGCACCCCGGGCCGTGGCCGAGGCCTTGAGGCGGAGCAGGGCTTCGCGGCGGGCGCGGTCGAGCAGCGGCTCGATGGATCGGACCTCCCCGCCGAACAGATTCCGAAGCCCCAGCGCGATTCGTTTGAAATAGTCAATGGAAATGACGACACAGGCCGTTTCGAGCCACACATCCCGCACGGGGCGGTCTTTATCCCAGTCATCAGCAGCGATCACAGGCAGCGCGGCAAACAGGCGCTCCCGTTCCCGGATGCTGGCGTAATGTTTCGCCTCGTTCCACCGGCCGACGAAAAAACCAAGGGCCAGCAGTGCGAGAAACACCAGTAACTGCAGCCGCATATCCATGGCTTATTCCGCCTCCACCCGGACCGCTGTGCCGTACACGTACAGTTCCGCCGCACCTGGCGCCACTGCCGACGTGGCGAACCGCACGTTGATCACGGCGTTGGCTCCCAGCGCACGCGCCTGGGCGATCATGCGTTCCGTGGCGTCCCGCCGGGCCTCGTTCAGCAGTTCCGTGTAACCTTTCAGTTCGCCGCCCACGATGTTTTTGAGCCCGGCCATGATATCCTTGCCGATGTGTTTGGCCCGCACCGTGCTGCCTGACACCAGGCCGTAATGTTCCACAATGCGCATATTGGGCACACTGTCTATGTTGGTCAGAATCATGGTGGTTCCCTTTCGGTTTTGTTCCCTCCTCGTTTGTTCCGTCCGGTCCACTACGCGCCTGTTTCACATGGTATCACGTTTCATCACGCCCGAAATATGACAGATACAGATCGGGCACCTTCATTTCCGAATCCGTCCGTGCGGGTAAAAAACAGAGAGGGCCTATTCAGGGTGAGATACTGAAAGGGGTAAAAAAGAAGGCTGGAATTTTCAAGGTATTGGTTCGTCCATGAAAATCATCTCACTGAACCTCTTCAGTCTCTGAATCATATCTCCAAAATGCATCATTAATTTTTGCATGTGCTTTTCCGTCGCCATGACATAAAATGTAGTGCTTGGAAGAATGCTGGAGTTCTGTCGATCTGTCCGAGCGCAACAAAAAAAGCGCCACAGGCTGGGACTACTTGTGGCGCACACTCAAGGAGGACAGACCTGGCGTAACAGGCGGGGATGGGACAGTCCCCGGGATGGGCCTGCCGCCGGCTCCATTGGGACTCAACTCTGCTCACCGCTATGCGGTGTGCTTATACCATCGGCAAAACCGGCACGCACCTTTAGCGCCGCCCGGTCATTTTCCGATACAGAACCGGCTGAAAATCCGGTCAAGCAGGTCGTCCGGTGTGGTATCACCCGTGATTTCGCCCAGGGCACGCAGGGCCTCCCGCAGTTCGAAGGCCAGCAGTTCAGGCTGAATGTCCCCGACGGATCCGGCGTGTATTGCGGGTTCCTGGGCGAGCGCGGCCTCCACCGCCCGCAGTGCCCGGCGCAGGCTGTCCGCCTGATGTTCGTGAGAGAGCATCGGTTCCTCGGGATGACGTCCGCCGGTCAGGGCGCGAAGTCGCGCGCTGATCTGCCGCCGCAACTCTTCCAGTCCCGCGCCGTTCCGCGCGGACACCCGAATCAGCCCTGGCGGATCTGCTTCCAGTTCCGGCAGATTGGGCATATCCTTGGCGGTATCCACCTTGTTGCCCACCCACAGAACCTGTCCGCTCACGGCCGTTCGGGCCTCCGCCCATTCCTCCCGCAGGGTGTCCGCGGGCAGCGTCAGGTCCAGCACCCACAGCACCAGATCCGCCTTTGCCACGGCGGATCGGGCCCGGGCCACGCCTTCACGCTCCACAGGTTCAGGCGTATCCCTCAGTCCCGCCGTATCCAGCAGACGCACCGCCATACCGTTGAAAGCGGTCCAGCCTTCGAGCACGTCTCGGGTGGTACCCGGAATCTCTGTGACAATCGCTCGATCTTCATCCAGCAGCCGGTTGAACAGCGTGGATTTACCCGCATTAGGACGGCCGGCAATAACAATAGTGGCCCCTTCCCGGAACAGCCTGCCCGCGTGATAGGCCGTGAGATGCTCCGTCATCTGTTCCCGAACCGCGCGGGCTGATTCAAACCAGGCCGGCGTGATCAGTTCCGGCAGGTCCTCCTCCGGAAAATCCACTGCGGCCTCCGCTTGGGCGAGCAGGTCGGTCGTCCGGTCCGCGATAGCGTCCAGCGCCCGGCGCAGCCCCCCTCCCGCCATGGCCGCCGCCGCGCGCAACGCTGTTTCCGACCGTGCCTGAATCAGATCAATCACAGCCTCGGCCTGGGTCAGATCCATCCGGCCGTTCACCAGCGCCCGCCGGGTAAATTCACCCGGCCCGGCCGGACGAGCCCCCGCCTCCAGCACTGTCCCCAGAACGGCTCGCAGCACCGCCTGTCCACCGTGTCCGTGAATTTCCGCCATCGGTTCACCGGTGTAGGTACGCGGCGCGGGCATGATCACTGCCATGACTTCATCCACCGTATGCCCCGTCGCGTCCACCACCCGGCCGTGCCGGAGCCGCCAGGGTGTTTCAGAAAGCGGTCGCTGGCCGTGCAGCGGACGGAATACCGCGTCCGCCACGGTGTGTGCTCGGGGACCGCTGATCCGAACGATGCCGATGGCGCCCTCTCCCGGGGGGGTGGCTATCGCCGCTATGGTATCCGCATCAAGCCCGGCCATGGGGACGCCGTTCCACGATTCAACTGGCATCCTGACCAGAATCAGCCTTGTCCCTGCTGCCTGGACGGCGGCGCCGGGGACGGTGCCTGCCTGTTCTGGCTTTCGATTTAACGGATTCCGGGTTTTCAGCCGGTCCCGGCCGCAGCGGCGTCACGCGCACGGACCGCATATAGCCGCTGCCCTCGCTGACTGTCGTGACGTCCGGATGTTCCTTGAGGGCGATATGAATAACCCGGCGTTCCTGGGGCGGCATGGGTCGCATTCGCTGCGGCTTGCCGGTCTTCACGGCCCGCCGGGCGAATTCCCGCGCCATTTCCCGAAGGGCTCGCCACTTTCGTTCGAGATACCCCTGGCAGTCCACCGCGATCCGGTCCCGGCAGTCCAGCGCGGCATCCGGGGTGATCAGCCGGTTGAGCAGGTACTGCAGGGATTCCAGGGTCCGGCCGTTTTTTCCGATGATCTGGCCGCTATGCGGGGAGTCTATGATCAGTCTCGGTGCACCATCTTCACTGGTCCCCCTGGTAATCCGCGCCTGAACGCCCATCTTCGCCAGCAGTTCCGACAGCACCGTTTCGGCGCGCCCCAGTTCGTCTTCACTCATGGGCGGCTCTGCGGGCTCGGTTTCTTCGGTACCGGCAGCAGCCTCCGGAACTTCCGGGATCAGGCCTTTTTCAAACTGTTCGAACTGCTCGGCGCGGCGCAATGCTTCCAGTGCCTCGTGATGGACCGAGGTGGGCGGTGTGGCCATACCGGCCACAACAGCGGAACCGGCATCAGCCGCTGAAGCCGGGGCTTCACGGGGCGACTGCGGTTCGGCGGATTGCGGTTTCTGGGCCGCCGGAGCGGACGCGGCGGCTTTCTGTTTTCGGATTTCCGCCTGTTTCAGAAAGCCTGGCGGATCATTCCGGTTTTTGCCCTGTTGAGGACGCTGCTGAGGTTTGCGGTTATTCTGCCTGGCGGGCTGGCCGCCGGGCCGTCTGCCGGATTCCGCGCCTTGCCGGGGCTGTTGCTGAGGCGGATTTGGAACGGACTGGGCGGATTTTGGTTTTACGGGAGCGTTTTTCTGCTGGGGAACATCTCGCCTGGCGGAAGCACCGGAACGGCTGGCCGATTTTTCTTCCAGCCGCTCGATGGTCAGCCGTACCCGGACCGGACGCGCTCCCCATCCGAATATGCCGCGGCTTCCGGAGTCCAACACCTCGATCCGGTCGACTTCATACATTTCCACGCCCAGTTCTCGCAGGGCCTTTTCCACCGCTTCTTCACGGGTTTTACCTTCGGCTTCAACCTGACGCATGGGTCATGCTCCTTATGTCACGGCTTACTCCGGATCAGAGAAGCCGGGTGCACGGCCCGAAAGTCAGCGGTCGGTCCTGGTGCGCTTGTCTTTTTCACGGCGCATTTCCCGGGCCAGTTCCCGCTTTCGGGCCTGGGCCTCGTCGTAGAAGTGCCGGCGCCGGGCAGCAGGCTTCTTCGGGGCCACGGGTTTCGGTTCAATCTTCACGCGCTGGATGACCATGTTCTGCGCAATGCCGATCAGGGAACTGACCAGGAAGTACAGGTTCAATCCCGCGGCAAGGTTGTACATGAACAGGGTGAAAATCACGGGCATAATCCGCATCATCATCTTCTGCTGCGGGGTCTGGGTGGGGCCGGAAGTAGGCATAAGTTCCTGACTGAACAGGATAGCCACAGCCCCAAGAATCGGCAGCAGATTGATTGCGTCAATGCCCTGCGTGGAGAAGGGGATGGGGATCGCAAAAGGCAGGGTGAACAACCGGTCCGGTTCGGACAGGTCGGTGATCCACAGAAACGGCGCGCGCCGCAGTTCAAACGCCTGCCACAGCATTCGGTACAGTGCGAAGAACACCGGCAACTGCAGGAAAATGGGCAGACACCCACCCAGCGGGTTGATGCCCCGTTCCCGGTACAGTTCCATCGTGCGCCGCTGCAATTCCTGAGGATCGTCCCCCACTTCCTGTTTGATCTTTTCCAACTCCGGCGCGAGTTGGCTCATCCGCTTCATGCTGACCATGCTCTTCCACGTGAGCGGAAACACCGCCACGCGCACCAGAATGGTGAGGAAAATAATGGCCAGTCCGTAATTGGGGTACACATGGTCGTAAAACCAGTTGAGCAGGCTCAGCAGGAACTTGGCAAACCAGTCCATGAAATCAAAACTGGTGAAGAACCGCTGAACCGTGTCGAGGCCGGGCCACGCTGCCGCCAGCGCACGGCGCGCGGTCGGCCCGATGTAGACCTCCCAGGTCCAGGTCGCGCGCTCGCCGGGCTGAACCTCCCGACGGGGCGCGCCCGCCCCCATGACCAGACCCGATTTGTCCGGCGTGGTGGTTATCCATCCGTCCGGTCGGGCCTTGCTGTCCTCCGGAACATCAAACACCGGACGGAACGCCACCACAAAATAGGCGCTGCTGAGGGCGATCCATTCGGGATCCAGTTCCCGGATGGAGTACAGGCTGTCCGTCTTCGGCGGCGCGATCGACGACACCGCGGTAAAGACATTCTGCCCGCCCTTCCGCGTCACGAACTGCTGGGAAAGCCCCTTGCCGAAATCTCCCGAATTAACCTGGGGTTCCCACAGAAGCGCCACGGCCGGTTCCCGGGTGTCAATCCCCAGCGCGAACGGAGACCCCGACAGGTTCTCCCAGCCCAGTTCCACCCGCACCACGTGCCGGCCCGCCTCCGCCGTAAACCGCTTGTAGACCTTCGCCCTGCCTGGCGCGGTCAGGCTGAAGGTCACCGTGTGCGGGTCGGACTGGGGCTCCACCTCCCAGCGGCGGCGGTTCACCTCATCCCGCCAGAGATTCGAGTCAAAACGAAGCCCCAGCGGGAGCGGTGAGTCCACGTCCGGCCGGCCGGACTCCGGAACCAACTGAGCGGAGTCAGCGCCCTCCTTCCCTAGCACCACCCGCGCCGCTCGCAGCCGCGCGCCGATCCGGGTAAAGGTCAACTCCAGCAGGGGAGCGTTCGCCCCTTCCCCAGCGGGTGTCGTGATGCGAATCAGGTCATCGGCGGTTTCTTCTTCCGGTTTCACGGTCGGAGGAAGCCACGCGATGGGACCGGCTGTGTCCTGCGAGGCTTCCGGAGTCTCCGGTACAGCCTTTTCCGGGTTATCCGTTGTGCCAGCCTGATCCGCGGAAGGAGTCGCCTCCTGCCGCGGCTGATCCGGCAGTTGGGACGGCGGGGTTTGACTGCTGGTGTAGAAAATCCACACCCCCACCACCAGCAGCATCAGCACTGTGGCGATCAGGTGATTGCGCTGAAGTTCCCTGTCATCGTCAAACTGCACAGCCGGCATCACTCCTGTCGGCGTTGTTCCGGGACCGGCGGGGCGGAGGTACAGGATCGTATCCCCCCCGGCACAGTGGCTGGCACCGCAGCAACCGCCACGCCGCCAGCGCGCACCCTCTTATCAGGCCATGCACCTCCAGCGCTTCCAGGGTATATTGCGAACATGACGGATAAAAACGGCACCGGTCGCCCAGCAACGGCGACACATACCGCTGATAGAGGCGGATCAACCCCTTAAGTATCCGTACGATCACGCAATATTCCTTTTCGCGCGAGCATCCGGGACATCTCCCGCCACACGGCTCGACCGCTCATTTCCGCCGCGCCTTTGTAGGCCACGACCACCAGATCTACCGGCCGGATGAAGGCGCTCCGGTGCAGCCGGAAATATTCCCGGATCCGGCGCTTGATCCGGTTGCGCGCCACCGCTCCGCCGGTCTTGCGGGAAACCGCCAGTCCAAGCCGGGATTCCGCATCCCCTTCCCGGGGCAGAATGAAACAGGCAAGACACTGACCGCTGATCCGTTCCCCCTCTTTGAAAACCCGGTCAAACTCCACTCGGCGGCGGATCCGGGCCGAGGGCGGAAAGAAATAACGCGGATGCTCCGGATCCGGCGTTCCCCGCTCGGCGGTCATCAGACGGTCAGGCGTTTGCGTCCCTTGCGGCGCCGGGCAGACAGGACCGCGCGGCCGCCCGGCGTGGCCATGCGGGCCCGGAAGCCGTGGGTACGCTTCCGGCGCAGGTTGGAAGGCTGAAACGTTCGCTTCATGATCGGTGGCTCCTTTAATCATCTGCCGCCTGGTCCCCCCACCGCACCCTGGCGGCCTCCGGCACAGACCGGCATACTCTTGGTACACCCCTTCCCCCTGGGGAAAGCATAGTTTACACAATTCACCCCTCCCGGGTCAATCCGGAAAAATCTTCCGCGCCCCCTAGTGTCCTGTTCGGATTACCTCAGCAAGGCGTAACGCAACACGAACAGGAGGGCAATAGCGTGAAATACCGGATGGATCTCCCGGCCCCGCCCGGCCAGCAGTTTACACCCGGAACAGGCAATACAGCCCGCGGCAATCCCCTCGGTAATCCCATACCCAAAAACCATGCCCAGCACCGTCACAAAGGCTGGCAGCCCCTCCGTGAGATCCTTCCAATCTATTCGGGCCAATGGAGAAAGCATAAGGAAACCCACCAGGATCAGGGCGGGGGACACGGCGGGATGCATGGCCACCAGCGTGTCCGGCATGCCCAGTGCCGCGTAGTAGGCGGGGCCCATATTGCCGCCAACAAAAGCCGCGACCGGCATGAGCAGCGGCGCCAGCAGAAAACATATCCCCGTTACAATCGCTGCCAGTCCCGTCCGCGCGCCCGCGCTGATGCCCGCCGCGCTTTCCACGTAAGTTGTCACCGTGGAAGTCCCGCACAGCGCGCCCAGGCAGGTTCCCAGGGCATCCGCCAGAAATGCCCGGCCTGCCCGGGGCAGCCGGCCCCGTTCATCGATAAACCCCGCCTGGGTGGACAGACCCACCAGCGAACCCACCGTGTCAAAAAAGTCCAGAAAAAACAGGAGCGCCACCGCCGTAAGCGCGTTTGCGGGTCGTTCCAGCATCTGATCGAAACGCACCTGAAAAAAAGAGCCGAAATGAATCGACGCGGCCGGCGTGTCCGCCGCTTGCAGCGCGCCCGTTACCCAGCCGATCCCCGCGGTGGCCAGCACCCCGGCCAGCAGGGCCGACCGGACATTCCGCAGCATCAGGGTGATCGTGATGGCCAGTCCAGCCAGCGAAACGAGGGGCACCGGATGGTGCAGATCCCCAAGACGGACCATCGTCGCCGGGCTCAGGGCCACCAGGCCGCTCCACTGCAGTCCGACAAAGGCGATAAACAGTCCAATGGCCGGGCCGATGGCGTTCCGCAACGACGCCGGAAACATCTCGAGCATCCGTTCCCGCAACCCGGTCAGCGTCAGCAGCACAAACAGCACCCCAGAAATCAGCACCATCCCCAGGGCATTCTGCCAGTTGTAGCCCATACCCACGCAGATCGTCAGAGCAAACAGGAAATTCTCCCCCATGCCGGGAGCCAATGCGAAGGGATACCGGGCCAGAATCCCCATCAGTACGCAGGCCAGCGCCGATGACACACAGGTCGCCGTCAGAACCGCCCCGAAATCCATCCCCGCGATGGTCAGCACGGTCGGCTGAACAAACACAATGTAACTCATGGCGGCGAAGGCGCTTAATCCCCCGCCAATCTCCCGGTTGATGGTGGATCCCCGCGCGGAAATCTCAAAAAAACGGTCAAGCCGCTGCCGCCACGCCTCCATAACGGGCCTCCTCCCCAACAGTCTAGCACCGACACCCCCCGGACTGCCAGATCAGCAAAATCTGTGGGGTTGTCCGGCAGACCGGACCCTGGGGATTACCGGGAATCAGCGGAGAGCTGCTTTAAGGGCGTCGACCCGGTTCAACCGTTCCCAGGGGAAAATGTCCCGACCGAAATGGCCGTAGGCCGCGGTCTGCCGGTAACTCCAGCCCCGCGGATGAGACAGGTCCAGATCCGCCATGATCTTGGCCGGACGAAAATCGAATATTTCGCCGCTTTCGAGAATGGCCTGCAGCCGCTCGTCCGGCACGACCCCCGTACCGTAAGTGGACACATTGATACTCATCGGCCTGGCCACACCGATCGCGTAAGCCACCTGGATCTCACATTTCCGGGCCAGACCCGCCGCCACAATGTTTTTTGCGGCCCAGCGGGCGTAATACGCTGCTGAGCGATCCACCTTCGTCGGGTCCTTACCCGAAAAAGCGCCACCGCCGTGGGAGGCTACCCCGCCGTAGGTGTCCACAATGATTTTGCGCCCCGTAAGCCCGCTGTCGCCGTGAGGACCGCCGATGACGAACCGGCCAGTGGGGTTAATGTAATACTGAGTCTTATCCGTCAGCAGCCCGGTGGGCCCAAGTACCTTTTTGGCCACATCAATCAGGACGGGACGGATCTCCTCCAGCGGAAGGTCGTCGGTCTGATGCGAAATCACCACTGTGGTGATCTCCACTGGCCGGCCGTTCACGTACCGCACCGACACCTGGGACTTGGAGTCGGGCCGCAGCCACGGGATTTCTCCCGCCTTGCGGATCCGGGCCAGTTCAATGAGCAGGCTGTGGCTGAACTGAATCGGAGCGGGCATGTACTCGGGGGTTTCGTCCGTGGCGTAGCCGAACATCATGCCCTGGTCACCGGCCCCCTGCTCCTTGAAGAGGCCTTCGCCCTCGTTCACGCCCTGAGCGATATCCGGCGACTGTTCATGGATCCGGTTAATATACGTGAAGGTCCGGTCACAGAACCCGATATCATCCCGAGTATAGCCGATTTCCCGCACCACCTGCCGGGCGATGGCTTCCGGATCGATCCGGTTCCATCCCGAACAGGTGATCTCACCGGCATTCACCACCAAATCCGTCGCCACCAGGGTTTCGCAGCCCACGTGGCTTTGGGGATCCTCCGCGAGGCAGGCGTCCAGAATGGCGTCTGAAATCTGGTCGCATATTTTGTCCGGATGCCCCTCTGAAACCGATTCCGACGTGAAAACATGATCCGTCAGCAGTTTGCTCATGAGAATGTCCCACATCACCGCGCATGCGGCATTGAAAACAGGTTTGACTCGTTTTGACGGTATAATAGCCTAATCCCGGCACGGGCTGCAATTCCGGCCGCGCCGACGCCGGTCATATGAAACATCAGGCCAATACAGAAAGGGCTGGACGATGAAAAGCATGTTTGGGCGCGTGATGCTGCTGGGAAGCATACTCCTGCTGGCGGAATACATGGCCTCAGCCCAGGCAATCCCGGAAATTGCCGACACGAAAATCGCATCCTCCGCCAAATCCTTTCAGGAGCCCCAGGGCACCCCTTCCGAACAGTGCAGTGCCCTGATGCAGGCCGCCGTCAACCTCAAATCCCTGAGTTTCGAAATCCTGATGCAATCGACCCTTACCCGTGGCGATCAGCGCCGTGATACCACGATCAACGGGTCGGTACGGCTGAAGGGAAAAGACAAAATCCGTTATGAACTCAGAGCGGGAAATGAAGAAGTCTGGCTCATTTCGGACGGAACCGCCCAGTGGGTTTATCTGCCGCCCGTCAAACGGTACATGAAGGTGGAAGAACCACTGTCCCGGTCCCAGTTCATGTCCAAAGCACCGGGCGGACCTTTCGAGAGTATGACCACATGGCTGGCCGATTTCCTGCACGGCAACCTGGTAATTCTGGAACAGGCCAAAGCCGTCACCCGCCTGCCCGATCAGCCCGTTGGTTCAGAAATGTGTCTCGCCTATGAAATGGTCTATGAACGGTTTACCCTGCGGGCCTTTTTCTTGCGGCAAAATCCGCCCGTCCTGCGGCGCCTGGAGGCGGACATGAGCGCCGACCTGAAAGATGAAGCCCATGCGGGACTCAACCTCAAACTGGTGTCCTCCGCGGAAATCACCGGCTGGCAGGCTGACACGGAGATCCCTGATGATCTGTTTGTCTTTTCACCGCCACCCGACGCAAAAGAGGAAGGAAAAGCAGCCGGAAACCTGAAAGTCGGAGAGGATGCGCCTGATTTCTCGCTTTCTGATGGAAAAGGAAACACAGTCCGTCTGTCCGATTTTAAAGGCAAAAAAATGGTGGTGCTCGATTTCTGGGCATCATGGTGCGGCCCATGCCGCATGGCCATGCCCAAAGTGAACGCCGTGGCCAACACGATGAAACAGGAGCCGGTCGCCTTTTACGCCGTCAATCTGCGGGAAACACCGGAGATTGCCGGCAAGTTCATCCAGAAAAATGGCATTACCATTGAGGTGCTGTATGATTCTGAAGGCACGGCAGCCGAGGCATTCGGTGTCCAGGGCATCCCCTTCCTGGTGGTGATTGACGCAGACGGAAAGGTCGCGTGGATTCACAACGGGTACGCCGAAAACGTGGACAAGACCCTGACCGCGGCTATTCAGAAAGCCCTGAAAAAACCGGTCTCTGGTGGATCCTGAGTTTTAATCTTCCTGTCCCGGTTTTTCCAGAAAGAACGGCTGGGTCCAGGCCTGAATGGCAGCCGGACCGTGGCACGTGATCCGCACGTAGGTAAACCGGTCCCAGTATTCTTTGGGCACTTCAAAATTTAGGGTGGTGTCACACACCCGCGCGACTACCCGACCGAAATCCGTGATGATGTCGTAACACTGCGCGTTCCGGGCCTCGACCACGATCCGCCGTCCGGACACCCGGATGGCGTCAATGTACACCCCCGTGCTCACGTAGAACCGCCCCGACTGAAGCGCCCCCACGATACCCCTCACCGACCGCTCTTTCGCGCAAACCATGTTCCATGCCGTTGCCTGATCCACGGGCTTGTGGGTGTCGTCGTTACCATAACCCCACACCCGCCGTCCGCTTCCCAGAAGCCGGTCCCAACGGTCGGTCGCATCGGCGTTACCGGGATGACGCACGGCTATCCCGTTGTAAATCTCGATTCCGGCGTAGCCGGTCAGTTTTTCCAGATCCTTCTGGGGCCAGTGATTAAAAGAGGCCTCCCAGTTGGGGTGGCACAGAATCGCCAGTCCGCCGTCCGCATTGATCCGGTCGATCACCCGCTGACGGTTTTTCAGCGGCGGTACCAGACGGCTGGCGTTAACATGGAGTATGTGCCCGCCCTCGGCGGTGATTTCACTGCCCGGGATCAGCACCATTCCCCGGGGGTCCAGGGCGTCCACCGGCGTCAGCAGGTCGTGATCGCTGAACATCAGAAAGTCATAGCCGAGACGGGCGTATTCGGCCACCATGTCCCAGGGAGGCAGGTAACCGTCACTGGCCATGGTGTGGGTGTGCAGGTTGCCCCGCAGCCAGGTTTCCGCGTGTTTCCCGTAGGGCGAAACCAGGTGATAGGTCATCTGGTTTCCTCCCACAGCTTCCGGAATTCTTCGGCGTCCGCGTCCTGCAGCAATTCAGGCCGGTACAACTTGCGCACGATCGGATCGGGCACCTTCGTAATCTCCCTGGTCTCGGGAATATACGTGAGTTGCCGCTGAATGGTTCCCGCATCATCGCATTCGTAATAAGTCCACGCCTGACCTTTCCCCGGTACAAATTGAGCCGTCTTGAAATAGTTCATCTCGCTGCCTCCATGAATAATCCGCGAAGGTGATCAGCCTTATCTTTCGCTCCGGATAATAAGGGCACCCTGCCAGTGCCTTCAACGAATGGCCAGCATCCGGTCGATCGGCCGCCTCGCCTGCATGATAATATCCGGATCCAGTTCCACCCGGGGCGTCAGCGTCTGCAGAGAATGCAATGTGTCCTCGAGGGTGATCGTGTTCATGTGTCTGCATCGCAGCGCGCAGGAGCGGACCAGTTCTTTTTCCGGAAACTCCGCGGCCAGATTGTCCCCCATGGCGCACTCCGTGAAGAGCGCGATCCGCCGGGTCGAAGCATCCCGCACGTAATCCACCATCAGTTTGGTGCTGCCCGCGATATCCACTTTCGCGATTACCTCAGGACTGCACTCCGGATGCGCCAGGATGACCGCGTCCGGATACTGCCGTCTGACATTTTCCACATCCTGGGGGGTAAACAGTTCGTGAACCTCGCACCGCGCGGACCAGCCGATCACTAGCGGCCCATCATCCGCGGGTGGATGCTGCTCGTCACCGCCGGCCATCCAGAACCGCGCGCCCACCTGTCGGGCCGTGTTCTCCGCAAGGTAGCGGTCGGGCACGAAAATGATCTCCCGATAGCCCGCGTCCAGCAGATGCTTCACCACCTTGTCCGCGTTGCCTGACGTGCAGCAGTAGTCCGAGACGGCTTTGACGGTCGCGTACGTGTTCACGTAGGACACCACCGGCGCACCGGGGAACTGTTCCCGCAGCCGCAGCACGTCTTCCGCGGTAATCCCTTCCGCCAGGGAGCAGCCCGCTTTCGTTGAGGGAACCAGCACAATCTTCCCGGGATTCAGCACCTTGGCCGTCTCCCCCATGAACCACACCCCACAGAATATGATCACGTCCGCGTCGGTCCCCGCGGCAACCGCCGACAACTGCAGCGAATCCCCGGTGTAATCGGGCACGCTGTGGTACAGAACCGGCTCCATATAGTTATGGCCAAGGATGATGGCGTTTACCTCTTTCTTGAGGCGAAGAATCTCCCACGCGATCGGAGCCTTCAGGCGTACCTCAGCCTCGGGCACCACACCCTTCATACGGGCCACCAGAGCATCGGTAAATGCCTCCAGCGTTTCCATGCCGGAAAGAGTCGATAAAGGAGTCATTGGACAGGATCCCGAAATTCGCGCGGACGCGCAGCACTTTCCGCCTGGGCCATCTGCGGTTTCAGGAGTATAACACAATTCATTCTTCCTTCCCAACAGCCCAGGACACAGCACCCGGATCCCGATCGGTCCCGTCGCGAACGCGTGGTGGTAAAACAAAAATCGCAGCCCGAGAAATACCTTCGCGTTGTGGTGCACATCACACAGCCCCCTGTCCGCGGCCAATTCAAGCCCTCTGTAACACCGGCCCGGACACCGGCTGCTTTTCACCCGGCCAATTTCGATGCTATACTTTCTGCCGCCCGGCAGGCATTCCGGGCGATGTGGATTCAGTTCGGAAATTCTTTCATCAACCAAGGCGGAGGGCCGCATCATGAGTTTTCCTCTCGATATCAGCGCGTACAAACCACTGGCCATCAACCCGTTCAGCGCGGACCGGCTGACCCCCGATCAACTGGCTCAGTTACGCGCCAACATCCAGGTCATGCGTGACGCCATCATTTTCTTTACGGCCGTGGCGGGCGCGAAAGGCCTGGGTGGACACACTGGCGGGGCCTACAGCATTGTTCCGGAAGCCCTGATCGCCGATGCATTCATGAAAGGCGCGCCGGACCGGATTTACCCCGTCCACTTCGACGAGGGTGGTCACCGGGTCGCCCTGCAGTACGCACTGGCGGCGTTCAACGGTGAAATGCCCCTGGAAAAACTGCTGCATTACCGCGAGGCCAACGAAGGCCTCTACGGCCATCCGGAGCCCGATGCCTCGCTGGGTATCAGGTTCGCCTCGGGACGGTTAGGTCATCTCTGGCCCTTCGTGAACGGCGTGGCGAAAGCCCATCCGGATAAGGTTGTGTTCCTGTTCGGTTCGGACGGTTCCCAGATGGAAGGCGATGACGCCGAGGCTGCCCGCTTCGCCGTGGCTCACAACGTCAATGTCAAAGTCGTGGTCGACGACAACGACGTAACCATCTCTGGCCATCCATCCCAGTACCTGCCCGGCTTCAGCGTGGCAAAAACCCTGGAAGGTCATGGCATGCCAGTCACCGTGGGGGACGGCGAAGATCTGGAAAACCTGTTCGCTCGGATGATTGGCGCGGTCCGCCAGCAGGGTCCCGTCGCGGTGATCAACCGCCGCAAAATGGCCCCCGGCGTGCCGGGAATCGAGGGCACCCACGCCGGCCACGACGTGATCAAAAAGGAACACGCCATCGCGTACCTGAAAGAGCGGGGACACGCAGACGCGGTGGCTTATCTGGAATCGGTAGCGAAGGTATCCGTCAAGGCCACCTACCGGGGTTGCTCCGCTGAAACCGCCAGCAACCGCGTGGAATTCGGCAATATTGTCAACGGGATCCTGGGCCGCCTGAGTGAGGCGGAACGCAAGGCCACAGTGTTGGTGGTAGATTCAGACCTGGAAGGCTCCACGGGGCTCAAGGGCATTCGACAGCAGTTCCCCGAGGTTTGCCTGAACGGCGGCGTGCAGGAACGGGGCAATTTCTCCGCGGCGGCAGGCTTCGGCTTCGAACCCAATGCCTCGCCCAACCGCCAGGGCATCTTCAGCACCTTCTCCGCCTTCCTGGAAATGATCATATCCGAACTCACCATGGCCCGGCTCAACGGCGCGCGGGCCATCTGTCATTTTTCCCACGCCGGCATCGACGACATGGCCGACAACACCTGTCACTATGGTATCAACATCATGCTGGCCGACAGCGGCATTGCCGAAGGAGATACCACCCGTCTGTATTTCCCCGCTGACGCGCTCCAACTCAAGGCGGTTGTGGAACGGATCTGGAACGACCCCGGCATCCGCTTCGTCTTCACCCTCCGCAGCACGCTGCCCTTCATCCTTGATCCGCAGGGAAATAAACTGTACGGTGACGGCTACACCTTCACTCCCGGAAAAGACGAAATCATCCGGGAAGGCACGGCAGGATGGGTGGTGGCCTACGGCGACATGCTCTGCCGCGCCCTGGACGCGGTTGAACGGGCCAAAGAGACTGGCATGGATGTCGGTCTGATCAACAAGCCCACCCTGAACGTCCCCGACGACGTCATGCTGCAACGGGTCGGGCGGTCGCCCTTCGTGCTGGTGGTGGAAAGTCAGAACGTGAAAACCGGCCTCGGCGCGCGCTATGGAACATGGCTACTGGAGCGGGGATTCACCCCCCGCTACGCCCACATGGGCGTGACAAAACCCGGTCACGGCGGGCTGTCCGAACATATGTTCCATCAGGGCATCGACCCCGACAGCATCCAGGCGAAAATCCGCTCGATGGCCGGTTGATATCCCGTCAACGGCTTTTTCTCGCCGTCTCCCTTGACCGGGAGGCGGCGTCTTTTTTTTCAGTGGGAGACGTGTCAGCAAGTAAGTATGACGCCGGATAATGTCAGTCAGGGCGTTATGGCGGCCGGCTGGCCCGCCGATCCGGGGGAGGTGCCCAGCCGACGCGATTCCTGCTCTGCCCAGTTCTCGATATCCTGGGGGGACTGCCCCCGGCCGGGCACGCTTTCCGGAATGTTCCCCGACCGCAACCGCCTGAGCAGTTCCGTCATTTCCCGCAGTCGGGGATTTTTTTCAGCCCGCAGATTCACCGCCCTTTCCAGGGCTTCAATGGCACCTGCCCGGTCCCCCAGTTCGTCTTTCAGTTGCGCGATCCTGGCCCAGTTGGCCGCGTCATCCGGCTTGTACCGTGCCAGTTTCTCCAGAGACTCCATTTCGCACCGTTTGTTGTTCAATTTGCTGCAAACATTCGCGCGCAGCTGCAACACAAAATGGGTATCCGCGATATCCGTCATCTGCGTGTCAATGTATTCCAAGGCTTCCTGATACCGGCCTGCTTCGTTCAGACCCCACGCCACGTTGTACCGCCAGAACACGTTAAACGGTTCCCGTTCCACCGCTGCCCGTAACAGAGCGATGGCCTCGTCGTAACGGCCCTGAGCCACTCGGATCTGCCCTAGATTGACTTCCGCCATGGCATTCCCGCCAGGCGTGATGGCTATGGCCCGTTCGTTCAGTTTTTCGTCATCCCGCCATGGCAAGGTCTCGACCATCCCCGCGACGGCTGTCCCTGTCACCAGGACAGCCCCCGCCGCCAGGAACCACCTGGACCCTGCCGCTTCCGGCCAGAACACGGCCCGGATTTGCGCGGCCAGAGGCATGTCAGCCGTCACGGCGGCATCATCCTGAGTTACCCGGCACAACCGTGCCAGCAGACAGGTCATCGCCGCCATCAGCCCCATGTGTGGAATATACAGATACCGGTCGGCCATTGCGGCATTCGCGAAACCGATTATGCCCAGCACGGGCAGCAGGGTCAGCAGAAACCACAGCCACCCTGCCAGTACCATCCGGCCGTTCCAGCGCCGCGCGTACCAGAACAGTCCGGCCGTTACCCCCGTAACCACGACCGCCCCCAGCAGGGCATGGGCGGGCCGCAGGGTCAGCCGCAGTTCCGGGTAATGATAGACCAGTCCCACAGGCCATACCGTGTGCCACAGGTACCGTGCCACGCTGTACAGCGCGTTCTGAAACCGGAAATCAAAAGGTGGAACGGGATACCATTGCCGGCCTTCCGCCTCCTGTCCATACCACGCCACCACAGACACCACCGCGGCCATGGCGATCAGCGGAACTTTTTCCAGCACCAGCCCCGGCAAGCGGCGCCAGTCCGCTGCGCGTTCCAGTACCAGCCAGTCCAGCAGCAGCAACGCCGCCGGCAGGGTTACCGCCATGGGCTTCCCCATCATCGCGGCAAATCCCGCCGCCGTGAAATACAGCCAGTACTTCACGCCCGGACGCCGGACCCACCGCAGGAAAAACCATACGCTGAGCAGAAAGAAAAAGCCGCAGACCAGTTCCTTGCGCGATGCCACCCAGGCCACCGCTCCCGCCCGGGTCGGATGGCAGGAAAACAGCGCCGCGGCCAGCAGACTCTCCGGAATCCGGCCCGTAATTTCGCGCAACACCAGAAACAGCAGCGCGGCTGTCGCCGCATGCCATACCACATTGTGAAAATGATGGCCAGACGGCACCCCTTGGAAAAGCGTCCAGTCCAACTGATGGGTGAGTGTGGTGAGCGGCATCCAGATGTGAAAATTGAATTCGCTGAATGCGTAACGGATTCCCGCCCACGAAAGTCCGGCGCGAACCCCGTCATTTTTTGTGACGATCTGGTCATCATCCACAATCAGAAAGGAAAAACCGAGGGTTGGCAGATAAAACACCAACGTAAAACCGATCAGCCCCACGGCCAGTACCCACACCACCCGCTGAAACGGATCTTTCGGCAATGCGGTCTCCGTCTTCGCGAGCGGTTCCCGCCGCCTCGGTTTGCGGGCGCGGTTTCCCATCCTGTCAACCTCTGGTTTACGCCTCTCCAAGCAGTTTCGCCCTAAGCCGCCGCTCCACGTCCGGCGTCACATAGTGCGTAACCGGCCCTCCGAACGAAACGATCTCCTTGACCTGGCGGGAACTCAGAAACAGATACGGCTCGCTGGGCATCAGGCAGACCGTTTCAATGTCATGGGCGAGTTTCTGGTTGTTGATCGCCATCGACAACTCAAACTCGAAATCGGATATGACCCGGAGCCCACGGATAAGGGCGAAGGCGCCACGGCTTCGGGCGAAATGAACTGTCAGGCCGCGGAAATGATCCACTTTCACGTTGGTCAGATCGGCCGTCATGATCCGCAGCATATCCATCCGCTCGTCAACGGTAAACAAAGCCTTTTTGGCCTCGTTTACCGCGATGGCAACTATCACCTCGTCAAAAATCCGTGCGGCCCGGCGAATCAGATCCAGGTGTCCCAGCGTCGGCGGATCAAAACTGCCCGGATAAACGGCTTTCCGAGGTCTATTCATTGGGGGTATCCTTTTCCTGCCACCAGCGCGTGAGGACGTACTCGGCTACCTTCCGGGGAGGAATCCCTGCCGACCGTCCTGCCGCCGCGCAGTCCTCAAATTCAGGGTGAGCCGTGACGGTTCCGCCGGCGTAATATCCTTCCTTGATACGCACCGGCCCCCAGGGTGTCTCAATCCGACGGAATCCGCGCCGCAGGATCACCCGTTCCTCCCGGCGGCGGCGCGCGCCCAGTGTGGTGGTATGTCGGAACAGGGCATCCATGACCGCCCCTTCCCGCTCCCGCGGACACAGCACCGTAAGGCATAGCGCGGGACGGCCCTTCCGGCCCACCGCCGGCACCGTCCACGTGTCCACGGCTCCCGCTTCAAGCAGCGCTCCCATGGCCGCGGCCATCCATTCCCCGGACAGATCATCCACCACGGCTTCAAACACCGTCATTTCATCGCGTTCGACATCCGCGGTCTCTTCCCCGAACGGCACACTCAGCATCACCTGGAGCGCGTTGGGCCGGTCCGGCAGTTCCCTGGTGCCGAAACCGTAACCTACTGCCTCCGGTGTCATGGCGGACATGTCCCCCGATTCGGCCCCCCAGGCCCTGAGCAGCGCCACGCCCGTTGGCGTGGCCAGTTCGCATTCCGGCGGTCCCGGTCGTGCGGTCAGGCCTTTCAACAGCAGCGCGGTGGCGGGTGCGGGCACCGGCAGCACCCCATGGTCACAGGTTATGGTTCCCGAGCCTACTGCCACTGGGGACACCGTCACCTTCGTAATGTCCAGCAGGTCCAGCGCCACGTTCGCGGCAATGATGTCCACAATCGAATCAATGCCCCCCACCTCGTGAAAATGAACCTTCTCCACCGGAATCCCGTGCACCTCGGCCTCGGCCTCGGCTATCAGGCGGAACGTCATCAAAGCGCCTTCCCGTGCGCGGGGGGGCAGATCTCCCCGCCGCGCGATCTCTTCCATGTGCCGCAGGTGACGGTGGGGCCGGGGCGCGTCCGGATCCATCTCCACGCGGAACGCTGTACCACTCAGTCCGCAGCGGGTCACCCGTTCCGCCCGAACATGGAATCCCGGTACTTCCAGAGACCTCAACGCCGCTTCCACCGCGTCGAATGGGGCCCCCGCGTCGATTAGTGCCCCTACCGTCATGTCCCCGCTGATCCCACTGAAACAATTGAAATAGGCTTGTCTACCCATGGATATTCCTTACTGACCCTGACGCGGGGTGTAGCCAGATCCGTCCCCGGACACCAGGGCGCGCAACATGGCCGACGCGGCCATCGCGGCCCCGAATCCATTGTCGATGTTCACAACGGTCAGACCCGTGGCGCAGGAATTCAGCATTCCCAGCAGCGCCGCGAATCCCCCCGTACCCGCCCCGTATCCCACACTGACCGGCACGCCAATCACCGGCGCTGCCACGAGGCCCGCCACTACACTGGGCAGTGCTCCTTCCATCCCCGCGCACACGATTACTACCCGGGCCCGGCGCAGTTGCGTAACCCGGTCCAGCAGCCGGTGCAGGCCCGCCACCCCCACGTCATGAATCCGTTCCACGGGATGGCCCAGAAATTCCAGCGTCACCGCAGCTTCCTCGGCCACCGGCAGATCGCTGGTTCCCGCGCACACCACTGCCACCGGCCCCGGCGCGGGTCGCACCGGACGCCGCGTCAGCGTGAAACACCGCGCGGACGCGTGGTAGGTAAACCCTTCTTCACCCAGCGCGCGACGCGCTCTTTCCGCCCGTTCCGGGTCACACCGGGTCCCCAACACCCGTCCGCCGGAACGTTCGGCCAGACGCAGAGCGATTTCCGCCACCTGTTCTGGGGTCTTTCCTTCACAGAAGATCGCCTCGGGGTGTCCTTTGCGAAGTTCCCGGTGATGATCTACCGTCGCGCCTTCCAGCGTCTCAAACGGCAGCACCCGCAGCCGTTCCAGTGCCTCCTGCGGCGGCAATCCGCCCGATGCCACGGCCTGAAGCAATTCCAGCAGTCGTTCCGGATCCAATCCTGCCTCCGCTCTGTCTCCCACGGAAAAAACCGCGGATACCGCATACTTCCGTAACGTGTTTGCTTCATAATAAGGAAACGGGAGACAGCGTTGCCAATGCGCGGTCTCCCCGTGGGAGTCCATCGATGGTCTACGGTGCCTCAGTGATCACCCATACCCGTTTAGGACGGAATACTGTCAACGCGATCCGCCTGGCCGAGATTCTGCGAGTATTTATACGTCACGGTTTCGCCGATGTGCTTCGGCGCGTGGGGTTCCACGAAAGCCTGCCCGCCCGCATGCTCCGGGGACTTAACCTCATGGAGGAGCCGTCCGGACCGCCTGAAACTTTCGGCGAACGCCTCCGGCTGGCCCTGCAGGAACTGGGGCCTACCTTCATCAAGTTCGGTCAGGTGCTGAGCACACGCCCGGACCTGGTGGGCCACACAATCGCCTCTGAACTCAGTCTGCTGCAGGACAACGTTCCGCCGCTACCCTTCGAAAACATCCGCCCGCTGGTGGAACAGGCCGCCGGCATGCCCCTCGAATCCGCCTATAAAACCTTCGAGGAAAATGCCGTGGCTGCCGCTTCCCTCAGTCAGGTGCATCGCGCGATAACCGCCGACGGCCGGCTCGTCGCCGTCAAGGTGCAGCGGCCCGACGCCGTCCGCATCATCCAGTCCGACCTGCTCCTGTTGCAATCTGTTGCCGAGTGGTTGGCTGAACGCATGGACACCCGGGTGCTGGACCCCGTCGGTATTGTGAATGAATTCGCCCGCAGCATCCGCCGGGAAATGGATTTCACCATCGAGGCGCGGGCCGCCCGGCAGTTTGCCGAAAACTTCCAGCACGATGACCGGGTCCTGATCCCCAACGTCGTCGACACACTCTCCAACGACCGGGTGCTGGTGCTGGACTGGATCGACGGAGTTCGTATCGACCAGCTGGATGCCTACGAAGCCCGGAACTCGGATCCGGTCCAGGTTGCCCGCCTGGGCGCGGAAATCCTCTGTGTGATGGTGTTCGAGCACCGCCTGTTCCACGCGGATCCCCATCCGGGCAATATCCTGCTCGCCCGGGACAATCGAATCGCCATCTTGGACCTGGGGATGTCCGGTTATCTGGAACCCCTGGACGCCGAACGGATCGCCGACCTGTTCTGGGCCATCTTTACCAATGATTCCCATGCCTGCATGGAAGCCATTCTCGCTCTGTCCACCGGCGCGGATCCGGTTCAGCCCGACGCCATGGCCCACGAACTTGCTGAATTCATTGCCTTCGAGGCGAAAAGCATTATCAGCGGCGGACAGGTTGCCCGGGGGGTCGAGCGGGCCCTGGAAATCATCCGACGTCACGGCCTCGAACTGGCCCCGCGGTTCATCCTGCTGCTGAAAGCCCTGGGGACGATTGAAATTGTGGGGCGCACCCTGGATCCGAATCTGGACATGCTTCCCATCCTGCAGCCCCATGTGGAGCGCCTGATGGCCCGGCGGTTCAGTCCCTCGGGTCTGGCCCGGCAGGGACGGGAGCAGGCCCGGATGTGGTGGCGCTTCAGCCGGCAGGTACCCGAAGATCTGGCCGAAATTCTGCGTCAGTTGCGCCGGGGCCGGGTGAAAGTGCAGGTGCACCATGAACACCTCGAAGCGCTGGGCCGCACCATCGAGCGGGCCAGCCGCCGCAATGCCATCGCCCTGATCACGGCCGCGCTGATTGTGGGTTCCAGTCTGGTCATTACCACAAACACCCCCATGGTCCGGCTCGGGTTCCTGGGATATCTCGTGGCGGCCGCGTTGGGGCTTTACCTGGTCGTGTCCATGCTTTGGGGCCGGGATTCCTGATCCTTTTACGCCGCATATAATAGAGAAAAAAATCTTTGTTAAATCCTTCGGGAAAAAAATCTTGATTGTTTATTTCCCATTAACTCCTGGATTCCCATATATAAAACCGATTACGCCGTATTAAATCAATTAAAACAATATAAAATGGTGCGTGACACATATGAAGTTCTGTTTGCTTAACAAAAGTCTGTATTGAAACAAGGCAAAAATCAGACGCATAATACCTTCTACCGGCGATCCACCACACCAGATTTCCGCCGGCTGCCCCGCAAAACAGCGTAGAAGGGAATCCTCCCATGACCGCAAAAATCGAAAAAGCCTATCAGAAACTCGTCAGCGAAACCCTCAATCGCCTCGCACAGCGTGAATCCGGTCAGACCATCCGTATCCAGGTGGGATCGGCCACCTGCGAAAACGCCGCCGGGGCACAGCAGGTCTGGCAGGAGTTCGAAAAGAACATCCGCGCCAGTGGCCGCACCGATATCCGCCTCCATCGCGTGGGCTGCACCGGCCGCTGCAGTTGCGAACCCATCGTCGGCGTCCTCGTACCTGGCAAAATGCCCGTCAAATATGAACGGGTCGATGCCGAACTCGCCCATCGCATCTTCGTGGAACACGTCCTTAACGGCCAGCCGGTCGCCGCGCACGTCCTCGACAATGCGGATGACTACGACGCCGCGTGGCAGGTGCTCGTCTGC
>Ga0308390_1000288_pt1 | contig 38094 bp, 40 predicted proteins | sample Hotspr2Sample149_FD_202358 | JGI IMG/M metagenome (GOLD analysis project Ga0308390, IMG submission 202358) | Hot spring phototrophic mat microbial communities from Mushroom Spring, Yellowstone National Park, Wyoming, United States - 20040719_149 ...
TGCCAACCGATGCGGCTGCGCATCTGGTGGGGACGGCCAATCCGGGCGAGCCGGGCAACATCGCGATCACGGGACACGTCGATACCGAACGGGGTCCCGGTGTCTTTTGGCGCTTGCTGGACATCTGTCCCGGTGACGAGATCACGGTCTGGAGTGCAGCGGGAACCTTCGTCTACCGGGTGGTGGACGTGCAGACGGTCGCGCAGAGCGAGCGCGCGGTGCTGCGGCAGACGGACCGTGAGACCCTGACACTTCTCACGTGTATCCCCGATGGTCGGTACGAGCGGCGGCTGGTCGTGCGCGCCGAGCCGGTGCGGCCAGCGGTGGCTACCCGCTGAGCCGGCGCGGCTCCCCGAGCGGCGAGGCGGTCAGCAGTCTGCACGGGGACGCTGTCGGTACTGGCCGATGCGCGCGTGGGGCGAGGAATACCCTGCTGCCGTCGACAGGCGCCGCTCCGGGCAGCGTGGCCACATGGACGCCGGCGAACGTCCCCGTGTGGATCACGCGACCACGGTAACCAGACCAACCGCGGTCGGGTTTGCCGGCCGCAGCGGGCCGGCGGGTCAGGCACCGCCTGCCTCCCGTTAGGACCGGGCGTTCCGCCGAATCTTGGCCCGCAGGTACCCTGCCGGGAAGCTCCGCCCATCTTGTAGGGGCGAGGCGCTGCCTCGCCCACCGCGCCGACCGGCGCGCGGCATAGCGGTCGGCATCCATCACGCAAGGCGGATCGGTGGGCAGCACCGCCGCCCCATCATCGTTTGCCCGGCCGCCATCCCGGGCCCCCACGCGGGCGCCGACTGCGTGGGGTGAAAACGGCCGGGCTCAATCCTCAAGCCGGCTGAAGCCGGCTGATCGAGACGGCGCTCTCCCGTCGGCGGATTGGCTGCACCCGCTGCGCCCCTCCCAGCCCGCTTCAGGGGGTTTGCGGATTCAGCCCGGGGCTTCAGCCCCGGGCGTTCGCTGCCGACCGCCTGCACGGTGATCGGCAATGGCACCGCAGCAGCCATCGGCGTGGGATTGCCGGCCCTCTGGGCCGGCGGGTCAGGCAGCGCCTGACCCCTACAGGACGGGGGTACGGCCCCACCGTGGCAGGTATCGGTCGCACCGGCGACGTGCCGACCCATCTGTGTAGGGGCGAGGCGTTGCCTCGCCCGCGGTGCCAGCGGCGCGGCAGATTGCCGTGGCGTGTATCGACCACATACACGATTTCGCCGGTACCGGGACGATCGGCGCACCGTCGGGTTGCCGGCCCTCCGGGCCGGCGGGTCAGGCACCGCCTGACCCCTACACATGGGGGCTGCACGAATACGCTGATCCACAGCCACCCGCGCGCATGCGCCTGACCCCTACACGAAGGGGCTGTACCCCCCACCGAGGCAGGTCGAGGGTCCACCGCTGATCCGCCACCCACCCCATGTAGGGGCGAGGTGCCGCCTTGCCCGCCGCGCCTGCGGTGCGGCAGATTGGCGTGTCGTGTATCGACCACATACACGATTTCGCCGGTACCGGGACGATCGGCGCACCGTGGGATTGCCGGCCCTCTGGGCCGGCGGGTCAGGCAGCGCCTGACCCCTACAGGACGGGGGATACGGCCCCACCGTTGGAGGTATCGGTCGCACCGGCGACGTGCCGACCCATCGGTGTAGGGGCGAGGCGCCGCCTCGCCCGCCGCGCCTGCAGCGCGGCACATTTCCCGGGGACGTCGCGGTGGCCTCGGTTAGTCGGGCGCCACCGTCATCGTCGCACCTCAGGATGATTGCCGGACCCCTCCAGGGGTGTAGGGCTGTCCTCCTGCGGCCGACATGCACTGCACCGGGGACGGGCCGCTCCGCCCCGGTGGGGACGATGCGCTGGGGCGACCGTTGCGCGACGGGCGCCGCTTCGTGGCGCGCCACTGCTGTACGACGCTTGCGATCGCGCGTGGTCGAGCGGCGTGCTGATCTCAGCGCGTCACCGCAGCCTCGGGCCCCTGAGGGGTGACCGGGTGTTCGATCGGGAAGGGTGCGCGACAGACGGTTGGGGTAGCCCCTGGCTCAACGGTGGTCGATCGTCGCGAGCACGCCGGTCAAGCGTTGGACTTGCGGGTTGGCGCGGTCGAAGCCGTCCGGTGCGCGGACAACGATCACCCAGGGACGCCCCTGGCCGTCCCGATAGTGATAGGCGCGGATGCGACCATTTGGGTCGAGCTGGTAGACCTCGGCCTCGTACTGGTTGCCGATGACGACCGAGCCCTGAGGCATGCCGTCGAGGAAGTCAGGGTGCGGCGCGTACTCGGAGTCGAGGCGCAGGATCTCCATCCAGATCCCGCCGGGTGGGATGCCGTCGAGGCTCTTCGTATTGAACCAGTCAGCGACCACCTCGGGGCTCGGACCATTCTGGACCATCAGTTCGCTCATCAGGATCCAGTAGCAGTGACAGGAGCGGAGATTGTATTCTGGAGCCTCCGGTGTGGTGATGACGAGCCAGTGCGGTGGGTGCTGGAAGCGGATGTAACCGGGGTCCTCGTAGGTCGGCCAGTCCGGGATGACGGCTGGGCCGGGTGTGGGTTCCGGCTGCGGAGTGGGCGTCACGGCCCGCGGCGCGACCGGTGCAGCGGTGGGTGTCTCGCGCGGAGCGGCCTGCATGGTCGTCGTGCTCGCCGAGCTGGCTGCTGGCGGGGTGAGGATCTGTCCCTGCGCACGTTGCGGGGTCGGTGTCGCGGTGCTGAGGAGACCGTACTGAAAGGCGAGATAGCCGATGAGACCTCCGCCGGCCACCGCGAGGACGAGGAGCAGGAGACCGAGGCAACCGAAGCCGATGAACCGTGCTGGGGAACGGCGACGCTCCATGGCGTGCTCTCCTCGCTCAGCTCGGGTGCTGGATGCTGGCAACGATCTGGCCGAGCATGGCCAAGTGCTGCGTATCTTGCTCGAACGGCGTGCCGAAATAGGCGATCAGGCACCACTGCCGACCCCGGTCGTCCTGGTAGAGGTAGGTGATGACCTGCCCGCTGGGCCAGTCGGTATAGGGAGCGCTGAAGTAGAGCTGCGCGTGGTAGCGCCCGCCGACGATGTCTTCACCATCGGGCGGGCGACCGAAGTCGGGTGGCTGGTCGGCGAAGGGGAGCGCGACGATGAAGAGATCGACGACCATTTCCCCGGCCGGCACCTCGTGTGCGGCACCCGATCCGGGCGGAGCCCAGGCGATCCGTCCGCTCGGCAGTTGGCCGGGATCGAACGTGACGAGCGTGATATTGCAACAGATCTTTTCTTCATAAAAGAAGTTCCAGCCACCGGGAACCGCTAGGCGCACCTGGCCGGAGGGGTCGTCGAACCACTGCCAACCAGCAGGTAGCCCACCGCTCGACTGACCGGTGCTGGGGGACGGCGTACCCCGCGGCGCGGGCTGGACCGCAGTTGCCGGGGTGAGCGAGCCGGATCCGACCGTCGCGGTGCGGGCTGGCCGAGCAGCGGGCGTGGTCGCGGCCATCTGGGGCGTCGGTGTCCACCGGGTGACCGTGAGGAACGCGTAGGTTCCCGCGGCGGCGACCAGGCAGACGCAGGCCAGGACGAGTGCACCGCCACAACCGATCAGGACCCACCGCCAGGGAAAGCCACCACTGTCGCCGGCTGGCTCGACCGAGTAGACGAGCGGTCGGTCGGGCGGAGCAGGTTCGGTCAGGCGCGGCCCCTCGTCCATCGTCCACCCCCTCAGCAGGTCCTCCTGCCGTGCGGGTCGGCTTCTTGCTGCGCAAGCCTGTCGGTGCGAGCGTGAACCAGCGCACCGAAGAGAGGGCGTCTCGCCCTCATTTTCGGCCTGAGCAGTCTGCCTGTCAAGGAGGGACTCTACCGGAAACCAGATGGCAGGGAACGAGCGTGCTCGAATAGCGAGAGTACTCCGCGGGCACGCTGAGGCCTCGATCACTCGAGTTGGGGGCCCGGTCACGAGGGATCGAGCCTGGTCGGTGACGCCACGCGGTGTTTCGTGCGTGTGGGAGGAAGAGTGCGAGCGTTTCCCAGGTCGCAGCCATTCGTGCGAGATGGGTGGGTATGCGGGGGGGGGCGGCCAGTGACCCGGGTCATCGACCTGGCGTGTCGCTCGATCGGCGCTGTGGCGTGCTCACGAGTGAGGCGTTCTCCCACCTCGGGTGGAGTCGATCGTCTTCGCGCCACTATGAGGATGACTGGCCCTGGTGGGCTGGCGGCTCGGGCACGCCCGACCCCTACGGTGCCGTGGTACCGCCCGAGCGTGGCTCACAAATGCCCGACCGAGGATGTGTTGCGCGAACATGTCGGGGCGACCCGTGCGTCGCCCGCTGCGCCTTTCGGCGCGGCACACCCAGGCGGCGTGTATCGGCCGCATCCGCGATCCGGACGGCAGAATCGGCATCGCCCCGCCACAGGATTGCCGGCCCTCTGAGCCGGCGGGTCGGGCAACGCCCGACCCCTACAGGGGGATAGGGACCTCCTGCCGCGGCCGACATGCATTGCACCGGGCGGCGTCGCCCACACTGTGTAGGGGCGAGGCGCCGCCTCGCCCGGCGCGCTGCAGGCGCGGCACACCCACGCGGCTTAGATCGACCACGTTCACGTTCCGGACGGCTCGATGGATACGCGTCGGAGGAAGGCGCGTCGGAAGAGCTTGGCCGGGTTGCGCGCACGTCGTCGGTGGCCCGCATTCCCGTGCTGGTTCGAGCGTGGGTATCATCATGCCGGAGGAGCCCGCGGCTGGCTGGTCGCGGATTTCCCGGCAGGGAGACCCGAGTGAGCGAGTGCCTCCGACGATCGCGGGCCTGGTCGATACTCGTGGCCGGTGCACTCGGCTGGAGTCTCGTGACCTGCTGGTTGGTGGCCCAGTCGGTACCGGCCCATGATGCGCAACGGTATCTCCTGGTGCACGGGGACCATGCGCCTGTGGAAGCACGCTGGCACGCGTCTCCGCACGAGCTTGCGTTCCCGATGGGAGGGATGACGGTCCTGGTTCTGTGGTGCCCAGTGGCCGGCGTCCTTCTCGCTTGGCTGTGGAGACGTGTTCTCGCGGTGCGTCTCTTTGCGCTCGGCACCCGCGAACCCGTTCTGTGCGTCCGGCCGCGCGCGCCGGACCCGTTCCCGAACGCCCCGTCACTGTTCGCTTCCTGCTGCCTCCACAATTGATCCTCCCGCCGAGGAGTCACGGGCGGCCGTAACGGTCTCCATGCGGCGTGGTTCGATCGAGCGGGAGGAGCCCAAACGATGATGCGCTTTGCTCCATTATTGCTGGCCCGGCGCTGGACCCGCCGTGGCCTGTTTCAGGTGATGACTGGGAGCGTGCTCCTGGCGGTGGCCTGCAGTCGGCGACCGGTCGCACCCACCCCGAGTCCGCAACCGGCTGCGGAGCCGACGGTCACGGTGCTGCCGACTCGATCAGGCGGATCAGCAGCCGGTCCGATCCGGGAGTACACCATCGAGGCGGTGGAGGCGGAAATCGAACTCGCTGGTCGGCGGGTGCGCACGTTCACCTATGGAGGTCAGGTTCCGGGTCCGGAGCTGCGTGTTCGGGAGGGCGAGACGCTGCGCGTCCTGCTGGAGAACCGGCTCCCTGAGCCGACGACGATCCACTGGCACAGTATCCCGGTCCCCAATGCGATGGACGGGGTGCCGGAGGTCACGCAGCCAGCGGTTCCGCCTGGAGAGCGCTACCTCTACGAGTTCCCTGTGCCGGTGCCCGGAACCTATTTCTACCATACCCACGTCGGCCTGCAGCTTGATCGTGGGCTGGTGGGTGCACTCATCGTCGAGCCAGGGCACGAGGAACTAGCCTATGACCGCGAGGTGGTGCTGGTGCTCGACGACTGGCTAGATGGGATCGCCGGGACACCGGAGGAAGTGCTGCGGCAGCTGGTCGATGCTGGCCACGGTGGACACGGCATGGGACATGGGGCGATGCCGGGTGGAAGCATGCCTGGCATGGGAACGATGCCCGGAATGGCCGGAACGAGCGGTGAGCCGCCCGAGGTCGAACCGGATCTCGTCTATCCGTTGTACGTGGTCAATGGGCGTCCACTGGAGCATCCCTTCGAGTTCGTCGGCAAGCGCGGGGATCTCCTCCGGCTGCGGCTCGTCAACGCGGCATCAGCGACCATCTTCCGCGTCGCGCTCGCTGGACATCGCTTCACCGTCGTGCAGGCCGATGGACAGCCGATCGAGCCGCTCGAAGGGGACGCTCTGCGGATCGGAATGGGTGAGCGGTACGATCTCCTCGTCCGCTTGGACAATCCTGGCATCTGGCCGCTCGTGGCCTGGGCCGAAGGGACGGATCGTGCAGCGCAGGCGGTACTGCGCTACGAGGGGGCGAGCGGCCAAGTGCCGGCAAGGGTGACGCGACCGCGGGAATTGTCGGGGAGCTCGTGCACGGGCTACGCTGTCGGGCGCGCTCGGCGGGGGCGGAGTTCGTTCCCGATGTCGAGCGGCCGATCGTGCCGGGTGGCGGGATGGGTCAGTATGTCTGGACAATCGATGGGCAAGCCTATCCTGCTGCGGAGCCGATCCGGGTGCGGCGAGGCCAGCGGGTACGCTTCCGGTTGCAGAACATGACCACGATGCCGCATCCCATGCACCTGCACGGTCACTTCTTCCGCGTGGGCGAGAGCGCGACGGCCCCGGTGCGGGATACCGTGCTCGTCGATCCGATGCGGGAAGTAGTGTTGGACTGGATCGCGGAGAACCCGGGTCGGTGGGCGTTCCACTGCCATCACCTCTACCATCAGGAAACCGGGATGATGCGGATCGTCGAGGTCACCTGAGTAGAACAGCCGGCGCGGTATCCTCCGCGCCGGCTCCCGCTCGTTCCTCCTGGCGGGCTGGCACGTTCGACCGCCGAGAGGTTCCGACACCCGTCAAACGAAGCAGTTGTCCGGATCCATGCGACCGCCCGGAACGATGGAGACGGCCCCATCGATCGGGATCGCGGCACTAGTGAGGTAACCAGCCTCCGGACTGGCCAGGTAGACCACGAGACTCGCAATTTCCTCCGGAGTTCCAACACGCAGCGCGGGGATAGTCGGGGCCAGCCTGGCGATCCGCTCGTCTGGCCAGAGAGCTGCCAGCTTGGGGGGTGAGGACGAAGCCGGGCGGAATGGCGTTGACCGTGATGCCGTGTTGGGCGACCTCGGTGGCGAGGTGGTGGGTGAAGCCATAGAGCGCTTCCTTGGTGGCCACATACGGCGTCCCGTGCAGGACACTGGCGCGAATGGCAGCGATGTTGGACACGTTGATGATGCGCCCGAACTTGCGACGACGCATGTCGCGGACAGCCGCTCGGCTGAGGTAGAAGGGAGCGTGGACATTGACGGCGACGCTCCGCTGCCACTCTTCGGTCGGGATTTCGTCGGGACGATAGGCACAGGAATGATACTCGGCTTTGTTGACGAGGATATCGATCTTACCGAACCGTTCGATGACGTGGGCGACGAGCTGGTCGGCCTGCTCCGGATCGGCGACATCGGCTGGCAGCGCTTCGGCAACCAGGCCGAGGGCGCGGATCATGCTGGCCGTCGCTTCCGCGTCTTCCAGTGCGAGATCGTTCACTGCCACCTGAGCGTTAGCTTGTGCCAGGACTCGTGCGATCGCTGCGCCGAGCCCCCCACGTTCCCCTCCGCCGGCACCGGTCACCAATGCGACGAGCCCGCTGAGATCGCACAGTTGTCCGAACATCATCATCACGATCGGCTCCTTTCCCGTGAGAGTTCGTCGTGCCCACTGCTGGACGACACGTCAGTCTCCGGTATCCTTTCCGCTCCGTCGCTTCAGTTCAGCGAAGTCGCCGATGCCGTTGGAGACACCGCGATCGACCGGGATCGCCGCACCGGAAATCGCCGTCATGTTGGGGTGGCACAGATAGGCGACGATTCAGCCCAGTTCCTCCTCGGGGTGGATCGCGCGATGCGGGCCTTCACCTTGGACCCAGTCGGGGCGCAGACGCAACACGCGCGGGTTGAGGAGACCGGTCGGCATCAGCGCGTTGACTGTGACGCCATACTGGGCGACCTCGGAGGCCATCTGCCGGGTGAGGCCGAGCAGCCCCGTCTTCGCGGTGGTGTAGGTGACGCCGCCGACGAAGCCGGTACGGACAGCGGCGAAGGAGGAAATGTTGACGATGCGGCCGAAGCGCTGGGGAATCATGTAACGGAGCGCAGCACGACTCATGGAGAAGGGGCCATCGAGGTCGACGGCGAGCTGGTGGTGCCAGATCTCGTTGGGGAGGCGCTCGACCGCTGGGATGAGACCACTGATCGCCGCGTTGTTGACCAGAATGTCGATCCGACCGAAATGGCGGACGACTTCATCGACCATCCGATCGGCGTCGTTCAGGTCGGAGACATCGCCGACGACAGCGATCGCCTCGCGACCAAGCTGGCGAATCTGCTCGACAGTAGCCCTGGCGAATTCTTCCGAAAGGTCGTTCACGGCGATGCGGGCACCGCGCCGGGCGAGTTGGCGGGCGATCCCAGCTCCGCCGCCGCCGTCCTCGCCGCGTCCCGCTCCAGTGACGAGGGCAACCATTCCCGCGAGCCACCGTTCTTCGACCATGATCCACGTGCTCCTTTCTCTTTACCCGATGCGTTCTCGATCGGACTCGCGTGGTCCGTGCTCAGATGGCGGAGTGGAGAGTCCAGCGCGTCAGCGGGAATTCGGTCGGTGGATCGACTCGCCAGGAGGTCGGGAGCATGCTGGGTTGTGTTGGCGTGGTTGCGGGAGAGTATGCTCCCTCGTTCTCTGCTCAATGCCCCGGTTGGATCGGCTGCGCCAGGACAGCGCTGATCGCGGTCATGCCACAGAGTTGGTACGGCGGGGAATGGGAAGATCGTTGCTGAGTGGCTCGCGGTCGGACTCCCCCGCTTGCCGTGTCTCGAACTGAGCGGCATCCGCTTCCGCTCTTCTCGTGACTGCTCTGATGAGCCGACGCTGGAAACACGCTGGTTCGCCGAGAATGAATTTCGTCCTGAAGTGTAGCGACAGGAGCGGTGACGGCGCAAGTGAGCCGGAATGGGAGTCGCGGATGCGGCAGGTCGCCTGCCGAAGAGCCTGGGGACCAGGAGATCGAGCCCGGGGTCGTTCCAAGCGACGACGGAGCGGTCCTGGTCGTCGATCCGGTGCCGGAGCAGAGAGCGATGGGGGAGGGCTGTCGTGTGAGAAACAGCATCGAGGCTGAGTCGATCGCGAGACGGTCCGAGGCGAACGAGCGCGTTGCGTCGAAAAGGACGGGTGCCCGGTCGAGCGCTGGGTGAGCACCCGCAGGATGTATCCCGGAGACGACGGAACCGTTCAACCCTGGCACGAGGAGGACGCGGGCAGCGAGGGCGACCGCGAACGTCCAAGGGATCTCTGGTGACTGACGATCGCCGAGCGCTCCGGCCAGGACATGGGACGCTGGGCATAGCACCAGGCAGACAGCTGGTAGTGCGAGGGTCGAACCGAAGAGCCTGGCGGTGGCCTGTATCGGGCGCTGGCGGGCGACAAGAGCGGACGACGAACCAGTTGGTCGGCGACCAGAACTATGGCCAGCGTGTTTGGGCGCATGGAGACGGTCGTGTACCAGCGTTCCTGCTCCGTGCGGCGGAGCGCTCGCTGCGACCGGTCCGGGTCTCGTTCAGCGGTAGCGGTCCACGAATAGAGGTCGAGCAGGAGCGAGCTGGCTCGCTCACCGGGCACGCTGTCGCCGACGACCGGTGCACGATCGCAGAACGATACCCGACTCGCCGAATGGCGGCAGACCACTGCCTACGCTGGCAGGGACGGATCGGGAGCGTCGCGTCCGCTGCGGCAGTGCAGGTGGTGCCTGGTCGGGTGGCGCTGGCAGGAGAAGGACGCGTGTCGTGCTGTCGTCCATCGTTGACAGGGAGTCGAAGATCATTTACTATCCTGGAGAAAGTAATGGAGGTTCGCATGGAGACACAACTGATCGTCCGTGTCCGCGAGCGACGACGGTCCTGTGGACTCAGCCAGCAACAGTTGGCGGAGCGAGCGGGGATCAGTCGGCAGACGCTGGTGGCGATCGAGGCGGGTCGGCTGACGCCGAGTGTGGCGGTCGCGCTGCGGCTGGCTCGCGCACTCGGCTGTGCGGTCGAAGAGCTTTTCAGCTTCGCGGAACCGCCGCTGCTCGAGGCACAGCTGGCGCTCAGTGAGCGCTGGACAGTACCGATCCCCTCGCGCGTGCGCCTGGGGCGTGTCGGCGAGACGTTCGTCGCCTGGCCGGTCCGGGACGATACCGGTGAGGCCGAAGGAATGATTCGAGAGCGTGCGGGTGAGCGCGTCACGGTGGAGCCGCTCGTCGATCCAGCGACGCTGGAACGGAGCCTCGTCCTGGCTGGCTGCGACCCGGCGCTGGCGATGCTGGCTGCTCACCTCAAGCGCTGGCATCGGGATCTCCGCGTCGTCTGGGTGCCGCTCGGGAGTCGGACGGCGCTCCAGGCCCTGGCACGAGGGTGGGTGCACATTGCGGGCACGCATCTCTGGGATCCGGATACTGGCGAATTCAATCTTTCGGAAGTACGGCATCAACTCGTCGGCCGGCCAGTCGCGGTCGTCACGCTGTCCCGCTGGGTGGAAGGCCTGGGGTTAGCCCCAGGTAACCCGAAACGTATTCGCTCGGTCGGCGATCTCGTCAAGCCGGGCGTATCGATCGTGAACCGGGAGCCGGGTTCCGGCAGCCGTATCGTGCTCGATCGCTTCCTGGCCCAGGAAGCGATCGAGCCTGCCATGCTGCGTGGCTACGAGCGTGAGCTTGCTGGGCACCGGGCAGTGGCGGAAGCAGTGGCGAACGGGCTGGCTGATGCTGGGCCAATCGTGTACCCGGTCACGCGGGCGCACGGACTGGATTTCGTGCCGTTGCTCGAGGAACGCTACGACCTCGTCGTCCCCCTGAGCGTTCTCGATTGGTCACCGGTGCGCGATCTCCTCGAGCTTCTGACCTCGCGTCCGGTGCGGCGCGAGCTGGAGGCGAGCGGCTACGCCGTGCAGGAGAGCGGCACGATCGTCGCCACGTTCGGTCAGCGCTGACGGCTTACCGGCGAAGGAGGAGCAGTGCGGTTCGAGCGGTGGAGTGCACGACGGGCGTTGTTGCTCGTTCTCGTTCTCGCCAGCCTGGTGAGCTGCGGAGGCCGGTCGACCCCTGCAGCGGAACGCGCGCCGAGTACCATGCGTTCGACGGAAGGCGAGAACGCCCAGTTGGTCGTCTTCGCGGCCTCGTCGTTGCTGGGGCCCTTCGAGCAGCTCGGAGAAGCGTTCCGGTCTCGCCACCCGTCGGTCGCGGTCTCCTTCAACTTCGCAGGCTCGGCACAGCTGGTCGCGCAGCTGGAGCAGGGTGCTCTCGCCGATGTCGCGGCTTTCGCTGATTCCGACAATATGCGGCGCGCCCAGGCGGCTGGTCTGATTCGCGGCGAGCCGGTCGTCTTCGCTCGGAACCGGCTCGCTCTCGTCGTACCAGCGAGCAACCCGGCTGGGATCGAGCGTTTGGCAGACCTGGCGCGCCCCGGTGTGAAGGTGGTCCTTGCGCACGAGAATGTCCCGGCCGGGCGGTATGCTCGGACAATGCTGACTCGTGCCAGCCAGCGACCGGACCATGGTCCGGACTTCGCCCAGCGGGTGCTCGCCAATGTCGTGTCGCAGGAAGTGAACGTCAAGCAGGTCTTGGCCAAAGTCGCGCTCGGCGAGGCAGATGTCGGTATCGTCTACGTCACTGACATCGAGGCTGCTGGCCCCAGCGTCCGGGCTCTCGAGATCCCGAGCGAGCTGAACGTGATCGCCTGTTATCCGATCGCCGTGGCAGCGGCGAGCCAGCAGCCAGCGCTGGCGGATGAGTTTATCGCGCTCGTTCGTTCGGAAACCGGCCAACAGCTCCTCGCCCAGTACGGTTTCGAGCCGGTAAGCAGAAACCTGAGCGAGCCAGGGAGTTGCGGATGACGCGGGTCGTGGAGACAGTCCGGTTGAGTGGAGGCGTAGTGCGGCGTGGTGCGCTAGCCTGGGTGAATCCGGGTCGTCTCTTTCTCCTGGTCCCGGTCGTTGTCTCGCTCGGCTTCTTGATCGCGCCGCTCGTCGCGCTGCTCGTCCGCGCGCTCGGTATCGGCGATGTGGTTCGGTACGCGCGCGACCCGTTCTTTCTCGATGCCCTCCGCCTCACGCTCTTGACCAGTCTGGCGACGGTTGGCCTGGCGCTCCTCTTCGGGACACCGGTTGCCTGGATCCTGGCGCGCTGGACCTTTCCTGGCCGTCGACTGATCGAAGTCGCGGTCGGTCTGCCGATCGTGCTGCCGCCGATCGTGGTGGGCGTAGCGTTGCTCATGTTGTTCGGGCGCATGGGGTTGCTCGGGCGGTACTTGGATCCCTTCGGGATCCAGATCCCGTTCACGACGCTGGCAGTGGTGATCGCGCAACTGTTCACGGCGACCCCCTTCTACATCCGGACAGCACTGGAAGGGTTCGCCAGCGTTCCAGCGAACCTGGAAGAAGCCGCGCTGGTGGACGGGTGCAGCCAGCTGCAAGCGTTCCGCTCGGTTACCTTCCCGCTCGCCTTGCCCGCGCTCGTCAGCGGGCTCACGCTGTGCTGGGCCAAAGCGGTCTCGGAGTTCGGGGCGACGCTGCTCTTCGCGGGGAACTTCCGCGGGCGGACGCAGACCTTGTCGCTCGCGATTTGGACGGCGATGGAGGTGGATCTGTGGGAGGCGGTCGCAATAGCCGCCATGCTGCTGCTCGTCAGTCTGCTGATCTTCCTGCTGGTGGAGAGGCTGCCGAGGGCGCGGCAGCTGTCTTGACGCGGTGCGTTGTGCTCGGCATCGGCGATGTGGCCTCAGCGGTGGCGCACCGGTTGTGGACGGCGGGATCGCTGGTCGTGATCGTCAGTGAACCGTGGCCGACGGTTACCCGTCGCGGCATGGCTTTCGCCGATGCCGTGTTCGATGGCTACGCGGTCCTCGAGGGGGTGGTCGCCCGACGGGTCGAGACGAAGGGAGAGGTGGAGGCGCTCTGGGAGGAGAGACGTGCTATCCCGATCCTGGTGCGCCGAGACCCGCTCGAGGCGGTCGAGGAACTCGCTCCTCGGGTCCTCGTGGATGCGCGGATGCGCAAGCATGCTGCGGTGCAGCCGCACCTGTGCGGGCGTGCTCGGCTCACGGTCGGCTTGGGGCCCGGTTTCGTCGCCGGTGAGCAGGTCGACGTGGCGATCGAGACGAGCTGGGAGGAGCTGGGCCGGATTCGTTGGGAGGGAGCGAACCGGCCGCACGCGGGTGAGCCGCGGGCGATCGCCGGGGTGCAGCGCGAGCGGTACGTCTATGCGCCGATGAGCGGTCTCTGGCGGACGGAGCGGCAACTCGGCGAATCGGTTGTGGCTGGAGAGCCGGTGGCGCGCCTGGTCGGGGCGAACGGTGAAGAGATGGGCATCGTGGCACCGATCGCTGGGCTGATCCGCGGGCTCACCCGGGATGGTGTACCGGTGGAGCAGGGGATGAAGGTCCTCGAGATCGATCCGCGAGGGCTGGGCGGGCAGTGGCGGGGAATCGGTGAACGGCCGCGTCGGATCGCGGAAGGGGTGGTCGAGGCTGTCCAGCTGGCGGAGACCGCACTGAGGAGTGGGTAGCTACTCGGGTACCGCCTGCTTTGTCCGACAGTCCGTGTCGCACAGAGGGCGAGGAACAGTAACCCGTCGACGAGCGGGGTTTTCCACCACCGGTGATGCCTGTCCGTGCTGGGAAGCGGCTGAGTGCCTCTCGCCTCGTCGGGATCGAGCGGTGCGTGGCGGACCGGTCCAGGTAGGCCGGCACATCCCGTCATGGCCAGGCAACAGCCACCGGAGTCTGTCCGATAACCGTGGAGGGTGCGCGGACGGGAATGCCGGGCCGAGGGCCCAGCGGGCGATGCAGCGCGTTGCCCCTACAACGTTGGGCGGATCGCCCGTTCGGGTGCCGCCCGGCCACGGTTCAGTGGGACGCCCCGGCTCGGAAGGGGTCAGGCGGTGCCTGACCCGCCGGCCCGTCAGGGCCGGGAATGCCGACGTGGGGCGATGGTCACGGTGCCGGTGGGATCGTGGACGTAGTCGATGCACGCCAGGGGAATCAGCGGTGCCCATGGCGCGGTGGGCGAGGCAGCGCCTCGCCCCTACAAGGGGTGGGCGGTGTGTCGCCGGTGCGGCATTGGTGCGGCACGGGTTGGCGCCACCGTCCCCGTCCTGTAGGGGTCAGGCGGTGCCTGACCCTCCGGCCCGGAGGGTCGGTCGACCCACGCCGATGGTCGCGGCAGTGCGGTTGCCGATCCCCGTGCGGACGGTCGGGCACGATGCATGACCGCGCCGCAGGCGCGGCGGGCGAGGCAGCGCCTCACCCCTCCATGATGCGGCGCTGCATCGCCGGTGCGACCGATACCGGCCACCGGTCGGTATCACACCGGCCTCCCTGGCCCACCAGGGCCGGGGACGGGGGTCCTGCGCTGACCGGAACAGCGTCATGGATGAGCGAGCACAACACGCCGCTGACCAGCGTCGCGATTCACGCGTTCGCACTGGATACTCCGCAGCCGGCGGTTCCGAATGAGAATCGGGTGCGCCGTGCTGCTCTGACGATGCCGTTGGGCGGCCTTGCGATGAAGCAGCAGGATCATGAACCGCACTGGGAAGAGTGCGAGCATGATGATGCGCGCGTGAGCGTCTCGGCGGATCGCTGGTGCGGTGAGGACGAGCGCCCTCGTGCTGTCCGAGCGAGCGACGCGGCGCTGTAGGGCGCGCCAAAGGTGCTGACGGGGTAGGCACTGTCCCCTGCACACGGTGCGATCGTTCGAGCGACTTGCGCGGAACGAGACGATCGCGTTCACTTGCGGCAGGATGAATCGGTACGAATCCCATCGTCGGTCAACGTCACCGTGGAGCGTGGGCTCGATGCAGGCGATCGAACAGCGGGAACGTCTCCTGACAACCGAGGATCTCGAGGGACTCCCCGGACAGCCGGGACTTCGGTACGAGCTGGACGAAGGGAAGCTGGTGGAGATGCCGGGCGCTGGGGCTCTGCATAACTTGATCGTCGGTCTGGTCTACCGGCTTCTCTTCGCGTTCGTGAGTCAGAAGCGACTGGGGCTGGTGTTCTGCGACGGAGCAGCGTTCGTGCTCCGTCGTGATCCGGACACGGTGCGGATACCGGATGTGTCGGTGGTGCGGCGGGACCGGGTGCCGGCGGCGGGGATCCCGGAAGGGTTCTGGCCGGGGGCGCCGGACTTGGCGGTAGAGATCGTCTCGCCGCACGACCGAGCGGAGGAGGTACACGAGCGGGTGCGGGATTATCTCGGGGCGGGGGTGCGGCTGGTCTGGGTGCTCTGGCCGAAGAGCCGGACGGTGACGGTGTACTGGCCGGACGGGACGGCGCGCGAGCTCGGGCCGGACGAACAACTCACTGGCGGTGACGTCTTGCCTGGCTTCACGGCCCGAGTGCACGATCTGTTCGCCGTGGAAATGGAAGATGATCTGCGCGGCGCGATGCAGGACCGGCCGGATCCCGCGAGCGGCGATATCGAGCAGTAGACGCGCGAGTGGAACAGGGCAGCAATGCAGGAACGAGTCGGGTGGTTCGAGTCGTCGTCGGAAGCGGGTTCGGGTGATGGTCAGGGCGCGGTGAGGCGGCGGCAGGGAGAAAATGCCCCAGCCGCAGAGAGCGGGGGCGGAGCATGGTCGATCGCGACTGAGAGGGTACGAGCATGAGTGCGGTCGAGGAGCGAGCTCGCCTCCTGACAGCCGAAGTGCTGGCCGAACTCCCGGAACAGCCGGGAGTCCGGTACGAGTTGCACGAAGGGAAGCTGGTGGAGATGCCGGGCGCTGGGGGAATCCATGCGGCGATCGTCGTGCGGCTCGTCTTGCTGCTCCACCAGTTCGTCACGAGCCGGCGGCTCGGTTTCGTGTTCGGGGACGGTCTCGGCTACATTCTCCGTCGGAATCCGGACACGGTGCGGATTCCGGACGTATCGGTGGTGCGGCGGGAGCGGGTACCGGCGGCGGGGATCCCGGAAGGGTTCTGGCCGGGGGCGCCGGACTTGGCGGTAGAGATCGTCTCGCCGCACGACCGAGCGGAGGAGGTGCACGAGCGGGTGCGGGATTATCTCGGGGCGGGGTGCGGCTGGTCTGGGTGCTCTGGCCGAAGAGCCGGACGATGACGGTGTACTGGCCGGACGGGACGGCGCGCGAGCTCGGGCCGGACGAGAAACTAACTGGCGGTGACGTGCTCCCCGGTTTCGAAATGACGGTCAGTGATCTCTTCCTGGTCTCCCCGGAAGCGTCTTCCGATGAATGATCGTGCCGAGGCAGGAGTACTCCTCGGCAGGAGGCGGTCACTGGCGCGTCTCCACCGAGCGTGCGCGCGGTGTCCTTCGCTCTCTGTGTCAGATCGTGGATGTCTCTTGCCTGCCGATCGGCACGAGGAGGATCGGAATGGTGACCCGCTCGAGGAGGCGGGCGGCCACGCTCCCAGCTAGCCAGCCAGGAAGTCCGGCTCGACCATGCGTCGTCATGACCACGAGGTCGACCTCGGTCGCGAGTGCGGCGAGTTCCGCGATCACATCGCCTTGACGGACGAGCACCGTGACCGGCAGACCAGCTGGTGCCGTGGCAGCGAGGCGTTGGAGATCCTGCTCGGCGTGCTGGCGCTCGAGTTCGAGGAGCGCAGCGGTGGCCGTGGGGAGAAAGACGGCGGGAGCACTCTCGCTGAAGCTGAGATGCTCGAGTATCGGTACGACGCGAGCCAGCGTCACTGTTGCGGCCAGGCATCGGGCCAGCTGCCAGGCGAACGGGAGGACATGCTCGCTCGCTGGTGAACCGTCGAGCGGAATGAGGAGATGCTGGGGGTGTCTCGGGGAGGAGCGAGACGGAACGTTCCGTCGCACGCAGGACGAGCGTGGGACGCTCGGCCTGTTGGAGGACCTGCTGGGCGATTCGCCCGAAGAGCAAGCCGCGCAGGCCGCCTCGTCCATGCGTCGTGAGCGCGATGAGGTCAGCGTCCAAGGCTCGGGCCTGGCGAGCGATAGCGGTGGCGACAGTGGCATGGTCGGGAGCGATCACCGCGATGCGACAGGAAACGCGCTGCTCGGCCAGTTCCCGGCTGATCCGGTCCAGATAACGGGCAGCGGCTTCGGCAGTGGCGAGGTGCGGCTGACCGTGGATCCGTTCGGGCGGGGACGGTTCGAGGACATGGAGGAGATTCAGTTCGCGGCCGCACGCACGGACGAGTCCAGCGGCGACGGGGAGGATCTGCTCGGCCAGCGATGAGCCATCGAGGGGAACGAGGATGCGCGCCAACGGGATCTCGCTCATGCGCCACTTCCCGTGAATGTCGTCCAGAGCAGCCAGAGGTTGAGCCCGATGATGAGGAGAGCGAGGATGCTCGCCACCAGTGTCGTCATCGTCGATTCACCAGTACACCCATCAGTGCCTGATCGGCGGTGAAGAGAATCAGTGGGAGGAGCGCGAACGGGATGCCGAAGCTCAAGACGACCTGGCTGATCACGAGCGTGCGTGTGGGATCGAGCCCGAGCGCGATGTCGATGAGGGCCGGGAGCATGGTGATTCCCCGGCGGAGCCAGACGGGGATCGTCCGATGAAGGAAGCCTTGCATCACCACTTGACCGGCCATCGTGCCGACCGTGGAGGAGGAAAGGCCCGACGCGAGCAGTGAGAGCGCGAACGCGGTGCTGGCCATTGGTCCGAGCAATGGCTGCAACGTGCGGTGGGCCTCCTCGATCGTCCCGACGTCGGAGAGTCCGCGGGCATGAAAGGTCGAAGCTGCCATGATGAGCATGGCAGCATTGACGAGCCCAGCGATGCCCATGGCGATCACGACGTCGAGCACCTCGAAGCGGAAGATGCGCTGTGCTTCGGCCGGCGTGCGCGGCACGATACGATGCTGGGTGAGTGCCGAGTGCAAGTAGATGACATGCGGCATGACGGTCGCTCCGAGAATTCCGGTGGCCAGCAGCACGCTTTCCGGGCCGGCGAACTCCGGGATGAGCGCATGGCGAGCGATGGCGTTCCAGTCCGGTCGCTCGAGGACCGTTTCCACGACATAGCAGCCGGCGATGACACCGACGAGACTCGTGATCACCGCTTCGATCGGCCGGTGTCCGTAGCGCTCCAGCGCGAGGATGGCGAACGTCGTGATTCCCGTCAAGATGCCACCGATCAGCAGCGGAAAGTGGAAGAGGAGAGCGAACCCGAGCGCGGCACCGAGGAACGCGGCAAGGTCGGTCGCCATGGCGACCAGTTCGGCGACGATCTACATGAGCCAGACCACGGGACGGGGGAAGCGCTCCCGGCAGAGCTCAGCGAGGTTGCGGCCAGTGGCGATACCCAGCTTGGCGGAAAGCGACTGGATCAGCATCGCAGCGAGGTTGGCGGCCAGGATGACCCAGAGGAGGGTGTAGCCGAATTGAGCGCCGCTTTCGATATTGGTCGCGTAGTTGCCGCGATCGATGTACGCCACGCTGGCAACGAAAGCTGGACCGAAGTAAGGGAGAACGCTCGCGAGTCCACGCACGCGGAGCTGCCTGGATCGGCGGGCGATCGGGGCAGTGGACGATGGTTCGCTGGGCGGCTCGTTCACATCATACCCCTCCCGATTTTAGCCAATGCTAATGATACGGCGCTCGTTTTCGACGTGCCGAGAATGCTCCGTCGCTTTCCGGTTCCGCTCGGTGGTCGGGTCGGGCTCTCCGGGTGCCCGGTGAGGGAGGAGTCGAGCGAGCTCCTGCGCGGACATCGTGGGGTGATCGCTCACCCGTGATGGTGCGGGCAGTCCTGGCTCGCGCCGTCCAGCGAGGGATCGCGAGGGATCCGCGCGTGGTTGGTTCCTCCCTCAGCCGAAACGAGACAGGGTTTTTTGGTCGAACCGTTCGTCGACGACCGCGGGGTTGTCGTGCTCGCGTTCGGTCTGATCGGGCGCAGAGTGGCTCGGCCGGCGAGCGATCATGAGGAGGCGGGAGAAGGTGCTGGTGCTCGGGACCAGCGGAGGAGGGGACCGTGTTGCTTATCTGGATGGACTGTCGCAACGGTCGGGGCACGAGTTCGCTCTCGGGTGGACAGCGGGTCTTCCGCGAGGATCGCACCGCGGAGAGGCTTCTGGCGGGACGATGGGTGGTATGCTCCGGATACTGGTCGTGCTGACGATCCGGCAGCGGAGACGGGATGGTACGCCGAGCAGGAGACTGGTTCGCGCAAGCAGCCCACGACCTCGAACTCGCCGAGCTGGCGGCGAGGCACGGTCGGCACGAATGGGCCTGCTTCGCCGCCCAGCAGGCAGCCGAAAAGGCGCTCAAGGCGTTCCATCTGCAGCTCGGACAGGCTGTCTGGGGACACGCCGTGACGCGACTTCTGGAAGAGCTTCCACTCGCCGTTCCGGAAGAGTTGCGCGACGCGGCTCGGCGGCTGGATGCCTATTACATCGCGCCACGGTACCCGGATGCCTTTCCGGAGGGACCGCCAGCACGCTACTTCGGCCCGCAACAGAGCGAGGAGGCGATCCGTCATGCCCGTGCGCTCCTCGACTTCGTCCGTGCTGCGATGGCCTGACCGCGCGGCAGTGCTCGCTGCGGTCGAGCGGTGGGCGCGGGAACTAGAGTTGCCAGGGTTGGTCGCTGTCGGTGTGTTCGGCTCGTATGCACGTGGCGATTGGGGAGTCGGTAGCGACGTCGATCTCGTCGTGATCGTCGAGCGGTCAGCACGGCCCCCGATCGAGCGGCTGCTCGATCTGCCGCTCGAGAAACTGCCGGTGCCGGCGGAAGCGATCGTCTACACGCGGGAAGAATGGGAACGTTTGCCGGAGACCAGTCCGCACTTCGCAGCGGTCCTGGCACGCGAGGCGGTGTGGGTCTTTGGGCGGCCAGACCGGCTAGCAGGAAGCGGCCCGGAGGAAGCGTTGCCTCCTCCGGGCCGCGCTGATCAACGGACCGACGAACTTCCCTGATCGAGCACGGTTCCGTCCTCGCGGACGCATGCCCACTCGTAATGGTCAGAATAGAGCACGAGCTTCAAGACGCCATAAGCGTTGTCGATGCGCACCTCGTCGCACGGTTCGTCGGCGGCGTGGACGTCGGCATCGTACAGGTTCTTGCCGCCGGTACCGACGACGAAGTGACGGACACTGCCAGTGTTGCAGACCGAGTCGGCATTCTGGATCGCATACCGCTGGTAGTTGTGGTCGTGCCCAGCCAGGGAGAGATCGACGCCGTACTGGTCGAATAGGCGATAGAGATCACCCAGACTGGACTTGTGTTGACCGTAATAGTTGCCAGTTGTCCAGTAGGGGTGATGGAGGAAGACGAGAACATTCTTGCCGCGGTTGGCTTGGAGCACGTTCTGGACGAACTGGTATTGGGGCGAACCAGCGCCGCAGCCGCCGACTTTGGAGCAGTTGGAGTTGATCGCGATCGCGATCCAATTGTTGCCGAGGTCGAAGACGTAGTAGCCCTTGCTGCGGTCACCGGCGAGCGCGCCGAAGTAGTCGTAGTATCCGCTCGCTCCGGATGTCTGGTACTCGTGGTTACCCGGTACCGGCTTGGTGAGTGTCTTGAGCTGGCCCCAGGTCGGATCGTAACTCTGCTGGAACTTGGCGAGGGCACCGTCTTCGTACTGGAGGTCACCGAGCGCCAGTACGTAGGCGGGTGCGAGGCGCTTGGCGAGTTCGGCGGTGTACTTGTGACGGCAGGCTGTTGCGGTGCTGTTATTGTTGTTCCAGCTCGAGGAGCCAGGATCGCAGGCGATATTCCCGACGGCGACGACCGTGGTGGCGCCGTTGGTGGTGGGTGGTGGTGTCGGTGTGGGCGTCGGCGTCGAGGTCGATGCCGGAGTTGGTGTCGGGCTCGGGGTCGGTGTCGGGGTGGGAGTGCTCATCTGCCCGTTCGCGCGCAGGACGTCGAGGTAGGCACCATAACCGGAGCTGGTTGCCCACTCTCGTGCCCATTCCTCTGGCAACTCGAGGTCAGCGATCAGGAGTGGATCGTGTTGGCGACGAGTCACGCGGTGAATGCATGCGCCGAGACGACGCCCTAACAGGCATGCTACAACGAGAGCAGGAAAATGGATCGATGGCTCGGAGGGAGAACCGTGACGTCGGCGACCGTCTCGTCGGGCAAGGATCAGCGGAACGTGTGGCTCGGGCCCCTGGCAGGCGCAGCGGTCCTGGCCGTGCTCTTCGTGGTGGCGACGCTCCTGCGGCGAAGTTCGTTGGCCGATGAAGCTCGTCCGGTGATGATCGGTCTGTCCAGTGCGGCAGCGGCGATCATCGCGGTGCAGGGGGCGCGGACTGCTGCGGCGCGTCGCGGATGGCCAGGGATCATCGCGGGCGGAGCGATGATCGCGATGGGGCTCTACACGCTCGTGCACGTGCTCCGCTGAACACTGGTCGCGACCGATAGGCTCACTCCAGTTTGCCCCACACGCTGACACGCTCGATCCGGAGCGCGATCATCGACTGCGTCTCCAGTCGCATCGTGCGGTACTGCGGATAGCGCTGGCGCAGGAGTTCGACCGCACGCGCCTGTTCCGGAGATCCCGGCGCGAGGAGTTCCGCCCGCCCGCGAAGGAGCACCCAGCCGAGCTGCGTCCAGTCTTCGTCGTACCGGTCGACGACGAGAGCGGCGCGACCGGTTTCCTCGATATTGCGGACCCGCTGGAGCGTGCGACCCGGCTGCTTCGGCTTCTCGTCGATCGGCGTGTAGATCGTGTCGTCCGCGACGGCATAGCAGACCGGGACGACGTGCGGTTCGCCACCGCGGCTCACCGTGGCCAGATGCCCGACCCGCTGCTGCTCGAGAAAGGTACGCACGAGTGAGGACAAGGTCACTGCCATGACCGGGTTCCTGGTCTCAGAACCGGAACACAACGATCGCTGGCGGCACCGACTGCAGGAGCTGCGTCGCTCAGCGAGTCGCCCGTTGTACCGCGCGACACGTGCGCCCGCGGGCAATGGTAGCGGAAGAGAGCCCGAGGGGTCGTGACCGGGCTTGCCATGCCCATCCGACCGGGGCCAGAGTGGGTCTGGTGTCTCGCGTGGTTCCACCCGTCTTCCGTCGATCGCTCGGGAGTGCTGGTTCATCGCCGGTGCCAGGCGTTCCGGCATGACTGGTTTCGGGAAGCACGCACTCGTGCAGGGTCGCGGTACCCATCGACTCGATGGGCGCAAGGCGGTTGCCCATTGACGGGAGCGGTTCGTCATGTCACTTTTGCTGAGAGCGAGCGCTGAACGAGAGGAGCACGACGATGGAGCGGGTGGTGATCTATCCGGAGGAAATTCTGGAAGGTGCACCGATGCAGCAACGGGATCGCTCGGTGCGCGATCTCAAGCTCATCTACCCGGAGACGGGTTTCCGTGCAATGACGCTGTGTCTCGGCGTGGTGGAGATCGAACCCGGACACCACAGTCCCCTGCATCGACACAACTGCGAAGAGGTCTACTATGTCGTGCAAGGGATGGGCGAGTTGGAATCGGATGGGGTGCGCTACCCGCTTCGGCCAGGCTGCGCCGCACTGAACCGCCCGAACGTGCTGCATCGGGTGTTCAATACGGGAAGCGAAACACTCCGCCTCGTCGTGGTGGCCGGGATCATGCTGGTTCCCCTCCTCCCGCAGTGGCCGACTCCCTCGCCGTACGAGGTGTTCGAGGGCGATACGGCCGGGACGGACTAGCCACAAGCTGCGGTGCCGAACGGTGTGCACGAGGCGGAGGTGCGGCGCTTTCCCGCCAGCCTTCGCGCGACGATCCTGCGGAGCGCTCGGTGAGCGAGCGCTGGGTCGCAGCAGCGGGCGAGGTTCGCGGGCATGTGCAGGGTCGATCATCTCGTACCGGGTGTTTCGCGACTCGCGGACTCTCGTTCTCGGTGCCTGCAGACTGGACTCGGTAGAAGCGCACGGTCGACGAGTGCGTCTGTCGGGCCGCAGCTGGCCCTTGCGAGCTCGGCGCCTGCAGGGAGCAGTGCGGCTCGCCGCACCGCGTGCTCTGTCGCCGGTGGTTCGGCCCAGACGACGGTTCACCGCTTGACGGTTCGCGACCGTTCAGCTAGACTCCCCAGCGGTACCCGGCGGTGGTCACTGGACCGCGCGGGGAGGGGACAGGAGATGGCGAAGCGGCCCTGCTTGGGAGCGAATCGATCGAGCCGACGACCGGGTGCTTGCACGTGCCAGCGCGGTCGTTGCCGCGTCGTTCCACCCTGCCCCACGATGATCGGGGTCTATTCCTACTGGCCCCGGATCTGCGACTGTCGCCCCTGAGTTCTTTCCCACTACCGGTCGAAGGGTTTGCGTACGCGAGCCAGCGTGGTGCCGTCTGGTCACCTGACCGGTGACCAGCAGCAGACTGCGTCCCATCGTCTGGTCGAGCGTCTAGCGTGTCGTGCCTGTTCGAGCGAACGGGGGGTGCTCTCATGCCGTTGTTTCTCGCGGAATACCGCATCGATGCGACCGATCGAGCGCAGCTGGAGCCGCTCTTTGCGGTGATCGACCGAGCGACTCGGGAGGGAGGAGGCGAGGTTATCGAGTTTCAGGTGGGCCAGGATCTGGCTGTGCTCTACGCGGTACTCGAGCACGCTGATGGCCAGGCTCTCCGCCACGAGCTCGAGCGAGCGGGCGCGGCCCCGCACGATTTCGCGCCGGTCCGCCTGGTCGGCCAGAGTTTGGACGAGGTCAAGGCCCAGCGTGGTGCAGCCAATTACCTGGTCGAGTGGGACTTGCCGGCTAGTCTCACGATGGAGGCTTATCTCCAGCGCAAGGCCGAGAAGTCGCCGCTCTACGCCCAGGTGCCGGAGGTGCGTTTCCTCCGCACCTATGTCCGCGAGGACATGGCGAAGTGCGTCTGCCTCTACGCGGCGCCGGACGAGGAAGCGGTGCGCCGGGCGCGACAGGTCGTCAGTGCCCCGGTCGATCGTTTGACGCGCGTCTGCTCGTGAGGAGGCGGCGATGACCGGGACGCTCGCGGCGACGCTGATCGACAGGGCGTTCCAGGAGCGACTCGGCGCGTTGTTGGAAGAACGCGCATCCCGGATCGACGCAGCTGAGCTCGCTGCCCAGTCGACGGTGCGTCTGCTGGTAACGGAAGGGTTGCTCCCGACGGTGGAACGCGCGAGCCCCCGCGTGCCCGCGCCGTTCGATCTTTTGCGTGCGGGGGAGCTTCTCGCGACCGTGGCCTGGTTCGACCTGGCCAGTGCTTTCTCGCTCTGGTGCCACATGATGACCATGCTGTACCTCGCCTGGGCGGAGCCTGGCTCTTTTCTGCGCGAACAGTGGCTGGGCGAATTGACACGAGCCGAGCGTGACGGAAGCACAGCGCTGGCGACGGCGCTCGGTCATGCGCAGACAGGACGCCCCTTGCCGGTGCAGGCGAGCGGGCAGGCGAGTGGCGGGCTCGTCTTGAACGGTTTCGTTCCCTGGGCCTCGAACCTGACGGAGCGTTATCTGGTCGTGACACCCGTGCAATCGGGTAGAGAGACGCTGGTGATAGCGGTACCGAGCGAGACACCAGGCGTGTTCGTCGAGCCGTATCCGCGGCTGCTCGCCCTGCAGGCGACCGCAAGCACGACGGTGCGCTTTCAGAACGCGCTGGTCGCCGCCGAGTTCGTGCTGGCTCGCGATGCACTGGCCTTCCTGCGCACCGTGCAACCAGCCTTTCTGGCGCTGCAAGCGAGCTTCTGCTGGGGATTGGCGGCCCGGGCACTCGCCGAAGCACGAGGACACCTCCGCAGTGTCAACGTGGTCTTCGAGCCGGACATCGCCGAGGCCGAAGCGGAGCTCACCGCGGCAGCCAGGGCGCTACGGAGCCTCCTGGCGCAGGCGCTCGGGTCGGCGGATCACGAACTCCGCTGCCGAGCATTGGAACTCCGGTTGGCCACGATGCGCCTGGCTTGTCGGGCAGTAGCGCTCGAGGCGAAGACCAAAGGCGGGCAGGCCTATCGGGCGGAGAGCGGGACAGCGCGGAGGCTCCGCGAGTCGCTCTTTCTCCCGATCCAGACACCGACGGAAGGACAACTCCTATGGGAACTGCAGCGATCGAACTGGTCGACGTGACGAAGACGTATGGACACGGGCGGCGTGTCCGCGCGGTACTCGCCGGCGTGTCCTGCACGATCCCGTTCGGAGCAGTCACCGTGCTGCTCGGGCCGAGCGGAGTGGGGAAGTCGACGCTGCTGCGCCTGATGGCGGGCCTCGAGGCACCGTCCAGCGGCGTCGTGCGCTATGGAACGGGCATCGAGCCGCGCCGCGATGTGCGACTGGTCTTTCAAGAGCCGAATCTTTTGCCCTGGTTGACAGTCGCCGACAACGTGACGCTGGGGTTCCGCTTTGCGCTCAACCGCGGACGAGCGGACTTTGGCCTCGTCGCCGAGTTGCTCAACCGCTTGGGGGTGAGCGAGTTGGCCGAGGTGTATCCGGAGACGCTTTCCGGTGGGCAAGCTCAGCGTGTCAATCTGGCGCGCGCACTGGCTACCCGGCCCCGCCTCGTGCTGCTGGATGAGCCGTTTGCGGCGCTGGATCCCGTGACGCGACGCGAGTCCCAGCGCTGGTTGCGTGAACTCGTCGCTGAGCTCGGACTCACTGCCGTGCTGGTGACCCACGACCTGGAGGAGGCATTGGCGGTAGGAGACCAGCTCATCCTGCTCGGTGGTCAGCCGGCGAGCGTCGTCGGCTGGTGGCAGGTGGCCGAGTATGCGCCCGATGAACTCCGGCGTGCCCTGCTGAACGGGTACGGGATGGTGCAGGGTTCAGCAGCGTCGGTCGAGTCGTTCGTGGTGGGGAGGTTTCGGTGAAGCGAGGAATGACGCGACGGACGTTCTTGCGTCGAGCGGCGATCACGCTCTCGCTCACTCCGCTCCTCGCTGCGTGCGGCAGTGCAGAAAAGAGTGAAACTCCGGCAACGAGTAGCGCCGCTGGAGGTAGCCCGACGGTCGTGGAACCCAGCCAGCGGACGCCCACGGCCACCGCGAGCGGGCAACTCCGTATCGGTTACTTGCCCATCACTGATGCGGCCCCGTTGCTGCTCGCTCATGCGAAAGGATTCTATCGAGAGGAAGGTCTCTCTGTCGAACAGCCGACCATGTTCCGGAGCTGGGCGCAGGTTGCCGAAGCGTTCCAGGCACGACAAGTCGACGTCGTTCATCTCCTGATGCCACTGGCCATTTGGATGCGTTTTGGGCAGCAGGTGCCCGTCAAACTGGTGGCCTGGGATCATGTGAACGGCTCGGCACTCACGGTGGCGGAGCGGATCGAGCGCCTGGAAGATCTTGCCGGCGCGACCGTTGCGATCCCCTTCTGGTACTCGATCCACAACGTGTTGCTCCAGCGTTTGCTGGAGCGAGCAGGGTTGCGCCCGATTCTGGAAGGCCAGCCCTCGGCCAGCGAGCGGACGGTGAAACTCGTCGTGCTGGCACCGGCGGACATGGCTCCGGCACTGGCGAACGGCTCGATTGCTGGGTATATCGTAGCCGAGCCGTTCAATGCGCTCGCGGAAGTCCAAAAAGCAGGGAGAATCCTGCGCTTTAGCGGGGATGTGTGGCTGGACCATGCCTGCTGTGTCGTCATGCTGCATGAGGAGGAATGCGTGTCGCGCCCGGACTGGGCTCAGGCGGTGGTGCGGGCGGTCGTACGAGCGCAGCGGTTCGCCCGCGAGAACCGTGCCGAGGCGGCGCAGCTTCTCGCCAAGCGAGGGGATCGCGGGTACCTTCCGCAACCGCTGCAAGCGATCGAGCGTGTCCTGCTCGACCATGACCACGACCGCTATGTCCGAGAGGGAGTCATCCGTCATCCGGAGTGGAGCGCTGCACGGATCGATTTCCGTCCCTATCCGTTTTCCTCATATACGGCGGCGCTGATCGAGCATTTGCGACGGACGCGTGTCCAGGGTGATGCCAGCTTCCTCCAGCAGCTCGATCCCCTGCGCGCCCACGAGGAACTCGTCGACGATCGTTTCGTCCGGCAGGCTCTCACCGAGGAAGGTGGGCCGGCTGTCTTCGGGTTACCGGAATCGCTCGAGCGGGAGGAGCTGATCGACCCATGACGGTACGGCACCATGTCCGAGAGACGCTCGTCGGACTCGCCGGCATCGCGCTGCTCGTCCTATTCTGGTGGGCAGCGACCTCGTTTCTCCCGCCAGTGGGGGCTTTCGCTCGCCGCTTTGCCCCCGAGTTCGCGTTGCGAGCGCTCGGTGAACTCGCGGCGAGCGGCCTGCTCTGGCCGCATCTCGTGGCGAGCGCTCAGCGAGTCGGTGTTGGGTTAGCGCTGAGTGCGCTCCTGGGTATTCCGCTCGGTGTGGTCATCGGGAGTGTCCCCTGGATCGCCCGGCTCCTCGGTCCGAGCCTGCAGCTCGTCCGCATGGTCTCTCCGCTGGCCTGGATGCCGCTCGCGCTGCTCGTTTTCGGTGCTGGGAGTCGTTCGGTCGTGTTCTTGATCGTTCTGGCGACGCTCTGGCCGATCGTTTTGAGCACTGCCGATGGGGTTAAGCGTGTAGACCCTCGCTGGTTGCTGGTCGGACGGAGTCTGGGGGCTTCCCGGTGGGAACTGCTCCGCACCATCGTCTGGCCGGGGATACGACCGCGTGTCCTGGGCGGAATGCGTCTGGCGGTCGGTGTGGCCTGGATCGTCCTCGTGCCAGCCGAGATGTTGGGTGTCGATTCCGGCCTGGGTTATGCCATCCTGGACGCACGGGACCGGCTCGACTATGGTGAACTGATGGCTGTACTCCTGGTGATCGGAATGAGCGGTTTTGCCCTGGATGGCCTGGCACGGGTCGTCCTGCGGGAGCGGCCTCTCGTACGCCGGCGAGGACGGCGCGAGTCGCTCGTGGTCGCGGTTGCCGAACGAGGAAACTGAGATCAGTTGGACCGCTCGCGGGGAAGCAGCCCCGCGACGGTCCAGTCATCCGGACAGGGAACGGGCCGGTCAGGAGCTGCGAGCGGGATGAGCGTCCATTGACCGATCGGCGAAACGCAAAGCATGACCGGATAGCCGGTTGCAACATGGGTGAGAAAATCGCTCACGCAGGTTGAGTAGTCGCGTTCGGGACAGAGCTGCTCGGCCTGGTCGCGGAGATCGCTCGCTCCTTCTCGTGTCTCCAGGACACTGATACCAGGGACACGAGCGGCGATGCGCCGGATCAGAAGAGCGGCCAGCGCCTCCGTCCGGTCGAGTAGCACTCGGCACTGCGACGAGGATCGCTATTCCCGGCTCGAGTACCAGGCTGTCCCGTGTGCAGCAGGCTTCCGGATCAGCGGCGGTCACGACCTCACCCGGGACGAGCGCCTCGCGACCGTGCAGTGCTGCCACGTCGAGCAGGGCGCCCGGAACGACGAGTGGCGGCACTGTCTCGACGCCGAGATGGGTGAAGCCCCACGGTCCGGCGACAGTGATGGCATCGATGTCGCCATGCAAGCGCCCGTGCTATGCCTGGTGACACGGGGCATCGATGTGAGTTCCGGTATGCTCCATGAGGAAGAGCAGGCCGGAAGCGGAGGAACGAGGACCAGCCGATGGACCGGCTGGGGGATCGCTGTGCCGGCAATGGAGCGCATAGGAATACCCTAGTCGGTGAGCGGGATAGATCGGCATCTCCGGGGTGCGCGGCTGTTCGAGATCGAAGACGAGCACGTCCTGTCCCGCGAGCCGACCTCGCGCTGGCATCGGCGGCCTCCTCCTCACCCCCGACGGTTGGTCCGCTCGAGATAGTCCATCGCGGTGCGATAGCGTTGGCTATCGATCATGCCGCTCTCGAAGTAGTAGGTGAGCATCGTGCGCAACCGCAAGATCGGCATGACATGGTACCCGTGAGCATGGAGACGCTCGGCTCCCCCCTGCTCGCGATCGATCAGCACGATGAAGTCGCGCACGGTGAGACCAGCTTCTTCCAGCATGCGAGCGGTGCGGAGCAAGCTGGTGCCCCCGGTCATCAGGTCGTCGATCACCAGCACTGTCTGCCCGGGGACGATGCGACCTTCCAACGCTGGTTCCTGAGCGTCGGGACGCACGTAGATGAGCGGGGTATCGCTGACCAGGGCGTAGGCAGTGGCCAGGTGAAGACCGCCCATGGGGACGCCAGCGACGGCTGCGAACGAGGCGAGACGTGGTCGTCGCCGGGCCTGGTCAGCTTGAATTTCGTGGTGAATCAGGTGGGCGATCCGACGCAGCAGCGCCGGTTCGCTGATCAAAACGCGTGGGTTGATGTAGATCGGAGAACGACCAGCTGTGGGACCGAGATCGAACTCGCCGAACAGGACGCCGCCGAGCTCGAACAAGGCGCGCGCGATGTCGAGATTGGTTTCGGTACCGAAGAGCACGTCTCTCTCACCTCCGCCGAGATCTCGTCTCAGTCCCACCGGCCGCGTCGACCTGCGTCGAATCGGCATGATCGGCTCGGTGCCGTGTGCCTGTCGTCCAACTGGTCGTGGGGACGAAGCCACGCTCTCCGCCCGGCGGACCTGACACGTCTCTCGTAGTATAGCGAGAAAGGTGACGCACGTGGACTACTTTGCGGCACTCCGCTTCCTCCGCGATCGCGCTGGCTATGACCGTGGGTTCGTGGCCAATCCGTTCGCTGACGAGGGGATCGGCTTAGCACGGACCGCATGGCTCTGCTCGGCGCTGGGCGATCCCCACCGACGGTACCGGAGCGTGCACATCGCGGGGACGAAAGGCAAGGGCTCGACCGCTGCCCTGCTCTCGTCGATGTTGCAGGCAGCGGGGTACCGGGTGGGGCTGTACACTTCCCCGCACCTCCACACCTTGCGCGAACGGATCCAGATCGATGGTCAACCGATCGCACCAGAGACATTCGGCATGCTGATGGCCGAGCTGGCGGAGGTCGATGCGGCCTTGCAGCGTGCGCACCCGGACTGGGGGGCAGCGACTGCGTTCGAGCTGGTGACTGTGCTCGCCTTTTCGGCCTTCGCCTGCGTGCCGGTCGATATTGCCGTTATCGAGGTCGGCCTCGGTGGGCGCCTGGATGCCACCAACGTGATCCTGCCCGACGTGGCACTCATCACTCGCATCGGTTATGACCACATGGCGATCCTCGGCTCGACGCTCGCGGCGATCGCCCGCGAGAAGGCGGGGATCGTCAAGCCGGGGCGTCCGGTCGTCTCGGCTCCGCAAGAACCGGAGGCCACGCGAGTGATCGAAGCGGTGGCACAGGAGCGAGGCGCACCGCTCTGGCTCGGTGGACGGGACTGGCAGGTCACGGGGACGTGGCACCGTTTCGCGTTTCACGCTCCGGGTTGGGAACTCGCTGACCTCGCGCTCGCGCTCCGCGGCTCTCACCAGGTGGAAAACGCCGGCGTGGCGCTCGCGAGTCTGCCCTGGTTGGCCCGCGTCGAGATGGTCGTCCCGGAGTCGGCGATCCGCCAGGGTCTGGCGACCACTGTCTGGCCGGGTCGACTCGAACTGCTGCGCGAAAACCCGTCGGTGGTCGTGGATGGAGCACACAACCGCGAGTCGGCTCAGCGCCTGGCCGAGGCCGTGCACGAGAGCTTCCGCTGGCGACGACTCTGGCTCGTCCTGGGGATCATGCGGGACAAGGAGATCGAGCGGATCGTGGCGGCACTCGCACCGCTCGCTGATGCGTTGTTCGCGGTCGAGGGATTCGCACCGCGAGCAGCATCGGTGGAACGACTGCTGGCAGCGTGGGCAGCGAGCACGGTGGGGAAGCCGGCCGCGAGCTACCGCTCCGTCGAGGACGCGCTCAGGGCAGCACTGGAGCAGGCTGACCCCGCGGATCTCGTCCTCGTCACCGGATCGCTCAGCATGGTGGCTGCGGCGCGCGAGGCTCTCGGGGTAGCGGTGAGCGACCCACGCGAGCGGGAACTTCTCCTGGGCTGAACGATGTGAGCAGGCTTATCGCGTTCGATTGGCAGCGGCCCAGGTTCGCGGTCGCGATCGGCCTCCCGACGCGATGCTTGGAGGCGGTCATCTGTTAGACTGAAGACCGTCAGCCTCTCGAGGTGCGAGGATGGCGGAGCCGCCTGCCCAGGAAAGACCGGAGGAAGGGCGTGCATCGAAGGACGTCCGGCGGCGGTGGCAGTCCGCGCGGCGGATCGTTGCTGTGACGCTCATCGCTGGCATGCTGGCTGCTGGTGGCTAGGTAGCCTGGTACGTCGTCCAACTCGGGTCGGCCGCGAACGAGGCGTATCACGACATTTTCGTGACACCAGCCCCGCGCCCGTCAGCACTAGTTACGAGAGCTCCACGACCGAGCGTTCCGCCAACGACGATCCGCTCGTCGACGCCGACAGCGACGCCGACCGAGTTTCCGGAGTGGCGCGGCAGCGAGCCGCTTACCGTTTTGCTCGTCGGGATCGATACGACACCTGAACGAGCCGGTGCGGGATCTCTCCCGCTGGCAGATGCGATCATCCTGGCCCAGCTCGATCCGGTCGGCAAACGGGCGGTCATGCTGTCGATCCCGCGCGATCTGCTGGTCGAGATCCCGGGTATCGGATGGGATCGCATCAATGCCGCCTATGCAGCCGGTGAAGCCAGCGGTTCGAGTGGTCCAGCACTGCTTGTCGCCACCATCGAGCGCAACTTTGCCGTGCACGTCGATGGCTTCGCCGAGGTCGACTTCGCCGGGTTTGTCCGGATCGTCGATCTTCTCGGTGGTATCGTGATCGATGTGCCAGCGCCGATCGAGGACGACATGTTTCCGGGCCCGAACTTCAGCTACCAGCGCCTCTCTTTCGCGCCTGGCCTGCAGTGGATGGACGGTTCCCGGGCGCTGGCCTATGTGCGCACGCGACACGACGACAATGACCTGGCGCGCGGTCTCCGCCAGCAGCAAGTCCTCCGCGCGCTCCGGGAGCGCGCGCTTCGTCTCGATGCCCTGCGTCGGGCACCGCAACTGCTCGCGGCACTCGGGGATGCGGTGCGGACTGACCGAACGCCCCAGCAGGTGCTCGGTTTGGCCCGACTGGCTCTCGAGCTCGATGCGAGTCGCATCACCTCGGCCTCCCTCGCCGGTATGGTGCAGGATGCGACGCTGCCGAGCGGGGCTGCGGTGCTCCTCGGAGATTGGCCCGCGATCCGAACAGAGGTCGCTCGTCTCTTCGGCCCGCCGAGAACGAGCAGCGTGCGGTAGGCTTGGGCCACCGGACGGCTGCTGGAGGAGTGCCGGCTGGCTGTGTCCGGAAGGAAGGATCGGTTCCATGCGACGTCGCGATTTCGCGTTCTGGCTCGCTCTCAGCTCGCTCGCCGCAGCGTGCCGCAGCGAGGCGACACCGACACCGAACGCCGGAGCGGTTCCGACCATCTCACCGACCCCAGCGAGCTCACCGGTGCCGGTCGCAACGCCGACGGCGACACCACCGCCCGCGACACTGGGGCCGACCCCGACAGCACAGCGGACGCTCACGGTGGCACTCTACTTCCTACGCCAGGAGAAATTGGCGGTAGCACGGCGTGCGGTTGGCGAAACGCCGCGGATCGGAACGGCTGCCCTGCAGGAGCTGCTCGCCGGTCCGACTGACCAGGAGATCTCTTTCGGCCTGAGCACGGAGATTCCACCGGGTACGCGCTTGAACGACCTGGCGATCGCCGATGGGGTCGCCACGGTCGATCTCTCGGCCGATTTTGCGGCTGGCGGCGGAGCCTTCTCGATGCAGGCACGCGTCGCGCAGGTCGTCTTCACGCTGACCCAGTTCTCGTCGGTGCGGGCGGTGCGTTTCCGACTGGATGGGCAGCCGGTGAGCGCGATCGGTGGCGAGGGAGTGGTCGTCGAGCCGCCGCCGAGTCGGGCTGACTTCGAGGATCTCCTGCCGCTCATCTTCGTGGAGGTGCCCGGGCCAGGCGAGGCGGTCACCAGTCCGCTCCGCGTCGCGGGATCAGCCAACACCTTCGAGGCGACGTTCATGGTTCGGCTGAGCACGGTCGAGGGAGCGGTTCTTTACGAGGAACCAGCGATGGCGACGTCCGGGAGCGGAACACGTGGGACGTTCGATCTGACCATTCCCTTCGTGGTGTCGCAGCCAGTGGATGGGATCTTGCGGCTCTGGGAGTACTCAGCCAAGGATGGCTCGGAAGTCAATATCGTCGAGATTCCGTTGCGGCTGGTGCCATGAGTGGGGAGGAGCGACCAGGGATGGAGGTTCGTGAACGGGTGGAAACGCTCGGTGACCTCTGGTTGTGGGTCGCTGAGGCTGGCCCGAGCGAGGCACCGCCGATCCTGTTGTTGCACGGCTTGTACGATCGGTGGGAGACGTGGGAGCCGGTCGTGCCGGCGCTCGCTGAGCGCTTCCGGGTCATCGCATTCGACATGCGGGGGCACGGTCGGAGTTCGCAGCCAGCTGGGGGGTATGCGCTGCGCGATTATGCCGATGATGCCGTGCGGCTGCTCGCGCGGCTGCGTCCGAGCCAACCGGTCGCCGTGATCGGCTTTTCGCTGGGGGCACTCGTGGCGATCGTGCTGGCTGCCGAGCACCCGGAGCTGATCCGCGGCGTGGTGCTGGTCGACCCACCGCTCGTCGAGCCGGACGAGGGGACGCGCCTGTGGCTGCGGGCGCTGCTCGAGGCCAAGCGAGCTGGGATCGAGGCGGCCTACGAGCTGGCGCGCGAGCTCGATCCGGACGGGACACCGGAAGAGTGGCAGCAGAGCGCGCTCTGGCTGTGCAGCACGGCCGATGGGCCGATCCTGGCGCTTCTCGATGAGGGGCGGCGACCGGATCCGTGGGAACTCCTGCCACACCTGAGCCAACCGGTGCTCGTCCTGCAGGCTGATCCGGTGTTCGGTGGGGTGTTGGACGACGAGACGGCGCAGCGGGCACTCGCCCAGTTGCACCAGGGTGAACTCGTCGCGATGCCAGGCTGTGGGCACGCGATTCACCGGACCTGTCCGGACGACTTCCTGGAGGTGGTGCTCGAGTTCTTGGCCCGGCTCGATCGTCCCGCCACCGGAGAGTACGTCGGCCTGGAGCACCCTGCGGGCTGATCGACGTTGCCGCGCTGAGTCAGTATCGCTCCTGCTGTCGAGCGAGCCCGCGGCGGCACGACAGCGGGCTGCGATGTCCCGGCTGACGCAGTTCGGGAAACGCGGAGAGCGCGGCGAGGCAGTCATCGCAGGAGCAGCGGCGCACCATGCTGTCCAGCGGCACACGAGTTCTCGTCGGGCAGCCGAGCCGAACTGGCATTCTCTTGCTCCGGGCCAAGGGGCAAGCACGCTCACCGCGTTGCGCCGGGCAGTGGCTGCGCGGCAGCGTGCTCCTCGTCGCGCTCGTGCTTTTGGTCACCGGCAGTGGGTGCCGTCGTGCCGAAGAATCGCCTGCGGTCGTCTATCTCTTCGAGCCGGGGCAGCTGGTCGCGCTCGATCCGCGAGATGGGCACGCAGTCTGGCGGGCAGCGGTGCCGCTCGATTACTCGTGTGCCGTGTCCCCCTCGCCGGACGGCCGGTGGGTCGCCCTGGTTTCCGAGCGCCTCGTGCTCGTGCCGACGAGCCAACCGGAGAAGATGCTCGTCGTCGATCCGCCACCGGGGTGGTTCTTCACCAGTTGCAATCTACCCTACGGCACATTCGTCTCGACCATAACGGTCCTCAGCTGGTTCCAGCAAACGGTCCTCTTTGCCATGCTGCGGAAGAACCTGCCCTACCCTGATGAGTGGGCGGTGGCCGCCTATGATGTGGCGACCCGCTCGTGGCGACCGTGGATGCGCCAGCTGCCAGGCTACTGTCCGCTCCTCGGGTCGCCGGTTGCCCATTTTGCCGCCACCTGTGCTGTTCTGCCGTCGGGAGTCCGGAACGGTCTGCGGCTGGCCCAGGCATCAGGCGGCTTACTCGCTATCGATCCGACGAGCGGTGTGCTCCTGGACCAGCTTCCAATCCCACGGGCCGAACTCGCGGCTCGTGGCCTGCGGAACGATGAACCGATCGTTACAGCAGCGACTGACGATCGCTCGGTCGTACTCCTCCTCCGGAACGCCCTCCTCGTCGTACTCGATCGCGACGGGACCTTCCGGCAGGCGCTCGCGGTCGATCGGGAGCTGGCGCTTGCCGGCCGCGCCTATGGCGTCGCCCTCCGGCTCGTTCCCAAAGACCGCGTGGCGTGGGTCGTCGTGCAAGAGACGGGCGCGTCCGATCGTCCCATCCTGGCACTCGTCGACCTCCGGGACCTGAGTGTCGTGCGGGTAGTCGACCTTCCGGGATTCGTGCGCGACGTCGACTTTCTCCCCGACGGGACGGTCGTGCTGAACCGCTCCGTCGAAACGGCGGCCGAGCAGTCGACTGGCGCGCCAAGATGGACCGTGGTGCGGCGCGATCTCCGACGGGGCGACGAGCGCGTCCTGGCGACCCTGACGGACCACGGGTTCTGCTGCTGGATCGGGCCATTGGCCCCGGACGCGCGAGCAGCGAGTGGACGCTAACGGTCTGGGAGCCGGCCGAAAAAGCGCTCGAGTGCAGCCAGGAAGGCTGCGGGTTGCTCCAGATGCACGGTATGTCCGGCCTCGGGGACGATGACCAGCTGGCTTCCTGGGATGCGCGCGGCCATCGCTCGGCTGAGCGCGGCATAGCGAGTATCGAGCGCTCCAGCGATCACCAGGACCGGCATGCGCAGCTCGGACAAGCGGTCCCACACCGCTGGCATGCTGCCGGTGCCGAAGCCGCGCAGGGAGGCACCCAGCCCGTGCGGGCGCTGGGCCAGCCACTCGGCGCGCAGCGCGGCGCGTCGTTCGGCGCTCAGCCGCTGCCGGCTGGCGAAGAGTGGCAAGCGCTCCCAATAGTCGGCGAACCAGTCCAGGCCCCGCTGCTCGATCGCGGTGGCGAGTTCCTCGTCGGCACGCTGGCGGGCAGCAAGCTCGGCCGGGTCGTCGAGTCCCGGTGAGGCGCTTTCCAGGACGAGCGCCGCGATCCGCTCGGGATGGGCGAGTGCCAGGTGGAGCGCTAGTCGCCCGCCCATCGAGTAGCCGAGCAGCCTGATCGGTCCGGAAACGAGTTCGCCGAGCAGGCTCGCCAGGTCGGTCACCTGCTCGGCAGCCGCGTAGCGGGTCGGCGCGCTCGGTGCGTCGGTCCGACCGTGGCCGAGGAGATCCGGTGCGATGATGCGCCAGCCGCGAGCGACCAGTTCCGGAGCGAGCGGCGCCCAGTGCGCGCTCGAGCCAGCGAACCCGTGCAGCAGGGCCAGTGGCGATCCCTGCCCGGCCGCACAGACCTGGTAGGTGACGCCGCGGACAGCGATCGTCCGCTCTTCGTCCCACACCCTCATCGCCGGGTTCCCGCGGCCAGCGCGTCCCGCACCGCGGCACGCACTCGTGCCCAGAGCTCCTGGTGGAGCACGACGTTGCGCTGCCGGTCGCTGCGCAGCTCGACGATGCTGGTCCGGTCGGCGACCAGTGCTGCGGCCAGAGCGTCCCGGACGCTCGAGCGATCGGTGGGACGGGCATAGGCCAGCCCGAAGAGGGCGGCGGCGTGCTGGAAATCGAGACCGTGCGGCGTGCCGAACAGGAACTCGAACTGCTCCGGTACCTCGTGCGCCTGGGGGAGAAAGGAAAAGATGCCGCCGCCGTCGTTGTGGAGGAGCACGATGGTCGCGCGCAGGCAGTGGCGCCGTGCCGCCAGGAGCCCGGTGAGGTCATGGTAGAAGGACAGATCGCCGGTCACCAGGACGGTCGGGCCGGTACGGGCCGCGGCGATACCGAGCGCAGTCGACGTGACGCCGTCGATCCCGTTGGCTCCGCGATTGGCGAAGATGCGCACCCGCTGCGGAACGGAGGGGAAAAACGCGTCCAGGTCGCGGACCGGCATGCTGTTCCCGGCGACGAGCACTGCGCCGTCCGGCAAGAGTTCAGCCAGCTCGCGGAAGACGCGGCCCTCGAACGGCTCATCGAGCTCGGCGAGCCCAGCCTCGAGCGCGGCCCGGGCCGCGCGATCGACTGCCCGCCAACGGGCGAGCCAGTCGGTGTCCGGCCGCGGCGTGGCGAGCGCGAGGGCGCGGGTCAGGGCGCGGACAGTCGGCCTCAGGGCACCTTGGAGGACCCAACTGGCCCGGTGCGCCGGGTCCGGCCAGTTTCCGGCAGCCAAAAGAATCTGCTCGGTGTTCTCCCACGCCTCCAGCGCGAGCTGCAGCGGCTTCGAGGTCGGGATCGCGCCGACGCGCAGGACGAGCTCCGGCTGGAGCGCCGGCAGCGCCTCCGGCTCCCGCAGGACGGCATCGTAGGCATCGAGCACGAGGTCGCGCGGATGCGGGCCAGCCCGGAGCTGCGACAGCGGATCGGCCAGGATCGGGTAACCGAGCAGGCTGGCCAGCTCGACGAGTGCCGGAGCCAGCGCGGGGTCCGGCTGCGGCCCGGCCAATACGACGCCGCGTCGGCGTCGAGCCAGTAACGCCGCGACCTCCGCCAGCTCGCGCTCGTCCAGCTGCGGTGTTCCGCTCAGGACAGCCCCGTCCGGTGCGGCGATGCTCAGGCCGAAGTGGGGGACGAGCGGCTCGCGGTAGGGCAGGTTCAGGTGGACGGGCCCTGGCGGGAAGGCGCGGGCGAGCGCGACGGCCCGACGAGCAGCGGACGCCGCCGCGCGCTGGACGAGCGGCGTTCCGTCCGGCGGCGGGAGTTCGGCGAACCACTTGACGTGCGTCCCGTAGAGCCGGAGCTGGTCGATCGTCTGCGGCGCCCCGGCGTCGCGCAGCTCGGGCGGTCGGTCGGCGGTCAGGACGACCAGCGGGACCTGGGCCAGGTTCGCCTCGACGACGGCAGGGAGCAGGTTGGCGGCGGCAGTTCCGGAGGTGGTCACGACGGCGACCGGCTCGTCGAGTGCCCGGGCGAGCCCTAGGGCGAAAAAGCCAGCCGAACGCTCGTCCAGATGGTCCCAGAGGCGGATGCGCGGCTCGCGCGCCAGCCCGAGGACGAGCGGTGTGGAGCGCGACCCCGGCGCGAAGCAGGCGTGCCGGAGGCCGGCATCGGCCAGTGCGGTGACGAAGGCGGTGACGGTCGCGCCGAGCGCGGTGCGATGCTCCATCGCTCAGCCTCCCGCGAGCGCCTCGAGCATCGGGCGGAACTTCGCTTCGGCTTCCGCCCATTCGGCCACTGGATCGGAATCGGCGACGATGCCGCACCCAGCGTAGAGTCGCGCCTGCTGGCTGCGCACCAGGCCGGAGCGCAGGCCGACGACGATCTCGC
>Ga0308390_1000294_pt1 | contig 37763 bp, 37 predicted proteins | sample Hotspr2Sample149_FD_202358 | JGI IMG/M metagenome (GOLD analysis project Ga0308390, IMG submission 202358) | Hot spring phototrophic mat microbial communities from Mushroom Spring, Yellowstone National Park, Wyoming, United States - 20040719_149 ...
CGGAACTGAGGCGAGTACTTGCGCCATCGTTGAGACATGGGGTTCACCATTCCCTTTCGTTGTGTCCCCTTCAAGTCTGTCTCATTTTTGGGGTTCAGTCCACTGAATTGAGCCCTTGGAGCATACGCCAAGTGGACGGAGCCCTCCGTCCCCTTGGCGCGTATTGAATGAATTGCTGGCCGAACAGGACTCCGGCATCACCGTTTCCCGCCCAGGCAGGGCTCCCGCTGGGACGAAGGGGACAGCCTGAATTGAGCCCTTGGAGCATACGCCAAGTGGACGGAGCCCTCCGTCCCCTTGGCGCGTATTGAATGAGTTACTGGCCGAACAAAATCCCGGAACCACTATTTTCCGCCCAGACAGGGCTCCCGTTGGCCGCCAGACCACACTTCGGACATCTCTTGAGTGCCGCCAGTGTTCAGCCTGGTCGTGTTGCATCCAGCCCAACACAGCACGTCTCCAATTCGCCAGGTCATGATCGAATCGGAATGCGAATGGGATTCATGGTTCGGCAGCGCCGACGCAACCGTGTCGATGTCCGTTAACCGACGCTACCACCGGGTGGAGTCATCGGCCGGAAAATGCTATTCGCATCAGGCGGGGACGAAAGCATTCTGAACCCGCTGCCCAAGGTGAGGTTGGCCGCACGGCGGCAGCGAGGGGGCTCGGGTCGTGGGGAATGCGGCAAACAGGGCAGCCAGGCACGGAAGGCAACAGGACAGAGGGTGATGGGGGCCTATCTGGCCAAGTGGACGGAGGGCTCCGTCCCATTGGCGTATACGCCAAGGGCTCAATTCAGGCTGTCCCCTTCGCCCCTTCGCTCATAGCTCGGGTCGTGGGGAATGCGGCAATCAGGGCAGCCAGGCACGGAAGGCAACAAGACAACGGAGGGCGATGGGGCCGATTTGGCCAAGTGGACGGAGGGCTCCGTCCCCTTGGTGTATACGCCAAGGGCTCAATTCAGGCTGTCCCCTTCGCAACGGATTGCCGGGCGGCGAGGCGAGGCCGGAGTGTCGGAACCGCGCTTGGGGTCAAGCAGCCGCTCCGCTGCCCGGGTGTATTTGAACGCAGCATGTCTTACGGCGACTCGCAATCTTTAACCACAAGCGGCCGGTGCGCTGGTCGGATGCTCTTGAACGCAAGCACGTCCTTGACTGGAGGCGAGGCAAGGCCGGAGTCCCGGAACGGCGTCTGGGGTCAAGCAGCCGCTGCGCTGCCCAGGGGCTTTCGTACGTGGCGCGCCGTTCTGGCGCAGGAGGCTCGCCGGTATGTCTTTCATATTGCGCTGCTCGGATGCCTTGGAACGCGAGGCGCCGTCCTGGCAGCAATCCCGCACCACCGGGTGCCGACAAGGACGTTTGTGCTCAACCGGCTCATCACCAGTTGGCCACACTTGACCAACTCAATCGAGGCGGCCGGAATTGGCGACCCGGCTGGCCTACCGGGCCTTGTCCGCCACAGGCAGCCCGAACTCCCGCAACAGGGCTCCGCTTGCCGGGTCGTGAATCCGGACCCAGTAAACGCCCGGCGGCAGGCCCTTGGCCAGCTCAATGCGGCCCGACTCGCCATTCGGTTGCATCATCCCCGATGCAACCGGCGCTCCGAGCGCGTCCACCACCGACCAACGGAATTGCTCGAGTGGCGGCAACCCGCGGAGATCGGCCGTGATGGCCAGCGGCTGGCCGGCCCGGGGCGCGAACGCCTTTTCCACCCCGCTCCGTTCCGCTTCGAGAAAAATTTCCACTGGCTGGGGGCGATGTGTCATGCGGTAAGCCACCGACGCCCCGGCCATCACCACGGCCAGGGTGGCAACGGCATAGCCCCACCTGGGCAAACTCCAGCCGGCGCCGACGGCTGGCACCGCTTCACCCTCAGGGGCCGGGCGGAAAAGACTTTCGGTCTCCAGTTTCTCCGCCGCCCTGCGCATCGTCTCCAGATACTGCTCTTCCTCCTCGACCTTCCGGAGGCACTGCTCGCAGAACAACAAATGCTCCTCGACCGCCTCCCGGGTCACGCCCGACAGGCGGTTGAACAGATATTCCTCGATCTCCTGTTCCGTCAGGCAGTGCTCGGCTGACCTTCTGGTCAACAGACTCTCCTGTCCGTCATCCTCGTCCCAGTATAGACCCGTCATCCCGGTGGATTCCTTTACAGAAGAAGAAATTGCAACATCTTCAGCCTCCCCGCAAAGAGGGGGCGAAGAATCCGATGTTTTGGTTTGATCCGCACAGTTAGTGGGATCCTCGCAGGAATCCTCTCAAGAAAAATTCATCCGGCTCGATCCATCGAGGCGGCTTCCGCTCATCTCCGGGGCAGCTCCACGGCCAGGTGCGGGCGCAACACCCATCCGGATCAAAGGTAAGACCCCGACGCGATCTCGTCGAAGATCGATGGCCGCCGCACGGTCCAGCCGAAGAATCGGGCGGGCTTGGTCGATCCCGCCTTGCAGGTCATCGCCAGGCAATCGGCGATGGGCCCCATCTGCCGCCGGGCCTCCTCGAGCGGAATGTGTTTCACCTTGCCCGGCACGCCGCAAGCCTCGGCCACGGCTTCCGCGATGCGGTTCACCTGCTGGGGCATGCCGCCGCAAGTGACAAACAGCTCGCCCGCCGCGGGCCGCAGGACTGCACGCAGATACAGGTCCGCCAGATCGTCGGCGTGCACCGAGGACCAGTAGTTCTTCCCGTCGCCCACCACGCGCACCGCCCCGTGCGTGCGGGCGTCGTGGAAGAAGCCGGCCAGAAAGCCGCCCTTGCGGCCGAACACCATGCCCGGGCGGAAGACCATCGTGCGGATGCCGCGCTCTTTGGCTTCGAGCACCAGCTCCTCGACGGCCGGCCGCCACGCCACCAGCGGGGGCGGGTTCAGCGGCGCCACCTCGCCGAGCATCCGCTCGCCCGTGTCGCCATACACCCATACGCCGCTCGTGTAAATGAAGGGCTTGTTCGAGCCGTCGAGCGCCCCCAGCATGGCTTCCACTGCCGCGCGGTCGATTGAACCCGCCTCGGGCACAAAGGATAGCGCCGTGTGGATGACGGCATCGGCTTCGCGGCATCCCCGCCGCAGGGCGTCGTGATCCTCAAGGCTTCCGGGCAGCGGCTGATCGCCGCGGGCGGCAAGCGCGGCTGCCTTCTCCGCCGAGCGCGCCAGCCCGATGGCCTGGTGGCCGGCAGCGCGCAGGGCGTCGCAAATGGCGGACCCGATATAGCCGGTCGCGCCGGTGACAAAGACCTTCATGACACAGAGTTTATCGCGGTCCGCCGCGCTTCAGCCGGCCGGCCGCAGCACCGTGCAGACGCTGGCGCACACCGGGCCGCCGATGTTGAACGTGGCGGCCGCACGCGGGGCTTTCACCTGGAGCGGCTCGGGCGCGCGCCCGGTCAGCTGCCAGAAGCACCAGCCGATCATCGCCACGCCCGTGGCCCCCACCGGATGCCCCTTGGCGATCAGGCCGCCGGAGGAATTGATGGCGCACCGGCCGCCGACCCGGGCCTGGCCGTCGACCCAGAACCGCGCTCCCTCGCCCGGCGCCGCCATGCCGATCACCTCCGTGCCGATCGCGCCCATGACCGTGAAGCAGTCGTGGATCTCCGCGACGTTGACATCGGCCGGCTTCAGGCCCGCCATGCCATAGGCCGCCTGCATGGCGCGCAGCGCGCCGCGCGGCCGCAGCACGTCGCGGCCGGCGCGGCCCAGAGGGTCGGTCGCCTGCCCGTAGCCGGCCAGCTCCACGCATTGGCTGCGCCGCACGCCCAGCCGCGCGAGCCCCTCCCCGGTGGCCAGGATCAGCGCGGCATAGCCATCGGTGATCTGCGAACAGTCGTATGTTTTCAGCGGCAGCCCGTCGACAATGTAGCGGTTGACGCCTTCAATCCGCATCGCCTGTTCGAGCGTCAGCTCCACGCCCTGCATCTGGGCGTACGGGTTGTGCTGCGCACAGGCGTATTCCTCCACGGCGATCTGCGCCAGGTGCTCCTCCGGCACGCCGTATTCGGCCATGTATTGCTGCATGATTTCCGCAAAAATATGCGGAAATACGAACGTTTTCCCCGGCCTTTCGTCGGGATGCGAATAATACCCGAGCACCTGCCCGATCCGCTTCCCGTCCACCTTGCCGTCCGGGCCGCGCATCTTTTCGTAGCCGACGGCGATCCCCGTCTCGCCGAAGCCCAATTGGAGCTTCTGCGCCACGCTCAGCACGGCCTGCCCGCCGGAGGCGCAGGCGTTCTCCACGCCTTCGATCATCTTGCCTTCCATGCCCGGCACGGCGGCCACAAGCCCGGCCAGCAGCCCCTGTTCGTTCAGCGTCTGGTTGCAGGCGGCGCCGATGCTGGCCACGTCGAGCGCCTCGGGCCGGATGCCGGCTTCGCCGCAGGCGCCATCGACGGCGGCCCGCACGATTTCCGGCACCGTCATGCCCATCAGTTTCCCGAATTTCGACTGATGATATGCAACAATATAGATTTTTTTCATCGGGGAAATATCCTCACGTTCCCGTCACAATCCCGCCATCCACGGAGAGCACCGCGCCGGTGACGAAAGACGCAGAATCCGAGGCCAGCCATACATAGGCCTCGGCAATTTCCTCCGGCCTTCCGAGCCGGCCCAGCGGCGTTCGGCGCTTCATCTCCTCCAGCACCTTTTCCGGCATGTCCTTCAGGATATTGGTCTCCACCAGCCCGGGCGCCACCGCGTTGACGCGGATCCGGTACCGGCCCAGCTCCCGCGCCCACACCTTCGTCATGCCGATGACGCCGGCCTTCGAGGCGATATAGTTCGTCTGCCCGAAATTGCCGTAGAGCGCCACTACCGAGCTTGCGTTGAGAATCACGCCGCCCCCGCCGCGGATCATGTACGGGACCACCGCCCGCGTGCAATGAAACACGCCCTTCAGGTTCACCCCGATCACGCGGTCGAAATCCTCGTCCGTCATTCGGCCCGCCAGCGCCCCGTCGCGCCACTTGACCAGCTGGCCGTCGCGCAAAATGCCGGCGTTGTTGACCAGCACGTCGATGCGGCCGAATCTTTCCGCCACCGCTTTGGCAGCCGCATCCACTGCGGCGGAGTCGCTGACGTCCACCTGGATGCCGAACCAGTCCGGAGGGCAATGTTCGCAGGGGGCCACATCCCACGCCGCCACCCGGCAGCCCTCCAGCGCGAAGCGCATGGCCGTGGCGTGGCCGATGCCGGCCGCGGCGCCGGTGACAATGACCACTTTGCCGTGAAGCCCCGTCTCGATCATGGCGGTGCGCCCCTTCCCCGGATTTTATGGCAAGTACCTTTCCCTGGATCCGGCGATTTTGCGACAAAAAACCTGGCCGGGCATCCGGCGCCGCGGCGGAACGGTTCGCCGCCCGGCGGATCCGCCGCGAGCGCGGCCGGGCCGGGCGCCCGGCCCGGTTCCTACTCCAGCCCGTGATGCGTGCCGCAGATCGACACGTCGATGCCCATTTCGCGCAGCATGGCGGCCTTCACCGCCAGCGCGCGATTGGCGGCCGCCGCGTCCGGCGCGTAGGCAACCTGGATGTGGTTCGCCTTGTGGCGGGCCATCATCTGGTCGCGCGTCACCCCGTAAAGCACGGCGTGCATGATCGGCCATTGCGGCGTGGTGATCTGCCAGCGCCGCTCGGTCTCCTCGCGCGGCAACTCCACCACCTTGGCGCGGCCCAGATCGGCGCGCAGCACGCCGGCGTCGACAAAAATGCGGCTCCAGACAATCTCGCCCGGCTTCGAGATCCCTTTGAGCGTCCCCCCGCCGAGGCGGAAATACATCGGGGGCTGGCGCTCGCTCACCGCTCCGGCGTAGCCGCCGATGAAGTGCTGCGGCGGGGCGGCGCCGGAGATCTCGAACACCCAGACGTATTCCCCGTTGTAGGGCTCGCCGTAGCGCACGTCGTGAAGCGTCGTCTCCGGATCGTAGCCGAGCGCCGTCCAGATGCGGTTGGTGACCAGGGCGTCAAGCCCGGCGCACTCGTCCACCTCGTTGAAGTGCGGCAGCGCCTTGCCTTCGTACAGGATCCGCCCGTCGCCCCGCGCCCGCACCGGCGGCCGGTCGACGTTGTTCAGCAGGCCTTCGGCGAGGTCCGACGCCGGGGCCAAATCCTTCAGCCCCTGCTGGTACTGGATGCCGATCGTGTCGCAGCCGAAGTCGTCGGCGATGCGCAAGGCAGCGATGTACATCTTGCACTGCTGGAGGATCTGGTCGTCGGTGAGGTCGGTTTCCGGGTTCGGCCCGGTGAGAAACTTCATGCCTTTCGCGTCCAGCCACCGGTGGACGTCCCGCGCCTCTTCGTCGCTCACCGTCAGCATCTCGGCGTAGAGCGCGGACTGCGACAGCCGCTCCTTGAACACGCCGGTGCGGTGCAGCAGCTCGTCGGGGACGATCGCGTTATACATCCCCATGCAGCCCTCGTCGAAGACGCCCATGATCGCCTTGTTCCGGTACAGCTCGCGCGCCATGCGCACGCCCATCTCCTCGCAGTCCGGCGGCAGGCGCAGGGAGGCCAGCGGCCGCACATGCCTCGTGTCATGCACCACCCTCTCGCCTTCCAGCCAGCGCTTCAGGCCGGAAAGGAAATACCCGTCGGTGAAGTCCTCGCTCCACAGCGTGGAGTAGGGGATGCCCGCCTTGGTCATCGAGCCGTTGAGGTTCAACATGCCCACCAGGCCGGGCCACTGCCCGCTCCAGTTGGCCACGGTGAGAATGGGCCCCTGGTGCGTGTACAGGCCGTGCAGGATGTGGTGCGAGTACTGCCAGACGGCTTCCACCACGATCAGCGGCGCCGTGGGCGGAATGCGGCGGAAGACCTCCATGCCGTACTTCTGGCTGTCAATGAAGCCGTGCTTCTTGTTCTCGTCGTACGGGTGGCCGCGCTCGACCGAATGGCCGAGGCTGCGCACCGCCTCCATCACCTTCTGCTCCGCCTCGTGCTGGGCGGGCCAGCAGACCTGGTTGGCCGAGAGGCGCAGGTCGCCGTTCGCGATCAGGATTGCCGTTTCTGCCATGCTCCTATTCAACCACAGCCGTCCGAAATCGGCCCGCGCTTTCAGCCGCGCTTCCGGTTGTGGAGAAAACGGGCGCAGTCGGCGCAAAAGCCGGCCTGCCGCACGTCGATCCGCTCCACGGTGTGCGCGCTGCTCATCACGCAGCGCCAGTCGGCGCAGTGGCGCAGCCCCTGGGTGTGCCCGAGCTCGTGCAGCAGCTCCTTCATCAGCCTCTCGAGCAGCAGCGCCGGGTTCGGGGGCAGGCCGTAAAACTCCTCCCGCAGCCGGTGCGTGCTGACGATGGCCGCGTGGCCCGCCACCTGCGCCTCGCCGAAAACGAAGGTGAACACGGGCACGAAAAGGTCCAGCCCTGTCACGCCGACGATGACCGAGCCGGGCTCGCGGGGCCGCTCGGCCAGCCGCGCCAGCAACGGCGTGGACCACGCCTGCCGGCGCAGCTCGTCCCAGACGAACGTGGCGTCCAGCGGCTCGGCCTCCACGCGGCAGGAGGCGCCCAGCAGCCGGGCCGCCTTGGCCGCCAGCCGGTCCAGCAGCTCCACGGGCGGGACCCCGTCCAGATTGGCCAGGCCGAGAGGGACGAGGCAGATGGCTTCAACCACGGCGCGCCTCAGCGGCCCGCAGGTTCGCGCAGGCCGTACTTGCGGATCTTGTTGTACAGCGTGGTGCGGTCGATATCGAGAATCCGCGCCGCCCTGGAAAGGTTCCAGTTCGTTTCGGCGAGGATCCGTTCAATGTGCGCTCGCTCGACGTCCTCCAGCCGCTGGCCCGTCGCGATGAGGGGCCCCGACGGGTGGAGCTGGAAGGGGAAGTCCTCGGGCTTCAGGTCGCCCTCGCGGCGCATCAGCAGCGCCCGCTCGATGGAGTTCTCCAGCTCGCGCACATTGCCCGGCCAGTCGTAGCGCATCAGCAGCTCGAGCGTCTCGGGGGCGAGCCGCTGCGGCGGGCGGTTCATCTGTTTGGCGAGCTTGTCGAGAAAATGGTTCGCCAGCAGCGGAATGTCTTCCCTGCGCTCGCGCAGCGGCGGGAGATTGATGGTGAACACGTTCAGCCGGTAGTAAAGGTCCGGCCGGAACAGGCGCTCCTCCACCAGCCGCTCCAGGCTCTTGTTGGTGGCCGCGATGGCGCGGAAGTCCACCTTGACCGGCGTGGTGTCGCCCACGCGCACGATCTCCTTCTCTTGCAGCACGCGGAGCAACTCGGTCTGGACCTTGAGGCTGATGTCGCTGATCTCGTCCAGAAACACCGTGCCGCCATCGGCCACCTCGAACTTGCCCTTCTTGCGCGCCTGCGCGCCGGTGAAGGCGCCGCGCTCGTGCCCGAACAGCTCGCTCTCGAGCAGCGACTCGGTGAGCGCGCCGCAGTGGATGACGACCATCGGGTTGTAGCGCCGCGGGCTGAGCGCGTGGATGGCGCGCGCCACCACCTCCTTGCCGGTGCCGCTCTCGCCGGTGATGAGCACGGTCGCGTCGGTCGGCGCCACCGTTTCCACCAGCTCGATGACGCGCTTCATCGCCGGGCTTTGCCCGATCAGGCGCGTTTCGGGAAAGATCTGCTCGAGGTTTTCCTTCAGGCGCGAAACCTCGCGCTCGGCGCGCTTGTGCGAGATGGCCTTGTTCACGAGGTGCACCAGCTCGTCCGGGTCGAACGGCTTGGTGATGTAGTCGTAGGCCCCGTTCTTCAGGGCCCGCACCGCGGTCTCGACGCTGGCGAAGCCGGTCATGATGATGACCGGCATCGACGGGTCGATCTCCTTGAGCTTCGCTTGCAGCTCGATGCCGTCGACGCCCGGCATCTTGATGTCCACGAGGGCCAGATCGAAGCGCCGTTTGGCGAGCATCTCCAGCGCCGCCGACGCCCCCGGCGCAATCGACACCTCGAAGCCCTCGCTCTCAAACCATTTCGCCAGCGAGTCCCGCACCACAATGTCGTCGTCGACGATCAGGATGCTCGGGGCATTCATCAGGCTTCTCCCTTCAGGACCGTCTCCTGCTCGTCCTTTGCCGTCTGAGGCTCGAACGGCAGGTGGATGATGAATTCGGCGCCCTTTCCCGGCGCCGAGTTCAGCGTGATCGTGCCGCCGTGGCGCTCCACGATGCCTTTGGCCACGGCCAGGCCGAGGCCCGTGCGATGGGGGTCGTCCTTGGTCGAAAAGAACGGCTCGAAGATTTGCAGGTGGAGCTCGGGCGGGATGCCCGGGCCGTTGTCTCTCACGATCAGGTCAATGCCGTCGCCGCTCTGCCGCGTCTCCACCTCCACTTCGCCGCCCCGGCCAAGCGCTTCCTGGGCGTTGACCAGCAGCACGATCAGCACCTGCTGGATCTGCCCCGGGTCGCAGTCGATTTCGGGCAGCTCCGGATCGAGCCGCGTCCGCAAGGCGATTTGCGACAGCTCGTACTGGTGCTGCACCAGCCGCACCGCGCGCTCCACCACCTGGTTCAGCTGCACGCGCACGCGCTGCGGCGTCGACTGGCGCGCGAAGGCGAGCAGGTTCTTCATCAGGTCGCCGCAGCGGCGGCTTTCGCGCTCGATGATGCGCAGGTTGTCGATCATGCGCTGGCGCGCCGCCTCGTCGATGTCCGGTTTTTGCAGCTCCTTCAGCACCAGCCGCGCATAGGTCAGCATGCCGAACAGCGGGTTGTTCACCTCGTGGGCCACGGTGGCCGCCAGCCGGCCGAGCGAGGCCATCTTTTCCGTGTGGATCAGCCCCTTGTGCGCCGCCTCCAGCTCCGCCGTCTTCTGCCGCACGCGCTCTTCCAGCGTTTCGGCCCACTGCTTCAGCTCGCGGTGCGTCCGCTCGAGGTCCTCCGCCATTTCGTTGAACGACCCGGCGAGCACGCCCAGCTCGTCGCGGGAGCGGACCGCGATGCGGAACGACAGGTCGCCCTGCGCCAGCCGCAATGTGCCCACGACCAGGTCATGCACCGGGCGGTGCACGAAGAACCAGACGAAGGCGATGGCCATCAGGCACCCGATCACAGCGGCCGCGGCCGTGAAAGCGTACATCTGCGCCCGGTGCTCGGCCAGCTGCTCGTCCACCGCATCGAGCGACAGGTGCGCGTCAATCACGCCCAGCACGCGCCGGGAGGGCGGGTGCGAGTGGCAGGCGGCGGAGCTGCAATCGGGGTGGTTCTCGATCGGCAGAATGACGGCAAGCACCCGGTGGCCGCGCTCGTCGCGGAAGATCCTCGTCCGGTCGGTGCGTTGCAGCCGGACGAGGGGCTGCGCCTGCGCGTGGCAGGCGTAGCAGGCCTCAGCCTGCTTGTCCACCATCGTGCCGATCTCGGCCGTGTCGGTCGAATAGCGCACCAGGCCCACTTCGTTGATGATCCGCAGCCGCCGGATGCCCGGCTCGCGGCCGATGTCGCGGATCATCGTGTACAGCATCTCCTGGTCGTTGCGCAGCATCGCCTGCCAGGCGGAGAAGTGCACGACGTCGGCCACCCGCTGGGCCGACAGCGACACCAGCGCCTCAAGATGCTTCTGCTCGAGGCGCTGGTGCGCGTAGCCGAACAGGAGGAAGCAGACGAGCACCCCGCCCGTTAGCCAGGCGGCGAGCTTGGCCGCCAGGCCGAATCCCGGGAGCCGGACGGGACGAAGCGTCAATTCGGGTCAGTCTCCCTGGGCGCCGGCGGCCTCGAGCGTCGGAATGCGGCCCGGGCCGCCTGCCATCTCGCCTTCATCCTTGTGTTCTTCCTCGAACACCGGCAGGTAATGCGCCGCCAGGCGGAAGATCGCAAAGCCCGCCCCGATGATCGCCAGCGTCACCGCGATCTCGCTCCACTTGGGGAAGTAGTGCACGCCGGAGCTGCGCTCCAGGCCAGTGACGCTCACGTTCATCCGGTTGGCGACGAAGCCGAGCAGCCACATCACCACGCCGAGATACACCGCCAGCGGATGCTGCCGCGTCTTCTCGCGGAAAAACATCAACATCGGCACCGCCATCAGAAGGATCTCCAGGCCGAACATCCACCGCTCGATGCCCGGCTGGTTCAGCGCCGCCAGAGCGCCGCGATGGCTCAGGTCCATGAACCGCATCGTCAGGTAGACGGCCGTGATCACCGCCAGCACACGGGTCATGCGGCAGACCAGGTCGTATTCGAGATGCCTCCCGAACGCCTTCGCGCTGTGCCAGCTCTCGAAAATGGTCATCGCCAGGCCCGTCGCCACCGCGGAAATGAAAAACAGAACCGGCAGCAGCGGCGTCCACCACAACGGGTGCAGCTTGTTCGGCATGATCAGGAACAGGCTGCCGAGCGAGCTCTGGTGCAGCGTGGAAAGGATCACGCCGGCGATGATGATCGGCAGCGTGACCGCCTTCATGATCTTCAGCGCCGCATGCATCCGGAACTTCTCGAGCACCACCGGGAGAAATTCCAGGAACAGCACGGTCGTATACAGCGTGACGCACCAGCCTACCTCGAACATCACCGAGCGCGGGTTCCACATGATGAGCGGATGCCAGATGCGGTACGGGTGGCCAAGGTCGAACAGCAGCGCCACCACCACCAGCAGGTACCCGAGAAAGGCCGTCAGAATCGCCGGCCGCACCACCGGCCGGTAGGACTTGATGTTGAAGATGTGCACCGTCGCGGCCAGCGTGAACCCGCCGGCCGCCAGGCCGACGCCGCACAGCACGTCGAATCCGATCCAGATGCCCCACGGGAACTGGTCGCTGAGATTCGTGGACGCTCCCAGCCCGCCCCAGAAGCGAAGGAACGTTGCATAGGCCGCCGCGGCCATGATCACCGCGAACAACGCGCGCCAGAAATACTTCCGCGCCAGCTCCATCATGGCCTGCCCTCCTTCCTCGCCACCTCTTCCTTGCGGTGCGTCAGCCAGTGGATGCCGCCCAGCAAGACCGTGCCCATCACCACCACGTCCGGGATATGTTTCAGCGCCGCCCAGGTGTACTGCGGCAGCGCCGTCTTCTCCACGTTCACCGGGTACCCGATCTGTTCAAACGGCACGGCGGAGAGGATGAGCACCGACGTGCCGCCGGCCTCCTCGATGCCGTAGATCCGCGGGTAGTACTCGTCCGGCTTTTCCGCCAGGCGGCGCCGGGCTTCCGCGATGAGCTCATCGCGGTCGCCGGTAATCGTCGCGCCCGTCGGGCACGCCTCCGCGCAGCGCGAGGGCTCGTTTTTCGCGACGCGATCCTGGCAGAAATCGCACTTCCTGACATAGGGCAGCCGCGAATGCCATTCGTACGTGGGCACGCCGAACGGGCAGGACACCATGCAGTACCGACAGCCCATGCAACGCTCGGGCAGATAGACAACCGGCCCGGCGGCGGTCTTCTGAAGAGCCGCCACCGGGCAAACCGAAGCGCACGCCGGATCCAGGCAGTGCATGCAGAGTTTCCGCGAAAACCGCTCGCCATGAGTGCGGACTGCCGTCAGCTTGTGGGCCGAGGTTCTCTCCTCCGCGGCGATCTTGTCGTCGTAGGGGAGATTCTTGCCCTCCGAGCATGCCTGCTCGCACTGACGGCAGCCGATACAGAGAGTGCTGTCGAAGAGTAATCCGCGCGCCATGCGGGTCGGTGAGCCTCCAGCTCCATTCTATACCAGAATTTCAGGTCTGTTGTCCTGAAATTCGGCAAACAGCAGGATCAGCTCAGCAACAGCGCCCTGGCCGCTTCCTTCCAGCGGTCCACCGGCAGCGCCGCCGTGGCATCCTTCGACGCCCGGCCGCCGTCGGCCGCCGTCGCGCCCGCAAACTGCGGCTGGAACTTGTAGAAGACTTCCGCGGACTCGCGAATCCAGGCCGGCACCAGCGAGCTCGGCAGCAGGTTCCGCGCCGGGCTCTCCTCGTCGGGCGAGAACACCGTCATCAGCCAGCCGCGCCCGTAGGGGTCCTCGAGCAACAGCCGCGGGTTCTCCGCCAGCTCGCGGTTGACCTCCACCACTTCGCCTTCCACCGGCGAGACCATTTCGATCTTCTCATTGCCGCGCCAGAAGGCGAACACCTTCTGTCCCTGACGCACCCACTGGCCCGGCTTCGGCAGCTCGATCCGGTCCACCGGTCCGGCCAGCACCGCCGCCAGCTCGTCGGCGCCCACCCGGTGCACGTTCTTCCGCTCCTTCTGCAACCAGGTGTGGCCCGGGTGATACTTCAGGTTCATCGGGATGTGAAACCCGCTCAAAACTTCCTGGCCGAGAGCGCCCGCCTCGGCCTTTTCAGCCGCCGTTGCCACCACCGGCACCTTCTGCCGGCTCAGGAGCAGATCAATCGCGATGAAGATTGCGAAGGTGACGATGACAAGAAGGACTACCATTTTCGTTTCTCCTTTTTGGACTTTCCGCCGCGGCCTCGGTGCCGTCGGCCTCCGCTATGACTTAGGCAATCCGCTGGCCATTGTGGCGCCGAACGTAACTCATTGAATTTGAATGGGACTACCGGATGAGTCCGCCGGCTCTGTGTTGCAAAATTCAACGCGCTTCTCTGCCCGTAACGCTGGAACTGCCGTTAACTCTCGTGGGAAGACAGGGTTCCAGCGCTGTTGAATCTCTCGGCGGCCGTTGCCGCGGATTTCAACAGACCGCTGCCCACGCTACTCTCCATGTGCTCTTCCGCCAGAATTTTCCCATCGGACCGGATTCCTCCCAAGCCGGACTCCCGCTGGCATCGGCCTCGATGCCCTGACACGGAGGCATCGGCCTGGCGCAACATCACCGGCCGGTTCCGCGCATCCCATGGAAGCCGTCGCCGGGCAGCAGGAGGACATTCGGCCCTCCCTGCGCCCGCGCCGGATCGCACGGGGTGAGAAACACCGGCAAATCGCCGCTTCGCCTTCTGCCCACACGCCGCCCCATGGCAGCGGCCGGAGCCCCGCTGCGCCTTCGCTGTAACAGGCGGGGCGGCGGTGGCATCCTAAAGTCAGCATGAAGCTGTGTCTGCTGGCCGCTCTGTGGGCGGGCTGCGCCGCGTGGGCGTGTTGTCCGGAACAACCTCCGCCGCCGGCCGACGACCAGGTCATCCGCGTGGAGGTCCGCCTCGTCAACCTCTTTTTCAGCGTGCGCGACCGCAAGGGCGCCTATGTCTCCACCCTCGGCAAGGACGACTTCGAGATCTACGAGGACGGCAAGAAGCAGGAGATCCGCTTCTTCTCCCGCGAGACCGACCAGCCTCTCACCCTCGGGCTGCTTGTCGACGTCAGCCGCAGCCAGGAGCGGCTCGTCGACGTGGAGCGCAGCGCTTCGGCCCGTTTCTTCGAGCGCGTGCTCCGCGCCAAGGACATGGCCTTTCTGATCAGTTTCGGGGCCGATGCAGAACTCTTGCAGGACTATACCAGCTCGGCGGTGCTGCTGGCCAAGGCGCTGGACCGGTTGCGGCTGAATGCAAGCGTCAGCGGGATGTCTCCCACGGGTTCGCCCGTGCCGCCGCCCGGCGGGCCGCGCGGCACGGTTCTCTATGACGCCGTGTGGGTGGCCTGCCGCGAGAAAATGCGCGGCGAGGTCGGCCGCAAGGCGCTCGTCGTGATCACGGACGGCGTGGACGTCGGCAGCCGCGTGAAATTGAAGGAGGCGATCGAGGAGGCGCAGCGGGCCGACGTCATTGTGTATGCGGTTCTGTTCGAAGACCCCCGCTACACCTCGTCGCAGTATGGCGGAGTCTCGGGCGAAGGCGCCATGCGGCGCATGGCCGAGGAGACCGGCGGGCGAGTGTTCCGCGTCAGCCGCCGCGAGTCTCTGGACGATATCTATGACACGATCCAGACCGAGCTGCGCAGCCAGTATTCGGCCGCCTACGCGCCCCTGAACCAGGCGCACGACGGCAGCTTCCGCCGCATCGAGGTCAAAGTGAAGAACCGCGACTACCGCGTCCAGGTCCGCCGCGGCTACTACGCCCCGGCCGACTGAGGCCGCTCAGGAGGCCATCACGCGGCTGCGCAGCTGGAGGTAGCTGCGCACGGCCACCTCCAGCGGCGGCATCGGTGCCAGCCCCATCGATTCCATCCGTTCGTTGGAAAGCGCCGAGTACTTCGGGCGCCGCGCCGGGGTGCGGTATTCGCGCTCGGTTGTCGGCCGCAGGTCCGGCTGAAGGCCGCTTTCGGCGAAGATCAGGCGGGCGAAATCGAACCAGGAAATCGGCGTGCCCCCGCCGCAGTGCAGGATTCCGGTGATGCCGCGTTCCACCAGGTCCGCGGTCCGCGCCGCCAGCGCGGGGGCGTAGGTCGGGCTGCCGACGTGATCTTCCACCACGCGGATCGTGCGGCCCTCGCGCGCCAGCCGCAGCATCAGTTCGATGAAATTGCCGCGCGCCGTCTGCATGCCGCCGAGGCCGAACACGCCAGACGTGCGCACGATCAGCGCGTCGTCCAGATAGGCCTGGGCGTAATACTCGCCGGCGAGCTTCGACACGGCGTACGCGCCCAACGGATGGGGCGGATCGGTCTCGACATACGGCCGCCCGGCCGTCCCGTCAAAAACATAATCGGTGGAATAATGCACCAGCCGCGCTCCCGCCTGGCGGCAGGCCAGCGCGATGTTGCGCACGGCCAGAGCGTTGACCTGAAACGCCGCTGCGGGTTCGCTCTCGGCGACGTCAACCTGGTTGTAGGCGGCGGCGTTGAGCACGACGTCCGGGCTGAAGCGCGCCACGGCGGCCTCGACTGCGGCGGCGTTGGTGATGTCCACCTGCGCCCTCTCCCAGCCTTGCACCTCGTAGCCGCGTTGCCTGAATTCCCTCACCAGTTCCACTCCCAACTGGCCGGCGCACCCGAAAACGACCGCGCGCTTCATGCTTCGTACTATAGCGCGGCGCCCCGTTCCGCCGCTTTCGGCGAAAGAGAAACCCCGGTCCCGCCGATAGAAGAATTTTGTAGGAGAAATTTTGCAACTCTGCTACACTTCAAGTACGTCTGGTTCGATGGGAGTGGCACGGCTTTGAAGCGATTACTGCATCGCTCCTTCATGCGGAGCCGTCGCGTCGAGGCGCTGAGCTGGGTTCTGCTGGCGACGTTGGCGGTCGTGCTCATCGTGTCGCTCTACGTGGGGCTGCGGGGAATCGCCGCCTGAAGGGCGGTCTCCTTCCTCGAGAAGCGCGCGCATCAGGGCGCGCACGCTGCTGGCCGCATGGAGCACGCAGTCCAGCTCTGTGCCCGCGACGAAGGCTTCGCCATCCTGCCGGCAGTGGCAGATTTCGCCCAGGAACAGATCGTCTCCGGCTTCCATCTGGATCAGCGTGCCGGCGCGCAGCGGCACCGGCAGCCGGATCCGCGCCCCGCGCCCCGACAGCTCCTCCACCACGACCGCAATGGCAGGTCCTTTTCGGCTTTCGCCCCTCTCCTCGTGCAACGTGTGGAGAACCGCCGGGATTTCCACCGCGGCCCGTCGTGTCGATCGGCGTTCCATGCCCTCCTTATCGGCCGCCGGCGCCGGGTATGAGCACTTCTCGCCCGCCCCGGCGCTCTCAGGGCTGAACGGAGAAGTACCACGCCGCGCCCAACGCAGCCAGCAGAAGATGGAGCAGAATCACCACCGCGGCTCGTCCCGTCCTCGCCGGCCTTCGAGGCTCCGCGGCCGGCGCGGGCGCCGCCGTGCCGGCGGCGGGCGGCGTGGCCGGCTCTTCCGCCCCGTCCGGCGCCGTCTTGCCCGCGATGATCACGGTGCCGCTTTCCCGGCTCTCGAGCGCCTTCAGGCACCGCGCCCGCAACACCGGGGGCATGGCATCCAGACTGTCGAACCGCTCCAGACCCTGCCGGGTCGTGGCCAGGATCGAGCTGTACCGGAACCAGCCGGGGCGGATCCTCAGAATCATGCCGCCCCTCCCGCGGGTGCGCCGCCGGCCGGCGGCGCGGCGCAGCCGGCGGCCAGATCCATCACGCTCTCGATAAAGCCGAGGGCGGCCTTCGACAGCGCTTTGTCCTTCCGGTAGACCAGCCCAAGCCGCCGCATCATCGGCTCGGGGGCGAGGCTGACCGCGGCGAACTGGCCCGCCTCCACGCCTTCGCGGAAATGCGACGCCGCCATGAAAGAGATCCCCATCCCGGCCAGCACGAACCGCTTGATCATCTCGGTGGAATCCAGCTCCATCGAAATTTGCAGCTGTTCCTCCACCGGCTCCAGCCACTCGTTGAGCCGCGTCCGCGTCGTGCCGCCCTTGGGCAGCAGCAATGGATACGGGGCCACGTCGCGCGGCGCCGCCGCGCGCAGCGCCGCCAGCGGGTGCGAGGCGGGCACGAGCAGCTTGATCTCGTCCGTGTGGACGTGCACCACTTGCAGCCGCTTCTCCTGCACCGGCAGCTGCGCGAAGCCGAAGTCGGCCAGGTTGTCGACCACCGACTCCACCACGTGCCGCCCGTAGCTGCGGTCCACCAGCAGCTGCACGTTCGGGAACCGTTTCTTGAACGAGCTGAAGACCGTCGGCAGCACGTAGATGCAGGTGGCCTCGTTGGCCGCGATCACCAGCTCGCCGCGCGGCACGCGCTCCAGCTCGTTGATCGCATCCTGCGCCTGCCGCCGCAGGTCGAGAATCTTCTCGGCGTATTCGGCGAAAATGCGCCCGGCGGGCGTGAGCTGGATGCGGGTGCCGAGCCGCTCGAACAGGCTGGCGTTCAGCTCCTGCTCCAGCTGGCGGATCTGCGCACTGATGGCCGGCTGCGTCCGGTAGCACGTCTGGGCGGCCTTCGAGAAACTCTTCAGCCGCACAATTTCCAGAAAGGTGTGGAGCTGGTCCAGATCCATCGGGCAAAACGATCCGTCCTGGCGCGCCGCCGGGACCGGAAAGGTATCCTCATACTATCATCGGCCGGAATCCAGCCCGGATGAAAGCGGAGGTTCCGCTGCGCGCCCTGCGGCTCGCCGCGGCTGCGGCTGTGCTCTGTTCCGCCACGCTGCTGCCGCGCGCCGCGGCGCTGACCCCGCAGCAGGTTCTCGTCGTGGCCAACAGCCGCGTGCCTGCCTCGTTGTCCTCCGCCGAATACTACGCCCGCCGCCGCGCCATCCCGCGCACGCAGGTGCTGGCCGTCCCCATGCCGGAGCAGGAGGAAATCAGCCGCCAGGAGTTCGACCGCTCGGTGGCCGCGCCGGTCGAGGACTGGCTGCTGCGCAACGGCGCGGCCGACCGCATTCTCGTCATCGTCACCACCCTCGGCGTGCCCCTGAAAATCCGCGGCGGCGACGGCCCCCAGGGCGACCGCGCTGCCGTCGACAGCGAGCTGGCTGCCATCTACCCGGGCCTCAAGGGCAGGCCGGTTCCTCTCGCCGGCCCCTGGTCAAACCCGTATTTCAACCGGAAGGAGCCCTTCCGGCATCCGGACTTCCCCCTGTACCTGGTAGCGCGCCTCGGCGGCTACACCTTCACCGACGTGCGCGCCATGGTCGACCGCGCGCTGGCCGCGCGCAACCGCGGCGTGGCGGTGATCGACCTCAAGGGCGGCTGGCTCGATGACGGCGACCACTGGCTGAAAACGGCTGCTTCGCTGCTGCCGCCCGGGCGGGTTGTCCTCGATGAATCCGGCGCCGTGGTCACAGGCGTGCGCGGCGTGATCGCCTGGGCAAGCTGGGGATCGAATGACCCCGCCCGCAAGCGGCGCGACCCCGGTTTCCAGTTTCTGCCGGGCGCCATTGTCACGCAGTTCGTCTCCACCGACGGCCGCACTCTGCGCGAGCCCCCTCCCGGCTGGCAGTACGGCGACTGGCGCCGGCCCGAGACCCACTTCGAAGGCTCGCCTCAATCGCTGGCCGCCGACTGGATCCGCTTCGGCGCGACCGCCGCCACCGGCCATGTCTACGAGCCTTTCCTCCACTTCTCGCCCCGCCCGCAGATCCTGCTGCCGCAGTACCTGGCCGGCCGCACGCTCGGCGAGAGTTTCTATGCCTCCATCCCTGCCATCAGCTGGATGAACCTCCTGTTGGGCGACCCGCTCTGCCGCCTGGCGCCGGAGTAACATTAACGTTGCCGGCCTCGTCAACATTCAGGTAGTCTCTTGCACGGGAGGGTAACGATGCACTTCGACCGGCGAGCCTTTCTGGGCGCCGTTGCCGCTCTCGGCGCCAGCGCCCGCGCGAAGGACAGCAGACTGGGCATACCGGGCCCGTTCCGCGGCCGCGTGGTCGCCGTGGAGCATCCGGCCAGCATCGTTGGCGGCGCCTACCAGCGCGAGCCGGTGCGGGAGATGATGCGGCGCGGCATGATGGAGCTGACCGGCGCGCCCTCCTGGCAGGAGGTCTGGCGCTTCTTTTTCGAGCCGGGCGACGTGGTCATCATCAAGGTGAATCCCGTCGGCCAGCCGTATATCATTTCCGCGCCCGAGGTCTTTCAGGAGATCGTCGCCGGGCTGGAGGCCGCAGGCGTCCGCCGCGGCGACATCTTCGCCTATGACCGCTACCAGACCGAGTTTCTCAGCGGGGGCTTCCAGAAGTGGCTGCCCGAGGGCGTCCGCTGGAGCTGCGCAACGGTGAAGTACGACAAGCTCCAGCTCGACATGGACGGCTACGACCCCGACCAATACATCGAGCTGCCGCTGGTCGGCAGGGGGCACGACCCGCAAGACCCGCACCATCGCCGGTCCTACGTGGCGAAGCTGTTGTCGAAGACCGCGAACAAGGTGGTGAATCTCGGCGTGCTGAAGCACCACCAGAGCGCCGGCATCACCATCGCGCTGAAGAACCTCAGCCACGGCTTCGTCAACAACGTCGCCCGCAGCCATGTCAGCCGTACCAACAACGCCTGCGGCATGTTCATCCCGGCCGTGGTGGATCACCGCCTGTTCCGCGAGAAGGTCGTGCTGAACATCATCGACGGCATCAAGGGCGCCTACCACGGCGGGCCGGCCCGCCGCACGGCGAAGTATCTCTGGGAGCACAAGACGCTGTACTTCGGCACCGACCCGGTGGCGCTCGACCGCATTGGCTGGAACGTGCTCGACATGAAGCGCGGCCAGATGGGCATGGCGCCGATCGCGCTGGCGCCGGATGACACGGACAGCAACTTCATCCGCATGCAGCCCGAGCACGTCGAGATCGCCGCAATGCTCGGCCTCGGCGAGGCGGACGAGCAGAAGATCGACCTGCGGCGCATCCAGCTCGCCTAAAAACGGGGTCTGACACCTCTGTCCCCATTTTTCGTGCGGCACTCGGACTCGACGTCGTCTCCCCTCGGGTAGTTCGGCCTGCCTCCGGGCGCGGGTTATCAAGTTCTCCGTTGACGGATTCGGGCGCATTGTTGGCGGCAGTTTCGATGCGCCGGGCGCGCCGGTAGCGCTGATAAGCGATGGCGAGCAGTTGAGCAATCTCAGCGACAGCGTCGCGCGTGGTGCGGTCTCGGAAATCCATGGGTGCCGGTCCTTCCGGCCCACAACGGCTTCCGCTTCGCGGCCTGGCGCGTCGTCTGGCTCTGTCAATAGATACTCAGGCGAGTTCGAAAGTGTCCAACCGGGATGCGCTCTCAACCGTGTGTGTTTGAGCGAGGGACAGAGTGGGCCTGGAAGAATCGGACGAGGTCCTCTTTCGTCATCGAGGAAGAGGCCACGGCGAGCACTGTATCCACCAGCGCATCTTCGGTGAAAGTCGGTTCCCAATCGTTGATCAACAAGAAGGTGATGGCGGCATTCGCCGCCACGCGCTTGTTGCCGTCGACGAGCGGGTGGTTGCGGCAGATATGGAACAGGTAGGCAGCGGCCATGGCGGGGATGGAGGCGTGCAAGAACTCGTTCGAGAAGCTGGCCTGCGGTTGGGCAATGGCAGATTCGAGAAGCGAAAGATCCCGGACGCCGGAGGCGCCGCCGTAGCGTTCGATCTGCTGGCGGTGGATCTCCAGCACCTCCTCAAGCGATAGAAACAGAGGTTCCACGACGGCTTCCGTGGAGCGCTACTCCGCCAGCCGCTTGAAGGCCTTGCCGTAACGCCTGTGGGCCCATTCCTGAGCAGCGTCGAACTTCGCCCGGCGTTCGGACGTTGCCGCGGGGGCTACGATCAAGCGCTGTCCGTCGGTGCTGATGTCGAGAGGAGTTTCGGCGTCGATCTTGAGCAGATCGAGAATGGGCCGGTCGATGACCAGCGCCAGGCTGTTCCCGTGTTTGGTCAGCTTTTTCACCATGGAAGCCTCCGTCACTCCAATGGTATCACAATGTAGTAACCGCGGATTCCGTGTCAATCATCTGGCTGGCGAGTTCGAAAGCGTCCAACCGGCCGGCCTCTCTGGATCGGCCTGTCAACAAACGCGGACCTGTCAACAGAGAAAACGGAGAGTTTGGAGGGTTCAGAGAGGCCCACGAACGGAACCATGATGGTTCAGCGCGTGGCCCGGTTGGAGGCATTTCCAACCGGAGAACCGCGCCGAAACGCAAATACTGGCGAATGTTTGGGATAACGAGCGGCCGCAAACGGCGATGCCGTCAAGCAAATCGGGGCGGCGGGAAGTTATGGTTTTGGGGTGTGGCTCCCCGGCATGGATTCGAACCACGATTCACGGCTCCAAAGGCCGCTGTCCTACCATTAGACGACCGGGGAGTGCCAGCTTTCTGACCCCAGTTTAGCGGGCTTTCCCCCTCCGGTTCAACGCCCCCGCGGCCCGGCGCGCCGGCCGGGTTCAGCTGGCCATCCCGCCGGCGGCGTGCAACACGGCGGCCTCGTTCTGGCCGAGAGCCCGGCGAGCCATCGTCAGGGCGAGAATCGGGAAGTACCTGCTGTACAGCGTGTATCGCAGGTAAAAGACGTTCGGGAAGCCCGTGCCGGTGGCGAGGTCCTCTTTCCACGTGCCATCGGGCTGCTGCGTTTCGATCAGATACTCGATGCCGCGCCGGACGCCGTCGTAGTAGGACTCGCCCGCGGCCAGCAGTCCGAGCAGCGCCCAGGCGGTCTGCGAAGGGGTGCTGGGCCCCGGGACGAAGCGGTCCTCGGCGTAACTGGCGCAGCTTTCGCCCCAGCCGCCGTCCGGGTTTTGCACCGCGGCCAGCCACCGCGCCCCGCGGCGCACCGCCTCCTGCACGTGGGGCGCGCCGGAGTAACGCAGCCCGCGCATGGCGAGAAACGCCCCGTAGATGTAGTCCACGCCCCAGCGGCCGTACCAGCTCCCGTTGCGCTCCTGCGTCTTCAGAAGATACTCGACGCCGCGCCGGATGGTCGGGTGCGAGTGCACCATGCCGCGCCGGCACAGCGACTCCAGCACGCGCCCGGTGATGTCGGGGCACGTCGGGTCGAGCATCGCGTTGTGGTCGGCGAACGGGACCTTGTTCAACAACTGCCAGTCGTTGTCGACGTCGAACGCCGCCCAGCCGCCATCCTTCGACTGCATGCCGATCAGCCAGTTCACCGCGCGCCGCTCGCAACGCGCCTGCGCCTCGGGGTCGCTGCCGCGGGCGTGCAGCAAGGCGAGCAACACCATGGCGGTGTCGTCGATGTCCGGGTAGTGCTCGTTGGCAAACTCGAAGGCCCAGCCGGAAGGCTCCAGATCGGGCCGCTTCACGCTCCAGTCGCCCTTGCGGCGCACCTCCCGGGCGATGAGCCAGTCGGCGGCGCGGCGGAGCCGGTCCGGTGGCGCCTGCCCGGCCTCGCCCAGAGCGAAGGCGGCGTAGGCCGTGTCCCACACGGGAGAAAAGCAGGGCTGGAAGTAAAACTCGTCGCCGCGGTCGGTCAGCAGCGCCTCGAACTGCCGGAGCGCCTCGATCAGATCGGGGTGGTCGCGCGGGTAGCCGAGCGCGTCGAGCGCCATGATCAGATACATCATCGACGGGTAGATGGCGCCGAGCCCCTCCGAGTACCGCGTGTGGTCGAGCATCCACTTCTCGGCGGCGCGGATGGCGGCGCTCTTGACGCGCGCATTGCCGCGGTCCTGCCAGATCTTGAGGCCGCGGTCGATGCCGAGGAAGAGGAACGAGAGCTTGTCGCGGCGCGGCAGGCGGAAGCTCTTGCCGGGCGCGACGATCTCGTCCAGATGGAAGCCGGGCGGGACCGGGCGCGTGCCCCCCCGCGCCTGCACGATGGAGAGCGGCACCACGATGGCGCGCGTCCAGGACGACATCTCGTAGAGAACGCCGCCGGGCAGCAAAACAAGTTCAGGCGGAATTGTCGGGACGTGCTCGCGCGGGTACAGCCCGAACAGGCTCAGGTTGATCTTGACGTAGCTGTTGGCGGCCTGCACGCCGCCCAGCCGCAGGATGCATTCCCGCAACCGCGTCATCTCCGGGCTGGCGGGGTCGAGGCCCGCCAGCTTGAGCGCCGCGTAGGCCTTCACGCTGGCGCTGGGATCGGCCGGGCCGCCGGGGTAGATGTCGAAGCCGCCATCGGGGAGCTGGCGGCGCAGAATGGACCGTGCGGCTTTGCGCACCCGCTCCAGGGTGGGCGGGTTCCATCCCGAGGAATCGGGCGGATAGAGCCATAGCTGGAGCAGGATATAGTCGGACTCGAGCGTCGTGTCGGCGAGCAGGTCGCCGCACCAGTATCCTTCCGGCTTCTGCAAATCGAGCAACGCCCCGGAGGCCCGGACAAGCGACTGCGTGCAGGCCTGGGCCAGGCTCTGCCGGGTGGCCGCGGCGACGGAGACCGTCCGGCGCGTGACGCGGCGATTCACGTTTTCGAACCAGACTGCATCCATGAACGGAATCTCCGGGCTGAAACTTCCATTGTCGTTCATCCGGAGCCCCTCGGGCTGCGGCGGCCCGCTGCGGCGCGCGTGTTAAACTGAAGTATTTGGGCACGGGAGCAGACTGTGGACCGACTCACAAGACATGAATTGAAGACCGACAAGTTCGTGGAAGAGGTCGGTCAAACCGTTCATTTTCTGGAAGAGCACCGGCAGGCGATCATCCGCTACGGTTCCATCGCGCTGGCCGTCCTGATCCTTGCCGCTGCCGGCTATGCCTACAGCCGCGCCAAAAAGGCCGAGCGGCAGACCGCGCTGGGCGCTGTGCTCGAGATCTACAACGCTCCCGTCATCGACCCGCCGCCCGCGGAGTTCAAGGCCTTCCGCACCGAGCAGGAAAAGAACGACGCCATCGTCAAGGCCTGCAACGACCTGATCCGGAAATACCCGGGCAGCGACGAAGCGGCCATCGCCACATACCTGCTCGGGACCAACGCCGCCGACCAGGGAGACCTCGCCGCCGCCGAGCGCTACCTGAAGGAGGCGGCCGAAAAGGCGAGCCATGAGTACGCCACGCTGGCGCAGTTTGCGCTTGCGCAACTCTACATCGCCCAGGGCAAGACCGCCGATGGAGAAAAGCTTCTCCGCGGCCTGATGGAGAAGCCTTCCGTGCTGGTGACCAAAGACCAGGCGGCCCTTGCACTGGCCCAGCTGCTGGCGAAGTCGCGCCCCGACGAGGCGCGCAAGCTGGTCACGCCATTGCAGAACAAGCCCGGCGCCGTGGGGCGCACGGCCATCACGTTGCTTGCCGAGCTGAACCGCAAGCCGGGATCGTGATTCTCTCCAGGCTTCGCTTTCCGCTGCATGCCCTGCGGGGGCGCCGCTATCCGGAGCCGCCCCACCCATACCGCAACGAATTCCAGCGCGACCGCGACCGCATCATCCACGCGCGCGCCTTCCGGCGGCTGGAAGACAAGACGCAGGTGTTCAGCGAACGCCTGAGCGACCACTTTCGCAACCGCCTGACGCATACCATCGAGGTGGCGCAAATCGCCCGCACCGTCGCCTCGGCGCTGGGCCTCGACGAAGACTTCACCGAGGCGCTGGCGCTGGCTCATGACATCGGCCACCCTCCCTTCGGCCACGCGGGCGAGGAGGCGCTGCACCGGCAAATGCAGCGGTATGGCGAGTCCTTCGACCACAATGTGAACGCGCTGCGCCTGGTGGAGTCCTTCGAGCAGCGCTATGCGCGTTTCCCCGGACTCAACCTCACGTTCGAGGTGCGCGAGGGGATGGTGAAGCATTCGCGGGATTTCGGGCCCGGAGAAAATCCCGAGCTGGATGAATTCCTTCCCGGGCTGCGGCCGCCGCTGGAGGCGCAGCTGATCGACCTGGCGGACGAGATCGCCTACAACACTGCGGATCTCGACGACGGCTGGAGCGCCGGGCTGTTCACGCTGGAGCAGATCACGGCGGCCGTGCCCGGCTACGCCGCCATCGCCGCGGAAATGAAAAAGCAGTTCCCCGCCGCAGGCGAACGGGAAATTTTCCAGGAGTCGCTGAGGCGGGCGATCGACCGGCTGGCGACGGGGCTCATCGAGGGCACCGCGCAAAATGCGGCCTCGAGCGGCGCGGAAACCGTGGACGACGTCCGCCGCCTGCCGCGGCTGGCGGCCCTGGCGCCGGACGCCGCGGAGATGAACCGCGACCTGAAGCGCTTCCTGTTCGGGAATCTCTATTCCATCCCGATGCTCGCCGAGGAACGGCGGCTGGCCATGGAGAAAATCTCGGCGCTGTTCGGGTTTTTCATGAGCCATCCGGAGGAATTGCCGGAAAATCACCGGAAAAGGCTGGATCAATTTCCGCTTCACCGGGTGGTTTGCGACTATATTGCCGGGATGACGGACGGTTATTTCCGCAAGACAGCCGCGCGCCTGCTGTGAAACGCCGCCCGCTCAGGCGCCCCGCTCCGGCTCGTGCTCGTGAAGGCTCATGACCTCTGCGCGCCGCACGCCGTAGATTCTTTCAAGCGCGCGGCACAGCTCGGCGGCGAATTTGGCGGGAACCTCGCTGTCGTCCAGATCCGTTTCCACTTTGAGGTAGATGTCGACGGCCTTCATCGACCGGATGATACGATAAATTCAATGGCCCGCGCCAAATGCCATCTTTGTGAAGCCAGGCCGCCGCGGCGCGCCTGCCCGGCGCTGGGGCGCGACATTTGCGCCGCCTGCTGCGGCGCCCAGCGCGAGGAAACCATCGATTGCCCCTTCGACTGCCCGCACCTGCGCGAAGCGCGGCGGCACGAGCGCAAGCCCGAACGCGACCCGCGATCCATTCCCCATCCGGACGTGGACATCACCGAGCGCTTCCTGGTGGAGAACGAAGTGCTGACAGTCTCTGCGGCGCGGTTCCTTCTCCTGGCGGCCCTCGACACGCCGGGCGCCGTCGACAGCGATGTGCGCGAGGCGCTGGAGGCGCTGGCGCGCACGTACCGCTCGGCCTCCAGCGGCCTGATCTACGAAAGCCGGCCGGCCAACATGATCGCCGCCGGCATCGCGGAGCGGTTTCAGAAGTACATCGCGGAGTTCCGCGAGCGGATGGCGCAAGAGACCGGCGTCCACAGCATCCGGGACCAGGATGTTTTCGGGGTGCTCGTCTTCTGGCAGCGGATGGCGTGGAACCGCGACAACGGCCGCCGCAAGGGCCGCGCCTTCCTGGACAGCCTTTTCGCGCTGATGCCATCGGAGCCGCCGCAGGAGAATCTCGTCAGCGCCTGAGGCATCTGACCGGACAGGGAAGCATGACGGCGGTTCTTGTCTCGTTTGCCGATATTGCGCCCGAGGTGCGCCACTTCGTCTTTGAAGTCCCCGGCGTGGAGTCGCTCGGCGCCGAGCCGGGGCAATTCGTCTCGTTTCGCGGCGAGGTCGGCGGGCGCCACGTCACGCGCGCCTATTCGCTGGCCGGACTGCCGCAGGGCAACCGCTTCGAGCTTTGCCTGAACCGGGTCAAGGAAGGGGTGTTTTCGCCGTGGCTCTTCGAGCTCGCGCCCGGCGGGCAGGTCGAGATGCAGGGGCCGCTCGGGTATTTCACGCCGCGCAGGCCGTTCCGCGACTCCGTGCTTGTCGCCACCGGCACCGGGGTGGCCCCGTTCCGCGCCTATTTGCAGGCCCCGGAGGTGATCGGCAGCGGGGCCGAAATCACGCTGCTGTTCGGGACGCGCCATGAGGAATCCCTGCTTTACCGGAGCGAGTTCGAGCAGCTCGAGGCGCGAAACCCGCGCTTCCGCTACCTGCCCACGCTCACGCGCCCCTCGCCCGGCTGGGAGGGCCGCACGGGCCGCGTGCAGGCGCACCTCGACGAGGCTTTGCGCGGGCGCTCCGACGTGGACGTCTACATCTGCGGGCTGAAAGAAATGGTGGACGAGGTCCGGGCGCTGCTGCGGCAGCGCGGGTTCGACCGCAGGCAGATCCTCGTCGAGAAATACAGCTAGAATCAAAGCGGATGAGCCCGTCTGCAAAGCGCGCGCTGGCGATTGCGGCGGCCGCCGCGGCCGTCTTTGCGGCATCCGTGCTCCTGGGCTTGCGGCTGACGCCTGAGCCGCGCACCGAGCTTGATTATCTCGTCATCGGGTCTGTCGCCACGTTCCTGATGATTGGCGTGGTGTTCGGGCTGATGCTGGCGCTGTGGATCAAGCCTCGCGATCTGTTCGTCAAGCGGCGCCGCAAGCCGGGCGGCGAGGAGGCGCCCGGGGAATCCGGCGGCGGGTCTGCCTGACGGCGCCCCGGGCTTGCCGGCAGCTCCGTTCTCAGCGCACCCGCTGGAGGGTGACGCGATCGAAGATCTCCCGCGTCTGTTCGAGCGTGGCGAAGCTGACGCCCGGCAGGCGGGCCGAAGCGGTGCCCGCGGCGACGCCCCACTGCAACGCTTCCGCCTTCGTCGCGTCGTTGGTGAGCGCCCACACGTACGCCGCGGCCAGCGCATCGCCCGCGCCAATAGGGCAGAGGGCTTCCACGCGGGGCGGCGCCGCCTCCCACACGGAACCGTCCTCGAAAGCGCCCACCGCGCCCCGCGCGCCCAGCGAAAGGACCACGTTGCGCGCGCCCATGCCGCGGATCCGCTCGGCCGCTTCCTTGAAGTGGCTCCGGGTGAGCAGTGCGCGGTTCAGCAGGCGCTCGGCTTCCTGCTGGTTCGGGGTCACCACGGTCGGTGCGGCTTCCAGCGCCGTTTCCAGCGGATCGCCGTCGGCATCGAGCAGCGTCTGCACGCCTTCTTTTTCCGCGGCCTGCACGAGCCGGGCGTAGAAATCCGCCGGCACGCCCGGCGGCAGGCTGCCGCAAAGCATCAGCCAGGCGGCGCCTTTGAGCTTCGCGCGCACGGCCTTTTCGAGGCGCGCCGCCTCGGCCGGCGATAGCTCCGGCCCGATCTCGTTCAGCTTGATGGTGAGCCCGTGGCGGTCCGAGATCGTCAGGTTCATGCGGATTTCGCTGCGGATGCGCACCAGCTCGCACGGGAAGCCGCAACAGCCCAGGTATTCTTCGAATTGCCTGCCCGTCTTGCCGCCGCAGATGGCGATGGCGAGCGTCTTGCCGCCGTAGGCATGGATCACGCAGGAGGCGTTGATGCCGCGGCCGCCCGGCGATTTGCGCGTCTCGAGAATGTAGGCGCGGTCGTCTAAGACGAGCCGGTCGACCGTCACGTTGCGGTCGATGGCGGGGTTGGCGGTCAGAGTGAGGATCAACGTGTCATTTTATCGTGAATCGGCCCCGGATGGTAACCTGTCGATTTGAAGAGCTCTCCGCAATTCCGGGCCTATGCCGCCCTGATTTCCGTCTGTTTTTTCTGGGGCACCACTTACCTCGGCATCCGCATGGCGCTGGAAATGTGGCCGCCGATGACACTGGTCGCGGTGCGGTTCCTGCTCTCCGGGGGCATCCTGCTGGCCGGTGCGCGGCTGGCGGGAGCGGCCCTGCCGAGGGGCCGCGAGCTGGCGCTGACGGCCCTGTACGGCGTGGTGATTCTCGGCGTCGGCAACGGCGCGCTGGTGCTGGCCGAAACATGGATCCCCAGCGGCATGGCGGCGCTGATCATCACGGTGAGCCCGTTCTGGATGGTGGGGCTGAACGCTCTGCTCCCGCCGCGGGAGCCGCTGCACGCGCCGACGCTGGCAGGCATGCTCATCGGGCTGGCCGGCGCCGTGCTGCTGGTCGGCCCCGGCGCGCTGGCGGGCGGAGCGGCCGGCGCGGCGATGATCCGGGGCGCGCTCATCCTGCAACTCGGCTGCGCCAGCTGGTCGCTTGGCTCGCTGCTGCAAAAGCGGCTGCCGGTGAAAGCCCACCCGATCGTCGCCGGGGCCATCCAGCAGCTGGCCGCCGGGCTGGCCTTCACGCCGCTGGCCCTGCTGTTCCCTGGCGAGATTCATTCCTCGGCCCGGGGCCTGGCGGCGCTTCTCTATCTCGTCGTCTTCGGCTCCATTGTTGGCTATTCGAGCTACGTGATCGCGCTCGACCGGCTGCCGGTCGCAGTGGTTTCACTCTACAATTACGTGAACCCCGTGGTGGCCGTCATCCTGGGCTGGCTCTTCTACCGCGAGCCGTTCGGCTGGCGCGAGGCGGGCGCCATGCTGGTCATCTTCACCGGCGTCGCCATTGTGAAGAGGGTCCAGGACAGCCGCTGACGCTACTGCCGCTGGCCGCGCAGCCGCGCGCCCAGCGCCCCGCCCAGGGAGCAGAAAATCGTAAGGAAAAAGAACTGGAAAATCAGCCCGGCAATCAGCGTAAAAGCGAATGTTTTCGGGTCTGAAAGCAGTTTGCGGAACCGTTCCACCGAATCCGTGGGCAGGTTCATTTTCGCCAGGCTTTCCTCCCAGGCGCGGGCCAGCTCCCCGCTGGCGGAGAGCACGGTGATCCCTGCGGTGAAAAACACGGTGGCGATCACGAAGGTGAAAATCCCGGTGATCCAGCCCACGCGCGCGCCCTCGACCACGGTGAGCGGGGAGCCCGTCCTGCGCATGTAAAGGACCGCCGCGTAGAAACCGCCGCCGAGCAACAGCAGCGGCATCAGAATGGAGGCGCCCGCCATGGCGCTCAGCGTCGAGGCCAGCTGCACAAGCACCGCAGCCAGGAAGCCCGCGCGCACCGCCGCGCTGCTCTGAAACCCGGGGCCGGCGGCTTCCTCCGGCTGCCCGGCGGCAACAGCCGTTTCCGCTGCGGCTTGCCCGGGCTCGCCCGCGGGCGCCGCATCTTCCTCGTCTGCCGGAGCGGCGAGCTCACGCACGGGCCGGCCGCAGCGATGGCAGAAAAGCGCGTCCTCCACCAGCTTCGCGCCGCAGGTGCAGAATCCCTCCACGATCTCCAGTTTCCCGTACCGCGCCTGCCGGGGGCAAGACAGAGGCGGGGCGGATTATGCTGAAGGACGAGGGATGAAAGCTCACACGCTGCTTGTTTTGAATGATCCGTCCGCGCCGCACCTGAAGCGGCTCGAGCGGTTGCCGCCGCAGACGCGCATCGCCGCGGGCCTCTCGGCGGAGGCGTTTCGCCACGTTGCGCCCGAAGCCGACGTGATGCTCGTCGGCGCCGTGCCGCGGGAGCTCTTTGAAGAGGTTTTTGCCATGGCGCCGCGGCTCCAATGGGTGCACGTGCTGTGGGCGGGCCTGGACACGCTGCTTTTTCCGGCGCTGCTTGAAAGCCCCGTCACGCTCACCAACGGCCGCGGCGTGTTCGCGCGGTCGCTGGCGGAGTTCGCCATCGCCGGCATGCTGTGGTTCGCGAAAGACATCTGCCGCATGCGCCGGCAGCAGCGGGAAAAGCGGTGGGAGAAGTTCGTCGTCGAGGAGTTGCACGGCAAGAGGCTGGGCATTATCGGGCACGGCTCCATCGGCCGCGCCGTGGCCGCTCTGGCGGCGGCGTTCGGGATGAAAGTGGTTGGCGTGGGGCGCACGTCCCCGCGAGAGGAATTCGACGAGATCATCGAACAGAGCGACTTCATCGTGGTCAGCGCCCCGCTGACCGAGCAGACCCGCGGCCTTGTCGGGGAGGCCGAGTTCCGCCGGATGAAGCCCTCTTGCGTGCTGATCAACATCGGCCGCGGCCCCGTGGTCAGCGAGAGCGCCCTTCTTGCCGCGTTGCGGGAGGGCCGCATCCGCGGCGCCGTGCTGGATGTCTACGATCAGGAACCCCTGCCGCCCGATCATCCCCTGTGGACCATGGACAACGTGCTGCTCAGCCCGCACTGCGCCGACAACACGCCCACCTGGCTGGACGAGGCCATGGAGCTGTTTGTGGAGAATTTCGAGCGTTTCGACCGCGGCGAGCCGCTCCGGAACGTGGTCGACAAGAAGGCCGGCTACTGATGGAAGAGATCACGCTGGACACGATCCGCGAGGCGGCCGAACGCATCGCGCCGCTGGCGCAACGCACCCCTGTGTGGCGCTCCCGCAGCTTCGACGAGCGCGCCGGCGCCGAGGTCGTCTTCAAGTGCGAAAACCTCCAGAAGGGCGGCGCGTTCAAGATCCGCGGGGCCGCGAATTTCATCTTTTCGATTCCTGCCGCGGAGCGCCGCCGCGGCGTGGTGGCGTATTCGTCCGGCAACCATGCGCAGGCGGTGGCCATCGCCGCCCGCCATGCCGGCATCAGCGCCACGCTCGTCATGCCCGCCGACGCGCCGCGCTCCAAGGTGGAGGCCACGCAGGCGCAAGGCGCGCGGATCGTGTTGTACGACCGGCTGCGCGAGTCGCGCGAGGAAATCGGCCGGCGCATCGCCGGGGAAACCGGCGCGACGCTCGTCCCGCCGTTCGACCACCCGTGGATCATCGCCGGACAAGGCACCTGCGCGCTGGAGTTCCTCGAACAGGCCCCGGAGCTGGACGCCCTTGTCGTTTGCCTCGGCGGCGGCGGGCTGCTGGCCGGGTGCGCCATTGCTGCCAAGGCGTTGCGGCCGAACATCCGCGTCTACGGCGTGGAGCCGGAGCTGGCCAATGAGTACTGGCTGTCTCTCGAGCGCGGCGAGCCGGTCGAGATTCCCCCGCCCGCAACCATCGCCGACGGGCTGCGGACGACGAAGCCGGGCCGCTGGAATTTTCCTGTCATCCAGCGGCTGGCAGACGGCGTGCTGCTGGTGAGCGAAGAGGAGATCCGCGAGGCGGCGAAATTCATCCTCACGCGGATGAAGCTGGTGGTCGAGCCGAGCGGGGCCGTCGGCGCGGCCGCCGTGCTGGCGCGCAAGCTGCCGGCCGGCTTCCGCCGCGTGGGCGTGGTGCTGAGCGGCGGCAACGTGGATCTGGAGACGCTCGCGTCGCTGTAGGATATGGGACGGCGGGACGGCCCGCCGCAACGCGCTCCCGGAGGGCACGAGAGCATGCTTGGCAGGCGCGAATTTCTGGCCGCGGCCGGCGGCGCCCTGTGGGGCGCGCCTGACAAAACGCAACGGCCCAATTTTGTTCTGATTCTCGCCGACGACCTCGGCTGGCGGGACCTGGCCTGTTACGGCAACCCGTTTTTCTCCACCCCGAACATCGACCGCCTCGCCGCCGAGGGCGCCCGATTCACCCAGGCTTACGCCGCCTCGCCCGTCTGCTCCCCGACGCGCGCCAGCATCCTCACCGGCAGGCATCCGGCGCGAACCGGCATCACCGACTGGATCCCCGGCCGCCGCTGGCCGGAGCGCGGGCCGTTGATCACTCCGGAAACGCCGCGTGCGTTGCGGCTCGAAGAGAACACGATCGCCGAACAGTTGCGGCGGCTCGGCTATCGTTCCGCTTGCATCGGCAAGTGGCATCTCGGCGGCCAGGGGTTCCTGCCCGAAAACCAGGGCTTCGACCTCAATATTGGCGGCACCGAAAGCGGCAGCCCGCCGCCCGGCCACCGCCCCTATTTCGGCCCTTTCGAGCTGCCCGGGCTGAAAGCGGCCGAGGGGGAGTTCCTCACCGAGAAGCTGACGGACGCGGCCGTGGCGTTCATCGAACAAAACCGCCGGAATCCGTTTTTCCTGCTGCTGTCCCATTTCACCGTGCACATCCCGCTCGGCGCGCCCGAGGACCTGGCGGACAGGCACCGCGCCCGCGCAGCGGGGCGGTACAACCCGGTCTATGCGGCGATGGTGGAGACGTTCGACCAAAGCGTGGGCCGCGTCGCCGCTGCTGTCGAGCAGACGGGCCTGTCCGGCAACACCATGGTCATCGTCTTCTCCGACAATGGCGGGCTGTGTTATGAGGGCCGTTCGAAGGAACGCGTCACCGACAACTCGCCGTTGAGGGCGGGCAAGGGCCATTTGTACGAGGGCGGCATCCGCGTGCCGTTGATCGTGCGTTTCCCGGGCAAGGTGCGGCCGGGATCCACGGTGGACACGCCGGTTTCGAGCAGCGACCTCTTTCCGACGATTTGCGCCGCCGCGGGGCTCGAGGCTCGCGGCGTGGACGGCGTGAGCCTGTGGCCGCTGCTTGCAGGCGGCTCGCTCCGCCCCAGGCAGCTTTTCTGGCATTACCCGCACTACTCCAACCAGGGGGGCGAGCCCTCCAGCGCCATTCGCGACGGCGACTGGAAGCTGATCGAGTTCTATGCCGGCGCCCGCCGCGAGCTCTACAACCTGCGAAACGATCCCGGCGAGACGCGGAACCTCGTCGAGCGCCAGCCCGCCATCGCCCGCAAGCTGGGACTCGCGCTGCATCAGTGGCTGAAGCAGGTGGATGCTCCGCTTCCCAGACCGAACCCCAATGCCGATCCCGCATGGCCGGGCCTGGGCCTCACGGGCGCCGAGCCTCCCACCCCGCCGGCCTGATCTTGCGGTTCGCTGCGCCTTGGGGGGTGCTGCCGGTTGTCGCGGGCAGTTGCCCGCCAGGGACAGTGCAACTCCCATACGCGGAGTGAGAGCACGCCTTCGGAGCCGCAGGAGCGGGCGGTCCCGCCAATTGCAAGGGGACAGCCTATTGCAAGGGGACAGCCTGAATTGAGCCCTTGGGCTATAGACCAAATCGGCGGAGCGCTCCGTCCCCTTGGTGATTTTGACCCACGCGACGGGTATTTCGCGTCGGCAGTGGGCCTGAGCATAACCCGCTGATTCTTCATTTACTTCGACTCGATTCATGCCCTTCGAGCGGGAACCGCACCATGAGGAGCGAGCTGCAAAGCGTTGAAGCCGGATGACCCTCCCGCATCGCTTCGAGGCCGCCAGGCCGCCTTGGCAGCCAGGCGGAGCCCTGTCGGGGCCGTGTGTGTTGGTTTTTCCGAGCAGTTTTCGGCGGAAATTCAGCCAAAATCACCAAGGGGACGGAGAGCTCCGTCCACTTGGCGTATTTGTCAAGGGCTCAATTCAGGCTGTCCCTTTGGTTAGCGATCCGGGATGTCCAGAGCGCTTCCGCGCGGAATTGAAAATCAATGCCCACGGGCCAAAGCCGCCTCGCTCACAGAGCCGCGAGCGGAGCGGGCCGCAGGCCCGCGGGAGCGAGCGGTCACGTGCGGTGGGTAGCGGCCCAACGCCCCGCGCGGGCGCCGGCTTCTTTAGTGATCGGAGACTTGCCCCGCAGTATGTGGCCGATCCGGGTTTCGGAGCGGAAACCGATGCGATGGCGAGGTCCGGGCGGATTTCCGCCGCCGCTCACGGGTCGAACTGGCTGGCCGGGGGTGAAGGGAACCGAGCCGGTCGGAACTCCCGGCGGAGCACCGCCAAAGGAAACCGCCGAAAAGACAATGGCGGGGACGACGGGGCTCGAACCCGCGACCTCCGACGTGACAGGCCGGCGTTCTAACCAACTGAACTACGTCCCCGCTCAGTTTGGACACTTCCAATATAGCACGCCGTTCGCCGCCAAGCGAGCATCCTGGACGGGATCGGCCGCACCTTCGGGCGGCAGCCAACGGCGTCGCCGACATCACGCCGCCCAGCAAGCGGCAGTCAGCGGATTCGAATTCGACCCCTCTGCCGCCGGCGGCAGGTGCTCCGGGCGAAATCGGCATTGGTGTTCTAAAATCAAGGAAGCACGCACGGTCGGGGCGTGGCGCAGCCTGGTAGCGCACCTGCCTTGGGCGCAGGGGGTCGCAGGTTCAAATCCTGCCGCCCCGACCAATAGAATCATTAACTTACGGCACATTCCCATCCAGGCTGCTGACAAGCTGTGTGACTTGAGTGTGCCGCTCGACCGTTTGCTCGCTCTCACTGTCCGTGAGACGGGCAGCCCTCCTCCGAGCCGCCTCTTCCCGCATGTGCGGCTACACATGGCTGTAGACACCCGGCGTCAACCTGGAGTAGCCGGGCATCTCGCTATCCAGACTTCGTCGACAAACGGCCTGCAAATGGGTCACGTCGCCAGGAATTACTTCAGGCGATTGCGAAGTCTCCGTTGCATTCGATCCCGGGTTTGAAGCACTCGGGCAGGCTCAGTCCGAGTTGTTGCAGCGGTGCTCTCTGCCCGGGTGTTGCCGCCGTGATGCGGCGGAGGCGGATTTCGCGGCCGTCCGTGGCGGGCAAAACGATATCGGCGCTTCGCAACGTGGACAACAGTGCGAGCGCCTTCATTGGCGACAGGGGCTCCGTGCCGAGGGCGCCGCTGGCTGACGGTTATGGATTGGCGGGCGCCCGGCGCTTGAGCGGGTGCTTGAGGGTTACCCACAGGGCATAGCCGGGAAAGGCGACCGTCACGTGAGCCTTCACGCGCGGCTCTTTCTCTGGTGAAACAGCGGCCGAATAGACGAGGTCTCGGCTTCCGGTGCAGCGATCCGGGAATTGAGCAGAATCAGAGATACACAGGAAAACGGCATCGGGCGTCAGACCGTCAAGGCGGCCGCCCCGCGCGAGGGTCTCCTGCGCGGTTTCGCTATTGTCGGCGCGGACTCACGCTCAGCACGATTTCCGCGCCGGGATCCAGGCGAATATTGGGCGCCTGCGCGGCGAACTGAACCAGGATCAACGCAGCGCCTGCGCCGATCCCGGCGCCAATTGCCGCCCCGCGGGCCCCGCCCGCCAGTGCGCCGAGCGCAGCGCCGATGCCGCTGGTGATTGCGATTTTGCCCAGATTGTTTTTCTTTTCGATCAGGAAGCCCTCTTCATCCGTGTTTTGCTGCCCTTTGGAGTTGATGAACGACCTGACGTCGGAAGAAACAGGGATCCGGGCGCCATCCCTGAGCGCCAGCGTGTGGAACGCAAACGACAGGCGGGACTTGCCCTTGTACTTGTTGCCGCTTGTTGACTCGCGGATTTCGCCTTCCATGAAAGCGCCGGCAAACTCCGGCGGCGCGACGACCAACGCGGTGACTTTGTCGCCCTTCCGGTTCGTCTGCGTCGATACCGGGGCAGTCAGCCGCACTCGTATCTCCGTGTTTTTCGCGATCGCAGGCCCATCGGCCCGAATGGGCGTGGCAAGCAGGACAAAGAGGCTGCCAAGCAGCGCCCCCTGCCGGCGCACGCTCCGCCGGCATCGGGAAAGGGAAGGGATCCCGCTGGGGTTCTTTTTCCGCCGGGAAAAATCCATCGCAATGGCCTCCCTGCTGTGTTCATACCGCAATCCTGGCGGCGCCGAAACAACCACTTGAAAAAATCGGCAGGATTTCCGACCATACATTCGAAGGCGGTTCTCCGGAGAGTCATGACGGCCGGTGGGGAAGCGGGTGTTTATGCGTTGTCCGAATTGCTGGCATGACGAGCCCGAAGGGGCGAGGTTTTGCGGGGCGTGCGGCACGCCGTTGGGAGCCGGCGCAGCCGCCGGCCCCGCTGTCTGCCCGGACTGTGGCCAGCCCGTGGATGCGAAGTCAGGCTTTTGTGCCCTCTGCGGGGCAGTCTGGGGGGCAGTCCCGGGGCAGCGGGGCGAGCCGGCTCTGGGGCCCGTTTGGCCAGAGCCAACGAATCTTCCACTCCCCCGTCAACCGGAGACTGTGCCGCAGCCGCCAGCGCCGACCCCTTGGCCGACCCCTGCTCCACCTCTTCCTCCTACCCCAAGGACGGCCGTTCCCCCCGGGCCAGTCTCGCCCCACGGGCCGCAACCTCGCAGCAGGCGCGGCATCGGTCTTGGAATCGCCTTGGCCGTGGGGCTATTGTATTTGACCGTTGGCGGCTACGTGGCGTACAAGCAATTCCACAAGACACCTGCGCCGTCCGAATTTGCGGAGAACCGGCCCGGTCTTGAAGGTCCGGTCGCATCTTCCCCGGTAGAAGCCAGACCTGCGGCGCCAGCCCCCCGGCCGCCTTCAGAAGTCGAGGTGGCAATCCAACGGCAGCCCGCGCTTCCGCGCTCCGAAGCTGCGTTCCCGCTTCCCGGCCGCTCACCGGCTGTCCCCGTTCCCCGAACTACAGGGGCTGTTGCTCCGAGCACTGCGCCGACAACGAGCCGCGGGAAGGAACCGCCGCTTCGGCTGCCGGATTTGCGGCCCCAAACGGGGCTCGCGCCCGCCCGATCGCCAGCCCCACATCCACCCGGCGCAGCCGCGCCACAGGCATATTCACCGCCCTCTGCCCCCGCTGCTTCGGCTTCCACGCCGGAGGCAGCTTCGCCTGTCAGCCAGAAAATCCCGGCTCCTTCCCCCGCCAGAGAGCCGTCTCCACCGGAAACGCAAGCCTTGCCTTCATCAAGACCGGCATCCCCGCCAGCTCGGCCCGGCATCCTGCGGCCCGAGAGGGAATACGCTGCCCAACAACCCCCTCCCGCGCAATCCGGCACGGCGGCGATCCCTTCTTCGGGCGTTTTGATCTGGTCTGGCAAGTTGCGCAAGGGTGAAGTTGTGACGATCGATGGCGGACAACCCAGCGCGGGAACTCTACAAGGGGCGCTGCCCGGCGTTCCGGTGATGCTGGAAACGGATTTCCAGGGCATCGGCTTTACAGAGACTCCTGGGCCATCGAACGGGTGGAGGCGCCTGTCATTCCGTGCATTGCGCGACCAGCACGTGGTCGTCACCCTGCGGTGGAAGACGCTCCAGTAGCCGTGCGCGGCAAAGCTGCCGGCATGGTGTTCTTCGCCTGCATCGCCGACAAAACAGGAGTGCCGGGCGCGAATCGCCGGCTCCGCCGTGAGGTCAGGCGAATCCTGATAGCCGCGGACAGAGCCACTGCCGGGTCGCACCTACAGGATCATATCGGGGGTTGAACGGCGGTCCAACGCGGTGTAAGGCTTCCAGGGCCCGAAATCGGGCCCGTGTCAATATCTGAGTGTAAATTCGCTGCCGATTCCAGGGGGCGGGTTTAGAATTGCGCTTACCTGAGCGGAGGATGGGGCAACGCCGGGAAGCGCCCCGAGCGCCGACTCAGGGGCCGGA